>Ga0118677_10009770_pt1 | contig 14866 bp, 11 predicted proteins | sample AliMusrvi5mmetaG_FD_86154 | JGI IMG/M metagenome (GOLD analysis project Ga0118677, IMG submission 86154)
GTTCGAGCCACGGGCGTATTTTCCCTGGCGGCGTGTCTTGCGAGAATATAGCACGGGCGAATGAACCAAAAACTCCTCCGTGCAAACGGCTATAGAATAAAGTTAAATGCTCTAGTCCTCGTGGGCATTCACATTTATTTTTGTATCCACCCCACCCAGCCTCACCTGGCCAAGAGGGGCCAGGGGAAAAACCAGTCAAGTTGAGTATTTTAGACGGCAGCCGGCTCTGCTGCGCATGTTGCGGCGCTTCCGCCTTTAGGTTCGCGGGAATGTGACTGCAGCCTGCCGTTTATCAGCGGGACCGGACAAGTGCCCCGGAAGTGAAATCGCTGTCGGGCAGGCCGGCATTCAGTTGCATATCGGTAATTTCGATGGTGGTGACAGCTCCGGTCTGCACGTTTTCGATAACAATCCGCTGCCAGCACCAGACGCCTCCAATTTCCTGCCAGTCAAAGTGAGCGGTCTTCCAAAGCGCCCCGCTTGTATCGAAATACTCTATTTTCACCGGCAGCTGGCTTTGCTGGTCGATATAGCTTGTCTTCTTTGCGTATGGCGCCGCCGCAGATTCAGGCGTGCTATGAACCAGGTAGCACTGGCTGCTGCCGCAGGCAGCTGCTCCGGCGTACTGATGGCGCTCCTTCCCCACCGGGATCCGGGCAAACTCCGCCAGCGGAAAATCCCGCTCCGCAGGGGGCCGGTAATGGTCGATATCCGGCGTCAGGCCGGGATCACCCTTTGAAAGCATATACCAGTACTGTTTTCTGCCGCTGGTATCGGTCACGGCTAGAATGGCCTCGGCATAAAGGTCCTTCTGATGATGGATATATCGCTCAACGGATTTTCTGCTGACACCGCCGGCTCCGTTAAAATCCTTCCACTTTTCGACCATTGTCATTTCATGCACGGTGCCGTCCCTGCACACCTGTTTCCAGGTGGATGCCACATTGAAGTCCTGCGCCAGCTGGCGGGCGGCGGATTTTTCCATAATATCTGCGCCATCGAGCTTCACCAGAGCACGGCTGCCCGCGCCTGTCTGCGGTTTTTCCTCCGCTGTCACGGTTTGCCGCACTGAAGACTGAGCAAGAAGCCGGGAGCGGTCGCTCTTGTTTTGCGCAAACAGAAGGGCCTCCCGCGCCGGGAAAACGTACTCCAGGGCGATCTTTTCATTGCTGTAAAACCGGTACGCGGAAAAAGCAAACACAAAGCTGAAACCGTCTATGCCCTGTATGCTGCGGAATTGCGGGGCAAGACAGCCGATGAGCTTTGCAACCAGAGCGTCAAAAATCTGTTCCTGCTGCGCAGCCGTTGCCCGGGCAAAAGCTGTAAGATCGGCATTGTAGATAAGGTGCGATTTGAAATATTGCTTGCCCTGCACGGACTCCAGCGACGCGAAGAGGGTAAAGTCCCCGAGATTGATGCCGGCTACGGCCGGCAGATCCTTCTGCAGCCGCGAGACATGCAGCCGGTAGAGCAGCAGGTCAAAGCCGTATTTCTGCTGGAGTTCCTTATCAAGCTCCCGGAACTCAAGATCCTGCAGCCGGTCCTGCGAGGTAAGAGCGAAGATATTGTCCGGATGCTTCTCCAGAAACTGCCGGTATCCCTGGATGGTATCGATGCGCTCGCTGTCCTTGACGTTCGCCTGGTCAATGCGGTTTCTGGCGGTCACGGCATACCGGTTGCCGGGATATTGCTCCACGAACTTCGTATAGGCCGCAATCGTATCGGACTTTTCATAGGGCTCGAACTCAAGGTCGTCTATCTTTGCCCGTGCGGCTGACACATACATGTTTTCCGGAAACTTCGCGATGAACTCCCGGTAGCTCTCGATCGTGTTGCGCAGCCGGTAGGGATCATACTGCTGCTCCATCTCGACATGCCGCCGGCGGGCATACTCTTCATTGGTGAAGGCGGGCAGGTACGCGCAGCACGGCAGCAGCGCCGCAAGGATACAAACAGCCAGAATATATCTTTTCGTTGTCATGCTGTTCAGCCTTTCTAACAAAAACGTATCGTAATGGCAGATTTTGCCGCACAGGCAACAATGTTTCATTCTGAACCCGGTGCAGCCTTCTTTACCGTGCTGTTTTCATCGCCGCAGGCCGCCTCCTGCAGCTTTGCATACTCGCCCCTGAGCTCATCAGTGCCGAGCTCGGGATGCAGCGTCCGTGTCATCGAAAGCATTTCACAGGCCTCCTTTATTTTCCCCAGTTTTATAAACGCCTGGGCGGCCCTGTAGCGCGCCTCAAACCACCGGTGACTGCCGGGGCTCAGGCCCTGGGCAAATCCGGTCCAGGCCGCAAGGGCCTTGTCCCAGTCGCCGTCTTTTTCATACAACAAGGCAAGACAATACTTGGCGTCGCCGGACTGCGGGTTTCGCTGCAGCACCTGCTCATACAGTGCCCTGGCCTGTGCGCTCTGGCCATCGGCAGCGTAAAGCTCAGCCGTTCTGAGCTGCAGGGGCTCCTGGTATTTCCGGTGCTCCTCGTCCAGGCCCGAGGCTTCGCAGAGCCTGGCATAAACGGCCAGGGCTTGTGCGCCCTCTTTTTTTGCCGCTGCGCTGTCGCCCCTGCCGCGGGATGCCGTGGCCCGGTCATAGTAGGCGAGCGCGGCCTGGTTTAAAAAAGTCCAGGCATCCTGGCCGCTGCCGCCTTCCTTCAGTAAAGCGGCCATTTCTCCGTCAGCTTCTTTCAGCATCCCCAGCCGCAACAGGCTTTCAATCCGCAAAACTTTGGCACCATACACAAGCTGCGCGCTCTGTTTGCTTTGGCTAAACCGGGTTTCAAACCCGGCCAGCAGATCGAGGGCCGTCTTTGCAGCTTCATCCGGGCCGCACGCGGCAAGTCGCGCCTGCAAAATAATCAGCTGCGCTTCAAGCTCTTTGCCCTCTGCTGCGCCGCCCTTTCCTGAAAGCACTTTGCGGCATTCCTGAAGCTGCGAGAGTGTTTTCTGGTACAATTTTTTTGCTCCATCAGTTTGCCCCGCGCCCTGCCGGTGCAGTGACTCGATTTCCTCCACACCGGCCGCTATGGCGGCACGGCGGGACTGCCCATAATGCGGATTATCGCTCCCCACGAGTGCGAACTCCGCCAGAGCTTCCTTTTCCATATTTTTGTTTTGATAATAGCTGCCCACCTGATAATGCGCTTCGCTTTTGTCCTTGGGGTCGGGGCAGTTCTTCAGATAGCTTTGCGCGGCGCGAATATAGTAGCTGTACGTGCCGGGGCTGGAATTTTGCCTGTAGGTAGTGGCCGCGGCCAGGTAATAGAGGCAGGCAGCCTGGCCGGCCGCGGCTGACCGCGGGTATTTCTCGAAAAGTGTTTCAAGGCATCCGAGCGCTTCCTGCCACTCGGACTTGTTGCACAGACAATAGGCCAGGCGAAAGCACACATCACCCCGGTATGTCTGCAGGCTCTGATCAGGTAATGCATACAGGCGCCGGTAGCGCGCAAGGGCTGCGTCATACTGCTTCTGGTTAAAATGCCAGTCCGCAATGGCAAGGCTTCCCATGCTCCCGAGCTCGGCATCCGGGGTATCCTTCAGCTCTGCTGCATGGCCCGCAACAAACTGATACAGCGCGCCGGCCTGCGCTTCATTTGTTTCCGCAAGGCGCTTCAGCTCCTTTAGGGTATCACGATCGTTTCCGCCCGCTGAGCCTGCCCGCTGAGCAGTGCTTTTCTCAAGTGTCGTTAGGGCGATTTTTGACGCAAGCCTTTTGGGCGCATCCTTCAAAACCCGGCCGGCCGCGGGGTCGGCCTCAAGCTCCTTGAGCTGGCCCAGGGCTTTTTCATACTTGCCGGTCAAATAGCTGATCAGGGCCTTTTCATAGGCCGCCTGGGCATACAGGGAATTTTCGCGGCCAGCTTTTGCCGTGACGGAATTCAGGTCCTGCAGCGCCTTATCATATCTGCCCATTTCTTTCAGGCAAAGCGCGCGGCCGAAAAGGCTCCGCAGCATAACAGCCTCTTCCCTGACGTCAAGAAGCGTACTGCCGAAGCCTTTCAGGGCTTCCTCCAGCAGCTCATGGCGCTTGCCGTCATCGGCGGCATATAACAGCGCGCAGTAGTAGTTGTTCCAGCTCAGCCAGTATCCGGAAAGCAGGACGAGCGCCTGCGGCTCCTGCCATTCAGCCGAAGCGAACAGCGCCGAGGGGTCCTGCGCATGCTCAAGTTTTGTCTCTTCAAGCGCAGCGATTTTGCTCCGGTTCAGGCTCAGCAGCTCGCGAAGAACACCGCCATTTTTTATGAAAAGCGCTTTGGCATCCTCTTTTGCGCCGCTTTTCGAGAAATCGGTTTTCTGCTCAAGCTCCGCCATTGCGCTGATACAGTCCCCGGACTTTTTCAGCAGCTGCTTTTGCAGGTCAAAGGAAAGACGGCCTTTCTCCCGGGCATCCGCAAGCCCCGACTGCACCTGCCCCACCGCAGCCCCGATATCATTCCACGCGCCTGCCCCCTGCTGGCCGGCCGAAGATGAAGCAGGCATCAAAAAAAGCAGGCAAAGCATGCCGGTTGCGAAATAATTCCATGGTATCTTTTGCATAGCGCGCCCTATAATAGATTCTTCATAAACTCATCCAGATACGTCGCCCACTTGCTGCCGAAAACAAGCACTACCATCTGCCTGATCACTTTTTCTTCATCCTCCAGTCGCGCGCTCTCCCCCCCGCCGATCTGCGCCAGGCGAGTGAACTCTTCAAGTACTGCCCTGCTGGTCCTGCCATCGGGCGCCTTCAGCGACTGGGCAGCTGTGTCAAGGGCCGACACGGTCCCTCCCATCTGGTTTCTGAACTTTGCAACCAGCGCTTCCGTTGCGGCTACGTCCTGCCGGTGCGGCGGCGCATCGCCGATCAGCAGAATTATTTTTTTTGAATTTTTGTTCCAGTCAAGCTCATTCACCGCGACTTTAAAGGCCGCATCAACCGCCTCCTCCCAGTCGCCCCCGCCCACCGGGTCAATGCCGCGCAAAAAGCTCTCGATCTTCTGCGTGACATGCGTGAGCGGCAGGACTTTCGTTACGAAATCTTCGCCGATGTCACGGTAGGCAACCACCCCGATACGCGCCGCGGGCACCAGCAGCTTAAAGGTCGCAGCAAGATAGGTTATCTTGAGCTTGACCTGCCGCAGGATTTCGGCCATGCTGCTGGTGGCGTCAAAAAGAAACACCACATCCAGCCCCACATCGCGCATGCCCTGCACATGCCTGCTGAATGATCCTGAAAACTTCTCCCCGCCGCCAAACAGCGTCAGGCCGCCGCCAATGGCGCCCGCCGGGGCGCTGGAAACCGAGAGCATTGCCCGGTCAAAGACCGCCGCCGTGCCGATGCTGTCCATATCCTCGCGCACGGTTATGTTCTGAACATGGGCTGCCTCGGGCATGACCGCATAGGTTTCGATTTTCGGCAGCGAGTCCGGCTTTTCAGGGGCCTTGAACTCATCAAACATGTCAGCGCCCTGAAGCCTGAACTCATCAAGCTTGTCGGCATTGCCAAACTGCAGCTGCTCGCCCGCCTCCCCTTCGGGGACAATGGTAATGCTCGGGTTTTCTTCGATCGGCTTCGGCGCCGTCATAGCCCAGTTGCCGTACGCTAAAGCCAGAAAAAGGTTCGCATGCACGAGAAACGAGATAAGAAAGGCCGGACTTTGTCTGACCCATTTCCCTGCGCAATGAGCAAGCTTCATGGGTATCTCCCTGTCATCATATGGTCAAAGGTCATTGGTCATTCCCCCCTGCGGGAGGAACATGTGTTGCACCGCCGGGCTCATGCCGGCCTCCTTGCATGGGGCATGGGGCTGCTGCCATCAGTTCGGCTGGGCCGGACTTGCAGCAGCGGTCTTTTGCTCCGTTGTCAGGCTTATGGCATGCAGTCCGGCGGCCTCGATCTGGTCGATCACGCTCACCGCCGTGGCCACGTCAACCTTTTTGTCGGCATAGATGACCGCGCTTTCCGGCATCTGCTTCATCAGTATTTTTACCTTGTCGGTGAGCAGGCCGGGCGTCACCGGCTCGTTGTTGAGATACACGCTGCCGTCGGGCTTAATAGCCACAACCAGATTTTTTGTGGGCGCCTGTTTTTCAGAGCTGGACTGCGGCAGCTGCACCTGGACCGTGTTGAGCATCATGACCGGCGTGATGATCATGAAAATGATCAGGAGCACTAGGGCGATATCGATGAACGGGACCATGTTGATCTCGCTCAGAAAGGGTGTGTCCTCAGAGTATCGTATCTGCATGGCTACTGAAACCTCCTGTGCAGGATCAGGGTCGTAACGCGGTCCAGCTCGAGGCCGAGGCGCCGCGACCGCTTGAGAAAATAATTGTAGGCAATAACGGCCGGCACAGCCACGATAAGCCCGGCCGCGGTTGAGACCAGGGCTTCGGAGATGCCGCTGGCCACTACCGATGGCCCGGCGCTGGCCTTAAGCGCGATGGCATGAAAGGCGCGGATAATGCCCACCACGGTGCCGAACAGTCCGATAAACGGCGCTATATTGGCTATTGTGCCCAGGCCCGACAGCCGGTGCTCGGCCTCCCAGCGCAGCCCCTTGGCCTCATCGCCCAGCAGCGCCACAAGCGATTCCGCGGGCCTGGCGATATACTTCAGAGCAGCACGCAGCAGCCGCCGGTGAGGCGAGTTGTGGGCCATGGCAAATGCGGTAAGGTCTTTCACGCTTTTCCCCTCGTCTTCCAGAAACTGCAGAAGCTCTTGAACTTTTTCCCGGCTGGAAAAAAAATAATAGGCCTGATTCAGCATGACTGTCAGGGAATACACTGACAGCAGGCATAAAACAATGAATGTCGGACTTGTCACATACAGTGGTAGGTCATTTCCAAACATGGCTTTCTCCTTTTTAAAAAATTAACCGTTATGAATACAGCGCCGGTACTGCCGATTGCTCAGCCTCCGACAATTATTTTGTTCATCCAGCACACCCTCACGACAAGCGCCAGCTGCGCGGTACTGATTGCGGATTAAAATAACAAAGTTTCAAAATTTAAGGCCAGCAAAAAGAAGATGTTCAGCCGAACGATGACGCCGATAAGCGGTGTCGCATTCAGACGCAGCAAGGACCAGGGACGTTTTCTGTGGTCCGGCATGCTATGCTACTTTCTCGGATGGTTTCAACGCCGTCACCAGCTCCTTGGCAATCAGGGATGCCTGGCACGTGCATTCAGCCATGCGATTGCGGAAGACGGCCGCTAGATACAGCGCGGGAATGCCGACGAAGAGCCCTTCAGCCGTGGTAACCAGCGCTTCAAAGACGCCCTGCGCCAGCTGCTGGAGCTCGACCGCGCCCCGAATTTGCGAGATGGCGTTGCAGCAGCGCAGCAAGCCCGCCACCGTGCCCAGAAGCCCGAGCAGGGGAGCGATATTGCTGATGAGGTGCAAATGCTCGACCTTGCGGGCGATCTGAGCATGGAGCATTTCGCTGGCATCATCCATGGCCTGTATCATGGCGCCGTAGCCGCAGTTCAGATCATTGAGTCCTGTAACCACCACTTTGGAGAGATACGACATCTTCCGCTGATCCATTTTTTTGAATTCTTCGATTTTGTTCTCGCGGATAAGCTTTTTTATAACGGCGATGTCCTTGGGGGGCGCAAGCTTTGCAGGCCTTATGGTGTAGGCGTATTCGATGCTCAAGGCAACGGCCACAAACGAGAGCACGATGATGATGTGGCCAATGATGCCGCCATCCTTGATGAGCTGCAGAAGGTTCATGCCCCTGTTGTCCTGATGCTCAGGCGGCTGCGGCGCAGCCAGGGGCGCTTTTTGCGAGACCGGAGCCGCCTGGGACTCTTGGCCGCAGCAGATGTAAACGGGCATCAGTTGGGCCGCGAAGACCAGCACAGCTGCATATGTGCATAGACGTTTCATTGTCATGGCCCATCCTTCCGTGCTCTATGTTGTGGTAATAAGCTTGTCGGAAATTCATCCAGGCACAGCTCACATTTCGTGCCGAATACGAGAAACGACATCTGCCGTATGACTTGCTCCTCTTCAATCAGGCGGGCGGTCTCGCAGCCTGTCCCTCCTTTAGGGCGTATGCCATACGCCCCTACACCGAACTCATTTCCGCATATCCCGGATTCTGAATTCTGTCCGCCGCGGCGGACTGGCTTCTATCTTTTATTCCCCACAGCCTCTTGCCCAGGAGGCTTCTTTTCACATCCCCCTCAGTGTTGCCGCAATCGGCTGACGGGCGGCGTGCAGTGCCGGAAACAGCCCGCCGAAAAACCCCATGAAAAGCGCAAACGCAAAACCCTGGGCTATCAAATCCGGCGTGATCCGAAATGAAAACACCAGATGTGAAAACGTGGACATGTTTGTTGTCGATGCCGTAAACCCGTTCAGGGGGAGAATGAGCAGGCTCCCGAGTACTGCGCCGAACAGGGCAATGGTCAGAGACTCGCATAAAAATGACACCACAATATTGCTGCCCACAAAACCCAGGGCGCGCATGGTGGCAATTTCAGAGCTGCGTGCAGACACGGCAGCATACATGGTGTTAAGCGCGGCAAATACCGCGCCGATGGCCATGATAAAAGCAATGAGCGAGCCGATGGTGCGTATGAATTTTGTAAACATTTTCGACTGGTTTTCATAGTAGGTGATTTCCCGCTCTGCGGTTATCGTCATGCGCGGATCGGCAGTAAGCCCGGCCTCGAATGCGGCAAAAGCCGCAGGCGACGTGAGCCTGACGGTAACGGACTGAAAAATATTAGCCGGCCGCTTGTAAGCCTGGCTCAAAAGCACCGAATCGCACCAAACTTCGGAATCAAACGAACTGCCGCCGGCGTCGAATATGCCCACCACAGCCCACTGCTGATCGTTGAAGGAAAGCGTACCGCCAACCGTTGCAGTATACAGCTCGGCGGCATACTTGCCCATGATCACCTCGTTGATCCCCGGAGTAAAGCGCCTTCCGTGCAGCATCTTGATTGTGCTGCGCACGTCAAAGGCTTTGGCTGAAACGCCCCTGATAAGACAGGCCGTCTCATCACCGTTTGATGACCGGGGAAGGGTTGCATTGACCACCACTTCCGGGCTGATGATCGCAGCGCCGCTGCTGTCCCGGCTAACGCCCGGCGAATCACCAATGACCTTTATCTGCTCAAGGGTTACGGCGCTTTGAATTTCAGAGGTCGCTCCGCCGCGCAGCACGATGGCATTAGCCTCCGAGCCCGAGCTTTTCAGCGTGTCAGAAAAGCCCCGCGCCATGGCAAGCATGGCCAGAAACACCGCCACCACGCCCGCGATGCCAAGTACCGCCACTAGCGTAGCGGTAAACCGCACTCGCATGCTTCTCAGATTATATTTAAGAGGAATTCCGGCCATGTCATACCCTCCTCAGAGCATCAACGATATTGAGCCGCATGGCCCCGAGGGCAGGCACTATGCCTGAGCCGATACCGGTTGCCAGTGTTATGACCACACCAAACGCCATATCAAGGGACGAAAGGTGAAAGCTCCGCAGCATGCCGCCGGTAGGATCGCCCCCGAGCGTAAAAAGCTTGATCAGCACAAGACCCAGGCCGCCGCCGATAAGCGCGAAAGCCATTGACTCTGACAACAGCAGCGCAAGTACGAGGCGATCGGAAAACCCGAGGGTCTTCATGACCCCGATTTCACCCGTGCGCTCCCGGATCGCCATGGCCATGGTGCTGCCGGTCACCAAGAGCAGGGTCAAAAATACGACCCCGCCTATAATCATGAGAATAAGCTTGATATTGCCCAGGCGCTTCACGAAATCTGTCTGAAACGCCTGCTCTGTTTCGGTCAGTGTCCGGAAGGAGGCGCCGCTGAACTCCGCATCGATAGCTTTGGCAACGGCAAGGGCGTTCTCCGGCTTTTCAACCTTTACAACAAACCAGGCAACCAGCCCCTTGATCGGCCTGCTCTCATCAAGATATTTATAGTGCAGAAACATGGCGCCGGTATCGTCTTCCTGCTTTGTATTTTCAAACACGCCCCGGATATTGAATTCCCAGTTGCCCGGATAGATGGTGCCGCGCAGGGCGATTTTGTCGCCGAGCTTCCAGCCGAAGCGCTTCATCAGCTTGCTGCCGGCCAGGCATCCCTGCAAGTCTTCAGCATAGGCTTTCCACTGCTCGTTCGGCATGAGGTACTCGGGATACAGCCGCCTGAATTCTTCAGTTTCAAAAGCAAACTGGGGGAAAAAATTTTTCTGTTCCTGATACACACCGCCGAACCAGCAGGCCGCCTGCACTGCCGCAATGCCGGGGATCCTGCCGATTTTCTCTTTATAGGCATACGGAAGCGGCATGACCATGGATGTTTTATGGCGCACGATAAGGCGGTCGGCTCCTGCCATCTCCACCCCCTGGTAAAACGCATTCTGGATTGCTGTCAGCAGGCCGAAAAGAAACATGGCCACGCTAAATGACCCGATAGTCAGCAGCATCCGCGTCTTTTTGCGCCCTATATTTCTCAGAATGAGTTTCCGATACGTCATTGCCGCCCTCCCTGCCCGGCCTCGACCAGCACGCCTTTGTCAAGGTGCAGCACCGTATGGGCCCGTTTGGCCGCGGCCGGATCATGCGTGACCATGAGAATGGTTTTGGCATGCCCGGAGGAAAGCTCCTCAAGCAGGTCCATGATCTCATTGCCGCTCGCGCGGTCAAGATCTCCGGTGGGCTCGTCGCACAAAAGAAATGTGGGGTCCGTCACAATTGCGCGTGCTATGGCCACGCGCTGCTCCTGGCCGCCCGAGAGCTGCCGGGGGTAGTGGTCCATTCGGTCGGTTAGGGCCACTAGGGCAAGGGCCGTCTCCACATGCTGCCGCCGCTCTTTGGCGGAAAGTTTGGTGAGCAGCAGCGGCAGCTCAATATTCTCGAATGCCGTAAGCACCGGTATCAGGTTAAAAAGCTGAAACACAAAGCCCACATGCCGGGCCCGCCAGTCGGCAAGCAGCGGGCCGGACATATGCGTAATCTCATCGCCCGCCACGGTAATGCTCCCGGAGCTCGGCAGGTCAATGCCGCCGAGCAGATTCAGAAGCGTTGTTTTTCCCGAGCCGCTGGGGCCCATGAACGCCACGAATTCCCCCTGCTCGATATCAAGGTTCAGGCCGTCGAGCACCCGTATCGTCTCGCTGCCCCGGTGATAAAGCTTCTCAACATTTCTGACCTGAATCAGTGCATTATTGCTTTGCCCGCCGTCAATTCGAACCATGCTGTCCTCCGTGTGCTGGTAGTATTCAAATCATTCCGTGCAGTGCGTATACTGTGCAGCCGTAGGGTGGGCTGCGCCCACCATTTTAATCGGTGGGCACAGCCCACCCTGCATGCTGGTTTTCATATTCCGCCACTATTATCAAGTACAAAGGTTGTGCACGCACCTCCCGCCCCCGGCATCAGGCAAATTGCCGCTAATAAAATACTTACAACTATGGTTCCCTTCTTCATAATGCGTCCTCTCTCCTTTTAAGATTATATCCCCCGCAAAATTTGCGCCATATCAGCCGCCCTGGTTCTGCCCTGCTTTTCGTGCGGCCGCAAACGATTCGCCCGTCTTCCTGGTGTTCCAGACCGCCGGCTGTAACTGTATCGTCTCACCCACCGCCGGCAGGGTAAACGGCACATAGCCGTTTTCCTGCCAGCTGAACCACCGGAGCTTCGAATCATCAAGCGGAACCTTGAATCGGAAGCGCGCTGATGACGCCATGCCGTCACGCGCTTCAAGCACCTCAACGGTCATATCATCGAGATCAAACCGGTCGCCCGGACGCTGGCCAAAACTCGGATCTTTTACCTGCATCACCTCCTGGCCCGTCAGCGAGCCCTGGGCCGCCGTAATCGTCAGGGTATAGGGATCAAGGCAGGTAACGGTCAGCGGGTTCATGCCCGAGGTAAGTCCCGTGAGGGGCTTTACATGATTATGAATGGCACTGAGAACAAGCAGATTGCTTACAAAATAGAAATAAACCGGGGGGTTGACGAGAATAAACCTGCCGGCATTTTTTTCGGATTCGAAGGGCAGGGACTTCTCGGCCATGGCAACGGCATGCTGGTAAAAAGAGAAATAGGTGTTTTTAAACTGATATACCGCGGCCACGAGAACAATATGAAAAATGATGAATTGCCAGACCAGCACAGTGCAGGCAGCCCGCCAGAGGCGCGGCATTGGTATAGTATTTTCCCGGAGCCATAAAAAAATCTGTGCCATAAGCCCCATGGCCCCGATGCCGACAAAAAGCAGGTTCTTCTCGTCAACCTCGACAGCGCAGACAGGAAGCAGTGCCAGTAAAGTTCCTACTGCCCAGAACCGCAGAGCGCGATTTTTTTTGAAAAGAGGGATAACAACGATCAGCAGCAACGCGGTAAAAGCATAGCCGGCATTCTGCATGAACCTGGGCACGATATATATGGTTGGCGAGATGGGAAACATGCCGAGCTGCCCCAGAAGATACACGGGGGAGCGCAGCACGAGGGCCAGGCCGTACAGCAGCGGATGGGTCAGGGGATCGACATAATACCCCGGTACATTATCAGCGCCGAAACCCAGTATGCTGTACGGCAGCCGCCAGGCAACCACGATGACGCCGTACGCCACAAGTCCCTTGAGCCGGTCTCGCAGGCTGCCCTCTTCAAGAAACAGGGCATGGGCAGCAAGATACGCGCAGGTTGCAATGCCTGCCTCGGCGGACAGGAGGGACAAAATAAAAAACAGCGGCCCGAGAAAAGCCCCTGCCCGCCAATGAGCAAGCCGCCACCGGTTATGGCAGATAAGGCACAGCACGCCGAAAACGCAGGCAAGCAGCGAATTCCGGTTTGCGATAAACCCCGTGACCGCGCCGTGACCCCAGTCAATGGCATATAGCAGCACCGCGAGGCCTGCCGGCCACCCAACACCCATGGTGCAGCGGTAGAAAAACCCCGCGCAGCCGACAAGAATGGCAAGCCACAGCAGGCTCTGCAAGAGCATCAATGACGGGTTGTCAGGCCAGAGCTGGTAGTCAAGGTAGTGGCTCAACGAACTCAGGGGCCGAAAAAAGTACACCTTTGCCTTAAGATTTACCCACCAGCCGGCAAACCCCATATTCCTGCTGAGCCTGTTTTCCTCCGGAATGCCGCTGGCAAAGCAAAACAGGTTGAGCGGCGAAGAAGCAGCAGGCGTCAGCCGCCGGTCCCCCTGAAAGATGAGGCGGTGCAGGTTATCATCAATACAGAAGCCGTTTTTCAGGATCGGGAGCGTCAGCACGACCGCAAGCAGCACGGCAAGGGCCGGCATCATCGGATGAGCAAGGCAGCTGCGAATTTTATCAAGATACTTATGCATATCACCACCCCTTAGTTAGAATTGAATCTTACGTGTTCATGCAGGCATTATAATAATCGGCTTCCCACATACGCTTTCCCCTTTTCTGAACCTTGTAAACTTTGCATCCAGGCCTTCGGCCCGGGCAAAGGTCATTGAACAGCACCCGGTTTCTGTTGCTGCATGTGGGTAAAAGCCTGGTTAAGATTGCCGGGCGCAAGGGCATCTATAATTTTTTTTATCTGGTCAGGATCAACAATAAGGGGGTTGTCTTGAGAGAACGTATAGTTCGGCGACTCACGCAAAAAAATACCGATACCTTCTTTTCCCTCCCGGTTGCCCCGCACTGCTATGGTGAGCAGCTGTGGCCCGTTTTTAATTGTTGCAAGTTCCTGCTGGCCGGTAGTGCTCTTCTGCTTGTCTACCAGCGCAAGAGCCTGTACCAGCGCTTCCCGCAGCGAGGGAATTTCTTTCACCGGAAAGCTGTACCGATGCCCGAGCGGGCCGGACACATACAGTTTCAGGTCTTCCTGCCTGCCAAGAGCGACGGTGAGCTTTTTGGGACCGGCTACAAGATGCACGGCGGGCACTGCGGCGATTTCAAGACCCTCCGCCGCTGTGTCGCGTGTTTGCAGTATTTTATCATCGGGTATCCTGCCCTGGCTGTCAAGCCTCAGCACCCAGATGTTTCTGTCTTCAGCGCCGAAGGAATATGTCCAGCCGGCCAGAATATATCCGCCATCCAGGGTTTGCACGACAGCCTCGGCATAGTCATCGGCTGTTCCGCCATATGACCTGACCCAGCCGGTATCGCCGTCCGGTTGCCGTTTCATGATCACGACATCACGACCGCTTGCGTTCGAGGGCTTTGCGCCGCCCGCCATGATATACCCTTCATCCTTTGTCTGATATGCGGCATATATCTGGTCGCATCCCAGGCGGTACTTGCCTGAATACGTTTTTCGCCGGTCAACAGCGCCATTTGGCTTGAGCAGCAGCGTCAGCACTTCATAGCGGTCCTGAAGCAAATTGCAGCTTTCCACGATATACACCCCGTCGCTGCCCTGTCTAATCGAATAGTTCGCATCGCTCTTGCCGCCGTCGTATAATTGCTGCCACTGCAGCGCTCCGTCCGGCTGCAGCTTCAGCAACCAGATGTCCCGCCCCTCCTGTCTGAAAGAGTACGTCCACCCGACCATAAGATAGCCGCCGTCATCCGTTTGAAGAATCGAGGTTGCCTGATCCGAGTAGGCCCCGCCATAGGTGTTTTGCCACTGCGTATCGCCGCTGCCGGCAAGCTTGATGAGAAGGCAGTCGTAGTTGACGCCATTAAAAGCTCCATTGGTCCAGCCCCCGATAATATAGCCCCCATCACGGGTCTGCCGGATGAAGAAAGCCCGGTCATTGCCGCTACCCCCCAATCTCTTCTGCCACTGTATGTCGCCGTTTTCCTGCAGCTTGATCACCTGAATATCTTCATTGCCGGGCCCGAACGACAGGGTGCAGGCAACCACATAGCCGCCGCCCGGCGTTTCCTGCATCAAAAGGCCGCTGCCGCTAAAGTTGCCGCCATTGCCGTATGCTCTTTTC
>Ga0118677_10009771_pt1 | contig 14866 bp, 1 predicted proteins | sample AliMusrvi5mmetaG_FD_86154 | JGI IMG/M metagenome (GOLD analysis project Ga0118677, IMG submission 86154)
GCGGCGCGGTCCAGGTGCGTCTTGGCCTCCGCGAGCCGGTCCTGGCGAAGGTACAGCGCCCATTGAACGATGCGGGCCACCCAGTTTTCCGACACGGATTGGAGGATATTGACCAGGCGCTGGGCCTGATCGGGACGGAGCCAGCGATAACAGCGCTGGTCGCGCGAGCACAAAGAAAACTGAGCTCGGATGAAAAAGTAAATACCGCGGACGCGGAGCTGGTTCATCTTGGTAAAGAGACCGCTACTTCCGGGCAGGTGGTGGCGGTGCTGGAAAAGATCTTAAAAATGAGTGAATCGGTGCCTGTGCGTCAAAAGATGCTGGAGCTTTTGGGCCGGATCGGGCCGTTAGCGGCTCCTGCGGTAGCGACGATCCAGACCCTGATGGAAACGGAAACGAGACTGACGGCACAGGCGCTATCGCGCATCGGTACGCCCGAAGCTCTGCGATTTATCGAGGAAAAGGGGCTTGCGAGCGCGGATTCCAAGGTTGTTTGGCTGACGGCCAGCGGGTTGACGGGCGCTCCGGCCGCTCATCTCAAGGTGCTGGTTTCGACGCTGCTTTCCTTGCTAAGCTCAGTAGGCGATCCGGAGGGAGAAAAAACCTACGTGGGAGCCGTTTTGGAGGCTTTGGGAGAAAGCGGAGATCCACGAGCTCTCGAAATGATCAAGAAATTCGGGGAAGGGCAATATGCGTCGTTCGCAAGGGGAGCCTTAGAAGCCTACGGTGCGGCCAGTCAGGATTTCCAGCCTGTTATCGAGAGAATCAAGCAGGAAACAAGTGATTATGAAAGATCGGAACTCATGAAATCACTCGACAAGTCCGTTCCTGCTGGGAAGACCGATGTCTTTGAAGCGCTCTTTATGGAGTTAAGCGAAATCCGTCAAAACAGGTATGTGTCGAACGATCCCCGAAGTGTGGCCCTCCGGGCGATCGCGCGGCGTACTACCGCTGAAGCGTGGGGCGCGTTTATCGGACGTCTTCGGGAAAAAGATCCGGTGCTTGTGAAATACGTCACGGATTATGCCGAGTGGAATTATCTGGAGCTCACCGTGCATCAGTTGGCTGTCCTTTTTCCAGCGGTTTTCTCCCCACGCGGCGGTGTTACGGAGCAAGAGAACCAGGTTGTTGCAAACGATGTCGATTTTCTCTTCGGTGACAAGGGAGTTTTGAAGGGGGACGGATTTGTTGATGACTACAGGGACGGCAAGAAACCGAATGTCGGGATCCGGAGTATCGTCGAGGATCCCGAGGAGCTCCATCAGGTCGCGCTCATGCTCGGGATGGAGCAGGGGTCGGCGGCTCCTGCGAGCGCGTGGACGATCTCTGCGGTGCGGGCGTTCATGCGCAGGGAGAGAACCCCCGGAAAGGCCTATGAAACGGCCGGATCCTTCAGAGTTTCCATGGAGAGCACTCTGACTGGTTTAAGGAAGATCATCGACATGGATCCAGCATTGCGAGCGCTGTTGGCTCAGGCCGAAAGTCAGCACGGCCTTTTGTGGAAATTAACCTTGGCGAGTCCCGAAGCCCGGGTTGCCTTTATCAATCAACTCCAGTCTGCCGCGGACATGCTAAACGCTGCCCCAGGATGCGGTTCTCTCTTGACATTGATGACCCATCAGGACAACGGGGATCCTTTCCGGGCAGATTTGTTAGCTCAGGCACGGAAGATCGTGGCCGACCGGAACTTTGTGATAACTCTCTTCGGGGACTCGAAGAGGGCGAGCGACTTAACTGTTTTCTTGAACGCCAAGGAACGAACTCTCTCCCCGGAAGATGCCGCTAGCTATAGAGCCTCACTCAAGAGTTCTGTTACGGACTTGCGGGAGATCGTGAGCCTTTATCCCGAAATGCGAAGCATCGGTTTTCCCGAAGGAGATGAGCCGGGGAACGAATATTTGCCCAAGGCGCTCATGGGGGCGACTGAGGCGGAGCGAGTTGAATTTCTACGTCAAGTAAAAGCCGCCGCAGGACATTTGCCCGACAGCAGGGACCTCTTGAGCTTGACTACTGCGGGTTCCGACCCGTCCCCTCGAACCGATATTGAAGAGCAAGCTTTGGGGATTACAGCTCTTGAAAAGAGCGTGTTGGCTGTTTTGGAGACCTCTGAAAGCACATGGGCATTCGTTCGTTGGCTTCATACCGACAAACCTTTCTACTATCTAACACCTGAATCTGCCGAAAGGGCGGCGCGTCTCTATCGCGATGCCCAGGCGGCGGGACTGAGTGAATCACAGGCGAAAGGCATCATCGTTGCTGAGGCAAAGATCCCGGGTCTCAAGACGGGGATGACGATCGATGGCAGATCCATGAGGACGGAGGATCTGGTGAAATACATCCGAACAAACAGGAAATTCCGCCTACCAGGGTATTTTGAATATTTCATGGACAGGTTAAGTTATAAGGCTGGAAATAGCGGTCAATTCGATGCCGGTTGGCGGGTCGACCCCGCGCAGGCGCAACGGCTTTCCTACGAGAACCTGGGCCAGATGACCTTGAGCCGTTGGAAAACGATGATCGCGGAAGGTGTTTTCTCCGGAAATTTTGCCGTACACCGTATCCATCACGCGAGTGACAGCTCCCTTGAGGAAGCGATACTCCGGTCCGGGTATATCATCGGTCGTGCGACGTTTGAAAAAATCACCCAGTCCCGGGAGAAGGATAACGTCGTTACGGACAACATCAATCGTGGCAAGGTGAATCCTCTTGGCAGGACCGAGTTCGTGCATACGACGATCAACGAGACACCTTACGAACTTTTGAGCGAACCTATCTTTGTGGCTTTGCCAGTGGAAGTGGAACTTGAAAACCATGCCTATGACGGTAATCCTTTGTTGCGAAAAGGGGATTGGGCGATTAAGGGGTATTCTCGGGACGTCGAACATGCCTCCCACAGGGTTCTGACCCGGGCCGGACTCATTTGTGTGCCTAAGCACCGTCAGCAGGCATTCGAGGCGCTCCTGGAAAAGATTCAGGCCGAGAATCCCGAGTGGCAGCGGCCGGAAGTATTTTATTATCAAGGGGAACAGGCGGATGAAGGGACCCCGCAGTTGAGAGCCGAATTGGGGGAACCCCGCGAAATGGTCGTTAGTAGGATCCCGGCCGCGATCGGGGAGCTGGAGTTAGGATCCTTTAGCCGCGAAGTCTATTCCATTAAGGACGCTAGTTTGCGCCTGGAAGATCGTGCGAGGTTAACACGGTATGAGGAACCCTCGACTAATATTTTTGTGGATGCGGAGGGGCGGCAGCAAGAACAGGAATTAACGAGTGTTAGAGAGATCTCGGGTCAGCTCGAAGATTTGGCCACCGCCGTGGTGGAGGGCTCGGGGCTTAAGATCCACCGGGCGAATGGCCGCAAAGTGATCGACACGGGGTCTTCGGTTCGGGGGACGTATCATGAGCGATTCCGCGGATTGCCTGATGACTTTGATCTTATGGCCTACATCGACGGGGCCTTTCCGACAATGGAGTTGTTGCAGCAACTGCAGGCATCCTTCGTGGAAACTCTCAAGAGCCGTTCTTGGGGACATATCTTTGGCGGGGATGCGGCGGTCCGCGTCGTGCCGGGTAATATCAAGTATGACCCCGAAAAGGGGTATGCCTTGGTGCAGTTTGATTTCTATGAGGGGGCTGAGAATAATGTTCCTGTCCTTTCGATCGATCTTTGCGTTTATAACACGTCGGCCATGAACGATGGCATTCGCTATCAGCAAAAATATCTTGAAAATATGGACAAATTATTGTCCGCGATCAGAAAGAATGAGGGTGAGGCAGCTTATCAGGAGGCGAAGCAGCATGTTCTGACCGTGATTCGGACCGTTAAAGAGATGTTTAAGAACGAGGGTGCGTATAAACGCTGGGAAGGCGGTCTGCGCGGAGTCGGGACGGAGCAACTCGTGATGCAGCTGAATGGGGTTGAAGATCCATTCGGTACGCCCAAAGCGGTGGCCACTCTGGCTGAATTGAAGCAAAAGGTTTCTGTCGATACCGCTTTGGATAAGCTTTTGGAGGCATCCTTTGATAATGACGGGAATTTTGAAGCCGATCTTGGGAAGGTTATAGAGAAGCTCGTGCTCTACGACCCCGGAGCCAGTGAGCCCGGTGTCAATCTAGCCAAAGGATTGAATAACTCGAGCCGTACGAGCCTCGCGGCCCTGGCGCTGGATAATCAGGACAAGAACGCACGGAAGGTAGCGACACTGTTGGAATCCGGAAATAACATCGCCCGCTCTGAGGCAAGGGAGTTTAGCCGGCAGGACCGGGAGAAACTTCTGGAGATCCTCGATGCGATGTCGCGACTCGATGAATTGGGCGATGTGTCCGATCAGCTGGGCGCTGCGACTATGGAGCTGAACGAGGCCTTTGCTGATCTGATCGGAAGCGATATCGTTGCGGCACCCTATAGAAATATCCCTGCGATGTCGAATGAGGAGCTGGATAATAAGTTGGGCCGGTTGATCGCCGCGCTTGGGGGGCCCGAGATGAAAGTTCAATCCGTGCCCGAACATAAATTTTTGCAAGTTCTTGTGAATCTCCGCGAAGGTAAGGAAACCCCGATACCGCCCTTCACGCGATCCGCCAAAGTGCCGCCGCCCGAGGCCTTGCTGGCGATCCCTCTATCGACTTATCAGCCGAAGACGCCGGAAGTTCAGGATTATTTCGATTTTATTGAGGAGGGCAACTACTCAGAGGCAACACTGGGTGGGGTGATGTCATTGCTAACGGCACCGGCATTGGTAAAGGCACCGGTTTCCGATATCGCGATGGATGCCTTTGAAGTCGTGATAAATAATGGGACTTTTGACCAGTTCGCGGCGGAAAATCCGTCGGCGTTCTCAGTTAAGAATCTAATGACCGTGCTGTTGCAGTATGACATCAGGAAAGAGAGATGTTATTGGGCAATTTACGCGCTCAAAGCCTTCGCGGACGCGAACAGCGAAGCTTTTGAGGCGCCCGAGGTACAGCCGCAACTAAAGCGGGCGCTGGGGACACTGATCAGCCGTCTCGCGATGCCTGCCGGCGGGCACCTGCTGACAGATACGACCGGGCCGGATCTTGAGGAACTGGTCGTCCTGCTTTCCGTGAAACCCAATGCCTTGCCCGTGAAAGACCGGAGGACCGTGGCCAAAAGCATACGCGATCTTCTCTTGCGCAAAGATGCCCAGGCCGACGCCGATTTCCTGATTCCGGCTTTCCGTGAAGTCGCCAAGTATGCGGCTCTCTATCCGGAAACGAAAGAAATTTTCCGGGAGACAGTGCGTTCCTATGCGAATCCTGACAAATACGAGGAAGGGGTCGTGGATGCCGCGGTGTTGGTTCTGCAGGCTTTTGACGCCCGCTCCGAGGCGCGGAAACAATCGATTGAGGACGAGGCCTCGGAAATGGTTAAGTCTTTATTCGACCCCTTATCCAAGCGAGATTACAACGCTCACGAGGAGGGGTTCTTGGCGTCAAATTATGATGATTATATGAAGCCCATACCCCGCTGGTCTCGCGAGAAATTCGAGGTAGTGTTTTTTAAAGCGTTTTTGCGTGCCGTCGCGGAATTTGTAAAGTCCGGGGCATGGCGGGATGCCGCGAAAAAGACGGATTTTATCCCTCAGAATTTCAAGTGGCGGGGATTCATCCCGATGTTGGAAAAGTATGGTTTCTTCAGATCGCCGCAATTCCTCAAACTGGTTGGCATGTTTGTGCGCGAACCGGCCGCCGATGATCAGAAAAAGGGAAATGAAGGGGGGAAGGCTAAGACCGGGAGAACGGCCGCCCAGGGCCAGAGAACGGGAGGCAAAGGCTCGAAGGCTAACACCGGGAGAAGGGCCCAGGAGCTGACTCAGGATATGATGGTGCAGATACTGAGAAAGGTGGCTCACCAGGAAATACGGGTCCTCGGGATAAGCCCGAGCCGGATCCGGGTGATGCTGAGCCGCTCGGGGATCAATGCCCTGATGTCGCTCGCGCTGCGCGTTTTGATGGTGCTGGGGACATTTATAGTGTCGTATTTCGTGGGGGGGATGCCGGCGATGGCGTCGCTTTTGATGAGCGCCGTGATTACCGGCGCTGTGTTGAATAAGCCGGCGGAATTTCTGGTGCGGGTCAGCCGCGATTCGGAGGAGAATGTGGTGACCCGGAATATTGCCAATCATGTGATGGGGATCACGCCCAGGATGTTCGCGGCCGCCGAGCATAAGCTGACGGAAGATTTTGCGATGATCGACGGACACCCGAACCTCCAACCGCTTGATCGCGCGATGTTCAAGGTGGCGCAGAAAATGCTTTTGTCCTCGTTGGGCACGGGGATGCGTTTTAAAAGAGCCTCCAAAGATGCCCGTTACGCCATAACGAAAGAGATGGATCCCTCCGCGGCCCTGATCGCGGTCCTGAGCGAGATAGAAACAAACAATCCTTCGGAATACCATCGCTGGATCGGCTTGCTGGAGAGTTCGGCGAAAAAGCCGGAGAACTGGAGATCAAAGGTGGCCGGGACCGTGAGGCGGTTGCTTGGCCGGGAGCTGCCGAAGGAAGTCGTCGCGAGGTTTTTGGAACTTGATGCTTCGGTGAACAAACTTGACAGCAGGGCCCTGACCCTGGAATTTTCAAAAATGGTATTACCCTCGAAGAAGGCGGGGAAGTTTTCGCCCAGAAAGAAGATCCTGAAGGGCTTATTCCCAACGGATGCGCATGATGTCGCCGCGTTTAAGGCTTGGCTTGCCGGTCACGGATCTGAGAAGAGCCTCGAAGGGGAACACCGAGAAGTCACAGCGTTGATCAATAATTGGTTCCGCAGTACTCCGGAAGGCACCGGGGCTTATGCGCGCCGCCTGGTTGATAAGCTTATCAGCAGCCCCGGATCGGTGCAGTCTGAGATCGAAGCCTATTTCTTGTACTTGTGGGTGCGGTTGCAGCCGCAAGCGGAGGGGGAGGAAGCTCCCACCGCGGAATACATGCACGACCTATTGCTTCGGGCGACCGCCTTCCATCAAATGCTCTCAAGTACCGAGACGAATGCGGATCCCGATCTGTTACTGACTGCGAACGCCCTCCATCAAATGCTCGATCCCGACGCGCGGGAGAAAATGGCTGGATCCCTGGAAAAGGCGATTCTCGGTGCCAAATCCCGGTCCGAAACACGTCAGCCCGGGGGTGCGGTAGATGCGTGGTTGGAACAAATTAACGGGGTCAAAACAGCGATGGGGCAAATGGAAGCGAAAGGGTTGTTGGTGTTTATGAACCGGCTGACCCAGGCCAATGCGGAATTGGGGGACCCTGATCTTCTACGTGAAACGGAAAAGTTGATGAGCCTCGCTCGCTACCGGTTTGATCCTTCGCTGGCGAGTACTGAAATGTTTGCTGCGGAGGATGCTCTTTTTCTGGAACACGGAGCCATGGATCCGATCGATTTTATTACACAGCGTTTTCCGGCTCTAAAAGCGGTCTTTGAGGTTCGATTCCCGGACAGGCGTTTTCAGGAGTATTTTCAATGGCATCGCAATTTGACTCCGGCAACGGCAGTCCGTAGTGGATTCGAAGTGCTCGAGCCGGCCCTGAACCTGCGGGAAGTGACGGAGCTGCCCGGCATTCGTGTGAAGGCGGTCCTGAGAATGGTGTTTTTGTGCTATCAGGCAGGACTCGTCCCGGCGGCTGAAGTTCGTAGCGGTCGTACGGGGCTGGTGGGTGATCTTGAAAAATCAGGTTTCCCACTGGGACGGACCGCCTCAGACACTTTTGTGGGTGATTGGGCGGGGTATTCTCAAAAGATTTTGTCGAGCGTGATGGAAAAGCTTAATTTCAATCAACGTGAAATGGAACTGGCAATGAATTTGTTACGCGAAATCCCCAAGACCGGCGGCGAAAACGTTCTAAAGGACGAGCTGATGTCTCCGGAGTACACGGCTGAGGAATATCAGGAATATTATCCGGATATTGCTGAGCGAGTCAGCGAGCGTGCGCGGAAGCTCGGGATACCGCCTTCCATGCTTATCAAGATCAGCACTATTTTTCACGCGGCCATGGCAGGGATGCAGCCTTATGAGTTACGGGAAATGAAGTTCCGTGAGGGGACCTGGTATCCATCCATCGATTACCGTGCCGTAGGACTCGGCAATTTGGCGGACCTTGCCGAGCAGCCTGTGCACTGGGATCAGGGTGACGCTCTCAAGGACTACAACGAAGGGCTGGATGCGTTGGCGAGAATTCACCAGAAACAGAATCGGGCTTCAGTGTCAGCAGAGCGACCGGTTTTTACTCCCGAGGGTCATCTGAATCTCGAGGGGCTCATGCTCGTGAATGCCCGCCATGGGATCCCAGAAGTGGTGAACGGGGAAGTCCTCATTTATCCGAACAGCGCCTACGGTGCTGCCCACCCCTTGTTGAGGAATCCGCGGGGCATCGTTGAATTCTCATGGAATGGCGTGATCGACCAATGGAATACGGCCGATGTGGTGGTCTTGACACCCTTCTCGAAAGTTCGTGATCAGAATTTCGCGAATGCCTGGTATACCGCAACTGCACACATGGGGCCCCTGAGGCTTCCTCCGGGATCCGTCGTTCTGATCCGCTCAGGGACTGGCCCCAGTGAGGAAAAGATTAAAGAGCTTCAGGACCTTGGTGTTTCCGTTCGACCGTTCGGCGCTGACGAGATGGCTCAGGATGCAGCCGGAAGAATGATGGAGGAGATGGGTTATCAGCCGATGGTGCTGAGTACGGTTTCTTATGGCGGAGGGGGGTTGGGAACGGATACGACTTGGATGGAACAAGGGATGGGACGGGATCATTTTGCGGCCGAATCTTTGGATCGGTCTGTAGCCGAATCCGAATTGCTGGGAAAGGAGCTTGGGTCGAGCGCTAAGGGGACGGATCAATATCCTCTGGGAGCGGTTACGCTTGAAATGGAAGATTTTTTTAAAAGCTTTTCTTCCTATGGGCACGTCAGCTCGGCGTATCGCGATAATGATTGGGAAAAGGTCACGGCGACGCAGAGGTTTGATAAGGTCCTTAAGGATTTTGAAAGAAATTTGGCGGCGATTCCTGAAAGCCAAAAGTCAACACCGGGATGGCCGCTTGTCCGGATGTATGTCGAGGCTTATTTGGAACTCATGCGGTTTGAAAAAGGGCTCTTGGCATCGGCTGCGAAGCAAGGATATCGGCATGAGGATTTCTGGAGAGCGTTTGACAGCGATCTTAGAGACCAGGCCTCCGGAAGAACTTCGAAAGCGTCGCAAACGGGGAGGCTCCGCGCTGTGGATCTGTATGTCGACTATTTAAATCGAACCTATGGGATGCAGGGAGATTCTCTCAAGCTCCGGAATTCCCAGGATGTGATTCAGCTCATGCTGAAGTTCATTGATATGAGAATGCCGGAGTTTTCCAAAGTGAAAGCCGTCAGCCCGGACAGTCGTAGCCGCTCTGAATTGCGCGAACCTGCCGCCCGCTCCGAAGCGCGGGAGGGTATGGCTGCGAGCGTGGATAAAGCGGTGCGAGAGTATGAAGCCCTGATCAAGGACATTTTTGATAAAGAGGGGCGTGGGCTCTATGTCAATGATGTGGATCGCGAATGCGAATTGGCGGCGGCTTATGACCGTTTAATGTCGGAGTTGGCTCCGCTGCTGACCGATTCAAAGGATGTCTTGCCGGTTTTTGTATATCCGTTCATGGGGCCTGATGGTGTGCCATCACGGCATGGAAAGGTTCTGCCGATCCAAAGAGATGCGGGTGACTTTAATCTCGCCGAACGATTTTTAGAATCTCATAAGTTGTCCGAGACGAAGGTAGCCACGAGCGGGGCTTCTCTTGCCGCGCGTCAGGGGTGGGCCGAAACGCGTGATGCTCTGAACTCTGAAAGCTACCCGCTTATCAGGACTGAAGCGGGTCCTGTTGTTTTTCTCATGAAAGGATTTGGGCTGTTTTCTAAGGGCGCCGGCAAGGAACTCTTTGAGAGTATCCTGAAACAGCTGCGACCCGGCGATAAGATCCTCATGATGAGTGGAAGCGATTCCCATTGGGTTGACGGCGTGACGGGCGAAGAGGTGAACTACCTGGCGATGGCAGAAAATGCCGGGTGGACTCGGGTCGGACATGGGGATGGCGTGCTTGCCCCGGATAATGACACGCGTCTTTACATGGAAGAATCAAACAAAATTGTTGTCGCACCTAATCGTGTTGTCCTCTTGGAGAAGTCCGCTCGCTCCGAAAGAGGCGATCAGGATTACGGCGATGTCGTAGCCCGCTCGGAGGAACGGAAAGAGTTGGTAGACGAAGCGGCTCTGCAGATCAACCGTTCCGAGTTCCGAAAGGGAGAAGCGTCCGGGGAGCTCGCCACTGCGACGGTGGCGACCCAGGGGAAAACTCCTGCCGTGGAGGAGCGCGCGGAACTTGTGAGGCGGGTTGAGAGCAGCGATATCCTTCAGTCCTTCCCGGGGGTTGCGAATGTCGTGGCTTTGGCCGATCTTCTCGGCCAGCATTCGGGCGGTCTTGTGACCTTCGAGGATTTCCTAAAAAAACACGCAAGGGACGTCCGGGGAGGCGTTTCGCTCGGGTTATCGACGTATTATCACCTTTATATGGGGCTCTCCAGGGCTTTTGGCCTTGCCGACTGGATCACCGCCTATTCGGAACTAGGGCTCGGAAGCACCGAGGAAGGTCATACCCAAACTTTTATGAAGGATATCACTGACGGGGATAAACCGATTGTGTTTTTTGTCCCTAGCCATATGCGCGAGAGGGCGATCACGAGGGACGAAATGAACTGGATCGGCACCTGTCTCAAAGATCATCCCGAAAAGCTGAAAAATGTGATCTTTGTCTTTGGGGCTTACGATGGTGATTTTGTGCGGACCTTTTTGGAACAGCATCCCTTCAAATCGGAAAGTGAGCTCGATGAGGATTTGGTGAAGTCCCTGATCAGCACGCTTCAGCAGGACGCGGCGGATCCTGCCGGAGCTCAAGCTGTCGCGGATAGTTTTAAGGCGAACGTGGACGCGTATGTGACGAGGAAACAAAGCGCTGAACGCAATGTGTCTCCGCGGAAGTCGGCGCGGCTAGGTCGCAAGTTGCCCCCGGCGAAAAAAGCGGAGCTGAAGGCCGAGCGCGCGGCGGGTATAACGGATTTTATGATGGCTCTGGAAACCCTGCCGGCGGGTGCCGTTACGGCGAAGGATCGCGGGTATGAATTCGTGACGGCGCAGGGTAAGTTCATAATATACACGCAAGAGAACGGGCTTGTGCTCAATGTCCCGGGCCCGAAAGGATTTGTGTCGCCGTTCCTTGATAAGGCCCGAGAACCTGAGTTTTATGAAAAAGCTAGGAATCTCCTTGTTGAACGCTCCGCGTCCGCGATGCCTGAAGCCGAAAGACTTGATGCTATGAATAAAGCTCTTTCCGCTGCGAAAGAAGCGGCGATGAGGGGGGCGCTGGATGCGATGATCGCGGGAAGTCAGGTTGTTACTGCTCGGCCGGCGCCCAGTCCTGTCATAGTGGCCACGACGAAACAAATCGCCCCGAAAATTGCTCGTTCCGAGGCGCGGGATTTTGATGCCCCCGATTTTCTGATCAGAGATCTGAAAATGATAGATCATCCGCTGGATGAAATTGTTTCTGATTTTCATGGAGAACCATTGACGGCAGAGGAAATTGGCTGGGTCGCGGATGTTGTCGGGAAGATAAGAGGAAAAGCAACCCTCTTTAAAGATGCCGAGATGTTGGCCTACCTCGCTCAGCTTGATATCGGAACTATGATTACGAAGGGGGAAATGCCTTCGCTTGGGATTGCTTCCCGCAATGGTGTCACGGGCATTAATAGCCGATTGATTGAGGCCGTTCGTGTGGCGCGAAAAAATATTGAAGCGAAGAAGGCGACTCTTGAAGATGAATCGGCAATGCACCTTTTTGAGGAAGTTATCGTTCATGAAAGCTGTCACCAGATTGACTTTAAAACGCCGGGCCTTTTTAATGGGTTGTCAGGGGAAAGGCTTACGCAAGTCATGGAGGAGTCCGCGATCGGGAGAACTGCGGCCTATGTGGGGGAAGGCGGATTTGTTCTTCGTGGTAAAAATGGAACCTTCTTTGCCGGTTATCGCTTTCTGTCTTCTGACGGTTCGATCATTAGGAAAGCTTTCTCTGTAAGGGGCAAGAGCCCTCGCCTGAGCGGAGAGAGCTTAGCAAAGGTATTTAATGAGACCACGCAGGATTTTGAGACGATAAAAAACATGAGCTATGGTATTCACGCAGCCGGCAAGGCTTCCCCTGATTTCAGGAAGAGCGCAACCGTTCCTCAAGCCCGGGAAATCGCGACGCCCAAGGCGGGTCTTCGTGCGACGCTCAAAACAACCGTTGTGGCTCGCCCCGAAGTGCGTCTGAAACCGCCGGCTATAAAGCTGGCTAGTGCTGAGTCGAGTGTGCGGTCGGAGGCGCGACGATTTAATGCGGTGGAGTTTGCTGCGGCGTTGGAGAAGCGTGGTTTTTCCGAGACGGTGATAAAGGGCTGGTTCAAAACCCTGGAGAAAACATCGATGAGGGATATCTCCGGGGAAGCGGGTGCGAAGTTGGAGGACGGCACGCCGGCCCTGCGGGTGGCCCGGCGTGTGGGTGCGATACTTGCATTGAAGGATTGCGATGCGGCGGCGGTGCAAATGATGGAGCTCGCGATCGCGATCGGGGCGGACGCGACAGTTCAGCTCAAGCAGACGCTCACTCAGAAGGGGCAGGCGCTTCCGACCAGCGACAAAGTCGGCCTGGTGGTGGATATCCTTGATGCGACGCCTTCGGATGAGCTGGTGGATGCTATCAAGGCAATCCTGGCGCTTAATCCCAATCAGCACTACGGATTGGTCGTTCCCGGCTCCGCCGTCAAGGCGAAGGCGCTGCAGGTGCGTATTGAGTCGTGGGGTCTCTTGAACAAGGTCAAGATCAAGGGGCGTATTCTTGTGAAAGCGGAAAAGAATAAAAATGCCGCGTCCCTGGTCACTGAGATTTTCCAGGGGGTGAGGAATCGTCTGGCAAAGGCGGATATTACGATGGAGTCTTTTTACGTGACGGGGAGTGAGGCTGGCTTGAACGATCTTGCCGATACTCTGCCGTCGGCGGGAAAACTGCTCGCGCGAGGGAAAAATATTCCCGAGAAATTGCATCCTGTATGCGCGCTTGAGGCCATGAAGGCGTCCGCGGGACTTCCGACTCAAACGACCATCGAGGAAGATCCTGCGCAACGCGGAAAGCGCTATTCCTTTGTGAAAAAGGGCCTCGAAGCCGTGGTCGAAATCGTGAACCGCGCTATTCAGGGCTTTATCAGCCTCGCCCGCGCCGCCTAACCTTCACCCCTCTGAGTCCCGGATTCAGAGGAGCGTGGATAAAAACTGTTCCCTTGAGCTTCACCTGCCGCTAAAATGCCGCATATGAACACACACAAAGAAAAATCGTTCGGTCCCGGGGAAAGTCTTTTTTACTCGATCCTGCTTTGGAGCGAGACGGTCGTCTTGACTTTCCTGGCTGCCATCACCGATCTCCTGATCTTTTTCCCGCTGTCCCTTGCCTTTGACCCCGGCACGAGGCGCATCGTCCACCAGAATTCCATCCGTTGGTCCCGGACGATCATCGCTCTCAGCTCCATCTGGCGGCTCGAAGTGACGGGCCTGGAGCATCTCCGGAAAGGGAAGCATTATATTATCATCGCCAATCACCAAAGCATGCTGGACATCCTCGCGGTTTGCGCGGCGCTTCCCCTGAATTTCAAATTCCTGGCCAAACGGGAGCTTTTCCAGATCCCGTTCATGGGTTGGGCGATGGCTTCGGCCGGGTATGTGCCGGTCGACCGGGCAAGCCACAAGAGCGGACGCGAAGCTGCGCGGAGGATCGCCCTGGTGCTTCAGAAGAACGTCAGCGTGCTCCTTTTTCCGGAAGGGACGCGCAGTCCGGACGGGAAGATCCAGACTTTCAAAATGGGAGCTTTCAAGCTGGCGCGTGACAATAAAGTCGAGATCCTTCCGGTGGTGGTTGACGGGACCGGTCAGGCGCTTCCCAAGAAATCCTGGTTCATCCGCAAGAGGAGCACTTTTGTCGTGTCGATCGGAAAGCCCGTGTCGCTCGATGATTTCGCGGATGCGTCGATGGACGAGGCGAAGGAAAAGATCCGGCATGAGATGACCGGCCGGCTGGAGCAGATGAGGCATCACGCCGTCCACGGTCCATAGTCCATGGTCCATTGCCGTCTGATCGTTTCAAACCCCATGATCCGAAAGGGAATAGAAAAACTCCGTGGACTGCGGTCCTTGGACTGTGGACTTATTTTATGAAAATTCTCACCTTGAATACCTGGCAGGAACGGGGCCCGTGGCGCGAACGCTGGGACTTGATCTTCCGCGGGCTGAAGGAATATCAGCCGGACGTCGTCGGATTCCAGGAAGTCTTCAACATGGAATGGGCGGAGGCGATCCGCGAGCGGAGCGGCTACCCATATCTGGCCGTGAGCGGGGAACATTCCGGGCTCATCTTCCTATCAAAATACAAGCCGGTGGAACAGGAATGCCTTGTCATGAAAACGAGGTCCCCGACCGAAGAGTATCTGCGCTATGCCTTTTATCTCCGCGTGGATACCGGGGCGGAGGATGTCGCGCTTTTTAACACGCATCTTTCGTGGCGCGCGGAGGAAAATGAGATCCGCATGAAGCAGACCCTGGAGCTTGAGGCGTTCGTGAACCGGAAATCCGTGAATCTTCCGGCGGTGGTCCTCGGGGATTTTAACGGAGGGGCGAGCACGCCGCCGGTGGTGTATCTCCGGGAGATGCGGCGCTGGATCGACACGTTCTATGTCAAAAAGCCGGGGGAACTGGGCCTGACCTGGGATTACCGGAACCCGTACGCTGAGGCGGAACGCGAC
>Ga0118677_10009772_pt1 | contig 14866 bp, 11 predicted proteins | sample AliMusrvi5mmetaG_FD_86154 | JGI IMG/M metagenome (GOLD analysis project Ga0118677, IMG submission 86154)
GTCACATTCAGATACTTCAAAATACCATCAATTGATTCAATCCCCTTTTTATCACAGATGTTATCGTATAATTTATTAATTTGGTTAAATTGTAACAGATGCATGAGTAAACGGGCAAAATATTCTCCTCCGAGGTAATGCATATAAGGACTTACCTTCAGTAAATCCTGTGGTTTGACTAGTTTCATTTGTTTATAATTTGTTATTTAGCGGTCCTATACACTGGCCAAAATAAAATATTCATCTCAGAAGATAAAATTCTGATCATGGCTAACTCATCCGGCTTTTAAATGATATTGGGTTCAAAAATAGAAAAATAGAGCTATAAAACACTATTTTTTGCTTTATTTGCTTTGGAAATAGTGTTGACGATCACTATTTTTGAACAACGCTGCCATCCTGTTGTTGTAAAAGCAAACGGTTGATCTGATCAGGAAAAATTTATTGATTCAAAAACTGTTTAAATGATGTAATTTAGCCCATTAATGAACGATTTGGAAAAATATAGACCGGGCAGGTGGCTTCCCACTACGGCAAAAGAGATTGAGGCTTTGGGTTGGGATCAGCCCGACGTAATCCTGTTTTCGGGTGATGCCTATGTTGATCACCCCTCCTTTGGCGCGGCAGTGATCGGACGTATCATGGAGCGCGAAGGATTAAAAGTTGCAATAGTTCCGCAACCGAACTGGCAGGATGATTTGCGCGACTTTAAAAAACTTGGAAAACCAAAGCTCTTCTTTGCAATTACGGCAGGCTGTATGGATTCGATGGTCAACCACTACACCGCCAACAAACGCAAACGGTCAAATGACGCCTATACCCCTGATGGACGACCCGGTGCCCGTCCCGACTATGCCTCAGTTGTCTATTCAACCATATTAAAAAAGATTTATCCCGACATGCCTGTGCTGATAGGGGGTATCGAAGCATCGCTCCGACGGGTAACCCATTATGACTATTGGTCTGATCAACTGAAACCATCCATCCTGGTGGATACAAAGGCCGATTTACTGGTCTATGGAATGGGTGAAAAATCGATTGTCGAGTTTATCCAAAAACTAAAAGCCGGAACCCCTTTTAGCGAGATTACGGATGTCCCGCAAACAGCCTTCCTGGTTGATAAAAATACAAACTATACAACGAATTCAGAGTGGGAAGAGCTGGAGCTAAATTCCCACGAAGCCTGTCTGAAGGAAAAAATAAATTATGCTAAAAACTTTCGCCATATCGAAGAGGAGTCCAATAAGATGGCATCACGAAAGCTTATTCAGGGATATAAGGATAAACAGATCATTATAAATCCCTCTTATCCCCTTTTAACAACCAGTGAATTAGATAGCTACTATACGCTTCCCTTTACCCGTACGCCCCACCCCCGTTATAAGAATAAAGGGCCTATACCAGCCTATGAAATGATCCGCCATTCGGTAAATACCCACCGTGGTTGTTTTGGCGGGTGTACTTTTTGTACCATCTCGGCACACCAGGGTAAGTTTATTGCATCCCGATCGGAAGAGTCTGTACTGGCTGAGGTAAAAGAAGTCACTCAGATGGATGACTTTAAGGGATACATATCTGACATCGGGGGACCTTCGGCCAATATGTATAAAATGGAGGGGAAGCACCTTGTGATGTGCCAGGCATGCCGTCGACCATCCTGCATTTTCCCTGATGTTTGTTCTAATCTCGATACCGACCATCGGGGGATGACTTCACTCTATCGTAAAGTATCGGCCGTTCCTGGGGTGAAAAAAGCATTTGTGAGCAGTGGAATCCGATATGATATTATTTTTCACAAGACCAGGGACGAAAAAGTCAATAAGGGTAATGAGGAGTATCTCGAGAATGTTATTGTAAACCATGTTTCAGGGAGATTGAAAGTGGCACCGGAACATACTGCTGATAAAGTTCTGGATATCATGCGCAAACCATCCTTTAGTATCTTTTTTAAACTGAAGAATTTTTTTGATAAGGTGAACGCAGCTAACGGCCTCAGACAACAGCTGATTCCCTATTTTATTTCGAGTCACCCGGGCAGTACCAATGCTGAGATGGCAGAACTTGCAGCCGAAACCAAGGGTCTCGATTTTAAGCTGGAGCAGGTTCAGGATTTTACACCAACGCCGATGACTCTGGCAACAGTAATTTATTATTCAGGGTATCACCCTTATACACTGGAGAAGATAAGCACCGCCCGCGAGGCAAACAAAAAGCTGACTCAGCGTAAATTCTTTTTCTGGTACAAACCGGAGAACCGCAGTGAATTGATTGGTGAACTCCGAAAAATGAACCGTCCGGATTTGGAGCAGAAATTGTTTGGGAAAAAATAGCAAATTGAAATTTTATCCCTTCCACTCCGGGACTTCGGGAAAAACAGTACCTGGAATATTTTCTACCATATCTTATGCCTCAGGGCACAGGTTAATTCCCCAAATTCATACGAATATTGATTTGGAGAAATCCCGGCAGGGATTTGATATGGGTAGAAAAACAATGTGGAATGTGACGGTTAGTCCCGGAGGGAACTAAATAGTAAAAAAGAGCAGAATCATCCAATCATGGATTAAATATTCTCCATAATATCAACCAATTGCGCCAATATTATCGAATTTTTATGTTTCTTTAGAATTGTAAATTCGTAATCATCAAAACTGATTTTCTCATTCATATTTGGAATTCTCCCTAATTTTAGAATCAGATAGCCGGCAAGTGTCTCATATTCTTCGTTCACTGTTAATGGATGAGGAAGCAATTCATTAATATCATCGAGCGAAGCAGAGGCAACAACGGTGTAACTTTTCTCCCCTTTCTTCTCCACGAAGGGAAGCTCATTGTCATATTCATCCTGAATCTCACCAACCAGTTCCTCCAGAATATCTTCCATTGTGACGATCCCCTGTGTACCTCCATATTCATCAACTACTACTGCGATTTGCTGATGCTTTGACTGGAATTCTTTTAAAAGCTGGGCAATATACTTGGTTTCGGGGACAATCAAAACGGAACGCATGATGGATGAGATCTTGATGGGTTCGTTTCGATGCAGCTTTATGAGGATATCTTTCAGATAAACCACTCCCACAATATTATCGAGGGATTCGGCATAGCAGGGGATGCGGGAATAGTTCTCCTCTATTAAACGTTCGACCATATCCTGTTGGAATTCTTCCACATCGATAGCCATAACCTGGGTGCGTGGAATCATTATTTGCTTGGCTATCCGTTCTGAAAATTCAAAAGCATTTTTGATGATATCATAATCTGCCTGTTCGATTTCACCGCTCTCCTTTCCCTGTTTAACAAGATATTTTAATTCATCACTGCTATGGACGTCCTGACCCTGCACAATGGGGATACCAATCGCTTTAAGCACAAGGTTCGCAGTTCCGTTTAACAGGTAAATAAATGGCTGAAAAATAAAAAAGAAGAATTGCAGCGGCAGGGCAATCACCATTACTGTGCGCTGGGAGCGTTGAATAGCGATCGATTTAGGAGCCAACTCTCCAAATATAATATGCAAAATTGTGATAATCAAAAAAGCTACGGGAAGCGCAACATGGTGAGCGAGTTCAGGTTCCATCTGAAATCCGATAGCAGGAATCACATTCAGTATTATTTTTGCAACTACCGGTTCTCCAATCCACCCAAGACCAAGACTTGCAAGTGTAATTCCAAGTTGGGTGGCTGCAAGATATCTGTCCAGACGTGAAACGATTCGCTTTGCAACGGTTGCAAAATGATTTCCGCTTCGTACCTTCATCTCCAGCTGAGAGGCTCTTACTTTAACAATTGCAAATTCGGCAGCGACAAAAAATCCGTTGAAGAATACCAATAAAAATGTGATCAGTATGTCTGTGAGCATCCGTTTTGTTTTATACTAATCCGCAAATATAAATAATTAGAGCCAATGAATTTATAAAAAATAAATCAACTGCCAATCATGAGGGAGATATCTGTTGGATTTATTCTTTTCGGCGGATCTCCATATCTCCCAAATGGAGGTTTAAAGCATTTACAGAAATATGTATTTCAACAATGGAAATTCCCAATGAGGCAATCAGCAGAATAAGAGCAATCCCAAACATCCAGACGGCTAGTATCTGGCTTCCGATAAAAATCAGAAACATCGTTAATACACACAGGAACAGGCTTGTAACACCCAGGATCTGCATATACTTGGTCAAATAAAGTCGTTTTCGCAGGTTCGCGATCTGACCAAGCAAGACCTCATTCTGATTTACCTTGAACTTCTCATGAAGCGTCCTGATCAGTGTTGCATAGCTCATGAACCGGTTGGTGTATGCCAGCATAATTAACGAAATCGCAGAGAATAACAATGCCGGAGTGGTAAGGGTTATGGGTTCATTCATCTGTTTATAATTTGTTTTTATTTGCCAGATGGAACTCGCCATAGATAATCAGGCTTATGTGTGAGAGGCACTCTCATGGCTCGTTTCATTCGGATAATTCTAAAAATACAATTACCATCTTTGTGATCGGCATCATACAGGTTAAATATTTGTTACACATCACAAATCAGAACAGATTTACGCAGTGAATCTAATTTGTCAGTTTGTGTTGGCACAAATTCCTGACCTACAAAACCTTTATAGCCGGAATCAACCAGTGCTCTCATTATTGCCGGATAATAAAGTTCCTGGGTCTCATCCAGTTCGTGCCTTCCCGGGACGCCGCCAGTATGAACATGGCCGATATATTTGATATTCTTTTTCAGTGTATCAATGATGTTACCCTCCATAATCTGCATGTGATAAATGTCGTAGAGAAGTTTCATCCTTTCTGATCCAACCATTTCGCAAAGGGCTATGCCCCATGCGGTACTGTCACATTGGTAATCAGCATGCCCATAGCTATTTAGCAATTCCATAATAATGGTTACCCCATGCTTCTCAGCCAAAGGAGTTAGTTTACGAAGTGCAATGGCACAGTTGACCATTCCAACATTGTCATTTTGACCTTCCCTGTTTCCAGAGAAGCAAATCAGATTTGGGATACCCGCTTCACCCGCAATGGGGATCATCCGTTCAAAATCTGCAATCAGTTTTTCGTGGTTGGCAATGCGGTTAAACCCTTTTGGAATACCGTAGTCGGTGGCGTATCCAACGGCACATTTTAACCCATGATTTTTTACCGTTGCCCAATCTTTCTCCCACAATAATTCAACAGACTCGAGCCCCATTTTAGCGCAGGCGATTGCCAGGTCATCCAGTGGGATATCCCCGTAACACCACTGACTTACTGAATGGCGAATATTGCCTTTAAGTTTTATATTTTCACCTCCGGAAGCGGCAAAGGCACTTGTTCCCGGAAATCCGGCAGCCGCTGCTGCAACTGCTACACCTGTGGCACTTCCAATCATTTGTCTGCGGTTCATAGATCAGGATTTTATGAGATGATTATTATATTTTGATACCGTTAGCGACCTGCAATTTTATGCTGGCAGCTAAATTAAATATTTCCTGGTTAATTGCAATATCCGTTCTTCACTCAATATCTCACCAGTACTGCACCTGCTGAATATCCGCCCCCAAAAACTGTAATCCCGACTAAAGAATCCGTGGGGATTTTCGAAAGATTCTGCGACAGACAGATTCCGGTACTTGCACAGCCGGTATTTCCTAGTTCCTGGATATTGGTGAATACTTTCTTAGGTAGAATATTTAATTGTTTGATAAGATTGGCAATTATGCGGTGATTGGCCTGGTGAGGGATAATAAAATCGAGATCCTCCACGGTTAGATGGCAATTTAAAAGGGTTGTTTCAAGAGCCACACGCATAAAATTACAGGCATGCATGAATACGTCTCTTCCGTCTGGCATCTGAAGGCCACCTTCGGCCGGACGAAGGTAAACAGCTTCAGTTCCCTTCCCGATATGGCCCAGCCCCCTGGTAAAAATATTCAGTATTTCACCGGATTTCGGCCCTATCGGTTCGTCAGAAATAAATAGTGCCGTAGCGCCGTCACCCCATAGATGACCACTCTTTTCACACGTATCATCACTGTAAAGGGTATTGTGCTCAGAAGCAATTACAAGTGCCCGGGTGGCTTTGCCCATGGCAAAATAGCCTTCAACGATCTCGAGGGCGTTTACAAGTGAGGAGCAAGCCGAAGAAATATAAATTACCTGTGCTTCAGGGATTGCAAACTCCCGTTGAACAGTATGACCAATTGTTGCCACTGTATCATAAGGGGAATAGGAGGCACCAATAATTAAATCAACATCTTTAATATCAAAAGGGAGAGTATCAAGAGCACGAGATACAGCCTTTACTGCCATTGTATTCGCATTCTCTCCGGGAGCAGCCTTAGAACGTGTTCTGATTCCCGTCCGGTCAAAGATCCATTCGTCATCTAACCCGTTAAGGTTCTTAAAGTGCTCATTAGGAACTCGCTGCTCAGGTAGGTAATGCGAAACTGTAGTTATAAACATGCTCATAATAAAAAGATCAAAATTGTAAGATTTTAGGCGGAGACTTTAATTCCGCGAAATAGAATTTTCTGCCATAGCTCAAGTGTCTCACGGCAAGGTTTTCCAAAATTATCAAGGATAAATTGTGTTTCAAGCCCCTTAAGTGTAGTTAGGGCCAGTACGGCAGTCTTCTTAAAGTCATCAACCAGGAATATGCCTGATTGGGTCCCTTCCTCAAAGATCAAAGCAAGGCACTCCTTTTCATGCAGATCAATTTTCTGCCGAAAGTGCTCAATTTTTTCGCTTCGGCTGAGAAACTCTGCTCTTAACCGTTGATCTTTATGAATCAAATTTTCAATCGCCTTCATGTGAGTAACCATAAATCTGGCAATTTTTTTTTCAGGCGAGAGTTTCATTGCTGCTACCCGGGTAAATTCCTTTAAAATCAGGTCAACCTCCTTTTGAATTACTTCAAGATACAGATCCTCGCGTGATTTAAAGTAGGTATAAATTGTTCTGCGCCCAAGACCGGAGGCCTTGGCAACATCATCCATGGTCGTATTCGTCGGTCCCTGGTGGGCGAATACGATTCTGGCTACATTAAGAATTGTATGTCGGGTCGTGTCTTTCAAAATAATTATTTTGCACAAAAATTGGTTTCGTGTGCAAAAGTAACCCTTTTTTGATACCCTGTATTGATTTTATAAATTGTTAACTTTTAGAACCCTCCAATAAGCGTCCACCAACCTTTATCTTTCCATTCGTTCTGGATCCCCTCATTAAAATGGATATCCTTAAAGGAGAATTTAACAAGTTCGAGGTCTTCAGCTGCTGATTCGGCATAGCCGGAGAGGGTTTCATGGACTCTGACAGCATGGAGCCTTACATTCTTCTCACCATTCACTAATTTAACATTGGAAATAATCTGATTAATTACGAAATAAAACAGCAGGGCGTAACCTTCAGCCGACGGAGAAACAGGGATTTCAGCCACTCTGGCATTGATCCGGTAAATTGCCCCCTTTACTTCATCCAACTCTTTATCCCATAAGGTAAAAGCATGATCAAAACTATGGATAAATTCCGCAACAGTGTTAAGTAACACAAAATCGATAACCATAAATCCGTTATCCAGATGATCGGACTTTAAAAAAACTTCCACCTCATAAGAGTGTCCATGGATGTTCTCGCGACAGCGCTGTGAGGTACAATTACGCACAATATGGGCTCCTTCGAACCGGAATTTCTTTCTGATGATCATCCTTTATAAAATAATAAGGTGCAAAATTAGAAAAGATAAGGGATAAATGCTATTGCTTTCCGATCACCAACCGATCCTCCACCATCCTGTTATTAAACTGCTGTATTATAGCCTTAAGCAATTCCTGTTCGTTTTCATAGCCAGTATGTCCTAACAGATTTTCAAGCAAATAGGGATCGTTTTTCCGGTTATAGATACCTGTAAACCGATCCTCCGTGAAATAGAAAACCCGATCCTCACTTAGAAACTGATAGGAATCTTCCAGATAATTAATAACAAATCGTTTCGATGAAGAATTAAACAGATCGTTTCCAAAGGCAATATATGGTTTTGAAAAGTTCAGGTAACCCAATATCGTTGGCATGATATCAATTTGTTGTGCCAATGCACTGTCTTTACCAACCAAACTGCCATCTCCCCGAAAAAAAATAAGCGGTGCGGCGTAATAGTTAACTGCCGTTCTATATTCCTTAAAATCAGAGGTTGAGCAATGATCTGAAGTTATCACAAATAGCGTATTATTATACCACGGCATCTTTGAAGCGCTCTTAAAAAACTCTTTTAAAGCCATATCGGTATACCGGATGCATTTCTGAAGCGGGATTTGTTCTTCCGGAAATTGTTCAGTATATTTCTCCGGGACTCTGAACGGGTGGTGCGATGAAACAGAAAAGATTGTAGTAAAAAATGGTTCTTTCATTTCATTCATCCTGTCGGCGAAATATTGGAAAAAAGGTTCATCCCAGATCCCCCACACCCCATCAAAGCCCTCCTTATTCCCATATTCCTTCATTCCGAAATAGCGCTTAAAACCCGCATTTTTTGCATACTCAGTAAAGCCCATGGACCCATTGGGTGCCCCATGAAAGAAAGCCGTCTGATACCCTTCATCAGATAAGAGGCTGGCAAGACTATTAATCCGGTTACCTGAGCGTTCCGACACCACATATGGGATCACCAGCGAAGGAATACTGGCAGTAATTGCAGGGATGGCATCGATCGATTTACGTCCATTGGCAAACGCATTAGTAAATACATAACTCTTGCTGACAAGCGAATCAAAAAATGGAGTATACCCTTTATAGGCTCCATGATTAAGATCTTTATTTAACGATCCGACAAATTCGCGGCTGAAACTTTCGAGAATAATTATGACCACATTTTCGTGTTTCCCAGCTGCCGAAGGTTTGGGATTCCGCACAGGGGTAAAAACCCGATCGAGCTCATCCTCCGATTTGTAATAATGAGTCTCTGCAAAGGCCTTTTTTCCCAAGGTCCGCAGGATGCAAAATGGGGTATTTTGAACCAATGACATCTCCTCTGTAGAATTGACATATTCACCTGCATTAATCATATTGATCGGGTGGCTTCCGGGCATGTATCCTCCACGCATCCCAATAACACTTAGTGCAGAAAACAACAGAAGAGCTAAAAATGAAATCGCTATATATCTTTTTGTAAATACCTTAAAAACAGGGGTCGGAGTGAGATACGAATATAGCTTCTCAAGTAATAGCAATGTTATTAGCCAAATAACAAGGATATACCAGAAGTCATAAAAGAAACGGAAAATAAGCCTGTAATTCCCTGCATCATTACTGGCAATACCAAACGCACTGATCGTAGTCCTTTTTAAAATATAGGGATAATAAATAATATCAATGTAATTAAATGCCAGACCAATGCTGTTAACCACCATAAATACCCACTTGAGCATACGCTGGTAGGCAAGGTTAAATTTAAATGACGAAGGGAAGAGATACAATATTAAGTAAACCGCATTCAGATATAAAACAGCGCTGGCATCAAACATGATCCCTCCACGCATAATACGGATAAATGATGTAATATCGATGTGAGAAAATAATGACCGGTTAAAAAGATAAAACAGAATTCGGCCAGCAGAATAGAAAAGCATGATTACAATAAACCGGTAAATCAGAACAAAGTATTCATTGAACGGGCGTTTACCCCTTAAAATCTTAAAATACATTTCCGCGTTTAATATATTGTTCATAGGGCAGGTTGAATTCGCATGTAGGTTTTTATCATTTCAACAGGTGATTTTTGAATCATGCTCGGTTCAGACATCTATAGTTTGTTTTTATTCCTGTTCAGGTATGATTAAAGAAATGCGACCTGCAAAATTAGCAGCTTATTTGGTCGATCCTAAATAATATCGTCGATTAAATATAACAAATTCTTTTGAAATAAGGATTATTTGTCACAAGCTGCCGGGAAAGTTTTAATTCCACTTCATTAGTTGGATTAAAAAAACCGCTTCGTTTCGGAAGCGGCTTTTTAATCCAATCAACTATCTGAAAACTACTTTTCGAAGCGTTCTTCAATAGCAATAATCTGTTTTGCAAGTTCTTTAGGAAGACGGGAACCGAATGTGGCATATTGTTCGCGCACCAGATCCAATTCATCTTTCCATTGTCCTTTATCAACTGTAAGTAGCTCTGCCATATTGTCTTCAACTCCAACTAAACCGGTAGTGTTAATAGAACCTAATTTAGGGACAAAGCCAATTGCTGTTTCATCAGCTGAAGCTGTACCGGCAACTCTTTCGAAAATCCATTGTAATACACGGATGTTATCACCATATCCAGGCCAAAGGAATTTGCCCTGCGCACTTTTACGGAACCAGTTAACATTGAATATTTTAGGAAGCTTTGCTTTATCCGGGGCATTTTCGCCAATGGTTACCCAGTGTCCAAAATAGTCACCCATATGATATCCGCAGAAAGGTAACATCGCGAAAGGATCACGACGAACACCTGCTTTCAAACCGATGGCGGCGGCTGTAACTTCAGAACCTACAATAGAGCCCATGAAGACACCGTGATTCCAGTCGAATGACTGATAAACCAATGGAACTGTTCCGGGACGACGACCACCAAAGAGGATTGCAGCGATTGGAACACCTGTTGGATTCTCCCAATCCTTGTCAATTACAGGACATTGAAATGCAGGGGCAGAAAAACGGGCATTAGGATGCGCTGCAGGTTTGCCACTTGCTGCATCATAAACTTCGTTAGTCCAGGTGATGGTTCCTTCAGGAGCATCATATCCGATACCTTCCCACCAGATGTCGCCATCGGGTGTTAAACCTGTATTTGTAAAAATGGTGTTTGCCCTGGCAGACAACATCGCATTTGGATTGGTATCCATAGAGGTGTAAGGAGCAACACCAAAGAATCCTGCCTCCGGATTGATCGCATAAAGCTGACCATCTTTCCCAAATTTCATCCAGGCGATATCGTCACCAACGGTTTCAACCACCCATCCCGGAATAGACGGAACAAGCATTGCAAGGTTTGTTTTACCACATGCGCTTGGGAAAGCAGCTGCGATATATTTTTTAACACCCTGAGGATTTGTAATCCCCATAATCAGCATATGTTCAGCTAGCCAACCTTGTCTTTTAGCCATACTGGAAGCGATCCGCAATGCGAAACATTTCTTGCCAAGTAATGCGTTACCACCATAGCCGCTACCGTACGAAATGATTTCGTTGGTTTCCGGAAAATGGCAGATATATTTATCTTCAATCGGAGCGCATGGCCATTTCGAATCATTCTGTCCGGGCTCAAGAGGAGCTCCAACAGAGTGAATGCAAGGAACAAATTCACCATTCCCAAGAACATCCAGAACCGCTTTCCCCATACGTGTCATAACTTTCATATTTACAACAACATATGGAGAATCTGTCAATTCGATACCAATATGAGCGATATCCGAACCAAGCGGCCCCATACTGAATGGAATCACATACATCGTACGACCTTTCATACACCCCTTGAAGAAACCCTTTAAAGTTGCCTTCATCTCAACAGGATCTGCCCAGTTATTGGTCGGTCCTGCATCTTCTTCTTTCGCTGAACAGATGTAAGTCCGGTTTTCAACACGAGCCACATCGCTTGGGTCAGACTGAAAATAGTAGCTGCCCGGACGCTTTTTCTCATCCAGCTTAACTGCCATGCCACTTGCTACCATTTCTCCAAGAAGACGTGTGTTTTCTTCTTCTGAGCCATCACACCAGTAAACTTTTTCAGGCTGACAAAGTTCTGCCCATTCGTTTACCCAACTGATTAATTTCTGATTACTAGTCATTAAAAATTTTTATTTTAAACAATTAATTGAAAGGAACTCAACTTCCTAATGAAAGCTTATTCTAGTTTTTTTTGATATATTCCTCACATGCCAAATAAATATTCTCAACCAGATCCGGAATTTTCGACTCCGGTACTGCAGAAAATGCCAGGCGAATCAGGTTCCCGAAAACAATAACGCCAGTGCTGTAATTATCAAGTAAAATCTTTCGGATAGCCTCTGCTTTCAACGAATCGTTTAACTCGATACACATGAAATAACCTGAATTAAATGGTAAAGCCTTAAAATATTTTGTAAATTTAGGATCCGCAAGGACCTTAACAATCGTTTGATAACGCGAATTCAGCGTATTGTATTTTTCATTCTTATCTGCTTCGTATTGTTCAGAGAAATAGGCAGCATACAATAACGACTGCGAAAGGTGACTCACATTTGAAATATTCCCACGGACAGCTCCGGCTGTCTTATTTTCAAGGGCTTCATATAATTCAGGAGTCCCGTTTTTTACACCATAGGTGATGAATCCAACCCTGAAACCCCAAACATAATCCTCTTTGGTAGGCCCGTCAAGTTTAACGGCCAGAACCTTTTCATTAAGTGTGCTTAACTGATTAAAAATTGATTCGGTATAAACCTCTTTTTCATAAACCAGACCAAAATAGGCATCATCAATAATGGCTACGACACTTTTACCCTTATCGGCCTGCTGTTTAATTGCATTCACAATGAGTCCGATCTCGGAGACAAGAGGGGTATATCCCGTAGGATTATTCGGAAAATTTAGCAATAAAACAATTTTCCCTGAGATTGAATCGAGTGTTTCAGAGAATCCCTCCACATTGAACCCTCCGTTTTTAAACAATGGGAAGGTAACAATCCTCCCTTTATAAGCATTTTCGAAGATTAGGGAATAGTTTTCCCAGTAAAGATCGGGAATCACCACCGTATCACCTTCATCAACAAACATATAACTCGAAATGCTAATCCCATGAGTCAACCCGCTGGTGACAATAGGAATGCTGATGGGAGTTGTTCCCAGTGACGGATTTTTCCTGTAAATAGACTCCTTCCAATAATCACGCAACTCCTTTTTACCAAAACTGGGAGCATAGGGATATACAGATCCCAGCGGCAATTTAATCAACTTGTCAAATTCAGAAAGGTGCATTGAAGAACCATTATCCTCAATGGCCTCACCTATAGTCGCATTGATATTTTTACCTTTTGCCTGTGCAGATTGGGACAAAATTCCGAGTTTTGGAAAAAAAATATTCTTTCCCCTTTCACTCAACAATTCCAGGACATCGGTGTTCAGCTTTTGGATGGTCTCGTTTAGGTCGATCGCTTGCTTATCCATTAAGTGCTGTTTAATTAATTTAATTATTACTTAACCACAAAGTTATTTAAATATATCGAGAATGATATTTTTTCAGTATACTGGAACTTAAAACTTAACAAAGATTTGACATACCAACGGGTGATGTTAAAGTAGCTCAGATATTGGGTGGAGTAACGATCCACAATGCCCTGGCTGAAGAGTTATGAAGGTTTTTCAGTGAATGTGGGATCGTGGAGTTGAAATAGAAATTGTCCCCTTTCTCAAGAATATACTGCGAATTGTCTAACGAAATCATCAATTTCCCTTCGAGGATAAAAATAAATTCCTGCCCGGGATGGGTGTGCATAATCTCGGCGGAGTCCGAATTTTCAACAAATTTCAGGATATACGGTTCCATCTGCTTGCTGTTCTCGTGGTGAGACAGAAGAAACAAACTGGTTCCACTCGAATTTACTTTCACAAATTTAATATCTCCCGATTTGATCAGTGGATTTTTGGTCAGTGACTCATGTTCACCAATCAATTCACCTACAGTCGCATATAAACTATTTGCGATACTCTTTAACGTGACAATAGATGGAAATGCCTTAGAGTTTTCAATTTGTGAAAGGGCACTTGCACTTATCCCAACTTTTTTTGACAAATCACTTAATGGCAGACTTAACATTTCTCTTTTACGCTTGATTCTTTCTCCTAATCGATTCATGAACAATTATTTATAAAATAACAGTAAATTTAAAACTAACCAACTTACAAAATTAGTTGTTTTTGCCATCTGCCATCCGCTACTTTTAATAAATTAAGTAATACTTAACAAAAACAGAGGACAAGTAACCGGAATGTTACGTATGTCCTCTGTTTTGAGTTTAAAATGATGAAGCGCTGATTAAGACCTGGGGTGGAATCGGTTAACCGTGTCCTTCAGGTATTCTTTATCCAGATGGGCATAAATTTCAGTAGTAAGAATAGATTCATGCCCAAGCATCTCCTGTACGGTCCGCAAATCTGCTCCCCCTTGTACGAGCGATGAAGCAAAAGAGTGTCTGAATGTATGGGGACTGATGTTCTTCTCCAGTTTAATTTTGTCCGCAAGATTCTTAATAATGGTAAATATCATTACCCGACTCAATTTTTTTCCTCTTCTGTTCAGGAACACAATATTCTCAAAACCTTTCTCAATAATAAGTTTTTTCCGGGAACTTAAAAGATATTTTTTGATATCTTCAATAGCTCTTTTACTGATAGGGACCAGTCGTTCCCGCTCCCCTTTTCCGGCAATCCGAAGGAACTCCTGCTCAAAATGAAGATTAGACACCTTTAGCTCCACCAGCTCAGAAACCCTTAATCCACAACTATATAGCGTCTCAATAATGGCTTTATTCCGAAGCCCTTCAGCCTTTGCTACATCAATTGCATCAATCAGTCTGTTAATCTCATCATCGGAAAGAATCTCCGGCAGTTTCCTGCCAATCCGAGGTGATTCCAATAAGGTTGTCGGATCGTTCTCTACAGCTTCTTCAATTAGCAAAAATTTATAGAAAGATTTAATACCGGAGATAGTTCGGGCTTGTGTTCGGGGACTAATTCCATTTTGGTTCATCCACTCCACAAATTTTCTCAATTGAGCCAACTTTACCGTTTCCGGTGTGAGGTTAGGAAAATGCTCTTCAATAAAGTAAATTAGTTTATTGATGTCATTTACGTAAGCACTTACTGAG
>Ga0118677_10009773_pt1 | contig 14866 bp, 9 predicted proteins | sample AliMusrvi5mmetaG_FD_86154 | JGI IMG/M metagenome (GOLD analysis project Ga0118677, IMG submission 86154)
TTCTTAATTTCTTGCCATTCCATAAGAACACTCCTTCATTAAAATGCAACTTGACTTTACAAATGCTTCCTTAGTTTACTTCAACAGTAAAATCCATCATATATCGTCCGCCCTTAAGGCGTTCGGATGCATTCATCGTTGAGCTCCAAGCCATGTCGCCGCCAATCGGCGAATGTGCCGCGTCAATATGCAGATAGGCTTCTTCACGGCGGACTAATTCATGCTCATGGCGGGCTTCCTGATAATCCTTAACAGTATTGTGATGAACATCAAAATGAAACGGTTTGCCGGATGAAATTCGAAGTGTTTTGCCCTCTTTGTTTGTCAGCCTGATATATCTTGTTTTTTCGTGCCCGCCGTTTTCCGCCGGCGGGACAAATGCGAAGTGCTGCTGCTCAACCGTGGAATGATACACACCGAGGGGTGCGCTCAGAAGCCTGTCCGGGTAGCTTTCATTGCTGCCGCAGCCGTAGTATTCAAGCTTTTCAAAGCCCGCCGGAACAACAAGTTCGACCCCGGCCCTGGGCAGAGCGCCGTAAGACTCATCAACATCAATCATCAAGCTGATATCAACTTTACCGCTGCCGAAAACGACATAACAAATTTTCCCGTGTATGTTAAATTCGCTTTGATATTCAAACGGGAACTCTAAACGAACCGAGCAGTCGCTTTTGAATATTTCAACCGTTCCGGTTTCATGTTTAAGCCAGCGCACCTTCGCGAAATCGGCAAAACAACCCCAGCCCGGCGCAGTATCCAAGCCGCTGAACGGACGGTCCAGGCAGGGCGATGCCCCGCCGCAAAGGTAAGAAACGCCGTTCTTTTCAAATAAAATTATTTCACCCCTCAGACGGTTAAAGATTATTTTGAATTGCCCGTTGTAAACAGCGATTGTTTTTTCATATTCCATTAAAAGCGGTGCAACGACTGTTTTAACCTCTTTGCTGCGTTCGGCACCGCCCGAGGGCAGCATAAATTGGAATTCCGCAATCCCCTCGCCTTTTTTCGCAAAAAACGTATCCTGTTTATAGGAAAGGCAAAAATCAACGGCGTATTCGCAGCCCGATTTGCATTTATAATCTAATGCGATATTAAGCGGGGAACTGCTCAGAGGCTCCATGTTTGGCACTTCCAAATTGAGCGACGAAACAACCATACCGTTTTCTTTCAGTTTTGCAATTAGTTCAACAGCACTGCTCATATTTTCAAGACAAAGGTTGCGGATGATAAAGCTGAAGGGTTCTTTGCTCCACTCCATTTGCGATAAGCCGTCTGCCCGTTCGATTTGCACCGGTGAATACGCGATTCGAAGCTCATGCGCAACGGGCTTCCAGGTCAAATCCGGCAGAACGACGCCGTTGTTGGTCATAAAAAGCGGCACCCTGTTATCCGTAAAGCTTTCGTCAAAATCACCGCCGTAGGCAAAATACTCTTTGCCTTCCTCTGTTTTGTTCAGCAGGCACTTATCCTGCCAATCCCAGACATATCCGCCCTGAAAACGCGGATAATCCTTTGTAAGCTGTATGAATTTGGAAAGCCCGCCGCCCGAGTTGCTTATCTGGTAAAGAAATTCTACCAGGATTATAGGCCGGCTGTCCTCCGGGTCGCAGAGCATTTTCATAATTTCGTCAGTTTTTGCATACATATTTCCGCGGATATCCGAAATATTCTTTGCCGGATTGCCGGCTTCATACTGGCAAAGCCTTGTTTTATCATATTCTTTTATAAAGCCGTACATCGCGGCGTGGTTTGGGCCGGTTCCGCTTTCGTTGCCCAATGACCATGAATAGATGGACGGGTGATTTTTATAATTTTGCACCATACGGACAGCCCGTTCCAGGAAATTAACAGCATAGGCCGGAATGTGCGTTAAAGCGCCGGAAACCCCGTGTGTTTCAAGGTTGCATTCACAGACAAGTAAAATGCCGTACTCGTCGCATAAATCGTACCATTCCGGCATGTCGGTATAGTGGCAGGTGCGAACCGAGTTGATATTTATGCGCTTCATCTGCTTGATTTCTTCCAGCATATGCGGGACTGAAAGCGTTCTGCCTGTACGATAAGTATGTTCATGGCGGTTGACGCCGCGAATTATCAGCCTTTTGCCGTTAAGCAGAACGATGCCGTTTTTAATTTCAACCTTTTTGAAACCGATTTTTACAGCTTCAATATCGTCAACGTGTCCGTCGGGATTTAACAGTTCAACCACGAGTGTATATAACTTTGGCGTTTCAGGTGTCCATCTAATAATGTTGTTCACAGTAAGATTTATGCGGGCGGTGTTGGCAGTCGGCATAATATCTGTCCGGTATTCCGCGGATGCCAAGATTTCTCCGATGCCTTCGCACAGCTTCTTATCCATGTCATACAGCGAAGCGCGAACCGAATAATCGGCAAAAAATGGTGTACGGGAAACGGTTACGTCGCAGGTAACGCTGCCGGTGTCTCTGAAAAGGTCAACATCAACCTCAGCCTTTATATCCTCTATCGCTGTTTCGGGCTTTGCAATCAAATAAACGCTTCTGTATATACCCGAAAGATGCCAGTAATCCTGGTCCTCAAAATAGGTGCTGTCGGCAAAACGCATCACCTGCAAAGCCAAAATATTTTCGCCCGGTTTTAGAAATTTCGTTACATCGAACTCGCTTGGCAGCTTGCTGTCCTGCGCGTAGCCTGCCGGCTCGCCGTTAATCCATACATAATAGGCGGCTTCAACACCTTCAAAACGCAGTATTTTCCTTTTTCCTTCAAAATGCGTCGGAACAATGAAACTGCGAAGGTAGCAGCCTGTCGGATTCTCTTTGGGTATAAACGGAGGATTCGGGACATCCGGCTCACCTTTTTTCGGTGTGATTGTATATCGATGCTCTTTATCATCAGCCCAGGGATATATAAAATTTGTATAAATCGGGCTTGAAAAGCCCTGAAGTTCCCAGTTGCCGGGAACCGTTATTTTTGAGAAATCGCCCTTATACCCGGGCTTGTAAAAATCATCAACCAGATTAGGGTTTTCAAAGAGTTTAAACTTATACGCTCCGTTTAAACAGAATATATTTGATGAAGTGTTCGGTTTGCACGCAATTGCTGCCTCAAGAGAATCGTACGCGCCGAAGCGGGTATGCGCGGGCAAGCGATTTATGGATGTCACGGAAATATTCTCCCAATCGGGGCTTGTATGGAATTCCTGACGGATGTTCATGCAAATTCCTCCTTGATAATTTAACGGTTATAACCGTTAAACTCAATAAATTGACAGTTCCAACAGTTATAACCGGTAGTTTTGCTATTAAGAAGCAGCTGAATAGTTCAATGTCTCTAATCTTTTCCAAACGGTCTTTTCACATCGGTTCAATATCAATCACTACCAACTCCGGCGGGTTGTAAATACGGGGAATTAAATCAAATTTTGACATCCCTCTGCTGACAATCTGCGTTGAATTGTTATATTTATATTGCCCGCCCGCGTATTTTGGAAAAAATCCCTGACTCGGCGCATATACGCCGTTTAAAAAAGGAGGCAGCCGCCATTGACCGCCGTGCGCGTGGCCGGTCAGAACCAAATCGAAATTCAGTTTTCTATAGACATCAATATGCTCGGTATGATGCGATATAAGAATAGAATAGCTTTTTTTATCTACAGCCGAAAGATCTTCAAGCTCTTTATTAAACTCTTTTAAACCCACAAACGGGTCATCCAAGCCGCAAATATTAATCTGCTGCCCGTTAACGGTAACATTTTTACAATTGCCTTCTAAAACCTCTATTCCGCAATCACGCACAAACTCTTTTATCCCATGCACTTCTTCGGTTAAGAATTCGTGGTTACCGGCAACAAAATAGCACGTGCAAATACTTGCAATACCTTCAAGCAGCATAAAAGAACCTTCATAAGGCCTGTATTCAACAAAAATATCGCCTGCCAACATAATCATGTCGGGTTTTTGTTTTTTTATGACATTGATTATTTCACTTTGGTTTTCTCCGAATATATAACCGTGCAAATCGGAGATAAGCACAATTTTTATCGGTCTGCTGATTTTTTTCGAGTTCAGGGTGTATTTGGTTACGGTCAGCCTGTTAAAAAGAAGCAAACCCGCACACATATAAACTGCCGGTGCGCCTAATGCGATTAAAGAAGCGGTGATTATTGATTTTTTGGTTTTCCTTTTCATATGCCCTCACACGCAATGATTTTTCTTTTTTATTGTATACTTTTCCATAATTCATGTCAATGCGAACGCAAAAAACAATCATTGAATTTATATCGATTCTCTGCTATATTTATCGATGTATTTTAGCAAGTCGTATCATCTGAATTGAATGAGAGGTTGTCACATGGTTGTTCTTTATTTTTTGCTTGGAATTGCGGCAGTCTTAATCGGCTGGATGCTGGTTGATATCATCATCGCGCTGACAAAAAAGCCGATACCCGATTTGCCGAAGGAGCACCACGATTCCTCCGGGCTGACAATGCTTTACCAGGTTTTGCCGAAACCGGACAGCATCCCCGGGAATGTTACAATCGACGAAAAGTTTATTGACGAATGCCTGAAGCCCACGGTAGACTACATTAACACCCGCTATGACTGCGCGGATTTCGGGCTGCTTTTTTTGCTGCGGTTTTACTTGGAATACAAGGACTTGCTGCCTGAAAGCAACAAGGCAACCATCAAAAGCACATTTTTGAATTTTAAATACTGGATAGATGAGCCGGGCAAGGACAGCATGTGCTACTGGTCCGAGAATCATCAGCTGATGTTTGCCGTGTGCGAATATCTCGCCGGCAGGGAATGGGCAAAAGAAATATTTACAAACAGCGGCATGACCGGCGAGGAACATAGAAAAAAGGCGCTTGTCAGAATTAACATCTGGCTGGAGCAACGGTTTAACTTCGGCTTTTCGGAATGGTACTCCAACAACTATTATGCCGAGGATATATCCCCGATGGCTAATTATATTCAATTTTCCGATGACAAAGATTCGGTTGAGCGGATGAAAATAGTATTTGACATCCTATGGTTTGACGTCGCGACGCACAGCGTCAACAACACCTTTGTTGCTTCAAGCAGCAGAATGTACGGCGGCAACAAATCGTCGGACAAAGGCGGCAACAGCATCAAGGATGAAATGAAGGTTATTTGGAAAAACGCGACCACCGAAACGCTCAACGAAGAAGCCGGCGAATCAACGTTCAACATTAACGGCGTGGAATTTAAACTGAAGCTTTGCGGGCAGATGACCAGGAACTTTTCCGTGATGTATGAAGCGGGCTGCTACAAAGTTCCGGAAGTTATCAGGAAAATCGGCGAGGACAAAATACCTGCGGTTATCAAAGCGTCCTCCGGATTATCGGTTGACGACATGGAACAGGAAGGGCTTATCGGGCAGGATGTCGGGCAAATTATGGCACAGCTTGGCGCCGAAACCTTTACAAACCACAAGGTTATTGAAAACACATTAAAATTAATTGCAAAAAACAAAATGTTCTGCAACACCTTTGTGAACCCGTTTAAATACCTTGACATTAAGCTGTTAAGGCTTCTCAGGGTGCCGGAAGCTTTAAGCAAACACTTTACGCTGATGACAAACGGAATCGCGCTTGGCCGCGGGAATGTCTATTTTTACCGGACGCCTAACTATTCGCTTTCCACCGCAGTCGCGCAGAATGTTGACGCCTGCGGCGCGCAGGGACATATATGGACCGCAAACTTAGCCCCCGATTTAACTCTTTATACAACACAGCCCTCACGGGATGACGACAGCGATGCCAAGCACGGCGAATCCCCGGGTTACTGGATAGGCAACGGCAGGCAGCCGATGAGCGTACAGGACGAGAACATCAACATCACAATTTACAAAATTCCTCAGAAAAAGCGTCTGCTTGAATTCAGAATTGCCGGCATATCCCACGCTTTTGTACCGAAGAATAAGTATGATAAGCTTGAGATTAAAGACAACCTGCTGTTTGGCCAAAAAGGCAAAGTCCTTGTCGCCATGATTGCCAACGGCAGCCTTGAATACAGGCCTTATGAGAAGAAGGGTGCCGAGGCTGTTATGGGGTATGAAAAGGCTGCCGAAAACGCAGAGGAAGGCAAGGGCAGAGAGTTTGACCTGGTAAGGCAGGGCGGAGAATACCATACATATGTAACCGAACTTTCCGATACGGATACCGAAAGCTTTGAAGGATTTAAAGAGCGTATAACAAAAAATACCGCCAACTTTAATGATGGCACTATGGAGTATAAATCAAAAGGAAGAACTTATTCGGTTGGTTATGAAAAGACCTTTTTGATTAATGGAGAAAAGCAACCGCTGGAATACGAACGGTTTGACAGCAGGTATTCATTGGCACAGAGGAAAGCGGATACTATCACCATTCAATACGGGAACGAAAAGCTGATTCTTGATTTGAAAAATATAAGGCGCGAGGTTATCAGATAAACAAATATCTTCTGTAACAATAATCTTATCTCACTGACAAACAAAAATGTATATGAAAAACGGGGCCGTAACGCCCCGTTTTTTTATTGATTTATACCGGTTACAGCTTTGCTTTCCTCGTTTGCCTGCTCAGCCAGTTTGCGCCGTTCGTACAATTCCTCGTACATCCGCTCCTTTTTTTCGCCCGAAAGGTCATAGAAAAATTTCGGGAAAAGACCGAGAATTCCGGTTGCAACCGGCAGCAGGACACTCATTGCAAAGAGATTATATTTTGTCGCGTCCGTCTGTGTGCCGAAACCTGCGGTTAAATCATAACCGATAAATTTAAGCAGGCCGGCTTGAAGGCTGCCGGTAACATTCCCGACAAGCTTTACAAAAAAGCTCCTTGCCGCAATCGTCATACCCTCCGTGCGGCAGCCATTCTGCCATTCGCAGTAGTCCATTGTCTCGTTGAACATCTCTTTTGGAATTACCTTTTTGACACCCCATGTGGAAAGCCATATACCTTCTTTGATCATCAGGAAAGGAATCATAAACTTTGCTTTGCGGAACAATCCGTTTTTGCCCTTGCCGCCGATGGAGCCGACAAAAAATACAATTACCGCAAGGAAATCACCGAAATGAGCGCCGAAGATCCACAAAGCTCGCGTCGAGAACTTTCTTCTTGCCCATGTGACATAAGAAAAGCTTACAAACGACATGGGAGCGCCGATTATTCTTACAACATTTGCGATTGAAGCGGCGCCAAGGACATCGATATAGTAATTGCTCATGCCGGTGCTTATTGAAAAAGCGCCAAAAAAGTCGGAAAGCATCATTAGAAGCATCGGCTTGTTGCGGATTATTGTTTTCATGCCTTCTATTATGTTCGGTTTCTCGACTGTCTGCATAACGCGTTCTTTTGCAACCAAAAAGAAACCCAACGCTATAACTCCGCAAATAATGGATGTGGTTAAACCCATCGTCAGATACACGTTTCTCATTTGAACATTTATAATATGATGATTGACAAGGTCAATGAGGACGCCCATGGATATTTCGGGTATGTCTTGCCATATCTGGTCCAAAACCGTCGCCATGGTAATTAGGCCTACCCTTTCCTTCGTGCTGGGTGTAATGGTGGAAAGAAAGCCCTGTTCGGAAATTGCCTGAAAAGTACCCGCGCCGTCACGGGTCATGGCAAGTATCAGCCAGTACATGAACTTCCCCATATCCATCGGGTCTTTGCCGAAAAACAGCGGGGCCATCCAATATAGGCAGGCGCCGACTGTGCCCGGAATGGCAAAGGCAATCAGATAAGGTCTGAATTTTCCCCATCTTGTACGGGTTTTATCAACAATAACACCGATGAACGTATCATTAATGATATCCCAAATGCCGTTAATGATACCGATAAATGTCAGGCGATAAAGGTCAATCTTTAAAACATCCAACACAAACCGCATAGAATATGAATTAATGTTAAAACTTTTTGAGGAATCATAGAGAACGTACGCTACCGTTTCGACAGTGCCGACATAACGTCTGCTATCCACTTTTCTTGTTTTCACAGCAGCTTCCGGGGGCATCAGAACATCTCCATTCCTAAAACCAAGTTTTAATTATTTTACTCTTTATTTCGGATAACTTCAATCAAAAGTTTGGATAATTTATAATGCATATCAATATTAAAAGGACGCCGAAACCGGCATCCTTTAAAGCAATAGACAAATCGTTATTTTTTACCGATAACCTCGTACGCCAAATCGGGGAAATCCGTCATGATGCAGTCACAGCCGTTGCCGCGCAGTTTGCGCATATCCGCGGCGTTGTTGATGGTCCAAAACTGCACGGCGATATTGTTGCTGTGGGCGTAGTTAATAAACTCGCGCGTGCCGAGGTTGATGATTTCTTTTCCGTTGGGCTTTTTATATGCCCCGTAGGGTATCTGCAACAGGGAATATTTCACATTGTATTTTTTAAGGTCGGCATTTAAGCGCGAATAAAAATAAAACTTGAACACTTCAAACGGGTTTGCGGAGCGCCTTATATCGGGGCAGCAGGCATCATAGTGCTTTGATACAGACGGGTTAAAGCTCGCGGCGATAACATTGCCGTACATATTCCTTTCACCGAGCACTTTATAGAGCCTGTCGGCAGCTTTCCGTCCCAGATCCCCGCGGTTCTTCACATCGATGCTGAAATAGTGCTGTTTTTTTTCGTTTTTGCTGACATAGTCCAGTATATCATCCAGCTTGTGCACCCTGAGATTAACCGGGATGTTGTCCCCTCTCAAGCCTCTGTACGGAAACTTTCCGTTTTGCTCAAAGTTTTCGCCGAGGTTCAGCACCTGAAGTTCCTCAATTGTGTGGTCAATCGGAAACACCTTCTTTTTGCCGAAGGCTTCCACGGCGTTGCTTGTTGCGTCGTAGGTTGAATTATGCAGAACGACCAGTTCGCCGTCGCGCGTTAAATGCACATCCAGCTCAAAGAGGTCAATTTCAAAATCCGGGGAATTAAGGCACAGTTCAAACGCCATCAACGTATTTTCAGGCACGATACCCGCGCCCGAGCGGTGCGCAGAAACAAGCGGATGACCGTATGGCTTTATATACGGGTTTGGCGAGTTTTCTATTATGGCAACTGGGGTATCTTCTGCATCATCTTTCGACATGGTGAAGAAGATTATTATATATTTGAATAGCTTTAAGATTTTGCTTTCTTCAGTACTTTTCATTTTGATTGCCTCCAAACATTTGTTTAGATTGAAGTATCAATTATTTCTGCATCAAGAACTTCCCTGTCCTGCACTTCCTGCCGATGCCGGACAATCTCTTTGTGCGCCCTTATGCGCTCATCGCCGATAAAGGTATAGTACTTCATCGGGATAACGCCTATGGCCCAGCCGAGGGCCGGGAGAAGCGTTATCAGCAAAATCATACCGGTTATGGTATGCGGATTTTGATGCTGAACAACCAGCACACCGGCTATTTTTTGGGGAGGTACAAATTTGGCGAAAATTAATACCGCAGAAACCGCACCGGATTGAAAAGCTGTCATCGTTTTGTTCATCAGTGTTTGGAAAGAAATGGTGACACCTTCCGCCCTTTTGCCTGTTTTCCATTCCACATAATCCACACTGTCGGCAAACATTGAATAATTAATGTTGCTTATTACACCGTACGGAAGCCCGACGATAAGCATGCAAAGGAAAATTGTTAGAAGCGTTTTCGGCACAAAGAAAAGCCCGACGCAGGCGACGACGCCCACAACGCTTGAAATATAATAAATCTGGCGGAAATTAAACCTTGAGCATATTTTCGGGGTAAATATCATCCCCAAATAACCGCTGACACCCCAGCCGGCAATCAGCACGGTGTTGAGCGTCGCGCCGCCGAGCGTAAAGCTCTTGCCGAAAAAGCTGAGCGCCTGCGGGCCTAAAACATAGGTGGCAATGTACATACCGGCAACAATGGGGACAGCACGCATGAAACCGATAAGGTTTGTGGCGACAACACACCTCAGCGGCTGATTAATTTTCAGCAAGCCGAAACATTCCCGCAGGGTCGGCGCCTTATCCTTGGTTTTGCTTCTCTCCTCCGTGCCGAAGAACGCGAGCAGAAACAGCGCGCCGCCCACAATGCCTATGGTAACACCCGCGGCGGTATAGCCGTTTTTATTGCCCAGCGCGCTGATAAAAAGCGGGGCGATGACCATCGGCAGCGCGCCGCGGATTGAATGCACCAGGCGTGAAGTGGAAATGAACGAAATTCTTTCTTTTGGATTGGGCGTCATAGCGGAGGCAAGCCCCCAAAACGGCACATCGCAAACGGTGTAAATCATACCCCAAAGAATGTAAGTAATATAGGCATAGACTATTTTGCCGGTTCCGCCCAATCCGGACGGGATGATAAAAAGCGTTGCTGTGCTGACGGCCAACGGAACAGAGATGAATAAAATATACGGGCGCATCTTGCCCCATTTTGACCTTGTTTTGTCAACCACTGTACCCATAATCGGGTCCATCATCGCGTCCCAAATTCTTGCGGTCATCACAAGAATTCCCGCAGGCGCTGCACCTAAAAGAAAAACATCCGTGTAAAAGAAAAGGATGTAGGAGCTGACAAACCCGATTATCAGATTCTGCCCGAAGCCCGAAACCGCAAAGGAGAACTTGTTCATTTTGGTCAGATATGTTTTTTCTAAAACATTTTCATTGTTTGACATCTGAAACCTCACAATCCGTATTTTCATCTGTTTATCAGTATATTACTTGAAGGGCAAATTGTCCAATATATTTTACGGCTGAAGCGTATTTACCGGCTTATAAAATAAAAACTGCCTCTTGCGATATATTTATCGAAAGAGGCAGTGCTGACTTTATTAATCTTTAACTCAGTTTGGTGCAATAAGGCCAGTGTTTTGGTCAATTGTCACGACATAGTTTTGCGCATCAACGGCTATGCCCGCGTCAATGCTGTCCACATTCCCGTCACCGTTGAGATCGGCGGCTTTGTAAAGCGCGGCATCCGTTAAATGGTTCCAGGCTGTCATGTAATTTTCAACATCTGTAATGATTCCGGCGTCAATGCTGTCGATGTTGCCGTCCCCGTTCACATCGCCGAAAACGACAATGGTGTATGACTCCAAAATCTGATTCGTTGCGGTGTCAATCAAATTAACTACCGTGCCCGTATTCAAGGTTCCGTTATCCGGGATGTACTCTAGCTTTGTACCGCTGTCAAGCTGCAAACTGCTTTCAAAAAATGCTTTCGTTGTGCCCGCATTAATGCCATAGATAAAGTTGTTCACACTGTCGGCAACAAAAGTCGGGTTCTCGCTGGCTGTCAGAACTGTTAAACCCTTTAATTTTAAAGCGGGACGGATGCCGATATCATTGTAATCGACATCGCTGCCGGAATAGAAGAATCCAATCATGTCAACAGGCAAATAATTGATATAACCGGCCCTGTTTTGGCTGCTGCCCGGTGAGCGGAGCCACCAGTTGCTGCAGTTCGCAAAAGTTCCGCTCGTGTCATAGACATATAGTCCTTCGCACTTGGCGTAGTCGGTCCCCTGCGCTCTGCGTGTAGCATCCGAGGTGGAATTTGTCGTTTCGAAGCCGTAGGACGCGGTCATTACCTCTTTAAACGATAACATAAACAGGTTATCTTTGGTATTATTGCCGCCTTCGGTTTTGTAGAACGGGTTATCGTCATTAATAACAGCGCTTGTTAAAATCCGCGACTTTTCAAGCAAGGAGAACGCAGAGTTATAAAAATCTTTGTTGAGCCAGGAACGCGCCGTGCTTGTTTCCCATGTTACATCGCTGTATTTTACATTGTAAGGCTTTGCGTCCAAAATTTTATCGGAAACCAAAAACAGCTCTCCGCCTGTGTTGGACAAAACACGCCACTGAATCGGTTCGTATTTGAACCAGTAAGAGGTGTTTACATAGTAGCCGTTATCGTCCTGATAACTGTTTTCCGCCGTAGGAGCAAGCCTTGAGTTATATGGCGTGTATTGGGTGAAGAAAACTTTTTTGTATTTCGCGCCCATATAGGTGACGGGGCTGTCTACCGGTGACATGCGCGAATCAAGGGCGTTGATGACAGCAATATCCTTCACCCTGGTTTGCGGATAGGAGCCGAAGATGATGATATCGCCCGGTTTGTAGTAGACCGCGGAAGCTGTGAACAAGTTGATAGGAAAGATTGAACCTAGCAGAATAAGGGATAATACAACGCTGAACATTCTTCTAAAAATCTTATTCATTTTTTGGCCTCCTTACAAAAAATTAACATTTATAACTATTTATTACATAAATAGTTATTATTAACAATGATTTATGGACAACTTAAACAATTTTCCTTATATATTGTAACGCCGTTTTCTTGAAAAGTCAAGAAAACATCAAAATTTACGAGCTTTGAAATGTGAAAATTCAACACAAAACAAAGAGCTGTTAACCCTCTTCGGATCAAACAGCTCAATTTTATATAATCAATGTCAATAAACAGGTTAATTCGCAAGGTATTCGCTGTTAATTTCATCACCTTTAACGGTTTCGGTGTTATTTTCTTCGAGGCGTTCCATCATGGTAACAGGTTTCTGCCTTCGCTTTAGGTTTTCCTTAAATTTCTTGGAATACACCAGGAAAATCAGATAAATGTAAGGCATTCCAAGGTTTGTTTCAACCAGTGAATTCACCACAGTCGTCATCAGTTTATCGGACATCGACGTAAAACCGGCACTGCGTATACCTCCGATTAACAAACACACTTCCCAGCCGAATTGAACCAAAATACCGATTGCAAGCAGCCACGGGATATTAATACGACGTTTCTTGTCCTTTTGCGTCAGGTTCCAGATGATCAATCCGAGATAACCTACAAGCATTATTAATGCCATATAACCGTGGTAACTTCCTGTTGTTCGCTGAATAATAACCGGAGCGGCATTGCCGGCAAATGTATCTGTGATCATCGGGCAGCAAACCCACCATGTTAAGATAAGCAGCGTCCATTCAAATAACCGCTTATCCTTGGAAATCCAAAGCCAAATCCAAACGAAATTTGTAAAGCCGTAACTCATTGACATCCACAGCAATACCCAAAACATGCTGTAACCGTTGAATATTTCTCTTGCATGCATGACCTTGTTGAATATTCCGTAGTCAACAACCATGTACAAAATTCCGCTTAACAAGCCGATTATCACCGTCATGTACTTTTTCTTGAAAAGAAGCAGCGCCGCGAAAACCAAAAGAAACCCGATATCCAGCCAAATATACAAGGGGTCGAACTGCCTCTTTGCGATAATCTCTGTCATAAACATCATTCCTTTCTTTATTTGAAGACCATAACTTGTTTTGTGTTTATTGAACAAGGCTCGCAATGGTTTGGCCGCTTCCGGAAATCAAAAACTGCGGATATTTCGCGCTGCTGAAAACCGTGGGCTGCCCGTTGCAGCCAAGCATCCAAAAAAGGAAGTCCGAATATTGGGAGCCGTAATTACAGGCCACGTGTTCCCCGTTTTTCACAAACCAGGTGGAATTCGGAAAAATGCAGGTGGACGCGTCGATAACGTTATCAGGAGAAACATAAATTTTATTTGACGCGACGTAATTGCTGCCCAGCGTTTTGCCGTAATCCGCCACTGTTCCGCCGCCCGAAACAAGCACCGTTTCCAGCCCGCCGTCGCTGTTGGCGCAGGCTCTTTCATAAATCGGCATTGGCGGGCTGTTGTAGTTCGCGACGACTGCAAATTCAACCCCGCCAGCGGCGGCATCTTTCAGAAGGCTCTCGCGCCCCGCCATTAGTTTCTGAAGATCTTTTGAGATGGCAATAATACCGGCATATTCTTTTTCGCGGCCGCCGAACATATAATTTAACGCCTGATTGTAGTCCTCCGGCTGCACAAGCCCCCACCATACCGGCATCGTGCCGAATGTGTCCCGCAGAAATCCGTCATAAATCTTATCTTTATATTTCTCAATAAATTTATCAGCTAAAACAGAGACGAGGCTCAGCACACCTGTTTTGTAAAGGGCTTTTACCGTAAACGATAAAAATACATTTCCTTCCGTCTTATCGGCAAGAAAATTATAAAGTGTCAAGCCGGATGTTGTAACCTTGCCGCAGAACAAATCGGAAACAATATATGTTCCGTAAAAGGTTGAGGAAAGAAAAACACATTTATTGACCTTTTCGTAACCGTATTTTGAAAAGTACGCTACGGTTTCGACACCGCCCATACTGCAGGATACAATGTTGACTTTCCCGGTGTGGTGCTCCGCCAAGGCAAGGTTCACCATATCATTGATTTCATCGCAAATATCAAGCGGGTTGAGCCTCCAGTCGTAGGTAAAATAGTAGACATCACTTGCGCCGTAATGATCCGCGGCAGACTTGACTATCCCCTCTTCGGCACCTGTGCCGCCGCCGGTAATAAGCTCATTCTTATAATTGTCTACATTGAGCGGGTAACGCGGTAACCCTATGTTATAAACCGGTGTACCGTCTTTATTGCAGGCAAGTTTTCCAAAAACATCGCCGGCATAACCAATGATTTCGTCCACCGCGCTGTCAAAATTTAAATGCACAATGCCTGAACCAACAGCTTTCAGCGCTGTGGAGAGTATATCACCGGTGGTTATGGGTTTTACCGCGCTTGTCTGTTCCGGTGTGCCGTAATTGGTATAAAGTCCGTCTAAAGAAACGCCTCTGATAACAATAACCGGGTAGTTTTCTGCACTTCGGGGTACAGGCTGCACAGTGCTTTTATCCGGCGCGGCAAAACACGCAACAGGCACGCAGGTAAGCAAAATACAAACCGATAGAAATACAGATAATAGTTTTTTCACAACGCAGCCTTCTTTATATAATCAATTTAACTGTCTAATTAATTATTATAATCAGATTAGCAGGTATTTTCAAGACATTCT
>Ga0118677_10009776_pt1 | contig 14863 bp, 14 predicted proteins | sample AliMusrvi5mmetaG_FD_86154 | JGI IMG/M metagenome (GOLD analysis project Ga0118677, IMG submission 86154)
GCCAAGATACCACGTCAGTCCGCTGCCGATGGCAAAGATCGAAAGCATCTGCATGAAGTTGGATAGGGGCGTGGGATTCTCGAACGGATGAGCGGCATTGGCGTTGGTGAAACCGCCCCCATTCGTGCCTAACATCTTGATCGCGACCTGTGACGCCATCGGCCCCTGAGGGATGGTTTGGTCAGTGATGGTTTGTGGCTCAGTGCTCGGTTTGCCGGCGGCATCAAGAGTGCCTGCGGGTAGCGTGATCGCCTCGACGAGTTTTGCCGTGTCATAAGGCTTGAAGTTCTGAATCATTCCTTGGGACACGAGGAATACCGCGAACACCAGGCAGATTGGCAGCAGAAGATAGTAGGTTGATCGGATCATATCGACCCAGAAATTTCCCACTGTGGCCGCCGATTGCCTGGCGATACCACGGACCAGAGCGGCGGCGATGGAGATACCGACGGCGGCGGAGGTGAAGTTATGGATGGTCAGCGCCACCATCTGTGAGAAATAGGACATGGTGCTTTCGCCCGGATAACTCTGCCAATTGGTGTTGGTGGAGAAACTCACTGCCGTATTGAAGGCCAGAGCCGGACTCAGCGGTGGCAACCCTTGTGGGTTGAGCGGCAACAGATGTTGCAGACGAAGGATCACGTAGGTAAAGAGCACACCCACCGCACTAAACCATAACATCGCAAAGGTATATGCCTTCCAACCATGCTCTTTGGCGGGATCCACACCCATCAGACGATAGGTGAATTTCTCAAGCGGTCGAAGAACCGGATCAAGCCATGTCTTGCCGTCAGGATTCAGCACCTCGGTCAGATAGATGCCGATCGGTTTTGTGAGAGATGCGAGGAGGCCAATGAATAGCCCAAGTTGTAACCAGTCGTTGATGTGCATGATCGTCGTTTAGAATTTTTCGGGGTGAAGCATCGCCACCACAAGGTAGCCGATGAGCAGGATGGCGATGAAGCCGATGATATAGGTTTCCATGGTTGTTGTAGGTTAGAGAGAGTCGCAGAAGCGGGTGTAAACTGCGCTGAGGGAGAAAAATGCCAGAGTCACGGCGATGAGGATGAGGTCGGTCATGGGAGGGGGGCTTGCCTCCAAGGTGCCACAAGCAGCCCGAACTCAAAGTAAAAGACCATACCGCAAGCGTTAAAAATTCGTAAAAAGGCACCGGGCGGATGCCGATGGTGCCACCGCGGCATGGGTTGGGCCTCTTGATTAATCCGGCCCAGCTCATCGGCGGGCAATTGGAACGGATGATGAATCATCACCGACAAGACGGCGCTGCTCGACGGGTATCATTCCCGGAAGAATTCACGCAGCCACGATCCTATCGCAGCGGCGAGCCGTCTCACAGTTCTGAGAACTCGCAAAAAATGATCAATCCCCCGGCGGCTGCACCAGCGACCGAGTCGGCAGGAACAGCCGCCGCGAATCCGGGGTGATCCGTCGAAATCCGAATTTTTCGTAGAATCCGATAAGCTCAACGGTCGCAGCATCCACCACCATCCCGATTCTGCCCGTGCCGGCGAGCGAGTCGGATGAGATGCGGCGTGCCAATGCGAGCAACCGGGTCCCAAGGCCGACACCCTGTATGGACTTTGCGACGCCCATGCGGCCAAGCAGCACGGCACCCACCGGATTTCGCGGAAGGCCCTTTGGCACATGCGGCCAACCTGCCGCCTCAACCATGCAGGGAGTGAGCGAGAAATACCCGAGGATCGGCTTTGGCGGCGCGGCGTCTGGATTTACCAATACCCACGTGAGGCTCACGCCCTTGTCGGTGTGTCCTCGGGCCGTCTCCTTCAGATACAAGTCGATGGCATCAAGCCCAGAATGAAATCCCTTCCGGTCGTGCGTCGCGTCCAGCAATTCAAGAGCGAATGACGACATCGGCGGCGAGGGCAGCGGCTTTGCGGGCTGCTGCGTTCGGTTTAGGCGGATTGGCCAGAAGCTTGAGAATAGCTTTGGTTTCATCCTCGTCGAGTTGCCAGCGGGTCTCGTCAGCGACGACCCGTTCGGCAGCGGCCCTGGCAGCGTCAAGAATGAAACCCGTAACGGTCAGACCGCGCAGGGCGGACGCCTTTTCCAGCAAGGCAGCGGTGGATGCCGGAAAGCGAGGACTGATCCGGACGGGTTCTTCTACCGTTCGTGGTCGGCCGCGTCGGCCTTTGTGCTTCGGTGGACTTTCTTTCATGCGAGACAGGTTAGCGCAGAAATCGACGCATGCAATCTTTTTCGGTGCGAATTTAACACCGAAGATGCGAATAACATGGCGATGCGAAACGCAGCTGCCGCTGCTTCGCTTTGCCAGATCGAGAACTAGCCCGCCAGAAAATTCGTCATGAAATGAGACCGAAATGAGACCGAAATGAGACCGAAATGAAAAATGCCTCTCCACCGACTTTGTAGTGCCTTTTGAAATGAATCCCTGAAAAATCAAGGGCTGCAGCCTCATGATAAGAAACTCGGGTTAGGCACCTTGATCACTCCGGCCACCATTTCAACGGGCCATTGAAACAACTGTGGTTGAAGCCATCGTTGGCTATTTTTCCCGTGCAATCCTGTTCTTCACTTCAGGAATCACACCAAGCCGTCCTTGCGTGCCTGTTTCCAATACGCGTACTCAGAGCGGTTAAAGTCAATGTATTCGGGCGATAAATCGCTGGAGTACATCGTGTAGTCGGCACTGCCTTGGTTGAGGTTGATGCAGATGTCAAACTCGCGTTCGGCGACAATGTCGCGGAGGGCCGCCATAGGGGTGGCTGCTTGCAGGCCGCCGATGCAGGCCGCCTTGCCGCCGATGTGGATATCGACGAGTTCCTCGCGGATTCGTGCTCGGGAGTAGCCCACGGCATGGATGATGCGGCCCCAATTCGGGTCACCGCCATTCCACGACGCCTTGACCAAGGCGGATTTGCACACCGCTTCTGCGACCTTTTTGGCATCGTGATAGGTGCGGGCACCGCAAACGGTGAGCGTGACAAACTTGGTGACTCGCTCGCCATCGCGGACGACGGCCTTGGCCAGTTCCAACATCACCCAGCGGATGGCCGTGCGGAATTGCTTGCAACGGGGGCCGTGGCGGCGGATGGCCGGCATGCCCGAGGCACCGTTGGCGAGCACCAGCAGGGTGTCGTTGGTGGACATGTCGCCATCGATGGTGATGCGGTTGAACGAATCCTCGACGCATTCGAGCACGGTTTTTCGCAGGGCGTCGCTGGGCAGATTGGCGTCGGTGGTGATGAAGCAGAGCATGGTGGCCATGCTCGGAGAGATCATGCCGGCACCCTTCACACAACCGCCGATGCGCACGGTGTGGCCGCCAAGTTCGAAGGCGATGGCAATTTCCTTGGGGTGGGTGTCGCTGGTGATGATGGCTTGAGCCACCTTCGCGCCTGTTTGCGGAGCGAGTTCTGCGTGCAGGGCTGCGGTGCGTGGCAGCAGGCGCATCATCGGCATGGGAAGACCAATGACCCCGGTGGAGCAGACGCCAATTTCGCTGCGGCGCAAGTCCAGCGGTTTGGCCGCCGCGTCGCACATGGCATTGGCATCGTGTATCCCCTGAACGCCGGTACACGCATTGGCATTGCCTGAGTTCACGATGATGGCGCGCAGCTCGCCCTTGCGCAAGTGGGCCTGGGACACCCGCACCGGCGCGGCCTTGACGCGATTGGTGGTGAATGTGCCTGCCGAGCTGCATGGATGCTGCGAATAGATCAGCGCCAAATCCAGCCGGTCGCTGGCCGGATTCTTGATGCCACAGCTCACCGCGCTGGTGAGAAATCCTTGGGGGGCTCCAATGCCACCGTCAATGCGTGAAAAGGGGAAATCCATGAGGGTTTGTGGGCGTAAGCGGCCGATATTGGCAGTACCTAAAAATTTTGCAATCCGGCAGTTGCGTCCAGCCCAAACATCAGGTTGAAACATTGCAGGGCTTGGCCGCCAGCGCCTTTGCCCAGATTGTCCTCCGCGCTAAGCAGCAACACCCGTCTGCTGCGCGGGTCGTACTGCCAGCCAATATCGATGAAATTGGTTCGGGTCACGTTTTTCGTGTCAGCGCATCCGCCGCGACCCAGCAACCGGACAAAATCGGCGTTGGCATAGGCGGCTTCCAGCGCTTGGCCGATCGCCTCGGGAGCCACGCCCTCGCGGAGTGTAGCGGTGGTGGTGGTGAGGATGCCGGCATTGACCGGGATGAGGTGGGGGATGAACGTGAGGATCACCTTGCGATCAGCGGCGAGGCTGAGTTCCTGCTCGATTTCCGAGAGGTGGCGATGTTTCGGCAGCCCGTAGGCACGCACGCTTTCATGGCACTCGCAAAACAACAGACTTAGGTCAGCCTTGCGTCCTGCCCCGCTCACCCCGCTCATCGAAGTGGCCACTAACGTCGCCGGATCCAGCAGACCGCCCCGCAGCAGCGGCAGCAATGGCAGCAGGATGCTCGTCGGATAACAGCCCGGCGCGGCCACCAAACGGGCGTCGCGAATCGCCTCAGCGCGCCATTCCGGCAGCCCGTAAACCGCTGCCGCCAGCAACTCCGGCGCTGCGTGCGCTTGCCCGTAAAATTCTTCGTACACGGCCGCGTCGCGCAAACGAAAGTCCGCACTCAAATCAATGATCCGCAACCCAAGCTTCAGCAAACCACGGGCAATCGGCGCCGCCACCCCGTGCGGCAGCGCCAAAAATGCCACCTCCGCCCCACTCGCCAAAATCGCCTCAGGCCCCGGTTCGCTAAACACCAATTCCGCCCCCGGTGCCTTGGCAAACCTCGGAAACACTTGCCCCAGCCTCTTGCCCGCCTCTTGCCTCGAGGTCGCTGCCACCAACTCCGCCTGCGGATGAACTAACAATAAACGCAACAGCTCCATACCGGTATATCCACTGGCTCCTACGATGGCGGTTTTGATGCGTTGCATGGCCCGAGTGAAATCTCATGAAATTCAGTGCTTGCCAACCCCGAATTATCCTGTTTCCTTTCCGCCCCGTTCACACAACGGGCTGTAGCGCAGTCTGGTAGCGCACTTGACTGGGGGTCAAGGGGTCGTGGGTTCGAATCCCGCCAGCCCGACTCTCCTTGATTTTCAAGGAGTTATGTCGTTTCAAGGGGCATAAAATGCCAAAATGGGAACGAAAGTGGGAACAAATCCACCAAAAGCCCTATTGGCTCTTATCGTTCCAAATGGCTAAGTTTGGCTAAGGTTTCGCCAAGGTCGGAACTGGCACGCCTGTTAGGGTTTATGATTCGGGGATCAAAAGTCTGGCCATCGCCGCACCGGGGATGATGAGCTTCGATATTCCCGGCACCCGCGGGATAAGTCCCGCCTTCACTTGGCGGCGGATCGTCTCCTGATGCACGCCCAGCCTGGCCGCAGCCTCCTTGCAGGTGTATGTGTCTTTGCCTCCGAGTGACCTCACAACCAATTTGCTGGCGATCATGGTCGCTAGCATTTCAAGTTGTTCATCAAGGATAGTGATCGTGATGTTCATGCGCTGTTGGTGGATTCTGATTTGATGTAACCCCACGCGTTCACCCCAGCTTGAGCGCATCGGCCAGCTTCAACTCTGCGCCGGGCCGGATGCCGGAACGGTCGAGACTGCGGGGATTGGCGATGAGCACGATTTGCCGGTCGTGCTTCCACGGCATCGGTTTGCCGACGATCTTCTTTGCATCGAAATCCAACCCGGCGATTTCCGGCAAGACCGCGGCAACGCCCGTCTCCCGCGTCATCCGGGCGAGGTGGACAAACGAAGGCATCCGCACGGCCACCCGCGGTTCGATGTGCCGGACTGCCAGCCACTCCCGCCAGCGCGTGCTGTATTGGCCGCCCGGCAGGAGTTCACCCACCGCCACAGAGCGTAACACGCCCTCGACCGTCACGCCCGCCTTCCACACGCTCTTGGGGGCGAACAACGCGTAACCGATCCTCCCAAGTTTCCAGCGCTTCACCTCAGGTGTTACGGCGTCGTCCCGAACAATCCCAAAATCCAACCGGCCATCCGTTACGCCGCGAACAATGTCGGCGCTGCGGTGTTGTTCCAGTTCGACCAGCGCGCCGCCAAGGGCGTCACGGCACGCGGCGAGCTTTGGTAACAGGAGCCAGTCGATCAGGCTGCCCTGGGTGCCGATGCGAACACACACCGGCCGGCCGTTCATCGCTTCGCGGAAATCATCGAGTTCGCCGAAATGCCGCCGAATCAAATCCGCGAGTCGCAGGCCCTCGGGTGTGATCTCGATGCGCCGGCCAACCCGCCGGGTGAGCGCAACGCCAAAGAAGGCTTCCAGTTCCTTGATCTGCCGCGAGAACTGCGACTGCTTCGTTGCCTCGCCTTTGGCCGCCTTGGCGAGATTCCCTGCCTCAGCCACCCGCAGGAAGGTGCGGAGCCGGTCAAGGGAAAGCCCGGAGACGGAAAATAATGGGTCGAATTCATTCATGACTGGAGAGTTTAGTAACTTGCTATTTCATCCATTGCAAGGGCCAATGTTCTATCGCAGTCTTTAGCCGTATGAAAGACCTGATCCACTACGACATCATCGCCGACATCCACGGGCGATACGACAAACTTGAATCCCTCATGGAACGCTTGGGCTATGCCCAGAACGCGGACGGGTTCGTTCCCCCACCCCGTCACCGCGCACTGTTCCTAAGGTGCTTCATTACCCGACGGTCAAGAGTGTATTCAAAAAATCACTCAAGGGAAACCGAACGGTTTCAAGCCGCTTCGAGGCATCCAAAGCCTATCTCCAAATGTATTCACGAAAACACTTGTATTTTTGAATACACATGCGACATTCCGGCATGGCCACGCAAGCAAAGACAAAACGGATTCCGGTTGCCATCCTTGCCAGGGTTTCAACCGACAAACAAGCCAACGCCAGGCAGATTCACGAACTCCGCCAGGCAGCCGCGGAAAATGGCTGGACTGTGGTGGAAGTCATTGAAACAACCGGGCTTTCAGGAAATGCCAAGGACGGTGATCGTCACGACCTTGACAGAATCCGGGCTCTCGCAACCGACGGGTCGATTAGGAAGGTGCTGGTGCATGAGGTGTCCCGGATCGCCCGGCGCAACTCGACGGCGCACAAGTTCCTCGAAGAGCTGGAAGCCCTCGGGGTGTCGCTCTACTGGCATGCGCAGCGGATCGAGACGCTGCTCCCCGACGGCAAGCGCAACCCGGCCGCCTCCATCATGTTTTCCCTGCTCGCTGAAATGGCGCGCAATGAGCGGGAGACGCTGGTTGACCGGATCAATTCGGGACTGGCCAGAGCCCGCCGGGACGGGAAGACGCTCGGTCGGCCGAAGGGTAGCCACCTCAAACGGGCCGACTTCCTCGCCAATCATCGCGACGTGGTGAGGCACCTACGCGCCGGCCAGTCCATCCGCAACACCGCCGCGATTACCGGCAAAGGGGTCTCCACCGTCCAGCGGGTCAAGGAACAACTGAACGTGACACCCGCTGCGAGTTGAAGAGCGGAAGTGAAGGATATAGTGAAGCCCGCAGGGAACTGGGTGACCGCCATCTCCGAAGAATGGCGGAACTACACCCCACAAGCGGGCTTCGGGGAGAAGCTACAACGGGAAATCGTTGACTTCAAGGGCACGCTTCTCCAATCCTCTCCGGCATCCGAATCAAGAATGGCACCCCCACCACGCCTCCGACCTTGCCGAACGACGAAAAACTCAGTGCCGACTCGCCCGACTGGAAACCGATGAGCAAGGACGAGCGGAAGGCGTATCTGGAGGGGTTGCAGGATGGAGGCCCGCCGAACCCGACGGGCGAAAAAGGCATTGCCTACGCCGCACGAGAGGCGTATCGTATCCTTGATGAGCACGCCGCAGACATCCCCGCAAAACTCGCCGCCCAAATGGGGACCTTTCGAGAGGTCGTCCGAGGAATCGAGGCTGCGTGCGAGGGCGCAAGTGAAGGCGGTGAGGGAGCAGTATCTCCAGTCATTGCATGGGCCGAAAAAGAAGGGCGACTGATCGCTTCGGATGAATTTGACTCACTCGGAGGTCCCGTCTCAGGCGACACTTCCGAACACGAGGTTTGGCATTACGACAAAGCCGGAGGAGTCGTAAAACGCACTTGGGCGGGAGTTTACGGCCAAGTGCCGGTTTACTGGCAAGGGCGGATTCTGATGAAGAATGCCAGTCTGCCCGAATACCTGCGGCGGATGGCGCTGCAAGTGGCGGTCTTTAAGAGCGACATTCGTTTTGAAGGAATCACGACTTCGGACAAGCCCAGCATGCTCATCGGACACAAGCCGGGAGAGCCCAGCGCGGTAATCTCCCAAGAGTGGATTGAAGCCGCCAGACTCAGCAAGCCATCCCCGGACGATGGGGAGATCGCCAAGTTCATGGGTGACCATGGATTCCGCAGAATCAAGGATTCAGCCACCGGATGGGCACGCAAGGACGGGGTGATCGTCATGGACGCAAAGACTGACAACTTCATTATGAGCAAGGACGGAATTGTTCCAATCGACTTGCAGATGGGGGCGATTGGAACCGATGTCGTCAAGGGACTTGAGTATGGCGAGGGCTTGCGGTGACGCGGCCGATGTTGCCCAAGCCACTGTACTGTACGCATTGAAACCGGCTTTCATGTAGGCTGCCGTCCCCTCTCGCCCCAGCGACGTGCTCGCAGAATTTTCCTGGCGAATGTTCATCGGCCCGCAACGGGTAAAGCTGGAGGATTGGGAGTGTGGCCAGGCCAACGCGAAAGGGCGCTGCCGTTGGAATACCCGTTGGCATTGGCGGCCTGCGCTTTGGCTTGAAGATGCGCCCGGAGGTTGAGGGCACTCGCCACCCGCTCCATGCGCTCCTTGACTCCCGCTAGCGTCTTGGGGCCGGTCTCCACGACACGATGCTCGGGTGCCTTCCACCCCATCATTTCGACCAGCAGGCGCGCGGATTCAATTTTGCCCATCATCTTGACGCGCTTGCGGATGGTGGCCTCGCCGATTGTGTCGGTGGTGACCTCTTGCGCCAGCGGGCTGTTCGCGTCGATCTCACCGACCGGCGTCTGTAACACCGCGACCAGAAACCGCACCATGTCGGCACGCTTGTACTCGGATTTCTGGGAATCTTTCGCCCTGATTTCGGCGATTCGCGCTTTGATGCTAGGCTTTGCAAGGGTCTCTGCCGCACTTGCGCGGGCGGCGTCCCTGTTACACCTCCAACCCGCCTGCAAATATGCCTCAGTTCCAGTCATGCCGGATGCAACAAATTCACAGAAGCGTTCTTGGCGGATGTTCATGGCCGGATCCTACACCCGCGGGGCAATTTCGTAACGGGCGCAAACCGCCGGATTCCAAGCCGAAAGTCCATTGGCATTGCCCGCTAGGTTGGCGTTGGCGTTAGTGTGACCGGCATCGTTGACCGTCGCATGGTCGTTACTGGCAACCGGCGGCATTGCCCTGCGGTTGAGGATTGATGCCACACGATTGGCGCGATCACTGATTTCATCCAACAAGGTGGGGCCGTCATCCACCGTAACGACGTCAGGCGCGAAGTGGCCGGCAAGTTTCGCGTCAAGCTCGATGGCGCGTAACCGATCCGGCGTCTTGATTTGCGGGTTTTCGGCAAATTCCATCAGCAGCGCTCGCTTGCGATCCTTTGTCAGCAAGGCTTTTTCTGTCTGAGGCTTGCGCAACTCGGCGATTCGGGCGGCAATGTTTGGTTTTGTTTGGGAATCTGACGCTTGCACCCTTGCATGCTCGCGGTCCACTTGGTAACCCGCTGCCAGCCAAGCATCCGTGCCGCTCATGCCGCTGGCGATGAACTCGCAGAAACGTTCCTGCCTCACGTTCAAACTGCGCATTGCCATCGGGTGATTTCCATTCGGTTTCGTGCTCACGCGTTCACAATAGCTTCTGGATGCCGGCGTGTAACGGGCGCAAGTCCTGTGCCGACTCGGTTAGTTCGTGCCCGTCCACCTCGCTTTAGCGATAAGCCCGCAAGGCAGCAGGCCACGCCGAGTTGCAGCTTCTAAATTGAAAAAATTTCCGCTAACTTCGAAGATTTCGCCCCGGCGGGCTTGCGGGTGTGCGTGCCTCTGATTGCTGATTGAGTTGCGCTTGGCGAGGGGAAGTCTTGGTTTGATCCGGGTGGAGTAGGAGCGGGGCTGTGCGGCATAGTTCGGGTGTTACGCCGAAACTATGCCATTTCTGGTCAGGTCCGTTATGGAGCCATCGGAGACATTGGACACACCCGTGATAGCGGGCTCTCCTGCCAGTTCCGAGGGCTGTGGGGTATTGCGGAATTTGGCGACAGGAGGGTTCACACTGATTACCGGCCCTTCAATTAACGTCAGGGGCCGACCCTGTTTGAGAATTTCCAGCAGGATCGGGTGCGGCCGTTTGAGCGTTCCTCCCTTTCCTTGGTATGTGCGGGCCTTCTCGCTGGAAAGAAAGAGGGCCAGAAATTAACGGTCTTGTCCCCCGTTTGATTCCTGGCCCTCCCATTGGAAGAGTCGTGACTGTGGAGGGACAAGCTCGTTAGCCGAGCGCAATCTTAGCGTCTGAAATCAGTTTCGTAACGGGCGCAACTCGCATGTCAGGATGCGCGAAAACCACGGCTTGCGTGGCTGGAAAAATGAATGGGATTGCGACTTTCATGGGTGTGGTTGGGTATGGTTTGGGGCTTGGCGGGGGGACTTGATTCTGTCGAAGTCTGGGCGTCATCCCACAGCGTCCACACCGTCAAAGCCGTGGGGTCGGTAAACTCTATAATGACTACACTATTCTGAAAAAGTGTAGCCATTTAGGAACAATACGACCCCACGCTGTTGACGCTGTTGACGCTGTGGAATCAAGATTTTTCAAGGTGCTGTGATTTTGTAGTTTTTTTGCGGAATTGCTGTGCCGTTCGCAAGATAGACCCTCGACTCACTCCGCGTGATCGAGAAGCCGTCCACAGTGACGGACCCGCCTTCCGCCTCTCTGAAAACGGGGCCGAGGAGCTTGCCGACGCGCATGGTTGGTTCGTCGCGACTATTGGGATTACCTGGAAGGTTGATCCCCGCTTCTTCACCGATGTTGACGAGGTCGGATGCCAACAAGTGACGATCAATCATGCGAGCACTTTTCGCTGCCAGTGCGATTTCACGGAGCCACTGGAGAGTAGGATTAGCCGTGCGGGCTTGCTGCTCCCGATGACCTTCCAAAAGGGGGGCCAGCCCGAACACGTTTTGAACGATCCAGTCAAGACTTTGGCACCAGTTCCGAAAATCGTGCCTATGCTCGTCAGTCTTGGCGCATCCATGACTCTGCCACTCCCGGATGACGGCGAAAACAGCTCCAAGATAAAAGTCCTTGTTGACGCGCACATGGGCCAGCAGGTCCCCTTCGCAAAATTTCTGGAACACGTACCCATCAGGGTGTTTGCGAATGCGCGTGACAAGGGACCGGTTCGCAAGGTCGGTGCTGAACTCCGCTCCGTTGGTCGATAGCTGCCACAGAAATGGGGTGCAGTCCACCTCGGCGCTCATTCGCAGGGTCCGGCATCTCACCTTGCCCATTCCACGGATCCCTCCGCCTCGCCCAGCGCGTCCCACACAGCGGACGAAATTTTGAGCCATTCGTCATATTCAGGTCGCGGCGGAATCACAGCCAGCATTGCGCGCACGTCGACCGGCGTCAATTCACGCTGTCCGTTTCCGCCCTTCTCGCTGAGCTTGCCAGGCTTGCGCGGTGCGGTATTGGCGGCGGCCGGCGCGGGCCGTGGCGGTTGGCGCTTGTCGGTGCCGTTCGTTTGCCCTGGCACCGTGACAGGCACGGGCAGCACGGCGGCGGGCGTCATTTTAACGATTGCTGCCGGGTCATAGGACACAAAGCAGACTCTCACGGGGTCTTTCGTTGCCGGGTCGAGGGTCAAGCCGTGAGTGTCCTTGAAATGCCTCTCGGCGGCGAGAAACGCGGCCTTGTGTTCGTCAGCCGTCTGGCAAACAGGGATTCTCAAAACCGCCTTTACGCCAAATGTCGGACTTTGGAAAGCCGCTTGAATGTAAGGATCGGCAGCAAGGGCCGCCTTCACGTCCTCGGCAGTGCGAGGGTGAAAATCCTTGAAATCAAAGTCGCATTGCATCCATCCACTGTGGTCAAACCGCCCATCTTGAAACGCTTTGCCGCGCCCTCCGGTTGTCACATATCCCGACATACTAACGGCAGGAAGCTTGCGCTTCAATTCTTGGGCACGGTCATTTTCACAAGAGTCCACCGCCTCTCTGATTTCCTCGATCTGCGCTTGATAGGTGCCAGCCGCTATGCGCCGCAGTAATTCAAACATCGTAGTTTGCCCCATTGGATTTGCGGCCTTGGCGTCCTTGAAAATCGAGAGTGGGGTGAGCAACCTTTCTTTCAAATCGTCGGGACATGTCGGCGGCGATTCGTTAGCCGTCGCTTCGCCTCGTGGCGGTTCCTTGCTGTTCACAGGTGCGACCGGAGTTGCAGGCGCGACGGTGGCAGCCTGGGTGTGTGCATTGTTGGACCTGGCTGCCAGTAGCTCGGCAATTGATCCCGGCTTGGGCGCGTCGCGTGCGATAGCGGTGGTGACTGTGCCGTTCATGCGATCCCCCTTTTTCCACTTGCTCACGGCTCGCAATTCATCGCCAGCGGTGGCAGAGTCTTCCATGTCAGGCTTGTCGGCTTGATTTTTGTCCCGTTCCCCGGTGTCGCGCCGGGGGCGGGGTTCTTGGTGTTGGGTCATCGGGTCAAAGGGTTTGGCCTTGCGGGATTGGTGTCCCAGCGGGTATGGGCTCGCGCTTCAGGCCTTCACTTTCTCGCCACCTGAGGCGCGGCTTTCAAGGTATGACACTATCGAATCAGTTGAAAAAAGACGTTTTCCCCTGAGCTTCCCCCGTTCCTTCAACGAGCAGGTGCGAATTTCGCCTTCGTCCGAAAGTCGGTAAAGAGTGCTCTTGCACAAAGTGAAGATGTGATTTGCCCGGCGAATGTCCACCCACTCGGGCAGAGGTTGCTTCTCCGTTGCCCGTTTCCCGCCACCCGCAACGGGTGCTTTCGGGCCATTCCACTTCTGACGGATCGGGGTTGCTGTGCTGGGTTGAATGGCGGTGCCGATTGGCGCGCCCTGACTTTTTCGCGTGGTGTTTTGGTTCACGCCGCACAGTTTGCCCGATGCCGAAGAAAAATATCACGGGCGCAACTAGCCCTTTGCGTTCCTTTCGGTTTGATCTAGGTCTTTAACGCAACCCGTTTGTAACAAACAACTTATACAATCGAAGATCGGCGTTAGCTCCTGATAGAAACGGTTGCAAGTGGGTGAAGAGTGGATTTTTTCAAGGACGCAGATTGCGTCGGCGAGCCTTTTTTTCAAACACTCGGCATTTTCTCAACGGCCCTCTGCAGCGTCTCGCGCTCGGTGTGGGTGTAACCGGCATGCACCTCGGCGGATTCGTGGCCGACGATGCGGCGGCGGATTTCCTCGGACACGTCGAGATTGGCAAGCGTCGAAGTGAGGGAGTGACGCAACGCGTGGAAGCTACGGGCGTGTTGAGCGCGCTGGCCGCCCTTGGTGCCCTGCCGCGTTGTGCGTCGGTCAATGCCGGCGTGATCCATGATACCGATGAATTGCGAGCAAAGCCCGCGACGGCCGCCGACGGGTGCCGCAAACAGGGATGGGAAGAGCGGGCTGGTTTTCGCGGTGTCCGTCGCCCTGGGCTGGAGGTAGGCCACAAGGCGCGGGTGCAATGGCACCTCTAGCAACTTGCGCTTGCGGCTGGTTTTTTCCGGCATGAAGGAAGGTGTCTTGTGGGCGAGGTTTACGTTGCCCCATGTCAGGCGTGCGCAATCTCCAAGCCGTGCCCCTGCATAGAATCCAACAAGTATCATCCCCTGCCAGTCATCGCAACGGGCGGCGCGGGTGTCTTCGTCGGCCTTGCCGTTGGGAAAGATTGGATCCTGCCAGGCGGCGTCGCCCGCAACGCTCACCATGCGCCCCACCTCGGCCACAGTGAACACCTCGCGTTCGGACGAGTCGTGTTCCGGCAGCTTGTCGAGGGCGGCGGCCGGGCTGGCCAGCAGCAAGCCCTCGCGCACCGCGGCGCGGAACATCCCGGCCAAGTCGCTGGCGTAGTGGTTTGTCGTCTTGCCGGTGCGGGGTGGCGGGGCTTGCGCCGCTTCACCTTGGCGCTGTGGTGCTTTCGCCGGGTCTTGCCAGCCGGCGCGGATGGCTTCGCGGTACTTCCGAACGTCGGCCTTGGTGATGATTTCAAGCTTCGCGTCGGCGCGCTCGCCAAGCCATGCAACAAACGTGTCGATGTGGGTTTTGTAACGGGCCTGCGTGGCCGTCTTCCCGGTGGCCGCCTTCATTGCCAGCCATGCTTGCGCCCATGTCCGCACGGTGTAGAACCTCAGCGGTGAGCCGGTCGAGATTTCGCACAGGCGGGCCAGCAACTCACGGGCCCGGCCTTCTGACAACTCGCCACGGGCGGCGGCCTCGGCGGCCTCGGTGAGAACCGCAAACGACTTGCTGGCGGTTTCGCTGGTCGAGGTGGCGGACTTCGTCGCGGCTTCCTCGATGCGAATCGCCTCCGTGTGAGCGTCGGACTTCTTGGTTCGCTTGGTCGATACCTTCAATCGGCGGACCGTGCCGTCGGCTTGGGTCACATCGAAACAGGCGATCCAGTTAGGCGAGTTCGGGCGTTTGATGAGCGTGGCCATGGTGGTGGTGCAGTTGGTGTTTATCGGGGGCAAAAAATGAGAACGGGAATGGGAACGAATTTAACGACTTTTTATTGATTTCATGTTCCCATTTTACAAGTAAAATCTGTAACTCGTTGATTTTACTACTCAAGGAAAGGAATCGTTGGTTCGAATCCCGCCAGCCCGACCATCTGGTCC
>Ga0118677_10009777_pt1 | contig 14863 bp, 6 predicted proteins | sample AliMusrvi5mmetaG_FD_86154 | JGI IMG/M metagenome (GOLD analysis project Ga0118677, IMG submission 86154)
AATCTTTTCAGGTAATAGAAGTTCTGCTCAGCATCAAAATAGACTACAGAGGCAATTTTATCCGGATCAAATTTGCAAATAGAAAGAATATTTTTCTCAAAATGGTTTTCCAGGTCGTAGGTAAAGAGGTGGAAGAAACCATCCTTATCAAATACCAGAATTTTGTCATCACCTGTAAACTCACCAAGGTACAATCCCCTGCCGTCGGCATTGAGACGCAGCACATCCTCATCGAACCAGATTTTGCGTCCGCCAAGGGTCGACATACCCTTCTCCTTCAGGGTTATTTTGTGAATTTCATTTTTAGAAACGAGGTTTCCCATCGAAGCGCGTCCCTTGATAGCCAGTTCGGCCATATCGATTTCGTCGATCAGTTTTTTCAGTTTTGGCCTTGGCTTGAAGGTAATCCTCAATACTTCGGCTTCCCCGTTAGGATTGGCGCTAAAATAAAGTATTCGCGATCCATCCGTCCCCAGGGTCATGTTGTACTCCTTGTCGCGTGTGACTCCGGTAACTGCAAATCGTTTCATGTAATTGTTACCACCTTTGCCATCGCGGTAAACCAGGTTGTAAATCGTCCGGTCATTGTTTTTCTCAAAAACGGCCACGTGCAGTACGTTTTTGCCGACGAAGGCCTTGTCTGAAACCTTGGATACCATGTAGGTTCCATCTTTCCTAAAGACGATGATGTCGTCGATATCGGAACAATCACAAATGTATTCGGCTTTTTTCAATGCAGTGCCTACGAACCCTTCTTCCCTGTCGATGTATAATTTCTCGTTGGCGACAACTACTTTCGTGGCCTCGATATTCTCGAAACTCCTGATTTCGCTTTTCCGTTCGCGGCCTTTGCCAAACTTGGTTTTCAACCTTTCGTACCAGGCAATGGAGTAAGGGATGATGTGCTCAATGTTCTTTTGCGTCTCAGCAATTTCATTTTCGATGGAACTGATTAATTCGTCCGCTTTGATCGTATTGAACTTCAGGATGCGTCCCATCCTGATTTCCATCAGTTTCAGTATATCATCCCTTGTGATTTCCCTTTTGAACCTGGGTTTCCAGGGCTCCAGCCTTTTATCGATATGTGCAATGGCCTCATCCATGCTGCCGGAATCCTCAAACCCTTTGTCCTTGTAGATCCTTTCCTCAATGAAGATCTTCTCGAGTGACGAAAAATGCCACTGCTCCTCGAGTTCACCTTTATGAATTTCGAGTTCGAGCTTCAGCAACTCCACAGTGTTGTTGACAGACCTCTTCAGAATCTCGCTGATTGGCATGAAATGAGGCTTGTCATCCTCTATGATGCAGGAATTGGGTGAAACTGATACCTCACAATCCGTAAAGGCATAAAGCGCATCTATGGTTTTGTCTGAACTCGTACCCGGAAGCAAGTGGACGAGAATTTCGACATTGGCAGCCGTATTGTCATCGATCTTACGAATCTTTATTTTTCCTTTCTCAAAGGCCTTGACGATCGTTTCGATCAGCGAGGAGGTGGTTTTTCCAAACGGAATCTCTGTGATGACCAAGGTCTTGTTGTCGAGCTTTTCGATTTTTGCCCGGATCTTGATGGCGCCGCCCCGCAATCCGTCGTTGTATTTGGATACATCCAGGAATCCTCCGGTAGGGAAATCCGGAAATAATTCAAACTTTTCGTTATTGAGATGGGCTATGGAGGCATCAATCAGCTCAAGGAAATTGTGGGGCAATATCTTGGAAGCAAGTCCGACGGCGATACCTTCAACTCCCTGTGCAAGCAAAAGCGGGAATTTAGCCGGCAGGGTGACAGGTTCCCTGTTCCTTCCGTCATAGGATTGCTGCCATTTGGTGGTCTTCGGATTGAAAAGTACTTCGAGTGCAAATTTGGAAAGACGTGCTTCGATGTATCGCGGTGCAGCAGCGCCGTCTCCTGTGTGAATATTTCCCCAGTTTCCCTGACAATCTATCAGCAGGTCTTTCTGTCCCAACTGAACCAGGGCATCGCCGATGGATGCATCGCCGTGGGGATGATACATCATGGTTTGCCCGATGATGTTGGCTACCTTGTTGTAACGGCCGTCATCCATTTGCCGCATGGCATGGAGTATCCTGCGCTGAACCGGTTTCAATCCATCATTGACGTACGGGACTGCCCGCTCGAGTATGACATAGGAGGCATAATCGAGAAACCAGTTCTGGTACATCGTCGACAAATAGATGATGTGGTGCAACTCTTTCTTTTCCCCCTGACCTTCCGCTTCCGGCAACAGATCCTCGGGTAAAAGTTCTCCTTCGTTCGCCATTTAAATGATATTCTTTTTTTTTAATTATTACACAACTTGTCCCGATTCTTCGGGAGAGTTTCATAGAGAAGCCACAGAGTTACACGGAGTAGAATCTCATAACTCATAACTCATAACTCATATCTCATAACTCATAACTCATATCTCATAACTCATAACTCATATCTCATCCTTCTCCACATGAAGCCTTTCAATGATAAAATCCTGCCGGTCGGGAGTGTTTTTCCCCATGTAAAATTCGAGCATTTCCACGATCGATTCATTCTTATTCAGGATCACCGGATCCAGCCTGATCTGTTCGCCGATGAAATTTTTGAATTCATCGGGTGAAATCTCTCCCAGTCCTTTGAATCGGGTAATTTCAACTCCGGTAGCCAGCAATTTAACAGCAACATCGCGTTCCTGTTCGGAATAGCAGTATTCTGTCCGCTTCTTGTTGCGAACCCTGAAAAGCGGTGTTTGCAGGATGTACAGATGCCCCCTGCGTATCAATTCCGGAAAAAACTGAAGGAAGAACGTGATGAGCAAAAGACGGATGTGCATGCCGTCCACATCGGCATCTGTCGCAATGATGACCTTGTTGTAGCGAAGTTCATCGATTCCCTCTTCGATGTTCAAGGCAGCCTGAAGCAGGTTAAATTCCTCATTTTCGTATACAATCTTCTTGGTAAGACCATAAGAATTCAATGGTTTACCACGAAGGCTGAATACCGCCTGCGTATTGACATCCCTGGATTTGGTGATGGATCCGCTTGCCGAATCTCCTTCTGTGATAAAGATAGAACTGTTGTCCTTGTTTTCGTGGGGTGTGTTGTAATGAACGCGGCAGTCTCTCAGTTTCTTGTTGTGGAGGCTAACCTTCTTGGCACGTTGCTTGGCCAGTTTCTGGATACCCGAAATGGCTTTTCGCTCCCTTTCGGATTCCTGGATACGGCGCAAAAGAACATCTGCGGTTTGCGGGTTTTTGTGCAAATAATTGCCAAGTTCCTTCTGGATGAAGTTCATGACAAAATTTCGCACCGACATCCCATCCGGGGAAATATCCCTGGATCCGAGTTTGGTTTTTGTCTGCGACTCAAAAACCGGCTCTTCCACCTTGATGCTGATGGCTGCCACGATGGAGGCACGAATATCGGATGCATCGAACTCCTTTTTGTAAAAATCGCGGATGGTTTTGATCAGCGCTTCCCGGAAGGCAGCCAGGTGTGTCCCTCCCTGTACTGTATGTTGTCCGTTGACAAACGAGTAATAATCTTCGCCGTATTGATTTCCATGGGTAATGGCGCTTTCAATGTCCTCTCCCTTGAGGTGTATGATCGGGTAGAGAGGCTCCTGTCCTATGTTTTCATTCAGCAGGTCATACAACCCGTTTTTTGACAGGTATTTTTCACCGTTGTAGTTGATAACAAGTCCGGCGTTCAGATACGTGTAATTCTTGAGCATGGCCACCACATACTCGTCGATGTAGTGGTAAGTCTTGAAAATATCTTCATCGGGTGTAAAAACAACAGTAGTACCATTGGCTTCATCGGTTGGAACCTCAGGGTTATCGGTGACGACATCACCTTTTGAGAAATCAATTACCTTGACAACTCCGTCCCTTACTGATTTTATCGAAAATGCATTGGATAGTGCATTGACAGCCTTGATCCCGACCCCGTTCAATCCAACGGATTTTTTAAAGGCCTTGGAGTCGTATTTTGCCCCGGTATTCATCCGGGCAGCAACATCCATCAGTTTACCAAGCGGGATACCACGGCCATAGTCGCGAACCGATAGCCTTTGATCAGATACATGGATGTCGATCTTTTTGCCGTTCCCCATCATGAACTCATCGACCGAATTATCGATCACTTCTTTGAGCAAAACATAGATGCCATCGTCGGCCGCGGAGCCATCGCCGAGTTTGCCGATGTACATACCGGGTCGTTTCCGGATGTGCTCTTTCCAATCGAGTGTGCGTATCGAATCTTCAGAATATCCCTGGACCATTCATCTGTTTATTATCTTGTTTTTCATTTGCCAGATGGAACTCCCATAATAATCATTCTCCTGTTTGAGAAGCATTTTCTCATGGTCGTTTCCTTTTGAGTTTGCACAAATATAAAGAAATAAGGGAGCGATTCTGACAAATCGCCCCCTCAGTAATGAACAACTAATGGTTGATAAATATTGTCAGATATCGCTTATTTGATTTGGATCTTAGCTCTTGCTTTTGTATCCATGTTGTCATCTTTTTGTAACGGAACAATCCTGAATGAATAGGAATAATTTTTAGCAGGAATAGTGTACTCAGGATGAGTTTTTGCTCCCCAACTGTCGTCACCACCTACACCCATCATCAAATAATCGATATTCAAGGCAGTAAGATTGCGTTCTTTTACATCGCAGGTATGACGGTTCACCACCTCTTTTCCATCGTAAACATGTCCAATAGTTCGAACTGGTGATTCAAAGTCCTCCATAAGGTTGTGATGGGCAGTAATGTTGAGGAGTTGATCTCCGATAACCAGGATTCCTGTGCCATCGTTGTTCGTGAGAGAAGCCCAGCGCACATCCGACTTATTCCCGTTTTCCTGAGGTCTGACATAGGGATAATACTGATCCTGGACTTTGCCTTTGTAGAGCCCCACAAGGGATGCTGTCTTTTTGTCCCAATAGTTTTCAAGCGGACCCCGGCCAAACCAACCGAGATTTTCAAATTCGCGTCCCAACTGCATTTGCATACCCATTCTCGGGATTTCGGGCAATTCTGCTATGGCAGGAGAGAAACTATTTTTTACAGTGAAGGAACCATCGCCGAAAACCCGGTATGCACTTTCGTAAGTGGCAACGGTTTCCCCTTTCAGACCAGGTAGGGTAAAGGTGAAACGGACTTCTGCCTCACTATCGGAAATGGTCATGACTTTTTTGTCAATAAGTTGTCTCCCTGATCCGGCATCTCTCCAAACCTTGCACCGTACATCCAGTCCATTGCCAAAATCATTGTCCGTTGGGGCACGCCAGAAATCGGGTATTGGCCCGTTACCCGCCGCAAGCATCTCTTTTCCGAAATAGACAAGGCTATTGATTCTTCCTTTCACCAGATCGAAGGCAATTCTGAAGTTGCTTCCCGAGAGGGTAGCTGTCTCTTTGGTCTGATCGAGTGCTATTTTCCCATTGATTGATACCAGTTCAGCAGGTTTGGAGAGGGGTAGGGCAAACTGTTCGTAGGCGACCACATGTCCTTTGGGAACCAGGTCAGTAGCTGCTTTAGTTTTGGCTTCAAAAATAATGAAATACTCTTTTCCTGGTTCAGGTGTGATAGATAGTGGCAGGGTTATCTCCTTATTTGCACCTGCCGGTAAGATCAAGTTGGCAAGGTCGCCAGTTTTTATGGTCTCTCCATCTGCCTCAATCCGCCAGTTCAACTGAAAATTTTTTAAATCGGTAAATATGAATTTATTGGCAATCTGGAATTTTCCTTTGGCAAGATCGAGAAATTTGAAGCCGATGTTTTGGTACACTTTCTTCACTTCGTACAAGGCTGCCTTTGGATTTCTGTCGGGATTGACCAATCCGTTGATGCAGAAATTTCCGTCGGAGATAACATCCTTTGGACCGAAATCCCCTCCGTAGGCCCAAAAAGATTCTCCCTTGTTGTTTTTAGTGAGGAGTCCCTGGTCTACCCAATCCCAGATACATCCACCCTGAAGCATCTCGTTTTGCTCGATGGCATTCCAGTAATCCTGCAGATTTCCCGAGCTGTTTCCCATGGCATGGGCATATTCGCACAAAATCAAAGGCCTGTCCTTATGGTTATTGGAATATTTGATGATCTCAGGAATCCGACTGTACATCGGACAGTAGATATCGGTATGCGCCGTTTGACCTGCCTGTTCATATTGCACTGGTCTGGTAGAGTCAAATGCTTTTACAAAGGCATAAGTTTTTTCAAAGTTGATCCCGTCGCCGGCCTCGTTGCCCAGCGACCAGATAATCACAGACGGATGGTTTTTGTCCCTTTCAACAAGGTTCCTGGTACGGAACAGATGCGCATCGTACCAGGTGCTATCCTTTGCCAGTGAAGCCTTACCATAACCCATTCCATGCGACTCGATATTCGCCTCATCAATCAGGTACATGCCATACTGATCGCACAATTCGTAAAACAGTTCCGGTTCAGGATAATGGCATGTGCGAACAGTATTGATATTGAATTGTTTCATCAGTGAAAGATCCTTCATCATCGTTTCCTTGTCAAGGACATGGCCGTTTATTTCGTGGTGTTCGTGCATGTTTACACCTTTAACATATATCTTCTTTCCGTTGATGCAGAGGAGTCCATTTTTAATCTCCACTTTTCTGAATCCAACTTTGCACCCTTCCGTTTCAAGGATGTTTCCCTTTTGATCCCTGAGCGTGATGATAAGCTGGTAGAGGTTGGGAGTTTCGCAACTCCAGGATTGAACATTCGGGATATTCTTGGCGAATTTGAGGATGTTGTCATTGGGCAAGCAGCGTTGTTTCGCATTCCCGTTGAAGAGCACAATTCCGTCTTTAACCAGTTTAGTTTCAACATTCACCACTGGAATTTCAGTTCCAAGGTTTCGGATATGTAACTCCAGCCCAAAGATACCGGTTTGGTATTTTTCATCCAGCGAAGCGGTACTTCTGAAATCAAAAAGATGAACCGGATTTTTGGCCAACAGGTAAACATCTCTTGTAATCCCGCTCATCCTGAAAAAATCCTGGTCCTCCAGGTAGGATCCGTCACACCACCTGAAAATTTGAACTGCCAGGAGGTTTTTCCCAGCCTGAAGGTATTTGGTAATGTTGAATTCGGATGGGGTTTTGCTGTCTTCACTGTAACCGACCCGCTGACCATTCACCCAGACATAATAGGCTGAGCTGGCCGCTCCAAAATGGAGGATGATCTCTTTCCCTTTCCAGTCAGAAGAAAGCTCAAAAAGTGTACGGTAAGAGCCGACGGGATTGTGGTCGCCTTTGATAAAGGGTGGTGCAACAGGAAAAGGATAGGTGATGTTTGTGTAAATCGGATAGTCGTACCCTTTCAGTTCCCAGTTGGAGGGGACATCGATCAGATCCCATTTGGCATCATCGAAACCCGGTTTGAAAAACCCTTCCGGCCTCTGGTCGGGATGATTGACCAGTTTGAACTTCCATTTACCGTTTAGGCATTGGTAAAAAGGGGAGGAGGGCAGATCGTTTATAGCCACTTTTGCCTCCGTATCATAGGGAATAAAAGTTGCGTGGGCTGCCTCCCGGTTGATCTGGCTGATGTGCTGATTTTCCCAGGCATGGGTGTATTCAACCTCTGTCAATTGTGCAGAAGTCTGACCTTTGACAAAAGTGACAACAAGCAACAGAACGAAAAGGAACGAATTTTTTTTTCTCATTTTTGGTTCAGATAAAAGGTGAAATGGTAGCTTCCCGCTGCAAGCGAGAGCATCGAAGATATTTTGTTGGTACTGGATATTTGGATAAACTGATTCGATTCGACAGGTTGGTTGTTCTCCTTTAATTTTTGAACGGGCAAGGTCAATAGGGCACTGCTGTTGGCAGGGATGGTCACAAAATAGTCAATTCGGTCATTGTGCCTTTCCCATCTGGATACGATCCACCCGAATGGTCCTTCGTGCGATGCTTCAAAATGGCTCAACCCCTTTACAAAATGGGGTTCCAGGAGGATGTTTTTAAAACCAGGTTTTGAAGGATCTGGTCTTATTCCTCCCAATGCCTTGTAAAACCAGGCACTTATTTCTCCAAACATGATATGGTTCAGGGAGATATCCGATTTTGCATCGATAGGCCAGTTTTCATACAAGGTTGTAGCTCCATTTACCATCCACCATCCCCACGAAGGATAGGTCTCTTGCGATGCAATCTTGTAAGCACTCTCCGCGTAACCATTTTCGCTGAGTGCATTCAGCAAAACCTTCGTTCCCAACAAGCCAACGTCAAGGTGAAATTGATCGGATTCCACTCTTTTTGCAAGGTTTGCTGCCACCATTGTTTTCATCTCATCTGGTACGACACCCCAGAACAGCGGTGCAGCCAGTTCGGTTTGCAATCCATCCGCATAGATACCCGTAGCCGTATTCAGAAATTTGTCGTTGATGGCCTTCCTGATCTTTTCTGCGAGGGAGTTGTATTTTTCATAATCCTCCGTTTCGTGCAGCATTTTAGCCGTTTTAGCCAAAATTGTTGCGTCTGTGAAATAATAACACGAGGAGGTCAACTCTTTGTTGGCTTTTGATTTTACAGGGATCCAATCACCCAGTCCCCAGTCAGTCAAATGATTGGGACTGATGCGGTCAATGTAGTCGACATACCGTTTTATGTTTCCGTAGGTCTGTTTCAACAATCGGCTGTCTCCATAAAACTGATAAATATTCCAGGGGATGATCGCCAATGAACTGGTCCAGTCGGGCCCATTTGCCCAGTCGTACCCCCATCCTGATGTTGGAATGATGTTGGGAAGCACTCCATTGGGCTGTTGTTCGTCGCGATGGTCGGCCAGCCATTTTTCATAGACTGTGATACCGTCGAAATTGAACAATCCTGTTTCGACCGAAATCTGTCCGTCTCCTGTCCAGCCATTTTTCTCCCTTTGCGGGCAGTCCGTAGGATAACCATAGAGATTCGACAGGTAGGAATTGTTGGCGGCTGACCATATTTTATTCAAAACCGGATTTGAACTCTCGATTTTCCCAGCCCGGAGTACATCACTATGCATAAAAAGACCAATTAAACTATTCTGGTTCAATTGAATGGGTTTGTCTGATTTCACCTCCACATACTGGAAGCCTTTGTAGTTGAAATGAGGCGTGAAAGTCTCTTCAGTATTGCCTTTCAGGATGTAGATATCGGTTCCAAATGGATCCTTGTCGTCGGTTGGACGATAGTGAACGGAGATATTTGACTGGTCGACCCTTCCATTTTCATACAACCGCTCTCCGTGTGTAAGAACCAGTTTAGTACCCGCAAGCCCCTTTACAGAGATTTTACTTGTCCCGGCAATATTTCTGCCAAGATTGAAGACATAGAGCGAGTCATTGAATTTTTTCATTGATTTTGCACTGATCTCATCGCACACCCTGATGGGTTTAAGTTGCTCTGAAACAATATTTTGTGACGGTGCGGCTGTCAATTTTGCATTGGTCCATTTGGAGTCGTCAAATCCGTTCTTGCTCCAGCCATCCGACTCCAGATTGGCATCCTGGTGTTCACCAGTATAGATGCTGTTGAAGATGACCGGGCTCAGGAATGTCTTCCAGCTGGTGCCGGATGAAATGGTCTGAACGGTTCCGTCCTGGTAAGTAATGCGAAGATCCAAACAGAATTTGGGACGTGCCCGCCATGGAGCCTTGTCGAAATACCATACGGCCGTCGACTGCAGATTGAACCAACCGTTTCCCAGCAGGATACCAAGGGTGTTTTTTCCTTCAGTGAGGTAATTGGTCACATCATGAGTGACATAAAGTGTGCGCCGGTCAAAGCGGGTATACATTGGATCGAGCTGGTGGTCTCCGATTTTTTTACCGTTGACATAAAGCTCAAAAAGGCCTCCTACAGCGATATAGGCTCGGGCCGAGACCACCTTCTTCTTCACGTCAATCTCCTGACGAAAAAGTGCTGCCGGCTTTAATGCCAGATCCCTTGTATCGGTAATCCATGCACCACGCCAGTTTTTAACCTCCATCAGGCCAGTCTCGAAAGTGGCAATCTTACTCTTTTCACTCAGCTTACCCGTCTGGTCCCTGGTGATCACCAACCAGAAATACTTGGTAAAAGGTTCCAATTTTTGGCCGGAATAGCTAATAAGCATACTGTCTGAAGGGATCATTCGGGTGTTCCACCTGTTTCCTTCCCCCTGGGCCACGGAGGCCGAATCGGTTCCAACTATCATCTGGTAGGCAGCTTGCAATGCTCCCTTCAGGGGATCATCCAGTTGCCACGAAAGTCGTGGGTTGGCGACATCAACTCCCAAAGGGTTGATGAGGTGTTCACACTGTAGTTTAACAGGAACAGGTTGCCCATTCAGTTGCACTGAAAACAATAGGCATAAGAGCAAGGTGAGTCTCATCGTTCTTATTTGGTTCAAAGGCATTTCGTTATCTGCTATTTTTCAATTTTTACCTCCAGAATAAAAGAGTCCAATGGTTTCAGGATCATTTTTACCTGACCGGTTCCATTTTTGACTTGCAGCTTGTATTTGTTCCCGAGGCTCAAATGGTCTGTCAAGCTATAATTTCCATCTTTCAAATTCCAGCTCTGGACAATATCTTTGGGTAACAAAAGATCAAATTCGTTGGTATGATCCGGATCAAAACCTGCGACGATGATCAATTTCTGGTTATCACTCCACCGTACAAATGAAAATATTTTATCAGAGTAGAGTGCAGATTGCTGCCGGTTAAACTGTTGTATTTCCTGGTATTTTCCCATCAGGGCCGGAGAAGTGATCGTAAAATTGAGCAGTTGCTTGTAAAATTTCCGGAGTTCTTTCTCCTCAATTGTCAGTTTGCCCCCATCAAAGTCTCCACCATTCATCCATCTCTGGTGGTTAGGGACACCCACATAATCGAAGATGGAAGTTCTGGAGGGTTTTCCATAACCTGCATTTTCTGCACCAGGTTCACCAACCTCCTGGCCAAAATAGAGCAGGGTAGGAGAGGTGCTGATGGTAGCAGAAACCACCATGGCAGGTTTACCCTTTTCCGGATTGCCAGCAAATGCTGGACTTGCTAATCGTTGTTCATCGTGGTTTTCGAGGAAGTGAAGCATGTGGTGTTCAATATCCATCGACTCTGACTGGACCTTCACCAGTCTGTCGGTGGGGGCTTTCCCCTGAATGATCCTCTTTAAAGTGTCATAAAAGGCGACTTTGTCGTAGAGAAAGTCCATTTTCCCGGTATGGATGTACTCCCTGAAGAATGCCGGATTGTAAACTTCTGCTACCAGGGTAGTATTCGGGTACTCTTTCTTGATGGTGCTGTTGAGAAAGCTCCAGAATTCCACGGGAACCATCTCTGCCATGTCGAACCGGAAACCATCGACCCCAAATTTCAGCCAAAAGAGGCAGATATCCCTGAATTTCAGCCAGGTGTCGGGCAGTGATTGTTGCTGCCAGTAGGCATAATGGTCGAGAAAAGGCCTTTTGTCATAACCCTCCGGCAACAGGACAAAATCACGCAGTCCGGTGGTGTAGATGCCGTAGTTGAGTTTTACCGTCTCATACCAGTCGTCGCTGCGGGGCTGGGCTAATCTTGTTCCATTGCCGGTTACCTTGGCAGGAATCTCCTCAAATTTGCCATCAGACAATGGATGAGCTTCACCTCCCAAAGGTTTCTCTTCCAGTATGGGAACTTTGAAGGAGGTTCCGGGGAGGTAATAGAAGTTATTGTTGCGGGCGTAAATCACGTTTTTGTTGTCGTCTTCACCGAAATCCCTTACCCCTGCTGGTTTCCCGATGGAGTGGTAATTTCTGGCAACATGGTTGGGGACGATATCTATGATCACTTTCAATCCCTGCTCATGGGTACGCTGGATCAGTTCATGAAATTCTTCCATGCGTTTGGCAGGATCGGTGGCCAAGTCGGGATCAACACTGTAATAATCCTTGATAGCATATGGGGATCCGGCCCGGCCTTTGACTACATCCGGGTCATCGTTGGATATGCCGTAAGCAGTATAATCGCGGATCACATCGTGGTGCAAAACACCGGTAAACCAAATATGGGTCACACCCAATTCCCTGATCTCCCGGAGTGCTTTGGGTGTAAAATCCCTGAATTTCCCAACCCCGTTTTCCTCAATCGTTCCCCATGGTTTGTTGGTAGAATTGGTGTTCCCGAAAAGCCGGGTGAATACCTGATAGATGACTATTTTGTGGGACGAGCTGTCATTCTTTAAGAGACTTTTCTGATCGGTAGGATCACTTTTGAATCCAAAACAACTCATAACGAAAAGAATAAGCAAAGACCTAATTATTTGCTTCATGACTATCTGTTTTATATTGTTAACCATTCGTTGCCCGAAAATCTTAAGTAGGAATAGTTTCCTAATGCTCTGAGATGATAGGTTCAGTAAATGCGTGTCATTTAAGCGGCAGAATATTCCTACAAATGTAACTATTAACTTAATTTTTCATGGCCCATTCCCAAACTGAATTGCCTGAAATTTTATGTTTTCTTCATCCAGTTTTTTCATTTGTCAAACATTTTTATCCAGTAAAACGGCAAGAATAAAATAAAAACAAATGGGGTTTTTGGGACAGGTAGCCCGGTGAAATATAGCAGACCAGACTAAAAATTATATCTTTGTTCATATGAGCAAAAAAGTGACCGGATTTTTAGATAATATTGATCGCAAGGACTATCGGCCCAAATTAGGTGGACTCGAAATTCTCAAATATTTGGGTCCCGGGCTTTTGGTCACAGTAGGATTTATCGATCCGGGGAATTGGGCCTCCAACCTGGCCGCAGGAGCAAGTTTTGGATATGTGCTGCTCTGGATGGTCTCCTTCTCGACCATCATGCTGATCATGTTGCAACACAATGTGGCGCATCTGGGAATTGCTACCGGGCTTTGCCTGTCGGAAGCTACCACCAAGTTCATCAAACCGGTTTATTCCAAAACTATCCTCACAACGGCCATTCTGGCATCCGTCTCCACCTCTCTTGCGGAGGTTCTGGGAGGAGCTATAGCACTGAATATGCTGTTCAATATTCCCATTAGGGCCGGTTCTGTTCTGGTAGTAATTTTTGTACTCATCCTCCTTTTTACGAATGGATACCGGATGATCGAAAAATGGATCATTGCATTTGTCTCCGTGATAGGACTCTCATTTATTTACGAATTGTCACTGGTTCAAATAGATTGGAACAGTGCCATGCATGCCTGGGTGACCCCTGCTTTTCCCAAAGGGTCTATGGTTATTATCATGAGTGTACTCGGAGCAGTTGTGATGCCCCACAACCTTTTTCTGCACAGTGAAATAATCCAAAGCCGGCAATGGAACCTGCAGGATGAAAAGACGATCAAAAAACAGCTCAATTACGAATTTCTGGATACGCTTATCTCCATGCTCGTAGGATGGGCCATCAACAGTGCCATGATCCTTTTGGCGGCAGCTGCTTTCTTCAAGGTGGGGACTGTCGTGACCGAACTTCAGCAGGCGCAAGGTTTGTTGTCACCTTTGCTGGGTGTACATGCAGGCATTGTCTTCGCGGTTGCACTGCTTTTTGCAGGGGTTGCCTCTACAATCACATCCGGGATGGCGGCAGGATCGATCTTCTCAGGGATCTTTCAGGAACCTTACGACATCAAGGACAACCACTCACGGCTGGGAATTGCCATCTCATTTGTGGTTGCGCTTGTGATCATCTTCTTGATTTCTAATCCTTTCAATGGTCTGATCTATTCACAGATGCTGTTGAGTATCCAATTGCCCATCACTATATTTGTTCAGGTGTACCTTACTTCATCCGAAAAAGTGATGGGGAAATACAGGAACAGCAAGTTTACTGCAGTCATGCTATATCTAATCGGCGGAGTGGTCACGATGCTGAATATCGCACTGTTTGCCAGTTTTCTGTAATCGCAGGCTGTTTCTTAATCGATTCAAGAATATTACCTTCAAAAGAGCTTTCAAAAAAAAGCGGTTCCGCTATAAAAACCGAAACCGCTTTTGATGATTGGATTGAATAACCTGTTATTTGAAAAGTTTCGCGTTGGTAAGGTCAAAACACAAAGCCCCGCCAATTCCTATCTGAAAAATGGCAGCATAACTGGGAACTGCTACCACTACTCCCGGAATGACTGGCCAGAAATCGGTGCCAAAGGAGGAGACGATCGACTGGAAATAGGTGTGCAGGTTCAATGACATAACAGAAGAGGTTTTAATCTTCACACCGACTTTTCCACCCCATGCAAAACGCCAGCGGGTATAATCCCTGGAAATCAATCCAAGTCCGGCTTCAAGTCCGGCATAAGGCAATATCTTGGCGTTCGGTTTCTTTCCGAAATAGTTGTTAACGCCAAAGAGGATGTAATTCAACGACCCTTTGTCATTGCCGTAAGGGATGAGTGTCCCATTGTCCTGGTACAAAGGGAAATGAGTCGACAGCCTGAGGTATTTCAATTCAAAGGATTTGTTTTGAATAGGGAAGAATTCGAAACCGGTTCCCCATTGGAAACCGTCCTGCACCCTGGTGTAGGTATTGTCAAAATGGACCTTGTCTGCAAAACTGTAACTTCCGTAAGCGTTGAAGATTAAAGTACCTTCATTTTGTGCCTTGAGGACAATGAAGGAACACAATAGTGTGAAAATCAACAGGATTTTTTTCAGGTTATTAGCTTCTGGACCATGCTCCAAACCACCACCTCCCCCCTTCACGTTTACCGACACCAACACCAGCGGCTTCCCTCATCGCTTCAGATGCACGTAGTCACACCCACAGCCTCAACCGCAGTCGGGCTTCGCCTGCAGGAAGGATTCAGCGGCCACCTTAAAGCTGTAGTTTGCTCGTCACGGGCTGCTGGCATGACGGCCCAGACTCTGATTTGCCCCACGC
>Ga0118677_10009778_pt1 | contig 14863 bp, 9 predicted proteins | sample AliMusrvi5mmetaG_FD_86154 | JGI IMG/M metagenome (GOLD analysis project Ga0118677, IMG submission 86154)
GCTCTGCAATGCTCCCCATGATGCTTACCGTTTCATCAACGACTTTCGAACCTTCCATGGCCGACTCGCTTGCCTTTGCAGATTCATTGGCGGCGCTGAGACAATTGCGGGCAATTTCCGATGATGTGGCTGACATCTCTTCACACGCGGTTGCAATGGTACTCGCCTGTGCCGCCAGTTGTTCCGTACTGGTTGACATCTGCTCTGAAGTGCCGTGCATTTGAACTGCAGCAGAAGAGACCGAATAACTGTTATCAGAAAGTCGCCTGATAATGTCAGACAGCTTTTCTGCCATGATATTCATTTCCCTGCCAAGTAGGCCCATTTCATCAGTTGAAGTGATTGATGAGCGGGCGGTCAGGTCTCCGTTTGCGACGGCCGCCATTGTATCGAAGACATTCGCCAATGCCCGGGTAATGCTGCGGGTAATGAACAAACATATGCCCACTGATATGGCTATGACAGCGACAATGATGGCGATATTCATCAGATTCTGCCTTTTTGCAGCCGCAGTTGCCGCTTCAAAGGCACTATTACTCTCTTGGACATTGTATTTTTCCAGGGATGCAATTGCCTCCGAAGGTTTTTTGTAGAGAGGCGCAACCTGCTCTACGCCAAAGGTGATGGCTTCCTTCAACGCCGCATTGTCTTTTGATTTATGTGCTGTCAACAGCAGCTCGGCAAGTTTGCTCCCCTTCTCAACATATTCTTCGCTTCCCACCTTGAAAACGCCAAGCAACTCTTTTTCGTCCTTGGTAAGGGTTGCACTTTCCATCTCCTTGACCAAGCTGCGAATAGAACTGATCTGGCTATTCATGTCGTTCTGTTTATCCACAAGTTTTTTGTCGTCCTCAAGGCTCATCATGTAGACAACATCAAGGCGGGTCGTCAGCAGCCGTTCTTTCATTTCGGCGAATTTCATTATATCCGCAATGTTACTGTTTATTCCTTTAAGCGCGGCGGTGCCGCTATTCATCCCGGATATGCCTGCTCCGCCAATAACAATGACTCCGAGAATACCTACTAACGAGAGTACCAACAGCTTCGATTGCATTTTAAGATTTGATAAATTCATATATGCCCCTTTCCGGATCAGTAGAAGTATATGTAATACTGTTCATATCATTACAAGGCGGTTGATTAATCAACTGAGTGACTTTTGTTAAAAACTGAGTAATGTCAACTGGTTTCCGTATTACATCCACACAATCAGAGTGCATATACTGTAAGGAAATATTATCCAGAACATACCCGCTGCAAAACAGACACTTCATGTCCGGTCGAATCGCACTAATCTCTTCATATGCTTTCAAGCCATTTTTGACCGGCATAACCACATCCATCACAATCAACCGTAGCTCTTCTCCAAACAGTGCAAATTGTTCCACCGCCTCCTGGCCATTTCGAGCCGTAACAACCTTGTAGCCGGCATGCACCAGGATTGACTGATAAAGATCCAGCATGTGTTCGTCATCCTCGGTCACCAAAATCGTTCCTGTACCGCACGGAAGAGATGTCGATACGGCTGTTTCTTTCTGATTATGTAGTGGAACAGATTCAACCAAAGGCAGGAATATGTTGAAGGTTGTTCCTTTGCCTGAAGCGCTCTGAACTTCAATATGTCCATTGTGCTGCTGAATGATGCCAAACACCATCGCGAGACCAAGTCCGGTGCCCTGGCCCGACTCTTTTGTCGTGAAAAATGGTTCAAAAATCCGTTCAATCGTCTTATCATCCATGCCCGTACCTGAATCAGTAACGCTAATAACGGCATAATTGCCCGGTTTGGCAGTACTGCTTCCCTGAACTTTTCCCTCATCAATTCTGGTCATCCGCGTACTGAATTCAAGGCTCCCCCCGTTTGGCATAACATCGCGGGCGTTTGTTGCCAGATTAATCAGAACCTGTTCAATCTGCCCCTTGTCGATATTCACATTCAAGCTGTCATTATGAAGGCTGAATGTAAGCACGATATGTTCGCCGAGCACCCGCCCGATGAATTTTTTAAATTCATACAGGATCATATTAAGATTTTGTATGGATTGTTCCATCACTTGCGACCTCCCGAACGCCAGTAGGCTGTGAGTAAGTCCTGCCGCCCTTTCATTTGCTTGTATAACCTGTTCAAGATAATTCCTTTGAGGATCATCAAGCGCCATTTCCATTTGCATTAAAGAGCTATACCCGCCAATAATACTCAGAATATTGTTAAAGTCGTGAGCCAGTCCGCTCGTCAATTGACCAACCGCTTCCATCTTCTGAGCCTGGATCAATTGCGTCCTGGTCTTTCTATATTCCGTTATGTCCTCTTTGATGGCCATAAAGCGGGTAATCACACCATTGGTATCGCGAATTGGAGAAATGGTAGCTCGCTCCAAAAACTCGTCACCATTTTTTTTACGGTTGACGAACTCGCCTGACCACGTCAAGCCCCTGGTTATGGTATCCCAAAGCTGCCGGTGCAATTCCGGAGAGCTCTTTTCCGTCTTGAGAATGCGTGGGGTACGGCCAATCACTTCATTGGGACTGTACCCGGTTAACTCACTGAACTTTGGATTAACAAATTCGATTTTTCCTGAGACATCAGTGATTACAACAGATACCGGGCTCTGCTCAATCGCCTTGGACAGCACGCGAATCTGATCGTCTGCACTCTTTTTGTCGGTTATGTCTTCAATTACGCAGAGTAAATGTGCTTTGCCGCCAATGGATATTTTTTCACCATAGAACTGGCAGAAAATAGCTACCCCCTTTCTGCTTCGCAGAGTTATTTCCACGTTTTCAAAGCTATCCTGGCGTGAAATGATTTCGCAGATTCTCTGGCGGTCCTTTGGTGTCATCAAACCGACGTGAATCGGATCATTCCCAATGACGTCGCTTGTGCGATATCCGGTTTTTTCAAGAAATTTACGGTTTACGCTCACCAGCTTCCCACTGCCGACAATGCTGATGGTTTTCATCAACGGTGCATTTTCAAAGGATTTAAAGTACTTTTCCTCACTGGCCTTTAATTGTCGTAACGTTCTTGCAAAACGGATGGCAAAAAAGTTCACTGCAATTATCAGGAAGATACCGACCGCCTGGTAGATCCTGGTGAGATCACGTTTAGGAACGGGGTCATACATAAAACCCTTCAAAGAGGTGTTTCTCGGGATCATGCCGAGGTCAGCATACGTTTCAGCAATATGCTGCCACCGACCGGCATGCATGTAGCCGATTTCCACCAGATCAGGCCGCATGAGCTGACGGATCTGATCTGCTTCATATCGAAGATGATCAGGATTAGCAGTTGGTGAGTAGGTAGATGTTATCAGTTCAATAATTTCCTCTTGGTGTTGGAGGGCATATTGCCATCCCTTTAAAGAAGCATCACGAAACGCCTTTACCCGTAAGGGATGAGCATTCAGTTCATTCTCAGTGGTAAAAAAGTTATCGCCGTAAAAATCAATGCCTGCAGAACGGGGAGAGAATGCCAGATAGGGGAAATGAGCCCTTTCGAGCTGATCAGGGTCATCGGTTACGTACCCCGAAATCGCGTGAACTCGTCCCGATATGAGATCCTGGATAGTAAAACTGTGCTCTACAAGATTCAGTTTTTCAGGAGTGACGCCCTCTTTTTTAAGGTAAGCAGTAAGTTCATCTGCCTGAGGCTCAATCATCAGGCTTTTGCCTGCCAAGTGCTGTACGGTCTGATTGGCACCGTCCTTCTTTGTCAGCAGGATATAGGGTGAATGTTGCAAGACAACACCCAGTACTACGACCGGTTTGCCGGCAGCCCGAAGTAATAGGATGCTGCTGGTGCCCACGCCATATTCAGCATTACCTGTCAGCACCTCATGAATCGGATCAATTCCGGGAGTCGCTTCGACAATCTTCACATCAAGTCCGGCATCACGGAAATAGCCCATTTTTTTAGCGGCATAATATCCGGCAAACTGAAACTGATGCTGCCACTTGAGCTGCAAGGTTACCTGCTCCAAAGAATGAGCGGGGGAGACAGCGCCCACCAGGAGAGACATGATGAACGCGAACAGTGTTCCGCATCTGGTTCTCCGCATGAATGCCCGAGCTGTTTCCATATTCAACACCTCATAAAATCATCTATGATGCATGCCCGTAATAAAGCGCCTCACTTTGGGCCGAAATTCGTGGGCTTGTATAGGTGCCCCCGCTCATGATCGTGTTTATAGCGACAGGCAGCTCACCCATCGCATACCGTTTTTCAAGGTAGCCAGCCGCCCCCATTCTTAAACAGATCGGGGCGAACACTTCTTCAAGATGCATGCTGACAATAAGCACCGCCTGCCGAGGCCGGAAAGACTTTATCTGAGCCAGCACACTCAGGCCATTACGATTTCCAAGCGTTATATCCAGCAGGACAAGGTCATATGTATTGACATGAATCAGTTCAATTGCCATGGTGGCATGATAGGACTCATCAATCTCAAGCGGCTCTGTACCTGGCAAGTGCATGAGCATGTTCGCAATTGCGGTGCACATTTCACGGTTATCATCAACAATGAGAAATCGCATAGAGATTGCCTTTCTGAGCCTGTCACCAATTAATGAGATGCCTTAGACAGCTCCTCTGATTACCACTCTACAGTTTTGGCAAAGTAATTACAGTCAGCTGGGGGATGATAGTGGGGTAGGTAAAGCAGGCGATCCTTTTGTAGGTAAATTACCTACAAAAGGATTTATGAAATGAGTTTGTTCTCGATGAAATAGGCGGTGAGCTCAACATTGTTGCGGGTGCCGAGTTTTGGAAGCAGACGGGACCTATAGGTATTGACGGTTTTTACACTAAGATTCAGGGTCGCGGCAATTTCTTTGGCAGTTGAACCACTTGCAATCAAGCGGCCGATTTCCATTTCGCGATTTGAAAGCAGCTCATGTAGTGAACCGCGCTTCTCTGTCCGGCGGCCTACCTCTTCTGCCAACAGTAAGGATAGCTTGGGACTGATGTATTTGCCGGTGGTGCGAATTTGAGAAATTGCAGCAATGAGATCAACCGGGGCCGAATGCTTGGTAAGATAGCCGGCCGCCCCCAATCGTATGGCACGGAGAGCGTACTGATCTTCCGGATGCATGCTGATTATCAGAACCGGAACCAAGGGATGCTCTTTCTTGATCCAGGCCAGGATGTCCAGACCGCTGCGTCCTTCCAAGGAAACATCCAGAAGCACAAGATCGTACGCATGCGCAGAGAAGAGCTTCAGAACATCTGATTGGCAATCGGCCTCGTCAACGGCTAAACGGTCACCCATTTCGTGGGTAAGGACATGGATGAGCCCTTGACGGACAAACGGATGATCATCAATAATGAGGATCTTCACAGCAAAACTCCTTTTTTCCGCAGGGGATAATTACGGTAATCACCGTTCCTTTGTTTACCTCGCTTTTGATTGAAAATGTGGCGCCGAGTGAAAGCGCCCGTTCGCGCATTCCCATAATGCCGAAGCCGTTGCGAAGTAGCGTTTGGTCGGTTTTGAACCCACAGCCGTCATCCCTGATTTCAAGTTTGTTGAAGCGGCTGTTTTTTGTGAAATTGATGTGTACACTGCTTGCGTGGGCATACTTACCGATATTGTTAAGAGACTCCTGCACAATTCTGAACAGTTCGGTAGCACAGCGGGGATTTCCACACGCTACACCCTTCCAGGCTACGGTGCAAGAAATGCCGCTTCGTCGCGAAAAATCTTCGCATTTCCATTCGATTGCCGCCGCCAGGCCAAGATCATCCAACAATGCCGGTCTCAGATTGGTGCAAATCCGCTGAACGGTTGTGACCATTCCCTGCAAACTATCGTTCATTCCTGACAGGGTATGCAAAATATTTTCACTTTGGGGGGGAGCTTCCTGGCGGGTGCGGACGACATCAAAAGACAGCAACGTAAGGGACTGCCCGATTTCATCGTGCAGTTCTCTGGCAATCCTGATGCGCTCTTTTTCTATGGCGTCAACCAGGTGCCGCGTAAAATCCCGCCGCTCCTCCTCCGCTATCTTGAGGTCGGTAATGTCAACATGGGATATGACGGCGCCTTTCAAATTGTGCGACAGTTTGGTGACCGTCATCTGAAACCACTGTTTTCTGTCCGGAGCATGACAGGGGTAGTCCATGGAGAAAGACGTACGCCGCCCTTTAAGTACAGACATAATACCTGTAAATGCTTTCCGGGCACTGTTGTCTAATTTTGATTTAACCGGAATTGCCTTCTTGCATGCTTCAAGATAGCTCGCGCCAATGTCCATTGAAGTATGGTCCATCGCATGCCCTGCTGTGCTGAACTGCTTCCATTGTTCATTTACCGAAAGTATGATGCCGTCTTGATTAATTACCGCGATATTTGCAGGAAGAGAGTTGATAATAGCACGCTTGAATTGTTCACTTTGTTCAAGTGAGGTCAATGTGTTGCTCAGTTGCTCGGTTCGCTCCGTAACCATATCTTGCAGATGGCTCTTGTACACTTGCAATCCCGACTCAGTTGCCAAAAGAGACGTTATTTTTTGTTCAAGATCCTCATTCTGTCTGGCATACGCCTGTTTTAATTCCATTAGTTCGCTTATATCGGTCAGAATCCCGTTCCACAGGACGCTGCCGTCTGCCCGTCGACGGGGGAGAGCCGAACCACGAATCCATTTCAGATTTCCGTTCACAGTACGGATACGATGTTCATGGTGCCACGGGAGGAAGTTGGTTACGGCATGCTTCACAGAGCTGCGATGGCTTTCACGGTCTTCATCGATGATGCATTTGGTCAACGCATCTGCATCACGATACGCATCCTCCCGAGTAACTTCAAAAAGGGCCTCAACTCCTTTGCTGACGAAGGGGAAGCTCCAATTGCCATCGGGGTCTACCAGAAACTGGTACACGACACCGGGTACAGAATCAGTAAGGTCCTCAAGTGATTGACACTCAGTAATCGGCATTATCCGTCCCTCACAAGAAATTTATATTGAGCTTGAACTTAATTGCACAACGGAATTGCATCATTTGAATGAGCATTTAAGTATAAAGTTTACTATTTGGCAAGTTGGTTGTTTATGTGTAAGCTGTCAACCACGATTATAAAATGTATGCCAGAGCTTCAACTAATGACCGGCACCTTGAGCTTCAAAAAGATGCTTCAATCCGGAAAGCACGTTTATGACGGTGGCCGGTTTGAATTCACCATTTTGATGTTTTTCAATACATAGATGGTAAGAGATCCAGGTGACATACCTCATGAAATTTAAATCGCAACAAGAGAACTGCTATCCTGAGGAAATACCTCCTCCAAAAACAGGTGATAGAGCAATAAACCGCTCGGATGCTGAACTTCGCAGGAATGCTGAAGATATAGTAGCTTCACAAGAAGCAGACGTATCAGCTCCCCTGAGTGAGCTGGATACAAAGCGGGTGCTTCATGAGTTGCAAGTGTACCAAGTTGAACTTGAGATGCAGAATGATGAACTTACTAAAATAACCACTGGTTTGTTCGAGCGTGAAGCGCAACTAAAGAAGTCGGAAAAATTATTGCGAGAGAATCAGCAGCAACTGCAGACATTCATTGACTATGCGCCGGCAGCTATGGCGATGTTCGATCACAACATGCGCTATCTGCGCGTAAATCGCCGCTGGCTGACCGACTATGGGATTGAAGAACAGGACATTATCGGAAAGTCGCACTATGAAGTATTTCCCGAAATACCGAATTGGTGGAGAGAGGCCCATCGGTGCGGTTTGGCCGGTGAATGTTTGAAATCGGATGGTGACCCGTTCGAGCGAGCCGATGGTTCAGTGCAGTGGGTGCGGTGGCAACTCCGCCCCTGGTATGATGATGGAGGTGATATTGGTGGAATTATTATCTTCACTGAAGATATTACAGAGCGTAAATCGGTTGAAGCAGCTCTGAAAGAAAGTGAAAAACAGTATCGTTCTCTTTTTGATGAATCACTTGATGCGGTGCTTTTTGGGAAACTGGATGGAACAATCCTCGATGCAAACCTTGCCGCTTGCAGAATATTTGGCATGGACGTTCAAGAGCTTTGCACGGTCGGACGTTCCGGCATAATCGATTACGATGACTCCCGGTTTGACTCTGCACATGAACAGAGAGAGAAATCCGGGCAGGTCTTTGCTGAAATGACCTGTCTGCGAAAAGGCAACAAACAGTTTCCGGCCGAAGTCAGTTCGGTGGTAATTTCTCACGACCCACCGAGGTTTTTCGTTATTATTCGGGATATTTCTGATCGAAAACAGGCTGAGCAGGATCTGAAAAACAGTGAGGAGCGCTATCGCCAACTATTTGAGGTGGAGTTGGATGCGATTCTACTGATTGATTGGGAAACCGGCAAAATAATAGATGCGAACCAATCGGCACTCAAGATGTACGGATACCCGCAACGAGAGTTCATGCAGTTGCAACCATCAGACCTGTCAGCGGATCCGGAAGTGTCTCAAAACGCCATAAAGGACAGGATATCTAAAGTTTCTCTCCGTTTTCATCGAAAAAAAGACGGGACCATATTCCCTGTCGAAATACTCGCAAGCTATTTTGAATATCAGGGGCGGCCTGTCCATGTTGCCGCCGTCAGGGATATAAGCGAGCGATATCAGAACGAAAAGCTTTTAACTGACTTGAATCAGAAGATCATTGAAATGAACGAGCATCTGCTGGAAGTTCAGGAGATTGAGCGTATCGCCATCTCCCGTGACATTCACGATGATCTGGGTCAGGAGCTAACCATCTTGAAGCTCAACCTTGAGTGGCTTGAAAGCAGGCTGCCTGCGGACAGTGACGATCTTCATAAACGAATTTTTGAGATGTGTGAAAGCATCAATAGGCTTTCCGCCACAATTCAACGGATAGCTGCCAATCTCCGCCCGCCGCTCCTCGATGACGCCGGGCTTATCGCCGCGATTGAGTGGCACGTGAGTGAGTTTAGTAAGCACAGTGGTTTGGAATGCTTCATGATGCTTAACGAAGACCTGGAGCCACTCGACGAAAAGGTATCTACTGTCATAATGCGTATCCTTCAGGAGGGGCTTACCAATATCTCCCGGCATGCAAAGGCGACTGAAGTCAGTATTTCGCTCTGTAAAAAGGGACAGAATCTATATCTGGAAATTGCGGACAATGGCTGTGGTATAACGCAAGATAAAGCGGCATCGCCTAAAGCATATGGCTTGATAGGTATGAATGAGCGTGCCAGAGCATGTATGGGGCATCTTGCCATTGTTGGCGAACCACACTGCGGCACCACACTGGTTTTGTCACTGCCTCTGAATACAGGAGAATATACGGTATGAAAAAACTATTGATTGTAGAAGACCATGAAATTGTAAGGCATGGATTAATACGAACTCTCCAGGAGCTCCTTGAACCGTTGATTACATTTGATGAAGCGGCAGATGGGCAGCAGGCGATCAGAATGGTCAACGACCATGTATATGATCTGGTGCTGCTGGACATATCACTGCCTGACCAAAGCGGAATGAATGTACTCAGATTGTTGCATAAGCAGAAACCGGAAATGCCGATTATCATCTTAAGTTCTCACCCGGAAGAGCAATATGCCGTCCGCACCATAAAAGCCGGTGCCTCCGGGTATGTCAATAAGGGCAGTGCCGCTTCTGTTCTCGTGGAGGCTATCGAGAAAGTCCTGACCGGCAGGAGATATATAAGCCCGACGCAAGCCGAGCTGCTGGCTGATATGGTCTATGATAATCAGGAAGACCGGCTGCTGCATGAATCATTGTCAGACCGCGAGTATGAATTGGCCTGTATGATGGCTACGGGGAATACTCTCACAGAAATTGCCAAAAAACTTTCTTTGAACATAAAGACGGTAAGCACCTATCGTACCCGCGTATTGGAAAAGCTACAGCTCAGGACGACTGCGGACATCATTAGCTATTGCCTTCAGCATAACCTCACATTGTAGCAGACTCACCCCTCGCTTACTTCGTTTTCATCGTCACGTAGGATTCCTCCTACGACGTCGCACCCGTATGTATTACAAAACAAAACGAATTATGCTGATTTACAGAAAACATCAAAAGCGTATAACACGACAGTGGCGGTTTTATGGCTTCATAACCCTTACCGGACACTCCTAAAATCGTCGTTGATAATAAGAACCTTTTAAGTTGCTGCGGTTTCAAAAAACTTTGACCTACGTAGCAAAAGGCTGGCAATCATGGCCAATATACTGATTATCGATGACGACCCCGAAATCATCAACCTGCTTCAGCAGGCTCTTTTCTGTTATTCCCACCTTGTCCTGTCTGCCTGCCACGGCCGGGAAGGCTTGGCGTTCCTCAAAGACAACCACGTTGATGTAGTAATCACTGACATCATCATGCCTGAAGCAGATGGCTTCGAGGTGCTTCTTGAAATTATCTGCATGAAGCCACGTCCGGTCGTGATCGTTATGACCGGTGGCTCAGAGCGCCTGAATGCGGAGGATCTTATGAATATTGCTTCGTTGATGGGGGTGGAAAAAGTACTGCGCAAACCATTTGATCTCAATGAAGTTCTGGATGTTATCAATTCCCTCACGGTTGTTCCGTACAAGTGCGTTGAGACAACATCAATTTAGTGATTTTTAAACGAAAGATGCGAACGGAACTACAAGGACATCTTTTCATGGACGAGAAAACAAAAACAATTGCAGTGGATGGGTTCTTTGCCAAGGCGTCTGAAATCAGCTCTGCTTTACGAGAGTCCGCAGATGATGACAATTCAACTGCTCTGTATGATAAACAGTTGCTGAAGGAATGCAATCTCCAGCAGGCCAAACAGGAGATTCAGGACCATGAATTGCACTTTGCACACGAGGAAGTGCGTACGTACAAAACTATCCTTAAAGCGGCTATGGACCAGAGTACTGTCGGTTTCGCCATCGCTGACGCGCCCAGCGGCAGACTGCGCTATGTGAACGACGCAGGTCTGTGTATTCGGGGAAGTGATCGCGAGAGTGTCGTTAACGGAATAGGGATCGATCAATACGTGTCAAGCTGGCAGATGCGGGACTTTGACGGCAGGCCGTTGAGTACCGAAGAAGTACCGTTGACCCGGGCAATTCGTTACGGCGAAACCTGCTCGAAAGAATTTGTTATTTCCCGCGGTGATGGCGACAATCGCATAGTGATTGCCAATGCATCTCCAATCAAGGATGAAGCCGGCAACATACTAGCGGCTATTGTGTTCTTCACTGATATCACGGCACGCAAACAGGTAGAAACATACAAAGACCTTGCCCGGGAAGTTCTGCAGATACTTAACGAACCGGAAAATCTGCACGACTCTGTCCAACATGTCCTCTCGGTTATGAAGAGCCGTATGGAATTTGATGCCGTAGGACTCCGCCTGCAGGAAGGAAAAGATTATCCGTATTTTGCACACAATGGCTTCACAGAGGATTTTCTGCTCAAGGAAAACTCGCTGATTGGCCGTTCTGCCGATGGCGGTATATGCCGCGACAAGGACGGTAACGTGTGCCTCGAATGTACCTGCGGATTGGTCATATCCGGTTCCACCGATGTGAACAATCCACTGTTCACACCCGGCGGTAGCATCTGGTCAAACGATTCTTTTCCCCTATTGGAAATCCCGCCCGACGACGATCCCCGGTTTCATCCTCGTAACGAGTGCATCCACCACGGGTACGCATCAGTAGCGTTGGTGCCCATTCGCAGCAAGGGCAAAATTATTGGCCTGATCCAGTTTAATGATCAGCGCAAAGGGCGTCTCACTCTTGAAACAGTCGAACTGATGGAAGATATGGCGTCGCATATTGGCGCGGCATTGATGCGCAAGCAGGCAGAGGAATATCAGTCCAGGCTTGAAGCCCAGCTTCAGCAGGCCCAGAAGATGGAGTCGGTCGGGCGTCTGGCAGGCGGGGTTGCCCATGACTTCAACAACAAACTGACCATAATACTTGGACGGGCACAACTGACGCTCATGGATCTGGATGAGAATCATCAGCATTATGCCAACATTGATAGTATTCGTCTGGCAGCCGAACAGTCTGCAAGCCTCACCCGACAGTTGCTTGCCTTTGCCCGCAAGCAGATTATTTCACCTAAAGTGCTGGATCTTGGCGTCACCGTGCAGGGAATGGTCAAGATGCTGCGCTACCTTATTGGTGAAGATATCCAGCTGGTCTATCATCCAATGCCGAATTTGTGGCCGGTCAATGTTGATGCGGCCCAGATTGATCAGATTCTGGCCAATCTATGCGTCAATGCTCGTGATGCTATTAAAAACGTCGGTACGATCTGCATAGAAATTGAAAACTGTGCCATTGATGAGGATTTTTGTGACACCTGCAAGGGACCTGAGCCGGGCGATTATCTGCGTCTTGTTGTCAGCGACGACGGTTGCGGCATGGATACGGAAACGAAGAAGCAGATATTCGAACCGTTTTTTACGACGAAAGCAATTGGCGAAGGAACCGGCCTCGGGCTGGCGACGGTGTACGGGATCATTAAGCAGAATAACGGGTTCATTGATGTCATCAGCGAACCTGGTGTGGGAACGACGTTCCTGATCTATCTGCCGCGCCATTCCGGCGAGACGCTCCGGCCACAAACGAAAGAAGATTCAGAAGTGCTCCCGCGCGGTCGAGAGGTAATCCTGTTGGTGGAAGACGAGCCGGACATTCTGAAGATGATTTCGGTCATTTTACAGGGACTGGGCTACACCGTACTTGCCACCCATTCACCGGTAGAAGCACTGAATATTGCGAGTGAACATGCCGACCAGATTCATTTGCTCCTCACCGATGTGGTCATGCCTGAGATGAACGGCCGCGATCTTGTTGATTATATCCTTGTCAACAATCCTCAACTCAAACATCTGTTCATGTCAGGGTACACTTCCGACATCATTGCCCGTCATGAAGTGCTTGATGATGGCGTACATTTCATTTGCAAACCATTCCAACTGCCTGATCTGGCCTACAAGTTACGTGAAATACTGGATGCCCAATGAGGGGTGCAATGGAAACTGAAAGTTTTGATTATGAAGCGCTTTCGCTTCTGTATGTCGAGGACGATGAAGAATCAAGAAGATTTCTTAGAGCGGCACTTGAACATAAGTACCCCGACCTGAGAGTCGATGTTGCAGGAAACGGTGCTGAAGGACTTGCCATGTTTCAGGAGCACAGGCATGAAATCGTCATTACCGATATTAATATGCCGGTCTTGGATGGTATTCGCATGTCATCCGAGATCAGGCTGCTGGAACCGAAAACCAATATTATCGTATTAACAGGCAATTCAGATGCCAGAAATATGCAGAAATCAGCTGCACTGGGCATAGAGAACTATTTGCTTAAACCGTTAAAATTCCTGGAACTCATTAAAGTTTTAAACGGCATGATGATCCCGAAGCAGATTGTCGGAATACCGGCGTAAACTGAACTTTCTCCTTATGTGGCACCCATCCACATCAGAATACCGGTTTGTCCGTAAAGATCTGTGATATAACGTGCTTCAAAATAAGATGGTGCAGGAAAGAAACTGAGGAGCCACAATGACCGAAGAAAGCATTGCTGAAACAATACCTGTCTGCTCTCCGGAGACCAAGCCAACCCACATCATCGGTCTTGGCGCATCGGCCGGCGGGTTGAGCGCACTTGAACAGTTTTTTGACAATATGCCAGCCGATACCGGCATGGCGTTTGTGGTTATCCAGCACCTATCCCCTGATTTCAAGAGCCTGATGGACGACCTGCTGTCCCGACATACGGTAATGCCGATTCATCGCGTTACTTCCGGCATTGTACTCCAGCCGAACAGTATCTATCTGATTCCTCCGAAGACACACATGACCATAAAAGAGGAAAAGCTCTACCTTACGGAAAAAACACTCAGCCCGCACGTCGAACTGCCGATTGATATTTTCTTCAACTCGCTGGCGGAGGATGCGGGAGAGCGTGCGGTCGGCGTGGTTTTGTCAGGAACCGGCTCGGATGGTTCACGCGGTATTGTTTCGATAAACAAAAACGGTGGACTGGTCGTCATCCAGTCACCGGAATCGGCGCAGTTTGACGGCATGCCCCGCAACGCCATTGCCACCGGAGTCTGTGATTTTATCCTGGGTCCCGACCGGATTCCGCGCATTCTGGTCGAATATGCCATCAGCCCGCTTGCGGTGCGAACGAGGATGCACCACGAGCTGGAGGTGTTTGAGGATGAAGGGGAATACGCCGGCATTTTTGCCCTGCTGCGGCGCGGCTATAACCTTGATTTTTCCAAATACAAAGGGTCAACGGTCGGGCGGCGCATCCGGCGGCGCATGGAGTTCCGCCAGATCCCCGAAGTTGCCGATTATGCCGCCATCGTGTCCGGCGATCAGGGAGAACTGGAACTCCTCTACAAAGACCTGTTAATCGGCGTGACGGAATTTTTCCGGGACAAGCAGGCTTTTGAATTCCTGGAACAGGAGGTCATTCCGCGACTGTTTGCCAATCTTCACAAGGGGGAAGATCTGCGCGTCTGGTCGGCAGCCTGTGCCACCGGCGAAGAAGCCTATTCCATAGCGATCCTGCTGGCTGAAAAGGCCAGGGAAATGGACTTTTCCGGCAAGATCACCGTTTTTGCCACCGATGTCCACAAGACTTCGCTTGATTTCGCCTCCCAGGGGCTCTACGACCGGGCCCGTCTGACCAACGTAAGCCCGGACCGGCTGGATAATTACTTCAAGAAGGAAGGGGGCGATCTGTTCCGGGTTACCTCCGAACTGCGCAAACTTGTGGTGTTTGCCCCGCACAACCTGCTCAACGATCCGCCGTTTACCCGTCTGGATCTGGTCTGCTGCCGCAATCTGCTGATATATTTTCAGACCGAAGTACAGGAGCGGGTGATATC
>Ga0118677_10009779_pt1 | contig 14862 bp, 10 predicted proteins | sample AliMusrvi5mmetaG_FD_86154 | JGI IMG/M metagenome (GOLD analysis project Ga0118677, IMG submission 86154)
ACAATAAATCGCAGATTTTCAAGCCAAATCAATTTTTAATCTGTAATTTTTAATCTGTAATTTTTAATCTGTTTTATCCATTATGGCATTTTTCAAGGAAGAACTTAGCAAAATAAAGGCATTCATTTTTGATGTGGACGGTGTTTTGTCCCACAATGTACTGAGCCTCTCACCCGACGGCGATCCGATCAGGACAGCCAACATGAAAGACGGTTATGCCATCATGTATGCCATCCGCTCCGGTTATCCTATCGGAATCATCACCGGGGGAAAGACCCAGGATACCCGGGGAAGGCTTGACAGGCTGGGCATTACCCAGATTTACATGGGAACACTCGACAAGGTGCCATGCCTGATGGATTTCCTTAAAAATAACAACCTCACGGCAGATGAAGTACTCTACATGGGGGACGATATACCCGATTACAACGTGATGACGCAGGTTGGTCTTCCGGTATGTCCGAACGATGCGGCTCCCGAGATCAAGGAAATTGCAGCCTATATCTCCCACCGCAACGGTGGAGAAGGTTGTGTCCGCGACGTGATCGAACAGGTCATGAGGTCCCAGGGCAAATGGTGCCATGCGGAGGAGATCAACTGGAGCAGCTTCTAGCGGGAATAATGCCGACAGCACTTCAAAGAATTTTCGATTTTCGATTTTCGATTTTCGATTGGTGGAAATCCCGATATTCAAATCTTTGAAAATGCTTAAATAATAGAATTACAGCTTATTCAACGTAATCCAAAATCCAAATTCCAAAATCCAAAATTAGAAATTGTGGGAAGAAAAAATAAAAATTTACCCTTGTTGCAGAATGTCGAAATCATCGATGCAGGTGCCGAGGGTAAAGCAGTTGCGCGCGTTGAGGGTGTGGTCGTATTTACCACCAATGTGATACCCGGCGACATGGTCGACATACAGGTAACCAAAAAGAGGGAGAAATACATGGAAGGCAACGTGGTGGCCATCCGTACACCTTCGCCCGACCGTGTGGAGGCTTTCTGCGAGCATTTTGATCTTTGCGGGGGATGCAAATGGCAGTTCCTTCCCTACGAAAAGCAACTCTATTATAAACAAAAGCAGGTGGTTGACCAGCTGACACGCATTGGGAAGGTGAATATACCCAAGCTATATCCTATCAAGGGATCTGACAGAACCACCTTCTACAGGAACAAGCTGGAATTCACCTTTTCCAACAGAAGATGGCTCTCCCTGGAAGAAATCCGATCCGGTAAGGAGATCAGCGATCAGGATGTACTCGGATTTCATATCCCCGGGATGTTCGACAAGGTGATGGACATCCGCAAGTGCTGGCTTCAGCCTGAACCCTCCAACGAAATCCGCAATGCGGTCCGCAAATATGCCCTGGCCAACAAACTCCCCTTCTTCGACCTGAGAAACAAGAGTGGATTGCTGCGCACTATGACCGTTCGTTCAAATGAAAAAGGTGAAGTAATGGTCATCGTCGTTTTCTATGCCGATGATAAGGTTGCCAGGGAAGGATTACTTAATTTTATAGCCGACAGTTTTCCTCAGGTTATATCCCTTTTGTATGTGATCAATGAAAAGGGCAACGATACAATCACCGATCAGGAAGTCGTGACCTTCAAGGGGAAAGACCATCTGGTGGAAGAGATGGAGGGTTTGAAATTCATCATCGGGGCCAAATCATTTTACCAGACCAACTCAACCCAAGCTTACGAATTGTATAAAATCACCCGAACAATGGCAGGACTAACAGGTTCTGAAACTGTGTACGACCTCTACACAGGTACAGGAACCATTGCCAATTTTGTAGCAAAGCGCGCAAAAAAGGTAATTGGGATTGAATATGTGCCGGAGGCTATTGCAGACGCAAAAATCAATTCTGCCAACAACGAAATCGACAATACACGATTCTTTGCCGGCGACATGAAGGATATTCTTACTGCTGCATTTATTGAAGAGAATGGCCATCCTGATGTAATCATCACTGATCCGCCCAGGGCAGGTATGGATGCAAAAGTAGTTGAGGTTATTCTGGCTGCCTCTCCCGAAAGAATCGTCTATGTCAGTTGCAATCCGGCCACCCAGGCCCGCGACCTGCAACTTATGCAGAATCAATACGAAGTAAAGGAAGTCCATCCGGTCGATATGTTCCCCCATACACACCACGTGGAGAATGTGGTGCTGCTGGAGAAAAAAATTCGGCAATTTGACGATTCGACAATTCGGCAATGAGATAATTGGGCAATTTGTCTATGATATCTGAAGATGTGAAGACATCTTGTTTTTCAGCAAAACAGGCAAATTATCTAAAATTAATTTTCCCAAATGTTCAATTTAATTTTCCTATCATTGTCGAATTGTCGAATCAGCTAATTGTATCATTATCAGAAAAGGCCTTCGATTGAAAGGTATTTCTCGCCGCTGTCATACACGAATGTCAGAACGGTAGAGCCTTTTGGAATTTCAGGCAATTTCTTGGCTACTGCCGCCAGTGATGCTCCGGAAGAGATACCAATAAACAAACCTTCCACACGCGCAGCCTTCTTGGTGTATTCAAAAGCTTCGGCTTTCTCTAACTGGATAACGCCATCCAGCAATTCGACATTGAGGTTTTTTGGAATAAAGCCGGCTCCGATACCCTGGATGGGATGCGGACCGGGAGCCCCACCGCTGATCACGGGAGACAACTGTGGTTCGACAGCGAAAACCTTAATCTTTGGGAATTTCTTTTTCAACACCTGGGCAACGCCTGTAATATGTCCACCGGTACCTACACCTGTGATCAGGTAGTCAATCCCGTCAGGAAAATCAGCAACAATTTCTGCTGCGGTGAAAGTGGCATGCGCGGCAACATTCGACGGATTGTCGAACTGCATCGGGATCCAGGATCCTTCAATCTGCGAAGCAAGTTCCTGAGCCTTGGCAATGGCACCTTTCATCCCGAACTCCCTGGGCGTAAGTTCAAGTTCAGCGCCATAGGCGAGCAGGATGCTGCGGCGTTCGACTGACATGGAATCGGGCATTGTCAGGATCAGCCTGTAGCCTTTCACTGCGGCTACGAGCGCAAGACCGATTCCGGTATTTCCGGAGGTTGGTTCAATGATGACGCTGCCTTTTTTGAGTATACCGCTTTTTTCAGCGTCCTCGACCATTGACAATGCGATACGATCTTTGATGCTGCCGCCCGGATTGGTTTTTTCAAGTTTTGCATAAACTTTATAATCTTGTGAAAAAAGCCTGTTGATACGAACGTGCGGAGTGTTCCCGATAGTTTGAAGAATGTTTTCTGCTTTCATATGAAATATTAATATTTATTTAAGGTCAGATTGAATCAATGTTTTAGACAATTTTGTGGCACCTGAATTTTGGGATACCTAATTTATGCAAATTTGACTTATCAATTTGAACCTCAAAATACCATATTGAGGGTATTTTCATGATAACCTATCTTACGAAAGTTCCATGCAAATGTCTCATTCAGAAGCAGAAATTATGTAAAAAGGGAAATCAGGACTCTTCAGTGGTTTCAGTCTGCATCTCAATTACCTGGATCACAGGCTGAATTACAACTGGCAACCTCTTTTCCTTCCTGCTGTATTTGATGGCCAAAGCCACAATTGCCAGGGAGAGGAAAATAACGGCCAGGATCGATCCTTCGAAACCGAACGCACCACCGTTCAATAAGGTATCCGCAGATCTTGTTTGGGTAACCAGGGCATATTCGGTATTCCCGCTGACACTAAACCCAAAGATGGTTCCCTGGAAGAAGTTCCAGCTAAAGTGCAGTGCAATTGGCGACCAAAGGCTTTTGGTGAAAATATAGGGCAAACCAAGTAGTAACCCTGCTAGGATAATCGAAGTAAATCCTACCACCGAAAAATGGGCATTCCCAATGTGCGCAAGGGAGAACACGACGGACGATACGAGCAATGCCACCCAACGGTTCATCGAAAGCATGAGGTTGTTCAGGATATAACCCCTGAATAACAACTCCTCTGTAAATCCTACGGCGATGAAAAGGATGAATGATAAAAATATGCTAAGTGCATCAGGATTTATACCTGTCCAATTGATCTCACGCAACAGGACCAGCAGAAGAAAACCTGCAGAAATCATAGCAAGACCCAGCCAGAATCCCGTCTCCGCCTCTCTCCTGAAATTTTTCATGCCAAAACCAAGGCTCTTGAAACTCTCCCGGTCAATCCAGCGCCTGAAAATGGCAACCACAGCAAAGGTTCCGGCAAGCATGAAAAGTTCGAGAACAAGACTTTGAAAAGTGGTGAGTGCCTCATGACTGCCAGTCCTTTTGAGTCCAAGCAGCATTCCGCCAATCATTGTAAAAACACCGACAAATAACAGGAAAGGAATGATGATCAGAAGTACTCTGACCCACCCTTTGATGGGCTTTCTAACTTTTTCCATGGTTTTGTTCTTAATAGATTGATAGTTATTTAATATCCCGATTCGTCATTGCAATCAAAATATTTATATTTTCCTTCCGTTTTCAATATTCTACACGTACCGCATTCCATAATTCCTTCCGTCTTCTTCGTCCACTCGTCCTAGTCGTCCAAGTCGTAAACTCATCCTTATGCGATCACTCCCGATCCCACCAGCTCCTCTCCGTCGTACAAGGCCGCAAACTGTCCGGCTGTGATGCCTCGCTGGTCCCGGTCAAAAAGAATGTATGCCCTACTATCTTCCATGATCATAGTGGCTTTTTCGAGGGGCTGGCGATAACGTATCCTTACCAGGAAGTTGGACTCCTCACCGGGGTTCATCCGGCGATCAGGCCGGATCCAGTGCATCTCTTCCTTCGAAATAAAGAGTCCCGGACGATAGAGGCCGGGGTGCTCCTTCCCTTCCCCAACATAAACAATGTTCCTGACCACATCAATGGCCAGCACAAACAGCGGCTCAACGAAACCGCCGATATTTAGACCCTTTCTTTGTCCAATGGTATAATAATGGGCGCCGTTATGTTCGCCGATTATGCTGCCTTGCCAGGGTTTGAAAGGAAACGGTACCGTAAGTTTCGGCAGGTTTTCCCTGCTTCTGTCTGATATTTTCTTTTTTGCTGAAAAATCGGAAGGGATTAAAATCACATTCCCCTTTTTGGGGGCAAGTTGCTGCTGCAAAAAGACCGGCAAATCGACCTTCCCCACAAAGCATATTCCCTGGGAATCCTTCCGTTCTGCGGTGATCAGCCCCTGTTCACGGGCAATTTCCCTAACTTCAGGCTTTGGCAGATGACCTATCGGGAAAAGGGACTTCGACAACTGGTACTGGTTGAGCTGACAAAGGAAATAACTCTGGTCCTTGTTGGGATCGACCCCTTCAAGCAGCCTGTAAACGGGTTCACCTTCAATTTCTGTCACCTCTCTCCTGCAGTAGTGACCGGTTGCCACGAAGTCGGCACCGAGTTCAAGCGCCTTTTGCAGGAAAATGTCAAATTTGATCTCCCTGTTGCACAATACATCCGGATTGGGGGTCCGTCCTTTCTCGTATTCGGCAAACATATAATCCACCACGCGGGTGCGGTAAAAATCCGAAAGATCTACGATATGAAACGGGATATCAAGTTTTTTGGCAGTCATCTCTGCAAAGATTACATCATCCTCCCATGTGCAACCGGCAGTCAATGAACCTGTTGACTCCTTCCAATTGATCATGAACAGGGCAAAAACATCGTACCCCTGCTCCTTTAAAAGGTAAGCAGCGACACTCGAATCCACTCCGCCCGAAAGACCAATGCAAACTTTCCCGCTCATTCTCAATTTTTAAACTGCAAAAATAGTGCTTTTAAGTAAGCATTTCAGCAAAAGCAGGTCAAATGTGTATCTTTGCATGATGCAATCAGTCAGGGATATTATAGACCAGAATCTGTTCACTGTGGAAAACCTGGTGACACTACTATCTTCATCGGTGGATGATGGCTTGTATTTGCTCAAAAAAGCCGGTGAGGTGAAGTTAAAAACCATCGGGAACAAGGTCTATTTCCGGGGTCTGATTGAACTTTCAAATGTGTGTGAGAAGGATTGCCTCTATTGCGGCATCCGAAAATCGAACGATGCCATTGAGCGTTATAACCTGACAGACGAAGAAGTATTGGGTGCTGCCCGTTTCGCTTTCGCGGAAAGGTATGGATCCATCGTGATCCAGTCGGGCGAAGTGACCAACGAACAGTTTGTCGCCAGAATTGAAAGATTGATCAGACAGATCAAAGCACTCAGCGACAACAAACTTGGAATTACGCTTTCACTGGGAGAGCAGACTGAAGCCGTTTACAGGCGATGGTTTGATGCGGGTGCGCATCGCTACCTGCTGCGCATCGAAAGCAGCAATCCCGAACTATACAGGCAACTTCATCCCGACGACGGCAAACATCTTTACCAACAGCGCCTCGCTTCCCTGAAAATCATGAAGCAGATTGGTTACCAGGCAGGTACGGGGATCATGATCGGCACACCCTTCCAGACCATGCAGGACCTTGCCAACGACCTGCTGTTCTTCAGGGAATTCGACATCGACATGGTCGGAATGGGTCCGTTTATTGAACACGACGACACTCCTTTCAGAAATCCTGTGGCGGGATCCCTGTCGCTCCCTGAAAGATTCAACCTTTCACTGCGGATGGTAGCCATCCTGAGACTGATGATGCCGGATATCAACATCGCTGCCACTACAGCTCTCCAGGCCATCGATCCGCTGGGAAGGGAGAAGGCTGTAAAAGCCGGTGCCAACATCATCATGCCCAACATCACACCCGGGAAGTACAGGAACAATTACCTCCTGTACAACAACAAGCCATGCACCAACGAAGAGCCTGAACAGTGCGGCGGATGCCTGGATGCAAGGCTGTCGCTCGCCGACAGTGAAATCGGGTATGGCGAATGGGGCGACTCCAGACACTTTGAAAAGAAGGAAAAAGGATAAAGGCAAAAGGCTAAAGTAAGGAACTCCGGAGAAAAGTTCGTTTGTACCAGAGACATGAGATATGAAGAAGCGGTTAAAAGAAAGTCTCGATTGAAGTGTTCTTCACTTTAACCTTTTGCCTTTAGCCTTTTTCCTTCTTCAGGCGGGAATAATAAACCTGATATTGAAATAATTCGATGCTACGCCCGAGTTCTTCCGGTTCCCACTCCGGACAATCAGAAAACAACATCATCGGCAGAAGTGATTCGCCTTCCCGGTAGCGTGGCTGGAAATATTCCACGGGCAACTGGTTGAAACCTGAGCGGTTGTAAAATTCCACTCTTTTTGAACTTGCTTCATCATGGGGTTTCTCAACCTCCAGCATTACAGGGTCACCCTTCTTTCGAAGCATCTTCAGGATGGAACTGCCGATGCCTTTGCCACGTTGGTCATGCCTAACGGCCAGATGTTCAACATAGAGAAAACCATCAAATATCCAGTAAATCACCAATCCAACCGGTACAGATCCGTGCGTAACTGCGGCAAAGTACATTTCATTTAGATCCAACATGGCCACGAGAACATTCAATTCCCTTCTCTCCTCCCGGGGAAAAGCTTCCAGGTAGAGGTTAAAAAGATCGGGAATGTACTTGTGATCGGCAGTCTGAATCCGCTCCAATTCTATTTTCATCACTAAAATTGCCGGATTTAATTTTACCGCCAGAATCCTATGGCCTGTAGCTCTTGCTCATGGATGTAGGCGTGACCAGGATAAAATCACCCAACCCTTCGTTTTCCTTAGTGAGATCCTCAACTGAATCCTGTTCTGTGGAACCAATGGTGACAATCTTCAGATCAGGCTTGACTTGTTTCAGGTACCAAACGATACCCTGGTGGTTGTCTGTGTGGTAGGAGCCGTTGTAATGGATGAACGTCTGTCCGGCTGAAAGATTTTTCAGGATAAAATAGGCCATTGTGGCATCCTTTACGGCTTGCGACTTGGGCAGGTTCTCTCCGCCATGTCCCTTGGCCGCCGCAAAAATATCGGCATAACATTTCAAAGTCTTGTCGTAGGCTATCGGAAGCGGAGCGATCCATCTTGTGGCTTCCTTGTCAATGCTGTCGAGTTTTTCCAGTCCTCTGGTGTAAACCATATTGGCATATCTCCGTGGAATATTTGTGGCAATGAAGCGAAGCTTATTCTTCTTTGCGAAGTCGAGCAAGGGTTTGTAATCACTCGGAAAATTGGTCCAGAGCTTGCATTCGTCCTTGAAGGTCTTTTCTGTTAGTGATCCTGAAAGATATTCGTTGACAACGATCTGGTCATCGGCTTCAAACATCTCAGCGCCCAACACAAGGTTATCCTTTTTTGCCTCAAACAGGTCTTTGGTCAGTTCCTGCTCCAGCCAATGGTTGATCGGATTGTCGTGTTGCTCACCGAACAGAACCACATCTGCATCCTTCGACTGTTCCAGCATTTTGGCGTAATGGCATTCCTTCCCCTTCGCATCGAAGAGCATATAGGCATTTTTGTCACTTTTAAAAGCGAACATGGTGAGGGCAACCGCAACAATCAAAATTATTTTTCGCATGTCATATTAAGTGTTAATTGATCCCCAAATATATCAAATCCCATTTACATTTACTGCATCAGAACTCTTTGTTGAATGAACATGTAGTACAAACCACCGTACCGCGAATAAGAATATAGGTTCCGAATTATATACCCACTTCTGAACCTAAAATTGAAGAATCGGATCTTTTACTTTGGGGGGGAATAAATATTCATGATAAAATTCAAATTATACACAAAAAAGTTCGGAACTATTTTTAACTTCGCCCGAGTCGTTAGTGTTGATTACATAGAGGACTACTTTTAACCCTTAAAGTTATGCCTTCTTTTTTTCATAAATTAATTACCAGGAAATCAACCGAAAACAGATTATTACTGGCCTTGATACCGATTGCAGTAATTCTGATTTTTGTTGACAATTCCATCGACAGATTGATATGGAATGAGAACCACGATCCTTTGACCATCACATTGATCAAAGGAGCCGTTACAGTTCCCATCGTCATACTTTTGATTTTATTGCTATCCAAAATCCTGGATTTCACACTTTCAAAGACTAAAAAGGCCTTATGGACAAGCGAAGAGAGATTTCGCACGATCTTCGAAAACAGCTCCTCGGCAATTATCATCATTGAATTAGACTCAACCATTTCCATGGTAAATGATGCCTTCAGCCAAATGATGGGTTATAGCCAGTATGAAATTTTGGGTAAAAGCTGGACCAGTCTGGTTCTTGATACAGAACTGGAACGTTTGAAGGAATTGAATCGCCTCAGGGCAAAAAAAACACCCGATCTGCCGAATGATTACGAGTTCCATTTCGTCCGAAAAAACGGCGTGATCCGGATAGGAATAATGTCTGTTTTTTTCGATCAGATTCTTAATCAGATTATAGCATCTATCACGGATATCACGGAGCGAAAGGAGATGGAGATCTCGCTAAGGGAGAGCGAGGAAAGATACCGTACCTTGATTGAATTGCAGGGTGAAGGATTGGCAATTACTGATCAGGATGAGCGTTTTCTGTTTTCAAACCCGGCAGCCGACCGAATAATGGGAGTGCCTATCGGCTGCCTGGCGGGCAGAAAACTAAATGAATTCGTCAGTGAATCAACACTGGCGGATATTCAAAAACAAACAGTGCTCAGAACCGAAGGTATTAAGAGTACCTACGAATTAAGTATAATCAGGGATGATAAAGAAAAAAGAGTTTTGCTGGTGACAGCAACACCTACTTTTAATACCAAAGGGGAATTTGAATCGAGTCTTGCGATTTTCATTGACATTACAGATCGTAAAAAAATAGAAGATGCGCAGAAAAGAAATGAATCTGAACTAAAGGCCCTTAATACAACCAAAGACAAACTTTTCTCCATCATAGCGCATGACCTGAGGGGTCCTGTAGGAACTTCCGCAGATTTACTTGGGGTTATGATTGAAAGTTATGAAGAATTAGCCAGTGATGAACAGCTTAAAATGCTTGAAATTTTAAAAAATTCTGCAGTATCTACGTATAATCTTTTGGAAACACTCTTAAACTGGTCTGTCATTCAAACAGGAAATCTGGTATTCAACCCTGAACTCTTTGATGTTACAAAATGCCTGGATACCACGGTAAAGAATATGATGCCTACTGCCTTTTCAAAAAACATCTCGCTTATTTTTGAACAAAAAGAAGAAGTTTTGGTCTATGCAGACCAGAATATGATTCAAACCATATTCAGAAATTTGATAGGCAATGCCATCAAATATACCTACCGGGGAGGTCTAATCGAAGTTAAAATCGATAACCAGGAAGATGCAACAATTTTTTCGGTTATAGACAACGGGGTTGGTATAGAAGAAGAAACAATAAAAAACCTGTTCATACTCAACCAGCAAAATTCAAAATACGGTACTGAAAACGAAAAGGGAACCGGACTTGGATTGATTTTATGCAAAGAGTTCATCGAAAAAACAGGAGGCCACATCAGGGTGGAAAGCGAAAAGGGTCATGGGAGTTGCTTTATTTTTGATATCCCAAAGAAAATTGCAAACGACAAATTACAAAATCTGGGCAAGAATCAAAAGGATCAGGAATACAACAGATTTAACGGTGAACTCATTCTGATTGTGGAAGACGATGAAATCAATTACCAGGTATTAAGATCTATCCTGACCGGCGCTAATTTAAATTATGAAAGGGCCGAAAATGGCAAAAAAGCCGTGGATCTGTTTCTGAAAAATGACTATCGTCTCATTCTGATGGACATTCAACTACCTGAGATGAATGGATGGGAAACAACCATGAAAATCAGGGAAAATGACTCAGAAATCCCTATCATTGCCCTTACTGCTTATTCCTCTGTTCCTACCCGTAAAAAAAGCATGGAAGCCGGCTGCAATGAATTCGTCATGAAACCCGTCAACAAAGTCAAGTTACTGCAATTGATTGACAAGTACCTGCAAAAGACCCGCGTCAGCCCATTTAGCGAGTAGGTGTTGAGTTGCGGGTTGCGAGTTACAGGTTACAAGTGATAGGTTAAATTGCAACAAAATATATCCAGAGGTAGACGGTATTTATTTGTGTTCATTTGTGTTATTTGTGGTTAGACAATCTTGTTCTATACGTGTTAATTCGTGTAATTCGTGGTTGGCTTTCCGGGGTTACGAGTTGCAAGATTCAAAAAAGGCGGGAGATGATTGATTCACCTCCCGCCTTTTAATAATCCTGAAATCTAAATCTACATTTTCTTCGAAGCAAACTTATCAGATGAATAAGTAAAACTGTATTTCCCTGATCCCAACTCAACGATGGTCTCATTTCCATTTTGCGCAGCTTTGATCGCTTTGTTTGCGGAAAGTGGAGATTGGTTCAACTGTACTCCCGTCAAAACAGCATTAGGTAAAGTAACCGTCGCGGTTGCATTGGCGGGAATTGCCACCTCATAGGTAAACTGGGACTGATTGATATTCCATGAGGATTTGATGGGTCCATACATGCTTTTCAGCTCAGCCGAAGCTTTTGTCAGACCGCCGCCTGGATGCGGATAGAACAAGATGTGCTTGTAGCCTGGATTCATCGGATCAATGTCGAGTCCGGCAACATGTTTGTACAACCACTCTCCAATTGCTCCGTAGGCATAATGGTTGAAACTGTTCATGCCAACATCCTGGAAAGTACCATCGGGTTTCTGTCCGTCCCAGCGCTCCCAGATCGTGGTGGCGCCCTGCGTAACCGGATACAACCAGGATGGGTATTTTTTCCTGTTCAAAAGCATGAATGCAAGATCATCATTGTCAGTAGTTGACAGTGTTTTGCAAAGAAGTGGTGTTCCCACGAAACCAGTTGTCAGATGCCCCATCTTCTTGACGTCATCCGCCAGAAAGGTGGCAGCATTCTTTTTCAGATTGTCAGGTAACAGGTCAAAAGCCAGCGCCAGGGAATATCCGGTTTGTGTATGGGAGACCACCCTCCCGTTTTTGGTCACAAACTCATCGATAAATGCCTTCTTAACCGTTTCTGAAAGATTGGTATAGAATTTTGCATCATCGGGTTTGCCCAGGATGGCGGCGATTTTCCCCAGTAACCTGGATGAATAGGCATAATAGGCAGTGGCAATCAGATCCTTTTCAGTCGTAGCTCCGGGATAGGAAGAATTGTTGGTGGCAAATGCCAGCCAGTCGCCAAAATGACTGTCGCCAGTCCACAGGTTCTTCGAACCTGCCCGGGTATGCATATATTCAACCCATGCCTTCATACTTTTGTATTGTTCGGCCAAAATTTTCTTGTCTCCGTAAACCTGGTAAACCGTCCAGGGAACAATGATCGATGCATCAGCCCAGGCAGTGGCGCCACCTTCTCCCTTCAGGACATCAGGAATCACATGAGGGACACGGCCGCTTTCGAGCTGATCTGCCGTGAAATCCTTCATCCATTTGGTGTAGAAAGCCGCCACATCAAAATTAAAAGCAGCTGTCATGCTGAAGACCTGGGCATCACCCGTCCAGCCAAGCCGCTCGTCCCTTTGCGGACAGTCTGTAGGAACATCCACAAAATTGCCTTTCTGTCCCCACTGGATGTTGTGCTGCAGTTGGTTGATCAGCGAATCAGAGCAGGCGAAACTCCCGGTAGGAGTCATTGCGGAGTGAATCACGATGCCCATCACCTGATCCAATGTCGGTTCTGTAGCCAGCCCTTCCAGTTTTACAAAACGGAAGCCATGGAAGGTGAAGCGGGGCTGATAGGTCTCTTCGGCGCCGCCTTTGAGAATGTAGGTATCGGTACATTTGGCAGCCCTGAGGTTATCTGTATAGAAATTGCCGGCTTTATCCAGCACTTCGGCAAATTTTACAACAACCTTATCTCCCTTGTTTCCTTTTACCTTCAACCTTACAACCCCAACCATATTCTGTCCCATGTCGAGAACGGATTCACCCTTCGGGGTCTTGATCAGTTTAATGGGCTTGATCTCCTGGATGGCCTGCACAGGTACACCCTGTGAAGCAATTAATTTGTCTTTGCCATAATCATAAACCACAGCAGCCTTCCACTGTGAATCGGAATATCCGGGCTGATCCCATCCGGCCAATTCCATCCTGGCATCATAACTCTCACCGTTGTAGATATCAGATTCGAGGATGGGTCCGGTTGTTGCCTTCCAGCTATCATCCGTAGTAATTGTTTCAGTGGATCCGTCTGTGTACCTGATCACCAATTGAGCCAAAAGGGCGCTTTTTTCGCCATAATAGCTTCGTTGACCCTTGAAGGCAATATTTCCGCGGTACCAACCGTCGCCGACGATGCCACCGATGGCGTTTTTGGCTCCAAGCATGGAAGCAACATCATATACCTGATACTGGATACGGTTTTTGTAACTGGTCCAACCCGGTGTAAAGAGGTCCTCACCCACTTTTTTTCCATTCATCCGAAGTTCATAAAGACCCAGCGATGTGACATAAACCCTGGCGAAAGCAACCTTTTTAGAAAGCGAAAATTCTTTCCTGAAATATTGGGAAGGACGCGAAATGGTATTGTCAGGTTCCTGTCCAAATCTGATCCAGTTGGCTTTCCAGTCAGAAGCATTCAGGAGTCCCATCTCCCAGCAGGCAGGCTCGCTCCAGGCCGTTGCCTTGTTTTTCGGGTCCCATATCCTAACCTGCCACCATAGCCTTTGCATCGGTTTGGCTGCCGGCCCGCCGTATGTAACATTGACAGATTCAGAGGAACCGACTTTCCCGGAACTCCATACCAACTTACTTCCTTTTGCAACATTTTCCTTTGTTTCGGCCACCCTGATTTCATAAGCCTGCTGTACAAAATTGTCAGCATCGGCGGCAATCTGCCAGCTTAGTCTTGGCTGAGCTACATCGATCCCAACAGGGTTGACATGATATTCACATTTAAGGCTTGTTACTGCATTTTTGGAATATCCGGCAAGTGAAATTCCTGCAAAAAGCAATGCAAACAGAATAATTTTAAAATAGTTAATTGATTTTCTCATTATGCGTTTGTTGTTAATTTCTTCAAAGGTAAAATATTTTATTCCCAAACTTGTGGATTGACGATCGAAATATCCCTGCGTCCCTCAAAAAATCGCAGCAGATTTTCAGCTGCCTCATGACCGATTTCGATCCGGGTATCGATGGTGCCTGTGGCATTGTGAGGCGTCATTACCACGTTGTCCAACGACAACAGTTCGGGGGTAATGACAGGTTCATGCTCGAACACATCGAGTCCTGCTCCACCCAGTTTACCGCTTTTAAGGTATTTCACAAGCGCCTTTTCATCTACAACGGATCCCCTTGCGGTATTCAGGATAATGGCTCCCTGTTTCATTTTCAGCATCGCGGCTTCATCCAGCAAATGCTGCGTTTCGGCAGTAAGTGGACAATGCAGCGAAATAACATCGGATCTTTCCAGCAACGCATCAAAACTGACGCGCTCGCAGTCATATTTTTCCTCAATTTCGAGTGGTAACCTGGTTCTGTTGAAATAAATCACCTTCATGCCAGACGCAATGGCCCTCCGGGCAAATGCCTGACCGATTCGGCCCATCCCTACAATCCCGACGGTCTTGCCAAAGATGCCGGTGCCGAGGTTCTCCATCATTCCCCATTTAAAATCGGGATTCGTCCGGAGACCACGATCCGTCAGGGCGATATTCCTGGTTAGCGACAGGAGCAGGCCAAACGCCATCTCTGCCGTTGGCTCGGTGACGGCATTGGGGGTATTGCAGACAACAATCCCCATCTCATTGGCTTTCGCGACATCGATGTTGTTGTACCCAACCCCGAAGTTGGCAATGATCTTTAGTTCTGTGGCTTCGCCAAACATTTCTGCCGTGAATGGCCTGGTAAAGACTGAAAGTACCCCGTCCGCTTCACGCACGTGATGCTTGATTTC
>Ga0118677_10009780_pt1 | contig 14862 bp, 14 predicted proteins | sample AliMusrvi5mmetaG_FD_86154 | JGI IMG/M metagenome (GOLD analysis project Ga0118677, IMG submission 86154)
CTTCAGTCGCCCTCAATTGATGATCTCCTAACCCGCTCTCCTCTCACCCATCTCCTGCGTCAGCATCATCCAACGCTATAGCCACTGAAAAATCCAAGATGCGCACGTGGCGATTGCATTCCCTTCCAGCCGGTTGTTGACGAACACGAGTGTCCGGTGCTTCGGTCCCGCCGCCTTCCCCTCTTCAATCAGCGCCTTGCCCGCCTCACGCGCCTCCGGGTTTTCTTCCTTGATGCTGTCATAAGGCTCAAACGCCTTCACCGCCTGTTCGTACTTGCGGCCCGGTTTGAGGAGGAACCGGGCGGCGGCCAGGTCGGGATTGGTCCGACTGCCCGGCAGCGCCATCTGCTCGCCAACGGACGGCATCGCCTCCCACGAATTGAAGACGTGGGCGACCCGGTGCCGCGCAAGGCACTCGAAGTATTCGGGTTTGAGCCAGTTCCGATTGCGCATCTCCACTCCATATGGCCAGCCCTTGGGAAGTTGACCTAAGAACTTGTCGAGGTCGGCGATGAAGTCCCGGCCATGCTCATAGTCGGTCGGCCAGAATCGGGAGAACTCGAACATAAGCAGTCCGACGTTGGCACGGACGGCTTCACAGGGTTTCAGGAATGCCTTAGCAAACAGATCGGCGTTGAGGAAGTTCTCGTTTGCCTTACCGGCCCGCTCCCCAAAGCGGTCCAGCGTAGGGAACCTCTTGATCGTGATGGTGTCTGTCACCTTCAGCCCAAACGCGAAGTCGTCCGGCGTCTGATTGACCATGCCTTCCAGGTACTGCTGGCTGGGAAAGGTGTAGTAGGCGGCATCGACGCAGACGGTCTTGAAAACTTCCGCGTATTCCGCGAGGCAGTTTCGCTTGAACCGGGTTTCGGCGAACTTGCCCCGGTATTCGTAGCGGGCGCTGTCGTAGAGCATCCCACACCAGCCGGGGTATTTCCACGACGACGTGCCGATGTAAACGCCTTGAACCGCAAGGGAGGCAGCTCGGTCGGCCAGTTCCTGCCGGGTGAGGTTCACGGCCAAGGCTTATACTGCAAGGCTCCCGACAAGTGCGCTTCAGATACGGGATGCTTCATGATGTTTCTTGTTTGCCTCGAAAAGAATGGCCTCGGTTTCGAGTGGGCGCAAATAGAATTGGAGGAAGCGAGATGAGGCACGCTTGCCATGCGGCTTAAAGGTGCAAGAATCAACACAACTATGAGGCGCACCTCCAGCCGCAGATGTTTTCTGGCTACCGCCGCGGATGCCGTCGCAGGTGTAACGTTGACCGGCTGTGCATCAGCCCTCCGGGCCGCAGCTAGTCAGCCCGTTGCTGATGCCGACGGCTTCACGGTCATCGACGCCCATACGCACTTCTATGACCCAACTCGGCCGGAAGGCGTACCGTGGCCGCCGCGCGAGGACAGGGTGCTCTATCGCCGGGTGCTACCCAAGGATTATCTCGCCCTGCCAGTGCCCAAGCCGGTGACCGGCACGGTGGTCGTGGAGGCCAGCCCTCGGGTGGAGGACAACCAGTGGGTGCTCGATCTCGCGGCGATGGAGCCATTGATCGTCGGGATGGTCGGTAACCTGCGAATCGGCAGTAAGGAGTTCGCCGGATACCTGAAACGGTTTGCGGCCAACAAGCTATTCCGGGGCATCCGAATCCGTGACCGGGAGCTGGAAGGCACGCTGAATGACAAGGCTTTCGTCAGCGACCTGAAACTCCTGGCCGACAAAGACCTGTCGCTCGATCTGGTGGGCGGGACGGAGATCTTATGGTTTGCTGACCGATTGACGCAACTGGTGCCCCATCTACGAATCGTTATTGACCATCTGGCGGGCCTCATGGTGGATGGCAAAGCCCCGCCGGCTGACTGGGCGGGACAGATGCGGGTGCTGGCACGGAGGCCGAAGGTTTACTTCAAGCTGTCGGGTCTGGTTGAAGGCACTTGTCGCAGCGACGGAACAGCTCCGCGTGACGTCGAGTTCTACCGCCCTGTCCTGGATGCCATGCGAGAGATGTTCGGCCCCGAACGCCTCATTTATGCCAGCAACTGGCCAGTGAGCGAGCGGTTTGCTCCGCTCGCCACGGTGCAGGGCATCGTCGGTGACTATTGGCGCAGCCACGGACGTCGAGCGACAGAAATGGTGTTCTCGCGAAGCGCCAAGTCGGCATACAATTGGATCGCGCAGGAGCCAAGGTCCAAAAGGTGATTCATGGCTACGGTTCGTCCGGCAAGGACTGGGCGCTTTGCCTCGGCCTGTGCAAAACTTTTCCCTGGCGCAAAAAGGAAGGCATTATCAAGAACCCATTGACTTCCCGATTGTACCCGGATACAATACCCCATGCAGAATAGAAGCTCATCGCCTATGACATCCAACTCTCAAGCGTCCCAAGCCCCGACTTACACTGCCTTCGAGGACCATCGACTTATCGCCTCAGGTGCTTTGCTCAAGGTGGCGACGAAGGTTAAGGCTGTAGTTGATCGGGGCGAGAGCAAGCCGATTCTGATCTTCGACGACCTCACGGGTGAACTTCTGGAGGTTGACCTCAGAGGGACTGTCGCCGAGGTCGTGCAACGGCTCACCCGGGCCGATAAGGCAGGGACTGGGGACGGTTCCCAGAAGCACGGTCCAGGTCGCCCGAGACTGGGCGTGATTCCCCGTGAGGTAACGCTTCTTCCTGGCCAATGGGAGTGGCTGGACGGACAGCCCGGCGGAGCTTCCGCCGCGTTGCGCAGGCTCGTTTACGAGGCAAAGCACTCCGGTCGGGGAAAGGACCGCGCACGGCAATCCCAGGATGCCGTTTACCGTTTTATGACCGTGATGGCCGGAGATTTCCCGGGGTTCGAGGAGGCTCTGCGGGCGTTCTATCGTCGGGACCACGAACGCTTCGGCAGCATAGTGGCATCCTGGCCAAAGGACGTTTGTAAGCATGTAGAAAAGCTGGTTGCCATCGCTAGCCTGGACCAAACTGCCGTGGAAGAGAAACCGGATGAATGTCCGCGGGGCTAGGCGGCGACAGAACCGTAGGGGGGGTTACTTCCGCCTTTTGGCCCTCAGATTAATGATCCGCTCTGTCGGAGGCGGGTGGTTCGCGAAGTAAGATCCAGCGACACTGACGCCCTGACCCGAAGTCAGAGGATCGAGTTTCTCCAAAAAGCGCTCGCCCGCCACTGCTTCCCCGCCAGCGGTTCTGACAAGAGCCTCGGCGTAGACGTCCGCCTCCAATTCGTCGGCCCGGGAAAAGGCACCGTCCAGCAGTTGCCGTCCCGCCTTGCTCAGCCAGGCGCTGGCGGCGTTTTTGCCCGGAGATCGCCGCAGCAGCAGGGAAAGCGCGGCGTCCTTGACGAACCGATCGAGGGTGTGCTGCAGCACGATATGCGCCGTCTCATGGCCCACGACGAATGCGATCTCGTCCCGCTGCCCCTGGCACATTTCCAACAACGGCCAACTCACGAAAACAGGCCCGCCCGGCAGAGCAAGCGCAGTCGGCTCCCGCTCCGCCGTGATTCGGACAATGAAGGGGAACTTCTTCTCCTTCACCTTCCCCGCCAGCCAAAGCCCAATTTGGGCCGCAAACCTGGTGGCCTCATTCTCCTCGACCAAGGGAACTCGCTCCAGCAAAGCCGCTGCCAGGTCACGGCCCAATCGTATCTCGGCCCGCAGGGAGTCTCCTTCCGTTCCCCCCACGAGGTCAAAGGTGTTCTTGGCCTGCGCGGCTTTGTGGCCGAGCACGTATCCAATCGACTCAAACAGTGTTTTCGCCACGGCACTACTTCCTCTCGGCCGAAAGGACAACCGACTTAATGACCATCTCCTCTCCCGGACGTGGTTGGGTATCGGGTTCAATGGCCAGCCCGATGATGAGATCCCGGTATTCGAGCGACGATGCCAGATTAAGGTGATACCGGTGGAAGTTGCCATCGGGATTCAGGTCCAGGCTGAGGCTCTTGAGGGCATCGTATTTATCGTCGTCGAGGCGCTTCCAGCAAATCCGCGCGGTCGCAGCTTGTCCGGTATAGGCGATCTCCAAATCCGCAGACGGAGCATTTTCGGCTCGCCAGCACCGCACAGCACTCTCCAGGCGCGGCGCGTTCGCGCCGAACTTGATTCGCCATTCGCCATGCAACGGGAAGCCCTGATCGGTGGCATTGCGCATCGTCCAATGCTGCCGGTCTGTGAGAAATCGCCAGGCGGGGGGCGTCTTGGTGGCCAGTTCGTTGAAGCGCTTGCGAATATCCGCGAGTTTCCCGACCACGAAGTCAGTGCGATGTTCGTAAACGATGTTGTGGTCGAGATTCTCCATGTGGATCGGAGCGACATATGCCGTCGAGCCGTGCTTGGGGTCGTCGGACCGGTCATCGCCATAAATCCCGCCGTGAAACTCACCACCGTCGTCCTTGAACACGCCCAGGCCCCATCCGTCGTTGTCCACCAGCGCAGCCCAGCGCTCAGTAGCCACAAAGCGAGTCCAGGGCCAAGGCCTCCTCCAGTCGTTCGTGACGTGGGTGAGGGCGTCCTGGGTAAAAGGCTTGCTGCCCGTGTAGGACATCAAGCGTGAAAGCTTGGAGATCGTATAGACCGCTGGCAGCTCCTGCGGGCAAGGGCGGTAGGCAGTCTTATCCGAACGCTGATTAGTGCAACGGTAGCGCATGTGGATGACCGACCCTTCCAGCGTCGTCCAGGTTTCGAAGGTACAGTCGCCAGGCACGTTCTCCATCGGCCACTGCATGGGAGTGCATTTGATGTAAAGCTCCTTGCCGTCATTTCGGTGCTCGATCACCTTCGACGGGTTCATGTAGCAGTCGCCGGTCTGAATCGGATTCCAACCCAAGCCAGCCCACGCCGGATTTGGCTTCTTGTCGCCGACCTCATAAGGCCACGGACCGGAGTAATGAGACATTTGGATTTGTCGGCCCAGGTCCGCGCTGTTGATAATGTTGGCTGGATGGTCCTTGCTGGAGATAAACGTCACTGCCCCTCCCAGCGCCAAATCCATGCCGATGCGCACTTCGCCATTGTCCAAGAAGGTCAGCTTAGGTGCGGGTGGCGGCGGCTGCCCGGCCGAGGTGTTAAAGGCCGAGAAGATGATGAAGCACAGCCAGAAATAAGCGCTCGCTGTGACCTGAATGGGTCTTGGACCAATTTCCCGGGACCCTGGCCCAACCCCCGGGCGACTCTGCTGGCTATACTCGCAAATGCTGTTCATGTGGCAAAGCGTAACTGAACCAGGAGAAATATGCTACAAACAGTCCCACAGCCCACCAGCAGTAGCCGGCCCCGATTGGCCGGTCTTCGAGAGTCCTGACCCTCTCCTCGCGGCGAGTGAGGAAGCCAGCCTCGTCGGGGTTTCGGCGGCAAACAACCCCCGTGATGATTTCAACGCACTACGGTCAAACCTCTATGACTGAACCCGCAGTTTACCTCTTTGTGGCCGCCTTTGGTACCATTGCGGGCATTCTATCGGAGCGCTTTCGGGCCTCCGGCTTGGTCGCAATCATTTTGCCGGTGATTCCGGGAGCGGTGCTGTGGTCGGCAATTGGGCGCAGTTGACACGATCCGATGCTGATGCTCATGGAGAGCATCTTCTGCTTTGTCTCACCCTTGGCGGTGTTTTACGCCTTCCACGCGAGGCGCAAGGCACCGCAGCGGGCGCTTTCCTGGATTGGGCTGATACTGTCCCTGGTTGTGTTTGTCCCCTTCGTCATGGCGATAATCGCAGCCGTACTGAACTTGAAAGACGCATTCTGCCATTGAAATGAATGAGCCGGATGTCCAACCGGCAGCTCACTGCTCGAACGGACCCATGAGCCGGGGCTGAGAGCCTGTTTCAAGAAGACCATTGAGGTCCGTTGCGGCAGGCGGCCCGCTGCCGGCCTAGCTGAGGCCCGGTCCAAGCCTGGGCCTGGAGGGGCCTGCGGGCGGCCTGGAGGGAGTTGGGAGCGAGTTTGGCTCAGGCTCGGGAATCGGGGCGTACCGGCTCAGTGGCTGGAAAGCTACGCGGGCGCCCTCGCCCCTGTCCTCAGCGACCGTTGAAAGGCCCGTGCTTTTGCTGAACCTCAAGTAAGCGCCATTCCACCTTCGGGGTGGTAGGTCCGATTTGAAGATTGATACGCGTTAAGGCGAGTATAGGCTCGCCCCAGTGAACGAGTCGCGCACCGAGTCAACGCCGTTATCGAACGGCAACGGCGGAGCCTGGATGAGCAAGTCCTGGCTTGGGAGAATGAAAAGGACCTCTCCACGAGCATCGAGCAAATGGACGTGGCCATCCTGGAAGTGCAATAGCGCCGAGATACACAGCCTATGAAACGACAAGACTTCCCTGCGCTGGTTTGGATGATGGTTCCTCTGGTCGCTTTAATCTGCGCCGTTTGGCCTGCGCCGGGCGCCGATCCTCCTCTAGTTGTCGAGGTCTGGCCAGACAAATCCCCTGAGGAAAGCGCGAATATCGGACCCGAAAGAACCCGCATGTCCCCGAAACTCGACCGCAAGCAGGTTGAGGTCACGGAGCCAACTCGGCTGATCACCGACGTCACGAAACCGACCCTCACGATCTACCGTCCCGCGAAAGAAAAGGATACGCAAACCGCGATAATCATCTGTCCAGGAGGCGGCTACTGGGACCTTTACTGGCAACTCGAAGGCGAAGAAGTCGCTGGCTGGCTAAACTCCCTTGGCGTGACCGGTATCATCCTCAAATACCGGGTGCCGCGCCATCCCGATGAACCCAAAGGCGAGCCGGCCCGGCGCCCGCTCCAGGATGCCCAACGGGCCGTCAGCCTAGTCAGGAGCAAGGCAAAAGACTGGGGCATCAACCCGCAACGAATAGGCATCGTGGGCTTCTCGGCCGGAGGCCATCTGGCTATTGCCACGGCAACCAGCTTTGAGAAACGGACCTACGCGTTGATCGACGATATTGACAACACCAGTTGCCGGCCCGACTTCGCCATCCTGGCCTATCCGGGCTACCTGAAGGTCAAAGACAAGGATGAGCTGGCGCCGGGCCTGCGGATCCCGGCCGGAACGCCCCCGGTATTCCTCGCGCACGGAGGGGCAGACATCATCAGCCCTCCGGAGCACAGCGTGCTGATGTACTTGGCATTGAGGCGGGCCGGTATTCCCGCAGAGCTGCACGTCTATGCGACGGCCGCTCACGACTTTGGCGTTCGTCCGAGCGAGCATCCTTGCTCCACGTGGACGGAGTCTTGTGCCGCCTGGCTGCGCCATCAAGGATTTTTGAAACCACCTGCCAGGCCGGAGCAGAATCGTTAGCTCCCTATGAACCTGCGCTATTGGATAGTCAGAGTATTCTGCGGCGCAGCCGTATCGCTCGCCGTGGCGCAGACCCAGGAGAACTTGCTCCAGGGTGCCCCGCTTACAGCGAAGATCCTCGCCGCCGGCCCGGCCGTGAAACTGCTTGCTTCGTTCGAAGACAAGAATCCGTTCGGCGGCGGCACGGTCGTGGAGAACCACGCCACGGAGGGCTCGCAAGCCCTGCGTATTGACCGCTCTTACGTGGGCATGGACGGCGCACAGGACTGGACCGGCTACAACTACTTGAAAGCAGATCTGTACACCGACTCCCACGAGCCGGTTTCCTTATAGGATGAAATTCATGATGCGGCGACGCGCGATTATTGGACGCGCGCCAATTACTCAACCGTAGTGCCACCGGGCAAAAGCACGCTGGTCTTGCCTATTAAGCAGTTGTATGTCGGTGAGAAGTCCCGGCCCGCCGGCGATCCCTATTATGCCCTCGACTGCCGCGAAGACGACTACGCCTGGTGCAATGCGACGCCCGACGGCCAACTCATCCCCGCCATCCATTTCGAACAACTGCGCGCCGGGCTCGATGATTACCGCTACCTATTGACCCTTGCGCGTCTAGCCAGGGATAAGGCCGGAACCGCCGCGACCAAAACCGCCGAGGAACTGGTCACTGCGCGCCTGGCTGCCTTCAAACTCGGCCAGCGCGACCATGACGCCCTGTTTGGCCCGGATGATTGGCAGCTCTACCGCCGCAACCTTGCCGACGCTATCGAGGCGTTGCAGCCTCCTGCCCAAGCAAAAGTGACCAGGTGACCAAACCGAAGGCCAGCGGCTGCCTTGGGAACGTAGCCGATGCTGTGACGCCATTGACGGCCTTGGGCCGCGAATTGCGTCTCATTCGACCATTTGCCATTTGAAACACTCGCCCCCCTTGCGAGCAGGGGTCGGGCCAGTGACGGCCACCGTAGCCGCCGGGCCGGTCTGAGGCGCTGGAGTTGAACAGGGAGGGACGAACGCCCTGGAACGTCCGAAGCTGGAAGGTCATGGTGAAGGATTTGCCCAGCGGCGTGAATTGAGTGCCAGTCCAGTTTCTCCAGCTTGACGCCGCCGCTGATAACGGGATGCTCGCTGCCGGATGCCTGGTAAATGACCGGGGCGGCCTTTGTGCCTGAATCCTGGGCGGTGAACACCAGCTTCTGCGGCAGGTAGTATATGCCGCCGCGCAGCCAAACTGAGCCCGGTTTTTGACGCACGGCCTCTTGGGCGCGCCCAAGGCTGGCAAAAGGCCTTTCCAAAGTGCCGGGACTCGTATCGTTGCCCGCTGGGGCGACGAAATAGGGCTGCCCGCAAGCGGGCAAGACAAGGCCAAGCAGCAGCAAGCTGGAGGGGAATTTCATAACGCCTGAAGGATCTGGCTGTGGCTTTCCTTCGGCATGAAGCGCCCGGATACTGGAGGCCTTGAACCAGAGTGCGTGCGATGTTCGTATCAGTACTTCCCAGGAATAAAGAAATGGACAAGAAATCCATCGAAAAACATCCCTAGACCGCCTCACTAAGGCGTGTCTACCGGGACCAATCTACGTTTTAACGCCTTTCTGGCAGGGTCTGGGGGATGGCGACTTCGAGCGGGAAGGCTGGATCACTCTGCTGGACGGTCCTCCGGCCTTTAACCTTTGCAGACGTCGGACGAAGTGAGCCGGTGGATGATTGTCGGGTAAAGGAGCGTGCTGGCTCGGTGATTGTAAGATTTGCTCTTTTGGTGCGCTCCCATTACTTCTGTCAAGGTTTCTTGAGGCAGTGGGCTGATCGCGGTCATTCTCGTACCTGCTTTGCGGTATCCGACTCTATGGTTTGAAGACCACGGACGACTTCGCGTAACACCGACTCGTCATCGTCATCGATAGCCAACTGGCACAAGGCGGGGATGGCTGGCCGGGCATCGGCACCCAGTTCGCCGAGGGAGCAAGCAGCCGCGCTCCGAATCGCTGCATCGTGGTCCATCAGGAATTGGGTCAGAAAAATGGCGTGCGATTTATCTCGGGTGTCAATTCTCGCGAGCGCCACTGCGGCATTCAAACGCACCCGGACTTCCTGGTCCTGCAAGGCGCTTTTGAGCGCCGGGACAGCCTCTTTCGCGTCCGGCCCGATCCAGCCTAAAGACTCTGCCGCTTTCAGGTAACCCCGCTTGTCCTCAAGAGCTTGAATCAGGGCCGGGACAGCGGACTTCGCGTTTGGACCCATGCGTCCGAGCAAATCGATCGCTCCCTCTTGCGTGCGAAACCATTTCTGCAAGTCCCGCATTTGGGAACCGCCTGGTGGCGCTCCTTTTATGAACTCGAGCACGGTGGGAACTGCCGCCGGGCTAATTTCCCTCGCTCCGTTGCACGCGACTATATACGCGGTCCCGTCTCGATTGTCGGAAATCGCCTCCACCAGGACAGCGACGGCATCATTTGCCGGAGGGTCCAGGCGGACTAACGCAACCGCCGCTTCGGCGCGCACCATGCCTGAAGTGTCCTTGAGTGCAGCGCGCAACGGTGAGATGGCCGCCTTTGATTCCGGGGCCATTTTGCCCAGAGCCTGCGCGGCCACCCGACGGGCGTGTTCGTCCGAATCTTTCAGACTTGCTGCCAACACAGGAACTACCTCGCTTGCTGGTGCTCCGATGCGGCCCAGCGTTTCGACGGAGAGTCGTCGCACCTGGGGCGAAGGATTGCTGGCAGCCTTCACCAGAACCGGGATACTCTTTGATCCCAGTTCACCAAGCGCCTTCTGGGCATCGAGGTAGGACACACTGGCATCCTGCTGCAGCGCGGCGCCCAGCACTTCAGCCAACCCCGCGGTGTCTGGACTGATCCGGACGAGGGCGGCAGCGGCGGCCACGCGCACATTCTGCTCTTTGGCTTCGAGCAACCGGATCAGTGCGGGTCCGGCCGCTTTCGCATCGGGTCCAATCTCCGCCAGGGTCCAAGCGGCAAAGACGCTGGACCAGGTATCGACATAGTTCGTGCCGCGTATTTCTAGTGCCTCCGCGAGAACTGGTACCACCAACTGCGCTTGCCGGGTGATCGTCCAGAGAGACTGGGCGGCTGCGAAACGAGGCTCGCGAGCTTCCTTGTTCAACATTCCCTTGAGGGCGGGAACAGCGGCAGCCGCGTTGGTGCCCAGGTTGCCCAGGGTGCGGGCAGCGGCGATTTGGAGTGGCGGACTGGTTCCTTGAAGCGCTTCGAGCAGTTGCGGCAGAGCAACCTTGGCCGAGAGACCGCACAAATACAGGACCGATGCAGCTCCCATTCTGACCTGTTCGTCGTCGTCTTTGAGCGATCCTGCGAGAAACCCCGCCCAGTAGTTCTGAGTAGCCTCCAACCTGTCCAGCAACTCCTTCCGCGGCGTCAGCCGAACCTGCAGCCCTTCGCCCAGCAGGCGGCCGAGCTTCTCAATGGCGGCGCGCCGGAACTTCGGGTCCTTGTCCCTCAAGTCACGTTTGAGCGTCTCGGACTCAGTGGTCGCATTCTCCCCACTGCCCGTTGACTTCAGCGCTCCCTGAGCCTGATTCTCGGACCCTGCAGAGCCCTGGACCGTTGCGGGCGTGGCGGCGAGTGGCAAAAGGCCATATTGCTGCATCGTTCGTGCGTCCATTCTGATGCCGGGGCTATCATTATTAGGAGCGACTCTTGGGGGCGCCATCGTCATCATGTTCTGGGGCGTCGCAGCCAGCGGAATTGGATTGGTCCGAACCGTGGTGGACATCGCGGTAGGTGGCAGGAGGCCGTAACGCCGCCTCATCTTTTCGTCCATCTTGATGTCGGGGTTGCCTCTGCTTGGCGTGAGAGTTGGAGATGCGGTCGTTGTGGATCGGTCAAGGGTCATGACGGCCATAGGGTTCGGAGAGCGAACTGGCGGAACCGGCTCCCCGAAATACAGTTTGCCGTTCTTCACGATGAACAGCTCCGGATGGGTTCTGGCAACGCGTGACTGAACACTGCCGTCCATGAGCGTCACATTCCCATGAATCGGGCAGAGGAACACCACCTCTTGCGGGGCTTCGACCTTGGCGGAAGGGGCAAGAAACTTGTAGGTCAGGTTTGTCACCGTGAAGGATGCCCAGTCGCTGGCGGGCTGACGGCCCGTGTCGGCTGGGCAGAACAGCAGCTTCGGAGAGGCCAATTGGTTGCTCATAGAGAGCATGTCCACGGGCAGTGAGTCTCCATTGCCCGACGCCCAGATGCTTAAGGACATACCCAGTTCTTTCATGTTCTTCACACACACCACCCGCTGGGCTTTATCAGGTGTCTGGGTGAGCGCCAGAATTTCGTCGGCAGAGGAAGCGGGCTTTGCCGACGCGCGGCCGCCCGCCAGCAAGGCCAACCCGACCGCAACTACAAGCTGCATCCGTGAATGGTTCTTTCTCGTTCCTGTTTTCGTTTTCATTCTGGCACCCATGTGTAACGCTTGTTCCACTCTATTACGCGCAACTCAGTGCCTAAACGGATCAGGAGTTTTGATTTATTTGAGATCACGTTCCAACTCGCGGTAGAGCCAAACCCGGGCATAGGTCCAATACCGTTTGGCCGTCGGCTCGGAGAGACCCAGAACCTCTGCCGCTTCAGCCAGGGTTAGGCCGACGAAATACCGCAGCTTGACCAACTCGGCTTTCTGCGGTTCATGCTCGGCCAAGCGCCCCAAGGCCTCGTCCAACGCCAGCAGGTCGTCCTCCGGGTCCGGCGCGGCGATCTCGAGTGCCTCGGTATCCACCCGTTGCGCCTGCCCTCCCCGTTTTGCCGCACGCCGCCGCCGGGCGCGATCGATTAGAATTCGGCGCATCGCCTCGGCGGCCACGGCGAAGAAATGGGCTCGGCCCGCGTAGGTCTGTTTCTCCTGGGCGGCCAACCGGAGCCAGGCCTCATGCACGAGAGCGGTCGGCTGGAGCGTTTGCCCGGGCACTTCCTGGGCCATCTTGTGCGCGGCCAAGCGACGCAGCTCCTGGTAAACGAGTGGCAACAAGGTCTCCGCCGCTCCAGGATCGCCCTTCTCCATCGCGATGATGAGTCGCGACGCATCCCCGTGGCCATCCGAGTTGTCTTTTGGGCTCATTGTTCCATTCAACACATTTTAGCCGAGGAGTGCTAATCGAAAGAGCCGCGGCCGGCATCGCGCGCTTCAGGAGAAAGTGCTGATTCGTTCATGTCCTTAAGAGCCAGCGTTCTTTGCTAAAGGATGGGGAACAGCCCCTCGCATTTATACAAACAGGCTTCCTGAAACTCATCCTACGCCTCATTCTTTTCGTATGGCAGTGGATTTCTTCACGGGCTTGAAGGTATCGGCTCGTTTCCGGGCTTCCGCCAGTTCCCCGGCCGTTAGGAACATCCCCAGCTCTTTCAGCAGGTGCCTGGCCTCGACGTGATTTTGGTCGGCTGCCAGGTAAATCCAATGCCCGGCGGTGACATGGTCCCGGAGGGCGAGTTTTCCTTCGTAGAGAATCAGTCCGAGCCGATACTGGGCGTCGTCATTGCCTTGGGCGGCGGACTGGTTCAGCCACTTGACGGCTTCGATGGCAGCATCTTCCCTGCGGAGCACGAGCAGGTTGCGGGCGTAGTTGAATTGGGCCTGGTCGTCTCCCTGTTCTGCCGCCTTCAAGAGCCAGCGCATACCCTCGTCGGTCCGGGGAGGCCGGGCCTCGAAACACGCCTGAGCCCTCGCCATCTGGGCGGGGAGCTCGCCCGCCTCGGCACGGCGCTGCAGCGCTTCTTCGGAACCCGGGGCGCCAGATTTGGCCTGGGATAACGCGTTCATCATCTGGATGGCATACTGGCTTTCACGCTGGGATTCGTTTGAGATTTCGCCCCGATTCAACTCCATCGCCCGTTCCATGTGCGCCGTAGATTCCTTCAAGTCTCTCAAACGCCCGTAAACAAGGGCCAATCGGGCATGTATCACAGCGTTGCTGGGGCTCAGCGCGACGGCGCGCTGCAACTCGGCCAAGGCCGGCTTCCACTCATCGCGGGCAATCTCCAGTTCCGCCGCCGCCACATGTACGTCCCACGTCTCTGCCCCGGTGGACCGGACTCCGCGTAGCTCCTCGGAGGCGGCGGCGAACTCCCCAGCGTGCGCCATTCCGCGGACGAATTGCAGACGTGTCCAGCGGTCGTCCGGATGCAGCTTTAGGCCAACACGGAGGCGCCGAGGATTTGGTTTTGGGCCTGCCTGCATTGCCTGATGTGAAACGGCCTGCACATCATCCAGCACCGTGAATTCTCTGTGCCGGATGCCCAGCACGCGCCATGTCGGATCCACCAGCAATAAGTCCCCATCCAGAAACACCGCGGCACAATCGTGATAGGCCGGAGAGCCATCCGCGCAGCGCTCGACATGGACGAGCCACGCTTCCAGCCCCAACACGCGGGCCAGGGTAACGAACAGCTTGGCGTGCTCCTGACACGAAAGGCGAGCCTCGGGATCGTCCGAATCCTTAAGGGCCTCGTTCGCCGTCCGCTGGCCGCCGTTCCCGGCTCCACGCCCACGCCGTGCCACCTCGGCGAACAGGGCGAACACGCGCAGCTCCGCGTTAGTGATGCCGACCGTCAGTCGCCGCGCCTCCGCAGTAAGTTCTGGCGTGATCTCCAGAGGATTCACTAAGAGCTTCCGCTCCTCGGGCGTGAGGCGGTGTTCGAGCTCAGCATTGAGTTCCTCCGGCGCGAAGCTCCGGGGCCGGACGACGGGCGCGTTTTTCTGGCCGCCCGCTGTATTGCGGATGAAGAGGGTGAGCGACTCCAGCGCGCTCTGGATCAAGTTGTTCGTCTCCGCTTGGGGGCCGAGCCGCAGCAGCTCACGGCCTGCCAACTCGATTTCTCCGACGGCGAGGGCGGCCTGTAGCAACGCCTTATCCACCATCTCGTCCTCCTCCGGCAAGTCCTCAAGGGAGTCCAGCAAGTCATGGGCACCCTTGAGATCGCCAGTTTGAGCCAGTGCGTCTGCCAGAAAAACCCGGATGAACTCGGCATCCGGCCGGCTGGCGCGAGCATCTTTCAGAAGCGCTGACAGCTCGGTCCAGCGTTCCGAGTTGGCGAGCATTTTGAATGAGGCCCGTACCGCAGTGGAGCAACCCGGATGCAAGCGCAAGGACTAGTGTAGTTCGGTCTCAGCACCCGCCACGTCATCCCCGACTAGAAGCCGCACACTGTTGGCAACGTGCGCCACGCACGAGCGTGGCTGCTGGCGGATAAACTCCTCGACCAGTTTTCCAATCTCGGCGTTCCGCCTGGTATCCGCGAGCAGGTTAATCATTGCGGAATAGGCCATGCCGCACCCCGGGTCGGAGACCAGCACCTCGCGCCAGGCTTGCTCCTGTTCGACTGCGGGAGCTTTGCGCAACTCCAGCGCCACCGCATGGGCCAGCATGTTGGCTGCCGGATCGGCTTCGGTGACCGACATGCGCCAGTGCTTCTGCTGATCCTGTGACACCGGGCGGCCCCACTGCTCCACCAGTCGCAGCGCCAGGGACTCCGCGAGCTTAACCGGGTTCAGTTCTGTGAGCCGGATGTCCTGCACAGCCGCTTCCGCGTCGGCAGGAAGCACTTTGGCGTCAACTGCCCAACGGTTGGTCCTGCC
>Ga0118677_10009781_pt1 | contig 14859 bp, 17 predicted proteins | sample AliMusrvi5mmetaG_FD_86154 | JGI IMG/M metagenome (GOLD analysis project Ga0118677, IMG submission 86154)
GGACGGAGTGCAAGTGTTCGCAGTTCGGTAAGGATTTCGTTATATGTTGGCGTATTCATAGTGCCCTTTAATCTCCGGTTTTGTATGACGTGGCCAAAGCATTCCGGTCGTCGGAGGCGTTGCGCGCCTGTCCGGTTCCGACCATCGTTCTCAACTGAACTTGCTATATTTTCGTGGACAGGGCAAGAAGTCATATCTTCAACCAAAAGAAGATCTGAGAAATGACAGAGAAAGGCAATGAGGGCCGCAGGAAGTACAGCAAAGAATTTAAGGTTGATGCCGTTGAGCTGATGATGCGAAGTAATAAATCCATCATGGAGACAGCCGCCAGTTTAGGAATCAGGGCTGATTTGCTGCGCCGGTGGGAAAAGGAGTATTCAGCAAACAAGGCTGCACCGTTTCCCGGAAGTGGGCATTTGAAAGATCCAGGGAAAGAACGGCTCCGTAAGCTGGAACGTGAAATTCGAGTAGTTAATGAGGAGCGAGATATAATTCAAGGTAACGACAGACTCAAACCATAAGGAACCGATTGCTCATAACCTTCTGGATCAGGTGTTTGTGGGCGATTTTATCAATGACGCCTGGACGAGTGACTTGACGTATATTTGGACTGGTAGCGGCTGGCTCTATCTGACCGTCATCATGGATCTGTACAATCGTGAAATTATAGGTCACTCATTCAGTAAGCGAATGACGGCTGAAACGACGGTGAACCCTGCTCTGGATATGGCTGTAATGCACCGTAGACCCGCTCCAAGCGTAGTTATTCACTCGGATCAAGGTATCCAATATGCGAGTAAATCCTTCAGGAAGAAGCTTGTGAAACACGGCCTGATTCAAAGTATGAGCGGCAGGGGGAACTGTTATGATAACGGTGTAACTGAAAGTTTTTTCAAAACCCTGAAAACCGAATTGGTGTATTTTGAACACTATCGAACGCGAGAAGAGGCCCGGCACAGCCTGTTTGAATACATTGAAGTATTTTACAACCGGAAACGGAAACACTCAACGTTAGGATATAAATCGCCTGTTGAGTTTTTACGCTATAAACAACAATTAATAGTTATGGCTTCTTAATGTGTCCATTTTTCTGTTGCAAGTTCAGTTTTTCCGGGCAGACGAAATCCGGCTGTGGAATGCTCTGCTGGTTACCCGTTCTTAATGCCGAGCTGGGGCTCGGCGTTCCCAGGGAACACAGGCGGCAGTTGTGAAGGGGGAATAAAAAAAGCCCGCAACGTTGTTTGTTTGCAGGCCTTTAGTGTGTGTGGGTGGACGATAGTGGATTCGAACCACTGACCTCTACAGTGTAAATATCACACAGAGGCTATATGCCATTGATATAAAAAGAGTTACAGGCCTATTAAAATTTTCGCGTAACATACGCGTAACAAAATTTTTATCAAAATCTATGAACAAATAGTAACAACAATTACTTCCCTGCCCTCCTGTTTTGCAACTTTGATGGTAATGACTCAATCAAATACGATGACTGTATTCAGATAATATGCCGTTGTGGGACTACAGCTCCAGTCCTGACATTATTAGCCATCCCTCTTTGCAGGATAATCATCTTTTCTTTTGTCTTCTGCCATGCATCCCCCGGAATTAAAGGTACGAGAGAATCCAGAACATACCGCGCCGCCGCCCTGAAATCCCATGAACTCCCTGTTGTCAGCAGGAGTGAGATATCATCAAGAAAACGAGAGTCATCAAGCTTTTCGAATAGATTCATCTCAAATTCAGCCCTGGATATCTGATGTTCTTCATACTCCATGTACTCAAAAAAACAGGAGACAACGGAGCCCACATTTTTGGGGCGCAGGCGAGCAGCGCATTGCGGGCAAACTGATGGGTAATGCCCATGACGCTTGATTTGTCAAGAACCGCCTTGAACAGTGATGATAAAGATAGCGTATCAGTACCAGTATCAGCGAACAGGTTTGGCTGGCGGCAATGGGCTTCGATGTATTGTTTGGCCTCATCCAGCAACAATTCAAGCTCATGCTCGTCGTGGGCGCTACCAATATGCTTGAGAAAAGAACGCCCCGTGCCTTTATTCTGGACTACCTGTACGGCAGTTGCTCCGGATGCAGTCTGCACCTTTCTGATTTTCAAGTCCCCACGCATGGGGAGAAGATAGCATTAGTGCCAATAATCAGGAACCCGGAAATCTTAAATTCAATAAAATCAAGAACTTATTTTTTTTGGTCAGCGCTTTTTTAAATTTTGGCACAAGTCAGGAATAGTATCGTATCTCTTACAGAATTCACGAACCAGTTGAACAATCCTTATTCCATCTGCTCAATACATAATCCTGATGGCCCGGGATAAGCAAAAAAAAGTGCCGCAGGTTCATTTGACACCTGAGCCGTCATTGCCCATTGATTGTCATAAAGCTTCCCCATCATGTTAAGAACATCAGTAAAGAATGACTGCAGCTCTTTTTGGTCACGCTGCCAGAAAGAACCATATTGCCTGATCTGCTCTAAAGCACGCTCTTTCCCTGAATAGCTGTTTTTAACTTCGATGATACCAAGCCTCCCTGTCGGCATTTGAACTGCGAGCACATCACTCTTCTTTGCTTTTCCATTTTCATCCTGAAACCGCCACTCCTGATTCAGAAAAAGCCACTGACTGTCCATCCCTGGCAGTAACAAGTTGCTGCTAAGTGAACTTCTTATCCATGGAATAACCGCCCTTTCTTCTTCTGATGATCGTTGAACTCCGGCAAGCCATATTGCAAAAGCCCTGTAGCGCCTGCGCAGATCATCCTCGGCCGGGACAGGTGAGCCTACTGCAAGCAGGTAAGCCTGATCTTCTGCTTCTGTTCGAAAGCTGACATAGCTTGATGCCTCTTCATCCAGAACAATAATAACCACACCCCGATCAGTTGGCCTAAAATAGACACTTCCTTTGCCTGTAACCCGATCAAAAAGCAGCTTCATTTCAGTAAAAGATTCAGAATTCATCCACCGTACAGTATCTTTGTGACCCTGCCGAACTGAAAGAATTCCCTTCTCCGGCTGCATAACGGTTTCCTACCCGGATGACTTATGCTCTGTGGGGAATAAACGTTCCATCAATGCACACTCCGTTGAACCGGATTGACGGGTATTTGTAAATATCTTGATTCGGTGACCCTTCCATACAGTACTATTTGCGGGTTTATTGATTGCTTCATGCTGGTAAACATTCAGTTCTGAAGGGAAATATCGAAACATCATACTTTGTGCCCAGGAAGCCAATAGTGGATGATCCATGAAAGTCGTAATCCATTGCCGGGCGCTCATAACCTCGAATTTCTTAGGGTTATGCAACAGTTGTGGCCAACCTTCTTCAAGAGTTGCAGCGCCGGAAACAGGTGGTTCAAATTTTCGAATATCACTATTCCAGTCATGAAGCAAGGCAACGAATCGTGCTTCCCTGATATTGCATTCAGGATCGTTTTCCATGACTGCAGCAAGCAATTGATTCCGCATAAGCTGATACCCTCCAAAGCGGAATGGGCAGCATAGCGATTTCATGAGCTTATCAATATTGAAGATTTGATGAGTGTTTAACTGCTGCCAGTAAGTTCTGTAGTATGGTGAACCTGAAAGAGGACACAGATTCCCGCCGCTGCATAGAATACCCTTTCCATCTGTGTCACATATCGATCCATGCTGTTTACCCTTGCTGCAAATGCCGAATTCTTTCTCGGTAAATTTAACCTCAATAAGCGCCAGATCTACCTCTCCATCTGGACGTTTCAGCCATACTCCAAGATCTGCACTCGTCCTGAGTGATCCTCGTGAACCGGGTTCATTGAAATAATTATTATCACCTGCAACCTCAGCCTCTATTTTGAATACCTGATCACCTGCATTACCGAACAGCGGGCTCAGCAAATCCGGTCTACGAAAAAACGGTGCTGCAAGATTCAAGGCAAAACATTGCGAGGAAAGAACATGATGAGCGAACCTGTGAGGTTCTATACCGTTGCATCGAAGATGATCGAGAACATCATCCCTGAATTCCGGAAGAAGATTTTCTTTCCAGCGGTCTTCGGGAAACAGATATGCAGCCCTCTGCTCAGCATGAAAAGCGCAATCACTGACACCCGCAACAGTCTCCTTCCATTTAATCTGAAACGGAAGCATGGTCTGATATAAAACTGATTGACTTCCGGTTGACTGATTCCTTTCCATTTTTTAGCGTTATAAACTCACAAGTTATGTGCATACTGGGGTGAAAAAGTCGCAATCCGCTATGAGTGCAATTAGATATAAATTTGATAATTCAAGGTTGACAATCACCCACAAAGGAATCAATGCTCATTGGCATTTTCACTTTTTTTCAGCTTTGGTGATACCACTTAAAGCAAACATTACCCTCCATTTAAAAGCATCACCTTGCGCATTGGCTGGGACGCAATATCGTCGTATGGAGTGACGGGGCTAGTAGAATTAGAAGAAGTCAAAGACAAATCACAGGCAGTCTGTTTCATAAAATGGAAGTTAGATTTTGTCTCAATCCTCAATGGGTGCAATTAGATATAAACTGTCTCCCCCACCCCCATTCTGAGAACTATCTTGGTTGTGAAGTCGATACGTCAATTAATGGCAATCGAGTATGCAATGGAACGCTTACCTTCTTTCACATAAGGCTCACCGTTGGGCTTTCGTCTGGATACATTACGATTGTCATCATATTGACAGGTTGGCGCGACTGGGTAGGGTCATCACCGTCAAAGAGGAAAACTGTTGCGGTGTAATCACCTGCGCTATTGCCACGAACGCAGGATGCGACTAATGCTGAATGCACATTCTTCTTCGGAACAAATTCTGCGTCCATCATGGGTTCTGGCATATCGTCAACAAGAGTATTAACCCTATAAAGTCTATTTAGGCTTAACGGAATGCTCATATCTTGAAGCCTGCCAGGTATTAATTGATCATACATTTGATATAGCTTATTGAAGTACTGTGGTGAAAATCTCTCCTGAGCGTTTGGGCACTGTTGAAAACTTTTGATTGCTCTTTCAAGATAAGGCGCTGCGACCTCAGCAACTCTCTCCTGATCGTATCGTCCCAATCTACGGCATATTTCTTTGGCTACAATTTCGCCTTTTGAGCAACAATAGCCGCCCATCTCCATAAACATCTCAGGATCAGATTCTATTGTCATACATTCTTGTAACAGAACTATAGCTCTATCCACATCGTCGAGCAAATAGCAACATCTGGACAAATGCCTAATTGCTTCCATGTTTGTTGGGTTCTCAGACAAAACGCCCTCCAATAGGTGCGCTGCATTCCCAACCTCGTTGTTCTCCATATACCCCAAGGCCATCAAGAACTTGAAGTGCGAGTCAAAAGGGAATACATCGGCGGCCTTCCGAAACTCGTCTATCGCCTCAGCATGTTTATCTGCCTCTGACAGATTGAGAGCAGCCAACTTGTGTTCCAATGCATCCTTTAACTCATACAGCTTCCCCTTCTCCTTAGCAATGTCCATACATCGCACAAGGTCTGGATGCCAACACTTGGCGAAATCGTCTGGATCTCTCTTGATAAACTCTGAGTTCACCAGAACAGTTTTGAAGAATTCAAAGAACTTGTCTGAATCAACATCTTTGGACATGATAGACCCTCCTTCTATCTTGCTCTGCATAATATCATTCTCTTTTTGCTCAATAAAAGCATTTTGACCCGATATTTCTTTGTCAGATAGTTTTTCATTTCGCTGATTTTTTAATGTCATTACTTTTTGTAGTAATGAATCTCGATGAGTCATTGTAAACTCAAGAAAGCGAGCTTTAGAAATAATAAGCCTTACAGGGAATGGGAGTATTTCATATCCTTTATCAAAAACTGTATTCAATAACTTGTCGTCTTTTATTTTTTCCTTACTTATTTTTAATAGTCCATTGATGATAATTGGTTCTATTTTGGGGTAGTTTTGATCAAACAGTTCCTGAATTTTAGAACTGCTGGAACTTACTGCCGCTCCTGCTTTTTGTACTGAAAGATCAGCAATTGCCTTTGCTTTTCCTTTAAAGGAATTGAACATAATATGGTTAGTTAGGTGACTGCGTGATGTAGGTATTATACATTTTTTAACTTTGCGCGGTTTTTTATGGTATTATGCGTTAAATGTTTTATCGAACCAGAAAAAGTTCAATTAACTCTGATGATTTATATTTGATGCCAGAGACCTGAAGGAATAACCGGAAGGTTCCAGGGCGGTTATGCTCAATTCAGTCTTCATTTGAAGAACTATCTCGCGGCCCAGACATAAGCAACGATAGCACAGTTCCATGCGCCAGTTGAATACCGTAAAATTGATTTTGCTAGAAAACCACCCATTATTTTGATCGAGAGAAATGAATAGGTAAATTGCCCGATGATGGTCTGCGCTATTCCGTTCAGCAACATGAGTTATGTAGAGCCCTTGGCTTCAAGCCGCCAAGAGCATTTGATCCTGGCACTGAACCATGCCATTGAGTACTTAGGAGGAACCCCAAAATTCAATTTATCGAGAATATTATGGCTCGGTTGATAGAGAAATCGCCGCTACGATCCTGTATTTTCAGAAGTGATCAAACAATGGGTGCTTCATTATCAAACCGAAAAAAACCAAACCCATAAGGGAAAGAGGCGTTTACCCATTCTTGTTGCCTTAGCTTTAATTGTAATCAGATAAAACTAAGGCAACGAAAAAACAAGATCACCAGCAAATACCACACCTTTAACGAGTCCTCTTAAATCTTTTCACTTTAGACAGTTATGCCTTTGGGCCCTTTATAACAGTGCCACATTTTGGACATGAAACATTTTTGTATTCACTCATCCAAAACTCATGTTTGCACTTTGAGCATCTCACTTTGATGTCAGCCATCAATACGCAAATAATTTGCTTTACCGTATCCATGTAGCACCCTCCTAAGTAATTGGGATAATAAAAATAATGAGACGCATGGACAACCCGCTTTGCAAATAACCAGAGCGGCTATCTCGCCTTTCTTCGCCTCAATTTAAGTGTGACACTTGTTTTATATGCTTCTGTTGTATTTTGCAAACTCTGAGATCCAGAAATCCTCTCTTATTTCCTTAGCCACATCTAAAAGCCCTTCATCTCTTCCACCAAATTCGGTAGCAAAATTGAGCAAATATTCTTTTGCTTTTAGGGAGTCGCCAGAAAGATAATTTGCAAATGTCTTTTCAAACCATCTGACATCCTCCCCCTTTCCTGTCGCTGCTTTTGCAATGCCTTTGACCGCCGCCCCAGCGGCCATGCTGAATAGTTTTCCTCCAAGTCCTTTACTTTCCCAATTTTCTCTATCAGCATCCGCTTTCGAATCAATATTTGAATTGTACTTATCAACAAATTTCTGATATTCAACTTGATCTTTTCTGCCAAGCTTAATATTCCCAACACGAAGATTCTCTGGAACACCGCTTTTTTCTTCTTGCATCTCATAGCTCAGAAGAAATGCGCCAATAATTTCCGTAACAGGAAAGTCATGCGCCTCATATTTTCCACACCCACACTCGTTCGCCAACCCCTTATAGTGTTTCATTAAATCGACATCTTCCGAGAGAAGGCTTAGCGCCTCAGCAAATGTACTGTCTGTAATTCGAACATGATGTACTCCGCCTGGCTCATAGCTTTTTGAAAAAAAACCCATTTTACCCCCCCTTTTTTACAATAATTATAGAAAAAATACACATTTAATAACATTATCATTTGAAACTAATCTCTCGGCTGATCTAAGAGTATAAATATATTAAAATTACGTAAAAATGATATAAAAATCGAAGTATCTCATAATTCAAGCGTGGATGCAAAATCACACACTAGCGTATTGTTTGCCACATACTCGACAAATTTCTGGTACTGGTTCCAGGCCTCCCTTCTTGCGGCATTTTTTTTCATTTTCACCGATACCCAGCGTATGGGTAAACCAGAACTGCACAAAAACAGCAAACGCTTCGGCCATGGCATTGCTATCACGATCCGGAAGTGGACAACAAAGCACGTTGAAGATGGAAGGTTCAGCAGTCAGGATGCTGATAGGGAAATAAAAAAGCCTGCAAGTTGTCTTTGCAGGCTTTTAATAGGAGTGGGCGATAGAAGATTCGAACTTCCGACCTCTACCATATATAATATTATGCCGAAGCCATATATTACTGATAAAAATAGAGTTATAGGCCTATAAAAATTTTCGTGTAACACACGTTTAACAAAAATTTAATCACTGTCTATCAAGAAATAAAAACAACGATTACATCTCTTCATATGCCGCATATTCAGCCTGTTCTGCATGCAGATGATTTGACCTGAACACAAAAACTGATCCATTATGTTTATGACAAAAGTCGATCAATCCACACACTTCTTGATAGTGCTTATCATCTTGTTGATCTCCAGCACGTCGGTGGAGAGTTCCATCAGTTTTTTCTGAATATCAAGAATCTTGTCCGTGCAGAGATCATAGATCTCTCTGTTTTGCTCTGCACAGGAACCGGGATCACCTTCTTTTCTACGGCCACCAATGACGTAATCTACGTCTATTCCTACCGATTCCAGCTTTTTCCGCAGAATTTTCCCGATCATGCTCCGTCCATTGACATAAGGGGTAAGATAGCTCCCATCCTTGGCTCCTATAGCTTTTGCAAGGGCTATCTGTGTTCCAAACTGTTCCCTGATGACCTCCCTTAACCGTTTAGCCTGTTCTTTATAGACTACTTCACGAGCTGCCATAACCCCTTAATAATTTTGATGTGTAGATATAATTTTACTATATACTTAGTGAAGTATATCAATTTATAGCAAAATATATCACTAAATATTAATAACTACAAATATGCGCCCGCATGTAACCTTCGACACTCTGCCTCAGGCTGTCATGAGCTTGCATGAAAAGCTCGATGATATCGGAAATAAAATCGAAAGTTTGTCCAAACAACAGGCTTTTTCCCTGAGCGACGACACCCCCATCGGAGTGGATGAAGCAGCGAAGCTTCTCCAACTGAGCAAGGCCGCTATTTACGCAAAGGTCTACCGGAACAGAATCCCATACTATAAGGCCGGTGGCAAACTCTACTTCTCAAAAACTGAACTGATCGGTGAAATTCACTCCGGTCGACGACCTGCACAACATGAGCAGAAAACGGAGGAGTCATCTCCCGTTTTCCCTCAAGTCCTTTAAAGGTAATTCTTTTTCAACTTATGAACCAGATTCTGGATACGAGGAAATATGAGGCCAAACTATCCGCCATATTGCCTGAGGAAAAAACAGCTCCTTCTTCATGAACCTGTTTTTTCCTGAACATGAAGTTCGGCAACTGGATTCCGATGTCAAAAGCCTTTGTCAAAGAGCTGCCGACAGACCGGCCTTTCTCAAAGGTTGAAGCCGCCTTTTCCCTGCAGGTGGACTTTGACAAAGGCCACGCGGTCACAGTAGCCGGTTATGCAAAACGCTGGAACTGGAGCAGAAAAAAAGTTTCGACGTTTCTTGAAGAGATCGGAGTAACAATTGAATACCCGGAAAACACAGCGAAAAAGCAGAATCAGCAGGGACAGATCAGAGTACAGATACAGAACAGATCAAGAGCAGATAGAGATCAGATCAAGTTTATCAATAATAATGAGTTACCGTCGAATAAAAACAGAACCGGAACAGAAAAAGAGCAGATCGGGAACAGATCAAGGGACACTACTAAAGATACTGTAATACCTGATACCGGATCCTTTAGGAATCCCCCTGTAGTCCCCCTTAACGAAAATGAAAATGGAATTGGAAACGGGAGCTCGCCGTCAACAGTAGCGTCACCCCCGCTGGTAAATCCCGGATTCTCCCAGGAATTCATTGCGGAACACTGGAATCGCTGGCTCAGACTGAAAAAAGGCGGGAACTACAAAAATGCCGAAGCGGAAAGCATTGCTCTTGAAGCGCTTTTCGAGCTCTCTGAAGGAGACGAAACCATTGCAGCACAAGCCCTCAAAACGGCCATTGCCGGTCATGGACAAAGTTTTCTCTGGTGTTTCAACCAAAAGAACCATCAACCCACATCGCCTCATGTCGCAAACCAACACCATCAAAACAGCCCTCAGGAAAGCGGCCTGCAGTTTGGTGCCGACAACCTCCGATGGCTCGAACTTCATGCTCGAACAGAGCGTGAAGAAATTGGCCCGGAACTTCAATGATGCATGGGCCCGGTCAATAGAGTTGCTTACCCGTGCCGATGAGATTGAAATCGAACGGGCGATCAGAACTTTGCAGGTCATCAAAGGAAAAACCTATGCAAAGGCTCTGCTCAAGGAAAACGGCCGAGTCATCAACGATATCGGCTTCGATATCGGAATCGGCCTGATGTTCCGTAAACACAACATCAGCAGGGCCGAACTTAACCGCTGGTACAATGAAGCTGAAAAGACAAAGTTTGAAGGGCATATCTTCCAGCCGCTTCCCGACAAGGCTGATGCCTGGAAACTCTTTCTGTCTGTTCGGGAAAAGCTGTTTGAGTTGCACCGGGCAGCAGAAGAGTTACGTGACCTGAAAAAGAAATCACTGCTTCCTGCTCATACCAGCTTAACCGTCGTCGGCGTTAAATCCGCCATGGAACTTGGCATGTGGAAGCTCTTTTACCCGGAGCAGAAACAGGAAGCATTTACCCTGCTTCTGTGGCAGGAACTGCCAAAAGAAGCCCGACTGGATTTTTTCCAGACGCTTTCCCCCGAAGAAAAATCCCGTATCTATCAACACCCTGACCCAGCAGCCCGTGAAGCTGAAACTCAAAAGCTGTTCGACAAGATGCTAAAGAAGCCTGTTCCCGTTATACAGCAGCAATAAACCACATATAACCCGATGCAGAAAAACACTCCATGAAAATGCTTCTCTGCCATCCCAGTCTGGAAACAGACCACCAAAAGCCCCCGCGAAGGGGGCTCTCTGGGTACTACCTGAATGCTGTTTTGGCTATCGCATGCTGCATCATCTCATTGGTACTGAATGCCGCATGGACAAGATGAACACGCTGCCCGATGCCGCTCTGTCCTGCCTGTCGTGCGCAAATTTTCCGGAACTCAGAGGCAAACCCCACTGCAATCACTCTCATGGCCTCAAGAATCCCTGTCGAAGCTTCTACAAGAAACAGAGCGATGATGTTGGTTTCAGACTGCATCCATACCCTGCGGGTTTCATCGTCAAACTGTGACGTGTCGAAGGAAATGTCAATGCTGAACCCTTCCCCGAAATCAAGGACAACAAACGGTATATCCCGTTGTTCAAATAGGTATGCAGTAATCCTGCCCTTTGAAAAAAGCTCCTTTTCCTTTCGCGATATCTTGTTGAGAGACATCAGCACATTGAAAAAACCATCAGTCGGCAGAGCAACATGCTGCTCCCTGCCGGTACAGTATTTCTCGTGAGGAAAAAGCTCTCCTACCTGATAGACTTCCATAATGCATCACGTTGTGCCCGGTACACTCCGGACGGGTTAACAGTAAAATACGCATTCAAATCATTCCCCGGGGGGACAAAGGCTTCCCCACGGTCAGGCAAACTTTTTGCGAAAGGGAGAGAAGAGAGCTGCACAAACGAAGAGCGGAAGCGAACGGCCCTTGCACAAAACAGGCAAACTGACCTATCCTTGGCCGGACCCATCCGGGGACAAGAATCCGGAAGTCCGCATAGCGGCTGCTATGAGCGCAGCGATTCCGAAGCGAAGCGCCAACGCTTTTCTTTACTGCTGGCGGGTTTCTTGCTTTTTCAAGTTGCAAGAAACATGACAGCAATGATGACGGGGAGAGGCCGACAAGGTATATCGCCCCTGTAAAACAAGACTTGGAGGCCGAACCCCGCACGTAAAAATCGCTGAGCTGGTGCGCTCTTCGGCTGTTGCGCACCTGCTGAGCGATCTGTTTATGAATTACCGAACCGACACGATCTGCAATGGCGACAATGGTGGAGTGCAGCGAAGGCGGGGCGCTTGCTTTTTCTCCTGCAAGCGGCATGACTGAGTGTAACGGAACCGTTGTTGCCCGTGGGGATCGGAGACTGGAAAGCAAAAACAGCCTTTGCGCTTTTGCCGATTGAACACAACGGAAGCGAAGCAGGAGTGGAGAGAGTGAGGCCAATGCGAAAGGGCTGCATGATCATGATACTGAGCCTTGTCAACTTGCTCCAAGCGGCGGCTGCCTGGTGCGCCTTTTGCTTTTTGCACTGCAAAAGGCGTGACAGATCAAGCAGCGACCGCGTTCGTTTTGTAACACTCCGCAACATCGGTTCGAGTCTTGCAGGCAGTGCAACGCGCGCCTGCCTGGGGTGTGGAAGTGAACAGCCGGCACGCAGCACGAAGTGTCTTTGCGAACTGGTCGAGAACGGGGCGGGCGGGCAATGCGACAAAGGAGCGAGGACGCATGCCCTCCTCAGCCCCTCCATCTTTGCAATAGTCCGACTTATCCGGGACACTGAAGCAATGCCCTGTATACATGCAGATATGTTGACATGATGACATGCAATCAAGTCGCCAAAACGATTCAATTCAGAAACTTGGAATAGGTGCAGTTCCGCGAACACCATGCATCAATCTCCGAAACCAAAAAGAAGCACAGCAAGCAAAAGGCCCGGCTTGGCCGGGCCCCGGTTGGTCACACACTGATCAGGGATGCTTCCTGAAAGCTGAAATAACCTCCTTTGCTGCCGATAATGACATGATCGAGAATTTTCACGTCAAGAAGTTTACCTGCATCGACAAGCATTGCAGTAACCTTTTTATCGGCTGAACTCGGTTCAACATCTCCTGACGGGTGATTATGGGCAAGAATAAGCGCATGGGCATTAGCCAGAAGCGCTCCTTTGAACACTTCTCGCGCATGAACCAGCGAAGCATTGAGAGTTCCCTTGCTGATCATCTCCATCCCGATGACCTGATGTTTCGTATCAAGGTAAAACGAATGAAATTCCTCACCTGCTTTCTCATGCAGTCCGATGGCCTGCAGCAGATCATACACCATCCGGGCACCATTGATTTTTTTATGCTCGTAAATAACCTGCGATTCCTTCACCAGCCGGATTCCATAGCGTGGAATAATGACCTGTTGTTCCTCTGCGGTAAAAAGCGGAAGAGTACGGGAGTGTGTCATGGTCGTAAACGTTTAAAGTTGCCTGAATCTTCTCTTTCAAATCATTCCCCGGGGGGACAGAGGCTTCCCCGCGGGCAGGCAAACTTTTTGCGCAAGGGAGACAAGAGAGCTGCACAAACGAAGAGCGGAAGCGAACGGCCCTTGCACAAAACAGGCAAACTGACCTATCCTGGCCGGCCCCCTCCGGGGATGAGCAATCCTGAAATCCGCAAAGCGGGTATGACTAATCTTTTTCTTCTGAGTTTCTTCCATGTGCTGAACTGAGCCGGTAAACCGGACAGTTGAGCACAATGACGCTGAAGCCAAGGCATCAGCCACATCGAGCCCTGAACTGCTTGCCGTGGAATGAATGTCCGTTGGCATGACTTTTTGCCTGGCATTCAGCAAAAAGCATGAGAACGACAGAAGGGAGCAAAAGCAGATGAGGGCGAAGCCCCGGTTCCAGCACTCCCCTTTCCGAAAATGAAGACATGCAAACGTGATGAGATGAACTCATGCATGCATAGAAACATGATGGCAGGTCGTCATAGCAGAAAACCTGCCTGATATGAAAAGCCCCGGATTAACCGGGGTCTTCGTCATGGTGGCCAAGGATGTAATCAGCCGCCTTCTGTGCTCTTGAGCTGACCTGAATGATGAATTTCGGATCGGCTTTCATTTTCTTGAGCCAGCCGTTGAGATAGGCCGCCGAGCTCTGTATTGTTTTCTGCTCGATGCCGGCCACTCCGGAGAGGAACGAAGCGGTCATTTCGGCGAGAAGCTCTTCATCGGAGTACTCGTGTGAGCCGAATCCCCAGTTTTGGGTTACGCCATCTCTCTTCAGGCGTGAGCTGTGTCCAGTGCTATGCGCCAACTCATGATAGGTGGTTTGATAAAAGTCCGCACTGTCTGAAAAGCTCTGCAATGCCGGTACTCTTACTTCGTCACGGGACGGGATGTAACAGGCATCGTTTCCGCCATAATTGATCACCGGCCGGTTCGGCATTTCCTGGATAATTGCCTCAGCTCTTTCGATTGAGCTGTTGTTCTCTCCGATGGGCGATGGTACATCAACGCCTTCAACACCGTTGGCAGGGTAAACCTTGTAATAGCGCATAAAAGGGGTAAGCTCCTTCTCGCCGGTCTTCTTGTTTTCTCTTTCAAGCATTTTCCAGAAAACAACCGGGAGCCCTTTGCAGCGGATGGTACCGCCCAGTTCCTCAGCCTGGTTTCTTGTCAGGAAATATTCGCACCCCGCCGTGGAGAGTAAAAAGAGGTTGATACCACGATAAACCTTCCCTGAAACCAGGTTTTTCGGTAAACCGACGCTCCAGGGCTGACGCCAGGGTGCAACGCCCTTTTCAAGCTGGGCAATAATCTGACCGGTGATGATTTCATAGACAGTAACTGACATAACGCCTCCGTAGGTTAGAGATTGATGCAATGCGAACGTGCACTACAGCAACAGGGGACAAGCGAGGACGGTCTGACTGCATGACTTGAACGCCGGGCTGCCCTCCACCGGCTACCCGCCCCAGCGACAGCGGGAGGAGTTGCCGGCGGCAGCCTTAATGTTCTGATAGCATCGCCAAGCCATTTTTCACCCGGCTTCGAAGATGAGAACCCACAAAGGACGGTATAGAGGAGAGGAAATGGTGCGACGTGAAGTCGCGGAACTGAACTGTTATTTGAACCAACTGTGCCGTCAGTTGCCCACACTGGTACATGCAGGCAGAGTAATCCGCCTGT
>Ga0118677_10009783_pt1 | contig 14855 bp, 12 predicted proteins | sample AliMusrvi5mmetaG_FD_86154 | JGI IMG/M metagenome (GOLD analysis project Ga0118677, IMG submission 86154)
ATGCCTGGTCATTTCATGCAGCATACAATTGACCTTGCAAAAACACAAAGCATACCAGCGGCTGAAATACTCGTTCCCCTATCAGGCCTCATTGCTCTGATCGGAGGATTAAGCATTCTTCTTGGCTACAAAGCAAAAGAAGGAGCGTGGCTCCTTGTGATTTTCTTAGTAACTGTTACATTTTCCATGCATAGATATTGGATATTTGATGATCTCCTAGTAAGAGACATGCAACAGCTCATGTTTATAAAGAACATGGCTCTTTTAGGAGCTGCCCTCCTCATTACCCATTTTGGCTCAGGTCCTTTAAGCATGGACAGCTGTGCTAGAAGAGCACCTAAAACTAAAAAAAGATAAATTCTTTTAGATGACCTGCTAGCAGGTCATCTTCCTTTAAGGGAATCTTTTCGTATACATATGACAATAAGGCTGCTTGCCAGTCTTTTGGTAATAGTCTTGATGATAATCTTCCGCTGGATAGAAACGGGATGCCGGAAGAATTTCTGTTGCGATAGACAATCCTAAATCCTCCAGCTGCTGTTTTATGGCTATAGCTACTACCTTCTGCTTTCCTGTTAGATAATAAATCCCTGAACGGTATTGAGTCCCTCTATCGGGTCCTTGACGGTTGACTTCGGTAGGATCATGAATCTCAAAAAAATACCGAGTAAGATCTTCGTAGCTGATTTTTTTAGGATCATAAATCACCTCGATAGCCTCAGCATGCCCAGTAAGTCCTGAGCAAACTTCTTCGTAGGTAGGGTTAACTACTTGTCCCCTTGTATAGCCCGAGAGAACATCTAGCACTCCATGTAGCTTTTTAAAAAGATGCTCCATCCCCCAAAAGCACCCTCCTGCAAATAAGGCTCTAGGAAATCCTTGATCATCAACAGCTGATACAAAAAATAAAGACAGAGAATTTACGCAGTGCCGGGTATTTTTTTCAGTCAGCCGCTCTCCCGTAAAGACATGTCCCAAATGTCCTCCACATCTCTTGCATAAGATCTCTACTCTTCTACCATCTGCATCAGTCTCTTTTTCTACTGCACCTTCAATCTCTTCATCAAAACTTGGCCAGCCACACCCGGAAGAAAATTTAGATCCAGATAGATAAAGTGGCGCATCACACTGCCGGCAGATATATATGCCAGCTTCGGAAAAATCCTCATATTCACCGGAGCCTGGACGCTCTGTGTGTTTTTCGAGGATAATTTTTGCACTATCGCTTGGAAGCTTGTGATATCGTTTCATTTTTGCCTCTTTTAGATCAAAGCTAGGGGATTTTCTTGAGAGACTTCTTCTACAGCGGAAAGAATAGACTCTATCGACATGGTAAATAAACAGTCGCTCATCTTACTGCCTGCACATCCATCTTTAAAGCAGGGTCTACAAGGCATATTCCTTGTAACAACTACTGCTTTTGGATGCATCCATGGGCCCCAATTGAGTTCTGATGTAGGGCCGAATAATGCAACCACAGGAGTCTTAAGAGCTGATGCCATATGTAAGGGGACCGAGTCCACACAAATTAAAAGCTCCGCTTTTGCAATCAGAGCTCCTAGATCCTTTAAAGAGGTCTTTCCACCAAGATCTATAACTTCCTCAGGGCAAAATTTACGTATTGCTTCAATCATATCCCGTTCTTCCCTATCAGGACCCGAGGTTAAAACGACTTTTTTCCCTTGGGAAACTAGCTCTGAGGCAAGCGTTCCTATAGCCTGAGGAGGGAGGCACTTAAACCTCCATCTAGAAACCGGATGGATCACTATATAGTCTTCTTCCCCTTTAAGGAGCCCTTTCACATGAGCATTACTCTGCTCCGGAATATGGAAAAATAAGTCTCTTTCTTCCTGCTTAGGAAAAAGCCCTATGCAGCGCAAAGCATCTAGCTGCTTTTCTACCGTATGGCGAGGGGTTGGGGTATTTTTTACAGTGTGGGTATATACTTTTTTTCTACCAAAAACTCTTTTTCCACCCCGATCAAAACCTATCTTATAGGGGCTCTGAGAAACTAAAGCAACAAGAGCTCCCCGATCCCCTTCGGTAAGATTTATAACCAGATCGTACTTTTCTTTTTTGATCTGCAATAGAATGGTAATTTCTTTTTTTAGACGAGAGAATAAGAACATCTTCTTCCATCCTCGATCGTAAGTATGAAATTTGGAAATACCCGGATGTCCTTCAAGCATGGGCAAAGTATCCTTGTAGATGTAGGCATCGACTTGGACACTAGGAAGAGATTTATTTAAAAAGGAAAAAACGGGAGAAGTTAAAAGAACGTCCCCATGATGACGCATCTTAATAACAAGAATTTTCTTTACATTTTTGAGATCGGGATAGTTTCCGTAAGTCATAATACCAGTTTTTTTTACACGATTTAGTTTTTCTCGATGAGATTAATCTAGCAGAAACCTATAATTTAAGGCTGCCCAATCTAAAAAAATGTAGGAGATTTTAAATGCCTTCAGAACAAACACTATCCATTATTAAACCAGATGGAGTAAGCGCTAACCATATCGGTGACATCCTTGCTCGCTTCGAAAAAGCAGGCCTTAAAATCGTTGCCGCTAAAATGCAACACCTAAGCCCTGAACAAGCAAAAGGATTCTATGCAGTACATGCTCATAGACCTTTTTTCCAAGAACTTGTTTCCTTCATGATCTCTGGCCCTGTTCTTATTACAGTGCTTCAAGGTGATGATGCTGTTATGAAAAATAGAAAGCTTATGGGAGCTACGAACCCTAAAGAAGCAGAAGCTGGAACTATCCGCGCTGACTTTGCAAAGTCTATCGATAAAAATGCCGTTCATGGATCCGATAGCTTAGAAAATGCAAAAACAGAAATTGCGTTCTTCTTCAAGCCTCAAGAAATTTTCACAAGATAATTTCGTATAAATCCCCCATTGAACTTTAAAGGCTCGTGGGGGATCTCTTGACAAACTCAAAAATCTCATTACTATTTTAAAGTTGGAATATTCCAAATACGAAAGACTTTTTCGAGATCCAAATTTCCTGGACACCCTTCGATCTTATCAGCCAACCTACAAAGTCCTCCGATAAATTGGTCTTGAGCTTGTGAAAGAGACTCAGGACTTCCTTCACGAATCTTACTCACTACCCCTTCAAATAACCGATAGTAAGATAAAAGAGCTCCTGGATCATCATCGAACTGGAACTCCCCCCGTTCACCCATTTCACAAACCTTTTCAGAAGGTTTTATTAAATCAGAAAATTTCACCAATCTGTTCGAAGCATGTATGTTTATCCTCCCCTCTTCTGAAGCTATTTCACTAAAGCAAACAAGATTTATCGCTGAAACTAGAACATTCGACTTACTTTTAAGAGGGGCTAAAAGAATTAGACTCCATTCTTCACAATGCAGCAGAATTGGACCGAGGGACTCTAAAGGAGAAAAAAGGATTGCAAAAAATGCGCCATTGATCCCGATTAATTGCAGCCTATGGTCTTGATCACTCTTAGGGAATGTAATTAGCAATTTAGAACCTACCTGGAGATTTTTAGTTTAAATTTAAGTGAGGCATTCCCTCCTCATTTAGGAAGGGGGAATTTAGCAAAAACCTCACTTTAAAAACAAGAATACAACTTAATTAAAAAACACAAGAAAACCTTTAATTACACAAATAAAAAATATCTTCCTATACTTTAGCATCTATTACAAAAGTGACAGGCCCATCATTCACTAAAGACACTTGCATATCGGCACCAAAGGATCCTGTAGCAACATGAGGAATATCTCTCCGAAGCTCCCCGATGAATTTTTCATACAGCTCTTTGGCTTTACAGGGAGGCGCTGCACCAAAGAAATCAGGACGTCTCCCTGACGCGCAATTGGCATAGAGAGTAAACTGAGACACTACGAGAACACTTCCTCCTATATCCAGAAGGGAAAAATTTATTTTTTCATCGACATCTTTAAACATACGAAGGTTGACGAGCTTATTTGCAAGCCAAACTGTTTGCTCTGGAGCATCATCTTTGTGAATCCCTAAAAGAACAAGAGCTCCTTTTTCTATTTCTCCAATAACTGAGCCTTCAACTGTAACACTTGCCTTTAAAACTCTTTGGACTAAGATCCGCATTCACTAAGCCTTTGCTTTAAAGCATCTAGTTGTTTTTTAAGTGAAAGGGGAAATTTGTTTCCGAATATGGAAAAATAAGTCTGAAGTCCCTTAACTTCCTCTCCCCATTTTTTTATGTCTACATAAAGGAGCTTTTGCTCCGCAGCAGGAGTCATATTTAGACCTGAAATATCAAGGGCTCCTTCTGCAGGAAGATAGCCAATGGGAGTCTTTATTGCATTATCCACCCCATCACATCTTTCAAATATCCATTTAAGAACCCGAATATTGTCTCCAAATCCAGGCCAGAGCCACTCTTTACATTCCCCTTGCAAAAACCAATTTACGTAAAAAAACTGGGGAATTTGTTTGCTGTATTTTTGTTTTCCCATTTCTAACCAATGAGCAAAATAATCCCCCATGTGATAACCACAAAAGGGAAGCATAGCAAAAGGATCGTGACGAAGTTTTCCGACAGCACCGGTGGCGGCAGCGGTCGTTTCTGAAGACACACTGGCTCCATAAAATACCCCGTGATCCCAATCAAAGCTTTGGGAGACCAAGGGAACAATACTTGATCTTCTACCCCCAAAAATAATCGCTGAGATAGGAACCCCTTCTGGATCATTCCATAGAGGATCAATCATTGGGCACTGCTGCGCGGAAACAGTAAAACGGGCGTTGGGATGGGCTGCGGGAGTTTTACTATCCGAGGTCCAGGGCTTACCTTCCCAGCTCGTAAGTGAAGCGGGCTTGTCTTTTGTCATCCCCTCCCACCAAACATCCTTTTCAGAGGTAAGAGCAACATTTGTAAAAATGGTATTTTTCTCTATCGTTTTCATCGCATTAGGGTTCTTCTCATAAGACGTTCCAGGGGCGACACCAAAAAAACCAGCTTCCGGATTAATTGCATGGAGCCTGCCATCTTCTTTCCATCTCATCCAGGCAATATCATCTCCTACACATTCGATCTTCCAGCCTGGAAGGGTGGGACTAAGCAGTGCGAGATTTGTCTTTCCACATTGACTCGGAAAAGCTGCGGCAAAATACTTTTTCTCTCCCTTTGGGCTCGTAATACCAAGAATTAACATATGTTCTGCAAGCCACATCCCCTCTTTTGCCATAACCGAAGCAATTCGAAGGGCAAAGCTTTTTTTACCCAGTAGTGCATTGCCACCATATCCACTGCCGTACGACCAAATGCTCTTTTCTTCTGGGAAATGCACGATATATTTTTGATCAGGATTGCAAGGCCAATAGCTATCTTTATCCCCCTCCTTAAGCGGAGCTCCAACAGAGTGCATGCACGAGACAAAAAAACTTGCGGCTAAGGTATCGAGAACCCCTTTACCCATCCGAGTCATGAGCTTCATGTTGCATACAACATAGGGAGAATCAGTGATCTGCACTCCTATATGAGAAAGGCTAGAGTCTAAGGGGCCCATACAATAAGGGATGATGTACATAGTGCGTCCCTTCATGCACCCCGAAAAAAGCTCCTGGAGCTTTTTTTTCATTACAATAGGGTCCTGCCAGTTATTTGTCGGGCCTGCATTCTCTTTTTTTAGGGAGCAGATAAATGTCGCCTCTTCAACCCTTGCTACATCGCTTGCGAGTGAGTGACACCAAAAACTTGAGGGGCGTATATTTGGATCGAGACGAACGAAGGCTCCTTTTTCTACAAGGATCTGCGTTAAAGAATTATATTCATCTTCAGATCCATCACAAAGATGTACATCTGAAGGAGAACAAAGCTCTACGGCTTTTTGGATAAAATCAATAAGGACAGGATTTGACAAGGACTGCAAAAGATTTTTTAGGTCCGTAATGTGCTCCTATTAGATAGACATCGACTTTCTTTTTTTGAATTTATCCAAGTATTCAAGCGCCTTACCAGTTCCAAGACATACTGCAAGTAGCGGGTTCGGAGCTACAATTACAGGAAGTCCTGATTCTTTAATAAGGGCTTTATCAAGACCTTTAATAAGGGCTCCACCACCAGCAAGCACTAGACCTCTTTCAACAAGATCAGCTGCAAGCTCGGGAGGGCACTTTTCAAGGGTCAATTTGACATTTTCTATGATTTGCTGGATGGGTTCTGCAAGACACTCTCTGATTTCTACAGAGTTGATTCTTTTAGTAACAGGAAGACCTGCTACCTGATCTCGACCTCTTACTTCCATTTCAAGCTCATTATCACCAAGTGGATAGGCAGATCCTATTCTCATTTTAATTTCTTCAGCCGTTCTAGGGCCTATCATGAGATTATAGGTTCTACGCATGTAGTTAATAATGCACTCATCGAATTCATCCCCTGCAATACGAAGGGATCTGGCTTCTACAATTCCACCGAGGGATATGATTGCAATCTCTGTAGTACCACCACCTATATCGATAATCATGTTTGCAGAAGGTTCATGTACTGGAAGATCCACACCAATAGCTGCTGCCATTGGCTCTTCAATGAGGATCACTTCTTGAGCTCCAGCTCGAAGCGCAGAGTCTTCTACCGCTCTTTTTTCTACCCCAGTAATACCTGAAGGCACTGCAATAAGAATCTTCGGACGGATAAGGCTTCTTGAGGGTGTTACCCTCTTAATAAGAACCTTTAGCATCCCTTCCGCGATTTCAAAATCAGCAATAACACCATCTTTCATGGGGCGAACTGCATGAATCCTGCGAGGAGTTTTTCCTAGCATGGCTTTTGCTTTATGACCGACGGCTAGCACTTCATTTGTCACCGAATCTACAGCTACAACAGAAGGTTCCGCAAGAACTATCCCCTTACCACGAACAAAAAGCAAAGTATTCGCCGTACCAAGGTCAATTCCGATATCACTTGAAAAAAGCCCGGACATTTGCCCTGCTTTTTCAGCAAGAGAGCGGCTAACTTTTTTGATTACTTCTTTTATTGAATTCGGGTAACTTGTTGTCATAAAATCGCCTTTTAAGTCTTAAGAAGCTCTAGTACATCTTCCCATGTGAGCTTCGCAATTGCTTCATCATCGCAGCTTACCACTTTCTTGACTAATCCTTTTTTCCGCTTCTGCATTTCTGCAATTTTCTCTTCAATTGTACCTAAAGTAATCAATTTATACGCGGACACGGAACTCTTCTGCCCCATTCTATGCACCCTGTCAGTGGCTTGATTTTCAACAGCTGGGTTCCACCACATATCATAATGAATCACAGTATCTGCACCAACTAAATTAAGGCCTGTACCACCGGCTTTTAGCGAAACAAGGAAAACAGAGATTGTTGGATCCTCATTAAAATCTTTAACAACTTCTAATCGATTTTTTGTAGATCCGTCAAGGTAGGAAAACTTAATACCCCGCAGCTCAAAATCATTCTTCATAATTTGAAGCATACGCGTGTATTGAGAAAAAATAACCGTTTTATGCTTACCTTCAACTAAGGTCTGAAGAAGATCTAGAAGCATTTCATATTTTGCTGAATCCCCAGGTTCAGCTTTTTCCTTAGCAAAAATCGCCGGATGGCAGCAAATCTGTTTAAGCCTTGTAAGCGTTGCAAGGACATGAATCTGCACCCTATCGAACCCATCTCTTTCCACAAGTTTTACAAGCTCATCTCTTGCCGACTGAGCATAAGACTTATATAACGCAAGCTGTACTTCGGAAAGCTGGCAATGGTATACAAGTTCTGATATGGGAGGAAGATCATCGAGCACATCACTTTTCATTCTACGTAAAATAAAGGGAGCGACCTTTTTTCGCAGGTATTCAAGGTTCTTACGCTGCTCATCACCAGTCACCCGGATATACCGCTCTACAAACCTATCATAGGTGCTTAAAAAGCCCGGCATGAGGAAATCAAAAAGACTCCACAGCTCATCTAAAGAATTTTCTATCGGAGTACCAGATAGGATTAGTCTATGATCTGCTTGAACCATCTTTACAGATTTAGCATTACGCGTTCCCCGATTTTTAATATGCTGAGCCTCGTCGAGGATAACATAAGAAAAGGGCATTAGCTTATACGTCTCTATATCTTTTTGCAGTAAAGTATAGGAGGTAATCACCACATCATAATCTTTTACCCCTTCGATAACTTTCTTACGTTGATTCGGAATCCCATCAATAACTATAGCTCTAAGCTTTGAATTAAATTTATTACACTCCTCTTTCCAGTTATGGAGAAGGGATGTTGGACATACAATTAAGGAGGGCCCCGTTTTTCTCTTTACATTCTGTGTAATAGCTACTATCGCCTGCAAGGTCTTTCCTAATCCCATATCATCGGCGAGTATCCCATTAAGGTACATAGAACGAAGTCGCTCGATCCAGTGGACCCCCTCTAATTGGTAGGAGCGAAGGGTTGCTGTCACATTTTTTGGCACTGCGGAATAGGTGAGCTGTTTTTCTCCAAGCATTTGTTTACGGATATCTACAAGCTTATCAGATATGGAAAAAGTGACAGGCAATCCCTCAAATTGGGATTCATCAATGTTTGCAAGACTCCATAAAGGACGAACTAACTTATGGTCTTCGAGAACTTCAATACCAAGCTCATCAAACATTTTTACCACACCGCTGATTCTATCTAAATCGAGAACGAGGACCTTCGAAAGTTTCCCCCCCTCCTGCCCTTTTTTACCTTTATTCTTCGAAGAATCAAGCTCAATAAAAGACTTTTTGGTAGACATACATTCCCAAAGAGTATCTACCCTTACCCCTTTAAGAGCTCCATTGACTTTAAGATCTATTTGGTAAGCATCTATTTTATCCGTGTGCTCAAGATACAAAGAAAATTCTGATAGATCATAGATGAACTGATCGAGAAGATTCTGGGGGCAGTTAAACTTCACTCTATGCTGATTTTGAGGGATAACTTCTGTCATAAATTCCACAATTTTCTTCTCTGACTTAGAAACAAACACTCCTGTCTCAGCATTGAAAATAAAATCCTGGAAAAGATCTTCTAGAATTTTCCTTTCTTCAACTAGGTTTCGAGCTAGAATCCCTTCTTTACCAATGAAGTTCGCTATGTGCTCGTAATCAAGTTGAGAGGCAACCGCCGGAATCTTTTGCCCGTCATAGACAAAATTAACAAGAGCATCTAACTCTCCATTCAAGAAAGAAATATCACAAATAGCCTCTAATGATCCTACGAAGGGAAGAGTAACAAAATCCTCAAGAGCTTCCTGGCGAGATACATCCGCATAGCAAGAGAGTTTCGGTATTGCATTCTCAACAAGGGTCCCAAAAAGAGGCTCAGGGATTGTCATATCCCGAATCGAGCGCAGGTTTCTTAAATGCAGTCGGGTAATTTCAGGTCCAAACCTATAATATGCATTCTTGTAAAACATCCCAGGCTTTGCGCATTCAAAGAATCTTACTGACTCAAGCGTCACCTCCTGAGCATCAACCACAACAAGAGGATTAATCAAAATTTTAGAGGTCGGAGGAGGTATATATTCAAGCTCAAAGCGAAGGGAAGCCGGAATCAAAGAAAACTTGACAGGCATCTCTAAGGTCCCTTCAAAAATACCGGGTAGTATAGGAAAGTCATCATCTTGATGGGAATAATTTGCGTGACTAAGCTGGGAAGAAGCAATCTCACAAAGTCTTGCTGCTATCATCCCAAATACCTCAATATCTATAAATCCAAGCCGTAAAAACTTCTCTCCCGAATTTGTCTCATGAAATCGGACATGATCCATAACCAGGCGAACAACCTCTTTTTGAGATCCTTCAAAGGATTCAAAAGAAAAAGCATACTTTTTACTGCTCATAAAAATCGGCTCTTCGTATCTCACCGACTCAACAAAGGATTTCAAATTAGGCACATGAAGGGGTTTTGATCTAAAAGGAAGTCTTAGAGCCATCTGCACTTCTACTTGCCCTTTATTTTCATTCTCCGTAGGGGCTGGCAAATTGAAAATGAGGTTTATCTCTGCTTTATCTACATGAAGCTTTTCCTTTTCTCTGAAAAACGGGGAACTTGCAAGAAGCTGAGCTGATGCTACATATTCTTGGAGAAGCTGTTTCTGGTATAGCCCTTCTTGCCTTTGAACCTCCTTACTTTCCGCGGCTTTTAGTTTTTCAATGAGTTCGATTTTATCTTTATCATTAATCTCATTTTTTTCTGAGACTTCTTCAAGATCAGTTTCCTTGGAGTACTCAACTAAAATCTTATCTATATTGTCTTCGAGATAATATAAAACAGCTGCAAGATGTTGACAATCAAAGTTATAGGGACAGTCGCAGTCCGAGTCAATCGTAGCGCATTCATTTCTGTCTATCTCAATTTCACTCTCATAACAGTTATCATACTGTCCAAGAACTCTTGCGCTAATGCGCATTGTCTTGCCATCTAGATGTAATAATTTGGCAGACACAACTTTTTGTTTATCAAAAAGTTCCTTACCTTCTTTTACGATTGTCGAAGAGAAATCCTGCTTTAACTTTCGAAAATTTAACATAGTGCTTCCGCTAGGGTTCTAAAAGTTGTAATCACTAAGCCCTCCCCTTCTTTCGATACGAAGACCTGGACTAATAAATGCTTTTTACATCCTTTTGCATCCAATCGCAAGAAAAAATCACTCCGACATTTCTTTTTTTTAATTGCGTAGAGTGAAAAAAAGAAAAAAAATTAGTGAAAAAAAAGCTGCAAAGTCACTATCCTTCTTGTTTTTGCTGAATATGCGGGTGTAGCTCAGTGGTAGAGCATCACGTTGCCAACGTGAGGGTCGTGAGTTCGAGCCTCATCACCCGCTTTAGTTTAAGACAACAAAAAATATTCATCATTTCGCGGGTGTAGCTCAGTGGTAGAGCATCACGTTGCCAACGTGAGGGTCGTGAGTTCGAGCCTCATCACCCGCTATGATTTCTCAATATCAATATCCAGCATTCAAGGAGTCAAGTAATGGACCAAACGGCATCTCAAGAACCAGAACTGAGCAGCAACTTAGTACGTTTTACCATCAATAAAAAACCAGGCTCCCACATTGAATTTGATGTAGAGGCCTCGAAAGAGCTCGTCTCACTCGCTAAAACCAAAGCTTTAAAGGGTGTTGCAAAAGAAGTAACTCTTCCCGGCTTCCGCAAAGGAAAAGCTCCAGACGCCCTAATTTTAAAGAACTTTTCTAAAGACATTGATAAAGAGTGGCAATCATCTATCGCAGATCTAGCCTTCAAAGAATGCCAAAAAATTGCCAAGGTACGACTGCTTGGACAAGATGCAAAAATCACTTTCAACATGAAAAATCATACCGCAGATGGCGCATCTCTTACTCTTACAATGGAAACAGAACCTGAAATCCCGACGGTTGACCCAAAGACATTTGTAGCAAAACCTGTTCAGCGCCCAGCGGTTGACAACGAGAAAATCGAAGAAACTGTCCGACAGATCCTCTTTTTCTTTGCTGAATGGAAACAAATCGAAGGGCGACCTGTACAAGAAGGGGACTTCGTTATCCTAGATGTTGACGCGCTAGAGCAAGAGCCAAACACAGCTCTTTTCACAAATACTCGATTCGAAGTGACTTCTAAATATATGGCAAAGTGGATGATGGACCTAGTAGTTGGAAAAAATCTCTATGACACTATAGAAGGAACGAGCATTGCGGATGCTGATGCAAAAGATAAAGAAGACTTCAAACCGCAAAAAGTACGTGTCACTATAAAAGCAATTGAGCAAGGGACACTTCCGGAGATCACAGAAGACTTCTTAAAGAAACTTGGAGTAACTAGCCAAGAAGAACTCACTTCATCTATAGAAAAGCTTCTAAATAAACAAGCCGATGAACATGTTAAAGAAAAAATGCATGAGCAGGTAAACGATTTTCTTCTAGAAAAATACCCCTTCGATCTACCACCTACACTTATTGAAAAAGAAGCTCAGTTTCGCATGAGACAACTAGGACAAGACGGTAATTTTCAAAAATATTGGCAGACATTGAGCCCAGCTGATAAAAAGAAGACATTAGACTCCATTTATTCTCAGTCTGAAAAAGCTGTTCGAATGTTCTACATGTGCCGCAAGATCATAAGTGATGCGAAAATCAATATATCTCCACAAGACCTACCAAAACCCGCAACGACACCTTTAGAAATCCTAATGGATCCGGATCAAATGCTCCATTTCCATCAGCAGTCTGAAGTTAAGCACGCAGAAGCTCTATCTAAACTAGTACTTGAAAAAGCGGCTAATTTTGTGATAGACAATTCTTAAAGCTTTAAAGTGCCTCCAAGAGATTGGAGGCACTTGCTTTATTTACCAAAAGCTAGCAATATGACGTTACTATTTGACTATATTGAAACCTTAAGAATTGCTTAAAACAAGAGGCATTGCATGTATTCCATTCCTTATGTTGTAGAAGATACCGGTCGTGGCGAAAGAGCCATGGATATTTTTTCCCGTCTGCTAAAAGACCGGATTATTTTCATAGGCACTGAAATCAATGACCAAGTAGCAAATACCGTTATCGCGCAATTGCTATTTCTCCGTGCAGAAGACCCTAAAAAAGACGTAAATATCTATATAAATTCTCCAGGTGGTTATATCACTGCCGGCCTTGCTATTTATGATACTATGCGTTTTATGGGCTACGAGATTAACACCTATTGTCTCGGACAAGCAGCCTCTATGGCCTCTCTACTTCTAGCTGCAGGAACAAAAGGAAAGAGATTCGCGCTTCCAAACAGCCGGATTATGATCCACCAGCCAAGCGGCGGGGTAACAGGAACTTCAGCAGATATCGCTCTACAAGCTAAAGAAATTCTCGTACTTAAACAAATGTGCGCACAAATCTTATCCGAAACAACCGGTCATCCGATTGCAAAAATTTTAGAAGAATCGGAAAGGGACTATTTTATGAATCCTGAGGAAGCAGTAAAATACGGACTCATCGATAAAATCGCGGTACAACCGGTAAAACCTGCTTAAAACATAGCGAAGAGAGTTTATGACAAAAAAAGACAAAGAACAACCTATATGCTCTTTCTGTGGCAGACCCGAGGCCGCAGTTGAGAAACTGATTTCCGGTCCAGAATCATTTATCTGCGATAAATGCATACGTCTTTGCATGGAAATTGTCGAAAAAAAACCTGTTCATCATGAACTCAAACTTTTAAAACCTCGTGAAATCAAAGCAGCTCTTGATGAATACGTTATCGGTCAGGAAAAAGCTAAAAAAACCATCTCCGTAGCGGTTTATAACCACTACAAACGAATACGCTCTATTAGTAAGACGGGCTCAGTGGAATACAGCAAATCGAACGTGATGCTTCTCGGTCCCACTGGATCCGGCAAGACATTAATGGCAAGGACCTTAGCACAAGTACTTGATGTACCCTTTGCCATCGCTGATGCTACAACACTTACAGAAGCTGGCTATGTAGGAGAAGACGTAGAAAACATTATATTAAGGCTCTTGCAAGCAGCTGACTATGATGTAGCTAAAGCTGAAACCGGTATTATATATGTCGATGAGATCGATAAGCTACGTAAAACAACGAGCAACGTATCTATTACCCGCGATGTATCCGGAGAAGGAGTTCAACAAGCGCTTCTTAAAATCGTAGAGGGCACTGTAGCTAACGTTCCCCCAAAAGGCGGCCGAAAGCATCCTAACCAAGAATATATAAAGGTAAATACTGAAAACATCCTATTTATCGTAGGGGGAGCCTTCGTCCACCTAGATAAAATGATTGCAAAACGTCTCGGTAAAACTACCATCGGTTTTGACGCAGCTGAGGGTAAAACCTTTGACACGCACGAAACTAACTATCTTCTATCAAAGGTTGAACCAGAAGATCTTATAGAATTCGGAATGATACCTGAGTTTGTTGGACGATTTAACAGTATAGCAAACTGTAATGAGCTTACTACAGAAGACCTCGTAGAAATATTAAGCAAACCTAAAAATGCGATTACTAAGCAGTATCAGAGTCTGTTTGCAGAAGAAAATGTCAAGCTAACCTTTACAGAAGATGCCCTCCGCTCAATGGCCGAAAAAGCCAAACTCACCGGAACGGGGGCAAGAGCCCTTCGAATGATTGCTGAAGGGATCCTTCTCGATCTTATGTTTGAGGTTCCTTCAGATCCAACAATCGTTGAGGTATTAATCGACAAAGACTGTATAACAGACAAGAAAGATCCTCAAATAATAAGGTCCCATTCAGCGTAATCGCTAGCTACGAACCCACTTATCCTTAGCTTTCGGCTTAGGTTTTTTAGCAGACGTAGAAGCGTCTGCTTTTGTTTTTTTTGTAGCAGCCACCTGCTTCTTATCCCTTTTACGAACAATGTCCGTTAGCTCTCTTCCTGTTTCATTTAGCTTAATCTTAACTACTTCCATAGCTTTCCATTGGGAAGGGGAAAAGTTATCAGGATTCTCTGAATAACGCAGAAGCTGTTCCTCATTCATCCCCGATTTTTCGGCAATTTTTTTTGTTTCTGTCTGAAGAAACTGGTGCATTTCTGCCATAAGGTCAAAAAGCTCCTTTTTCTCGTCTTCAGAACAGTCTTTTAAAGACTCTTTCAGCTTATCAAAAATTCTTATTGCGTCTTTAAATAGCTCCATGAGATCAACTCTTCCATTCTTTGCCGATTCTCTTTGGAATTTCTCCATTAAATTATTAAAATCTTTGCGGATCTGCATGGTGTCCCTACTCTTAGTATTTTGCTATAAACTTTATTATATAATATATTAATTTATTTAGTAATTAGATATTTATCAGTGTTAATTAGAATTTCTTAATTTCATTACTATCAAATACTTAATATATTTTAAAGTTGATCGATTTCAATC
>Ga0118677_10009784_pt1 | contig 14854 bp, 12 predicted proteins | sample AliMusrvi5mmetaG_FD_86154 | JGI IMG/M metagenome (GOLD analysis project Ga0118677, IMG submission 86154)
CATTTTTATTATGGTTCTCAAGGTTTGAATTAAAGTATTTTACCGAAGAATTTTACGCAGTTATTTTTGGCATAATGATCTTAAATATTGCAACAAATGATAATCTCAAGCTAAATATAGATACAAAAATAACCGGCTTCCTGGGGAAAATATCTTACGGCATCTATATGTATCATTATTTAATTATACTAATCATAGTAAGATTTCTCCCATACCATAATTACAACAATATTTATATATATAATTTTATAATTTATACAACAGCTGTTTCTGCAACAATTTTTGTTTCTTGGATATCATTTATAACTATGGAAAAATATTTTTTGAATCTTAAAGCGCGGTTTGAAACGAAATAAAGTCCAAGCACTTCAGTATTATATCCGATTTAAACGTTATTTATAAGTTATATCCTTAATATTCAGGCTTTTAAAACACCTACTTCTTCTTTTTTCCAGACTCGGATAATCTTCCAGAGGTACATTTTCAAATACTATAATAAGTTCATTTCTCAAATCAGGTTCATTTTTGGCAAATTTCTCGAGCAAATCAATACTATAGGCTCTTACAGCTATTGTCTCCTTGTCAGAAAAGAGCCAGTCGAGACATTGGTTGAAAACCAGCCCTGAATTATGAATTTTGTTAATGTCAATTTTATCAATCATAATTTTCAGAAAACTGCGCTTAACGCCATCTACTCTTGTTCTGAGCAATTCATCAGTAAGAAAATCAAGATAAGAAAACAGGGCATCAGTATATTTATCACAAAACAGTTGAATTACGCGTGCAGCTCTCATAGCCAGTGGATAGGGTCTGGAACATAAGCCAAGCATGTCGCCAAAGAGTTCAGGATTGTCCTCCAAAGCCATAGCAGCATTTTCTACCGCTTTCCGACTGCTATCATAAAGTAAAGATTCTAAAGACATACCAGATGTATCTTAAATGGCTAAATAGTTAAAATTGTTAAATTGTTTTTTCAGCGTTTATTTTAAAGAAAATTTCATCAATCTGTTTATAAAGTTCTTCAACAGTCCCATTATTAGCAATAACGAAATCTGCGTTCCTTATGCATGCAGAGAGGTTTTGCTTTGTAGGGTCATTGCTGTTCATTTCTCTTTTTTCATTATCTGCAAAAGTATCGAAAGAGATGTTGTCAGTTTCAGACTGTCGTTGATAAATTCTTCCATATCTGACATGAACTTCGGCATCAACAGCCAGAAGGTAGAAGTTGCTCTTGGTTCTGAGCAAGTCAATCTCGCCGGGAGTGCGAATACTTTCAATAATAGCATTCTGACCCTTATCGTAAGCTTCTTTATACAATTCCTCTATGATAAAGGCAGGATTGTGCTTTTTGCGCAACTCATTAGCTACCGACACCATAGAATCTCTGTTGACCTCAAGACCTTGTTTTATTATTTCTTTAATAAGATAACCCCTTACAGAATAATGAACAAAATTCATTTTCTTTATCAGATAATCTACAATGGTTCCTTTTCCGGCGCCAAGAGTTCCGGTAATACCTATTATTATCATACGCTTTATATTAATAAAGTATAAAAATACACTTTTTGTTGAAAATGAGATGCTATTTTTTTTGAAGAGAAAAGGTTTATTAATAAATGGGGAGACGTTAATTTAGACGGAAGTCGGGAGACGGGAGACGGGAGACGGAAGTCGGAAGTCGGGAGACGGGAGACGGAAGTCGGAAGCCGGGAGACGGGAGACGGAAGTCGGAAGCCGGGAGACGGGAGTTGGAAGGCATGAGTCAGGAGACGGAAGTCGGAAGTCGGGAGACGGAAGACGGAAGCCGGGAGACGGAAGCCGGGAGACGGAAGTCGGGAGTTGGAAGACGGGAGACGGAAGACGGAAGCCGGGAGACGGGAGACGGAAGTCGGGAGTTGGAAGACGGGAGACGGGAGACGGAAGTCGGAAGTCGGAAGTCGGGAGACGGGAGACGGGAGACGGAAGTCGGAAGCCGGGAGCTGGAAGTCAGGAGCCGGAAGCTGGAAGCCGGAAGTCGGGAATAGGAAGCTCTTTTGATCACGGTCTACTACTTCTGACTTCGGACTTCTGGCTTCGGGCATAATTTTTATTTTCAATTTCTAATGCTTCTTTTTAATACAAACCAAATAATTTTTATATTTGCCCATTAAACGAAAACCAACATCACATGAAAAAACTGAACATTTTATTTGCTATCGGCTTAGTAATTATGCTTGGACTAAGTAAAGATGCACAATCGTGCACCAATTTATTGGTATCTAAAGGGGCATCGGCAGACGGCTCTGTAATGATAACATACAATGCAGACGCGATGGGATTTATGGAACCTTTGTATTTTATGCCTGCCCGCACATGGGCACCCGGTGATTCACTAGCTATTTACGAATGGGATACCGGAAAATATCTGGGTAAAATAAAACAAGCCCCTTATACCTACAAAGTTATAGGCAATATGAATGAATTTCAGGTTGCTTTCGGCGAAACAACTTTTACAGGACGTGAGAAATTATGTGAACCCAATGGTGTTCTTGACTATGGGAGCTTGATGTATATTTCTTTGCAAAGGGCCAAAACCGCCAGGGAAGCCATTAAAGTATTTGTAGATTTAGCCAATCAATATGGTTATGTAAGTGAAGGGGAATCTTTTTCAGTTTCTGATAAAAACGAAGCCTGGATATTTGAAGTGATAGGTAAAGGCAAAGAAAAGAAAGGTATTGTATGGGCTGCTGCCCGGGTTCCCGAAGGTTACATATGTGCTCATGCCAACCAGTCACGGATAAGAAAAATAAATTTCAACGACAAGGAAAACTGGATGTGGGCTCCTGATGTTATAAGCTTTGCCAAAGAAAACAACTATTTTGACGTTAATGGTAAGGATGCTGATTTCAGCTACACTGATGCATACTGCCCACCAGATCCTGTTTCGCTATTGCTTTGTGAAGGCCGTGTGTGGAGTTTTTTCAGAAGAGCTGCACCTTCTCAAACTTTTTCTGAAGATTACTGGAGGGCTGTCAGGGGTGCAGAGCCTTATCCGTTATTTATAAAACCTGATAAGAAACTTAGCGTAAAGGATGTCATGGCCCTTATGAGAGACCATTTTGAAGGCACTCCTTACGACATGACCAAAGGTTTTGCTGCTGGCCCTTATGGCTGTCCTTACAGATGGAAACCTCTTTTCTTTAATGTAGATGGTGATACGACCAAAAAATATGGTTGGGAAAGACCCATCTCGACACAGCAAACAGCCTTTTCATTTGTGGCCCAGTCGCGTTCGTGGATGCCTGACGAAGTAGGTGGCCTCTTCTGGTACAGTGTGGACGGCACCTATTCTAATTGCTATATGCCATTGTATATGGGGATGACTTCTGTGCCTAAAGAATTTACAATAGGTAGTGTAACAGAATTTAACTGGGACTCTCCTTTCTGGGTTTTCAACCTCGTTGCTAACTATGCTTATGGCATGTATTCATACATTATTGAAGATATTAAAAAGGTTCAGGTTGAATTGGAAACTGAAGCCCTTGCCATCACACCCTATATAGATAAAACAGCTTTGGAAATGATGAAAAATGATAAGGACCTGGCCCATACTTTCCTTACCAATTATTCAATAAGCACTGCCGAGAAGACCGTTCAGCGCTGGAAAGAGCTAGGCTATCAGATTTTTGCCAAGTACAACGACAGGTATGTCAATGATGGAAAAAATGGAGGCAGGAAACCCAAAACCGTTGGCTATGGCAACGACTTTTTCAAAAGATCTGTACAGGATAAACCGGGTTATTATGATGTGAAGTGGACTGAGCCTGTTAAAAAGTAAAAAATCATGAATATCCAACATCGAACAGCAGAATGTCCAAGTTCCTTAACTATTTGGACATTTGTAATTGTGTGTTGGATATTGGATATTTAAAATGACAAATATATTTCATAACAACTCACCAGTCCTTGAGGTTAAAGATTTGTCTATCGCTTTTAATACCGGTAGTGAGGAGATTGTTGCTGTAAAAAATCTGAGTTTTAAACTTCATAAAGGTGAAATAGCAGGTATTGTCGGGGAATCAGGGTCAGGCAAATCAGTGACTGCACTCGCTGTGATGGGCTTGTTGCAATGCCCGCCGGCAAGAATAACTTCAGGAGAAATTCTCTTTTATAAAGAAAACGCTTCACCTGTTGATATCGTCAGCATGCCTGAGTCTGAGTTGAGGCATTTGCGAGGCAATCTTATCAGCATGGTATTTCAGGAACCTATGACGTCTCTTAATCCTGTTTACAGATGTGGTGAGCAGGTTGCAGAAGTTATCATTGAGCATCAGAAAGTCAGTACCCGGGAGGCCAGGGAAAAGGTAATTTCTTTATTCGAAGAAGTGCTGCTGCCACGTCCGGAAGATATTTACAAAGCTTATCCCCATCAGCTGTCTGGGGGACAGAAGCAACGGGTGATGATAGCCATGGCTATTGCCAACAACCCATCGGTTATCATTGCCGATGAACCCACAACAGCTCTGGATGTTACTGTTCAGAAAACAATCCTGGAGCTTCTTAAAAGCATAAGAGATAAATATAATATAGCCATCATTTTCATAACGCATGATTTAGGTGTTATTGCTGATATAGCCGATAAAGTTATCGTTATGTACAAAGGCGAAAATGTTGAGGAAAATACAGTGGCAAAAATTTTCAAAGCCCCCTCTCATCCTTACACCCATGGGCTTCTGGCTTGCAGGCCCGACATGAAAAAGAGACTAAAAATACTACCCACAGTAAGCGATTTTTTAAATAATGATCCTCAAAGCGACACCTTAAAAAACATTCTCGAACATGAAGTAAGCAGGGATGAAAGAATAGAAAATCATGTTGAACTCTATAAAGGAGAACCGCTTCTTAAAGTGCGTAACCTGACAACCTCTTTCATTGTCAGTTCTCCTTTTTTCTCATTGAAACCTAAAACTTTTAATGTATTAAAAAATATTTCTTTCGACGTTTATAAAGGGGAAACGTTAGGCCTGGTAGGCGAATCGGGATGTGGCAAAACAACGTTGGGAAGAAGTATCTTAAGATTAATAGAACCTGCTTCGGGGGAAGTTTTCTATAACAATACAAACATAACAGCCCTGAGTAAAAAAGAATTTCGTCATTATCGCCGGGAGTTGCAGATTATTTTTCAGGACCCCTATTCTTCTCTTAATCCGCGACTGACTATAGGACAAGCCATTATAGAACCTTTGGAGGTTTACAACATTTTGCCTACCTATAAACTCCGGAAAGAAAGAACTATTGAGCTTTTAGAAAAGGTAGGGCTTAGCGAAACCCATTATAACCGTTATCCGCATGAGTTTTCGGGTGGGCAGCGGCAACGCATCGTTATTGCCCGCACACTGGCTCTTAACCCACGCTTTATCATCTGCGATGAATCAGTTTCAGCTTTGGATGTATCTATACAAGCTCAGGTGCTCAACCTGCTCAACCAACTCAAAAACGAATTTGGCCTGACTTACATCTTCATCTCCCATGACCTCTCCGTTGTTAAGTACTTGGCCGACAGGATTATAATTATGAAAGATGGGGAGATTGTGGAGACCAATGAAGCGGATGCCCTTTATGCCAATCCGAAGGAGGAATACACAAGGAAGCTTATTAATGCTATTCCGAAGATATAAGATATAATTGAATATCGAATGATGATTAACGAATAATGATTTCAGAAGTGAGTATCGTTTAATGATATATCTAAAATCGTTAATCGGTGTTCGGTGTTCGACATTCAAAAAAGTTCATTTCAGCAATAAACATTTATTATCTTCAATATGAATGACTTTCTCTGCGCCTCTCCGCGTGAATTTCTCTGCGTTCTCTGGGGTTAAATCTTCAATTAATGTAACGCATCAAGTACTATAAGATATTTCTTCCCATTATAAGTCCTTTTAAGTCTCAGTCTGTTTTTAAAGGTCCTAATTCAATAAAATACTCCTTATTGTTATAGGTTGTTTTCATCCATATTTTGTTTTTTCTTAGTTTTAATATTTTCCAATCAACTGTTTTTTTATCACCAAAGGGTCCTATTCCTGTTGTAGAGCTATATGTTTCATAAATATTAAGTGTTCTGTCATCGTTAGTTAATTTCCAATGCCAAGTTATTTGACTCCATTTACCATCTTTTCTATAAGGTCCTATATTACATAAATCATAATAATAAACATTATCATAAAAAAAACCAAATGTAAGTCCTAAGCTGTCATTAAATAAACTTAAAGAGTCCACACCATTTACAGTATATTTTGTAAGTGTATGAGCCCCATAAAGCCTGTTCTTAACAGACCTGAAGCTTATAAATGGCCCATCCTCATATTTTTTACAACTTTCTGTAATGGCTGTTATTACCAGAAGTATGAGGATAAGTTTTTTCATGGTTTTATTTATAAGTTCGTTTTTCCCTCCCTTAGTCAGGGCTTCACTTGCATCCACACCGCCCTGCGCTTAGTGAAACTCTGACCTTTCCACCGCTTAGTCAGGGCTTCACATGCCCACCCGCAATTCCTTCCTGACTGAAACTCTGACTTTCCTGTCCGCTGCCGTCAGGCTCTTTAACTTTAGTGCACTTTAGGCACTTTAGCTCACTTTAGGCACTTAACAATCAATAAATATTAAAACTTCATTCACATGGCTCTTATAAAAACTATCAACGACAAGACCCCGGCTTTTGGACAAAATTGTTTTTTAGCCGAAAATGCAACAGTAATAGGTGATGTTGTAATGGGCAACGACTGCAGCGTCTGGTTCAACACTGTAATACGTGGCGATGTTCATTATATTCGTATAGGGAATAAAGTCAATATACAGGATGGTGCTGTAATCCATTGCACTTATAAGAAATCACCTACCAATATAGGCAATAATGTTTCTATTGCTCATAATACGGTGGTTCATGGGTGCACTATTAATGATAATGTGCTGGTTGGTATGGGCGCTATAATAATGGACAATGCCGTTATTGAAAGTAATTGTGTTATTGCAGCAGGAGCAGTTGTTCTTGAAAACACAATAGTAGAGTCAGGTAGCGTTTATGCAGGTGCTCCGGCAAAAAAAATTAAAACTATAAGTAAAGAATTAATCGAAGGACAGATTCAGCGTATTGCTGATAGTTATCTGATGTATGCCTCCTGGTATAAGTAGTATTAGACCGAAAAGTAGGCTATATTAAAATTTACGATGTGCGAAGTACGATGTACGATTTTGTAATGTGTTGAATTTAAAATCGTAATTCGTAAATTGTAAATCAATACAAAAGTGACATTACAGACAGACTCTAAGTAGTATAGAGTTTGGAGTTCAATGAGTTAGCTTTTACAAAAACAAAATTTTTTTAATTAATATCATCTTTTTCTTTACTTTTACATTGAAACAAACGAGTATTCACTTTAAAATCTACTATTATGATACCTTTTTTAATTATTGTTGGCATTATTGTTTTATTTTTTGTATTCAGTTACAACAGCTTAATATCTAAAAGAAACGAGGCTGATAAAGCTTTTGCAAGTATTGATACCATGGCAAAAAAACGTTATGACCTGATTCCAAATCTTGTTGCCACTGTTCAGCAATATATGCAACACGAAAGAGGCACGCTGACCGAAATTACTGAAATGAGAGCTAAGGCTACCTCAGGGAACCTCTCCGATGATGACAAAATAGCTCTTGATGGCAAATTATCTAAAGCCATGTCGGGCATCATGGTGGCTGTAGAAAATTACCCCGATTTAAAAGCAAGCACTAATTTTATGCAGTTGCAAGGTTCTTTGAATGAAATTGAAGAACAGCTCTCTGCTTCCCGTCGTTTTTATAATGCTGCTGTAACTGACCTTAATAATACTATTCAGATGGTACCCAGCAATATAGTAGCCTCTATGTTTAATTTCCAACTTAAAAAGTTATTTGAAATTTCAGAACAGGAAAGACAAAATGTAGATGTGAAGTCTTTGTTTAAATCTTAGAGATTGCAACTAAGGCGCTAAGCGATGCACTGAGCTTGCCGAAGTGACACTAAGAGGTACAAAGGGTTGAAATTCTACACTATATTTTTGTGTAAATCAAATCTTTATGTAAGTTTGTGGTAAAAAAGACTTTATTAATTATAATACTCCGGTAATATTTTTTGAATAACGAATATCGATTAACGATTTTTGATGTTAACTAAACTACTGGTATTAAACTACTTCTAAAATCTTAAACTTGTATTGAGCGGTGTCGAAATATCGTTAATCTTTGTTCTGAAATCAAAACTTTTTATGTAATATAATGTATTGAAAATCAAATATCTTAATAAACTACCGAACTATTGTAAACACTCACCTTAAATTAAGTAGCCATGAAAAAGATTATTTTTTTGATTTACCCATTAATACTAATGTTTTTTGTATTAATACTTGCCAACAGTTGTAAGAAAGATAAAAAAACAGACTCGACTACACCAACACCAATTGCAGCAACCGACGCTGACGGTAATGGTTATCATAGTGTAACTATTGGCACACAAGTGTGGATGGTTGAAAACTTAAAAACCACCAAATACCGTGATGGTTTAGTAATACCCAATGTTACAGATGCTATAGCATGGTTTAACCTTGCAACAGGAGCTTACAGCAATTATAACAATGACGCTGATAATTCAGCAGATTATGGTAGGTTGTACAACTGGTATGCAGTAAATACAGGTAGCTTATGCCCAACAGGATGGCATGTACCCACTGATTCCGAATGGACAACATTAACAACCTATTTGGGAGGTGAAAATGTTGCAGGCGGTAAACTAAAAGAAATTGGCACAATCCATTGGAAAAGTCCTAATACTGGAGCGACCAATGAGAAAGGATTCACAGGTCTTCCGGGCGGTTACCACCACAGCAATGGAACATTCGTCAACATTGGTGACTACGGTTACTGGTGGAGTTTTACTGAAAACGATACTGGCAATGCATGGTACCGCAACCTGAGCTACGGCAATGGCGGGGTGGGCAGGTACTACAACCTCAAGCGAGATGGGTTGTCAGTCCGTTGTTTGAAAGATTAGGACTATTGGTCTATTTCCCTATCTGAATTATTTTGTTTGAAAACTGCAGGTTTGTAATGAGTATATCGAAAAAAGGCAGCCGAAAAAAATGAAAAATCAGATTTTTTCAAAAACTACCTGTTTACCCATGAGGTAATTCTGCAACTAATGATTAGGCAATGGCATTCATACCGTTGCCAAAATAATAATTATATTTTTGGCTAAAGCCAATTTGTATTATTGCATAAAACAACGCCATAAATGGTGTTGCAAATCAAAATAAATAAGATAATTTTGTTGTAAACAAATTTCATAAACACTAAACATTTTCTAAAATGAAAAACATCCAGGAATTCGAACAGTTTTATAACATATCTCTAAAAACCGATTTGGCTAATCTCGACTTAAGAAGAAAACGTATCGTCAAAAGGTTTCTTATTCTGACCTTTTTCATTTTTATCCCTATTGTGGCCGCTTCTGTTTTATTGCAGATATATATGAATATCAGTAATATTGCTTTTATTGGTCCTGCCGTTGCTATTGTTATTGCATTACTTGTCTTTACCTTTTGGGTGAGAGATAAACTTTTTTATAACGATTTCAAAAGTCAGGTTATTAACCGTATAGTATATTTTATAAGTCCCGAGCTTCAATACAATTCAAATGGTTCTGTAAATGTCTCCGAATTTGTTACCAGCCGATTATTTCTGACTAATGTTGACAGATATAAAGGTGATGATCTGGTTTTTGGCAAAATAGATAAAACAGCGTTCCGCTTTTCTGAAATTAAAGCTGAATACAAAACCACTAATGTAAGTTCCAAAGGCAATACCAGAAACACATGGCATACTCTTTTCAAAGGTCTCTTTTTTATTGCTGACTTCAATAAAGATTTCAGAGGGTCAACAGTTGTGCTTCCAAATTCATTAGGAAAAAGATTTAACTTCCTGAAAAAATTAATGGGTATAACCCGCAGAGAGAAGTTGATTGAACTTGAAGATGTGAACTTCACTAAGCACTTCAATGTTTATGGTGATGACCAGATTCAATCGCGCTATATACTTTCAATCAGCCTTATAAATCGCATCTTAGAATACAAAAAAAAGACAGATAAACACATTTACTTGTCTTTTGTTGATTCAAAGATGTATTTGGGCATCCCTTACGCTAAAGATTTGTTTGAACCCAGCTACCTTAGATCGTTAACAAATTTCGATTTAGTCAAAACCTATTACGAAGATATGATTCTTGTTGTTTGTATTGTAGAGGATTTAAATCTTAATTTGCGCATCTGGACTAAAGAATAAGGAAGTGCCTAAAGTACTTAAAGTGCCTAAAGTGAGCTAAAGTTGGAAGACCTGACGGCAGATATATTGGAATTTGAAATTTGTTTCTTGGAGTTTGGATTTTGGGTCTTGAAATTTGGAATTTTCTTATATATTTTCTATCATCTATTTTCTATTTTCTTTATTCTATCCATTTTTAAACTTTAGTTTTCACACAACTAACAAACCGATCTTTCTCATTTATATCTTTAATTACTGTTACATCATTATATCCAGTGCCTTCAAAAACTTTAGCCGTTTCGCTGCCCAAAGCTTCATTGATTTCGCAAATGAGAATTCCTTTGTCTTTCAGCAACTTTTGCCCTAATACAGCCAACCCTTTGTAATTCAAAAGAGGATTGTCATCTTCAACGAACAAGGCCTGATGAGGCTCATAATCAAGGACATTCTTTTGCATCAACTTTTTTTCTGAACTTCTGATATATGGAGGATTACAAACCAGAATATCAATTTCGGGTACTTGGCTGTAATTAGTAAAATTAATAAGGTCATCTACAAAAAAATGTACCGGAGTGCTGTTTTCAACGGCATTTAAAATGGCAATTTCTAAAGCGTCTTTACTAATATCAAAAGCAAATACTTCAGCATTGGGGATGTTTTTCTTTAAAGCAATAGCAATACTCCCACTGCCTGTTGCTGCATCTAAAATTTTAATATCTTTTACAGCATCCCCTTTATTATTAATAACCCATTGAACCAGCTCTTCGGTTTCTGGCCTTGGAATAAGCACTTTCTTACTGACCTTGAATTTTAAGCCAAAAAAATAAGCAATTCCAGTAATATATTCAACAGGCATCTCTTTCTTTAAAAGTTTAATGGCTGTGTTTATTTTTAAAAGTACAGACTCACTCACTGTCTTCTCAGGATAAAGATACATTTCATCTTTTCTAATACCTGCATAAGTCTCCAGAATAATTCCCGCAAAAATATCAATAGACCTTTCTTCGTATACAGCTGCCAGATTAGCTCTCATATAACGGCGGATATCTTTTACCTTGTTGGACGGAATCTTCATGATAACTTTTATGTTTAATGTGCTTTGGAGTTAGTTTGGAGTTACGAGTTTGGAGTTTGGAGTTTTTGAGATTTTACTTTTCTAGTTTTGAAATTTGTTTGTTTTTTGATTTTTGAAATTTGGGGTTTGGGGCTTGGGGCTTAGAACTTGGAATTTTCTTTTATATTTTCTATCCTCTATTTAATTTTTGCTATCCTCTATATATTTTCCCCTATGTGTTCTATGTGCCTATGTGGTTCATCTTCATCTGTGTCCGAATATAGCCGTCCCTACCCTCACAATAGTACTCCCCTGCTCAATAGCCACCTTATAATCATCAGACATGCCCATGGATATTTCTTTAAAAGCATTATCAGTACTGAAATATTTTGTTTTAAGCCTTTCAAATATATTTTTCAAGTCCCTGAATTCATGGCTTACTTGTTTCATATTATCAGTAAAGGTAGCCATACCCATAACACCACAGATTCTTACATTTTTCATCTTTTTAAACTCATCAGCTTCAAGAATTTCTTCAGCTTCTTCGTATGATAAACCGTATTTGGTTTCTTCTGAAGCTATATAAAACTGCAACAGACAATCAACAACCCTATGACACTTGTGACCTTCTTTGTTAATTTCTTTAAGGATTTTGAAGCTTTCTACACTATGAATCAAATTAATAAAGGGCACTATATATTTCACTTTATTGGTTTGCAGATGACCTATAAAATGCCATTCAATATCTTTTGGCATGAGTGGTTGTTTTGAAATAAGTTCCTGCGCTTTATTCTCACCAAATATTCTATGCCCTTCATGATATGCTTCCATTATAGTCTCTACTGGATGAGTCTTAGATACCACAACAAGCTTAACTGAAGCAGGTATTGTTGATAGTACTTCCTTTAAATTTAAAGAAACTGTCATGGCCTATATTTTTGATTAAGAAATATTTAATTATTTTTTTCCTTTTAATTTTGCCTGCTGTCCGGAACATATGGTAGTATTCGCCGGAATAGCACTAACTGTAGGTAAGTCATTCACTGTGACGATGACCTGTGCGGTATTACTGCAATTATTAATATCGGAACCGGTAACTGTATAAATTGTTGTTCCGACTGATGGATAAAATGCTTTATTGTTTGTTATTCCATTATTCCATGCGTAGAGAATGGCGCCGTTTGCACTAAGAGTTGCCTGCTCTCCGGAACATCTCGTTATGGTTGGAGAATTAGTAGTTACTGTCGGCAATGGATTAACTGTTATATTTGCCTGTGCTGTATTGCTACAATTATTTATATCAATTCCTGTAACAATATAGGTTGTGGAAATGGTTGGTGTTACTACTATTGACGATCCATTTCCTAAGTTTTTATTCCAACTGAAGTTGTTAGCTCCATTTGCTGAAATAGTAATAAAATTTCCAAAACAGATTGTTCCGCCTGTTGCTGTTACTGTGGGTAATGGATTGACAGTTACACTTGCCTGAGCTGTATTACTACAGTTTTTATTATCAGTTCCGGTAACCATATAAGTTATTGAAATAGTCGGACTTATCGTTATTGTTGGTCCGCTACCTATTCCATTGTTCCAGACATAATTTTTTGCACCACTTCCGCTCAATGTCAGATGATCTCTCGAACATATAGTTGTATCTGCCGGATTAATTGTAACTGTTGGGAGCGGATTTACCATTACGATTGACTGTATAGTATTTCTGCAATTTTTATTGTCAGTTCCGGTGACGGTATAAGTTATTGAAACAGTCGGATTCAGCGTTATTGATGTACTATTAGTTCCATTACTCCAAACAAACGAACTTGCTCCACTTCCACTGAGTATTACGGCTTGCCCTAAACAAATTGTAATAGCGGTAGGAGTGATAGTCACTGTCGGTAAAGGATTAATGATTACAATTGCTTGTGCTGTGTTGCTACAATTATTACGATTAGTTCCGGTGACAATATAAGTTGTTGAAACGGTGGGACTCAATGTTATTGAAGGATTAGTGCCTAAGTTGTTATTCCACAGGAAACTATTTGCACCACCTGCAGAAATGGTAACAGAATCTCCGAAACAGATTGTTCCGCCTGTTGCTGTTACAGTTGGCAATAGTTTAGCGTCAACCACTGCCAGTGCGGTATTGGTGCAGTTATGAATATCAGTGCCTGTAACAGTATAAGTCGTTGAGATAGTCGGACTCACAGTGACTGACGAACCAATGTTGTTTCCAGGATACCAAATATATAAATTGCTTGAACCGCTTGCCGTTATTGCAATTGATGATCCGACACAGATAGTTCCCCCGCTCGCTGTAATGGTAGGTAATGGATTAACGATGACAGCAGATTGTGCAGTATTACTGCAATTATTAGCACTATTGGTTCCTGTAACGGTATAAATTGTTGATCCCACTGACGGCGTGAAAGATATTGTATTGTTTATTCCATGATCCCATGCATATAACGTTGCTCCTCCGCCACTGAGAGTTACAGTTTGTCCTATACACACTGTTATTGATGCAGGATTAGCAGTTACAGTAGGTAGTAAATTTACAATTATAAAAGCCTGTGCAGAGTTGGAACAATTATTTCCATCTATGCCTGTGACGGAATAAGTGGTCGAGATAGTAGGATTTACGGTTTGGGACTGTCCGCTGCCTAAGCTGTTGCTCCAAGTATAGGTAGTTGCTCCACCTGCTGTGATGATAGCGGAAAATCCATAGCAAATAGTAGCGCCGCCTGTTGTAATGGTTGGTAAGGTATTGATAGTAACAGTTGCCTGCGTTGTATTCGTGCAGTTATTGCCATCCGTGACGGTAACAGAATAAGACCCTCCGTCAACAGGTTGAACGTTTGTTTTAGAAGGATTTTGTAATGTGCTTGAAAAAGAATTTGGTCCTGACCATTTCCATTTAATAGAAGATGAGCAGGAAAAATTCAGAATATTGCCAGTGCATATCGGACTGTTGCTGTTGACTGTTGCTGAAGGCAATGAATTAATAGTTATTACTTCACTGGCTGCTGAGGTTGAAACGCCATCGGTGACGCTCAGAGTATAAGTGAAAATACCGGAATTTGTTGGTGATATAGTTGGATTAGCGATTGCAATAGATGACAGATTTGGAGCGCCTGCGCTTTTTGACCAAGTATAAGTATATGACCCACTACCACCACTGGCAGTTGGACTGCCTCCAAGGGTCAGCGGAGAATTATTGAGACAAGTAACTTGAGGATTTCCGGCATTTACAATTAATGGATTAATTACCGCTGTGATTTCAAAAGCGCCAATTGCAGGGGGATTATTACGTAAGGTATTGTAAATATCAGTAGTTATTCCTGAGATGTTTATTCCTGTTCCTGCAGCAGGCGAGCCGTTTGCCAGATCTAAATTGCCATTGGCTGGATTTACAAAAAGAGGATTTCCCGTTACAGCATTACAATCAAATGTTTTGGCTGTACATAATAATGT
>Ga0118677_10009785_pt1 | contig 14853 bp, 9 predicted proteins | sample AliMusrvi5mmetaG_FD_86154 | JGI IMG/M metagenome (GOLD analysis project Ga0118677, IMG submission 86154)
TTCGTAAGGAGTATTTATCACCGGTCCTATATTTTTGGGGCGAGACCATTTCCCACTCCCCTGGTTCATTGAAACATAAATATCTTTCTCACCATAAGAATCATCTCTTTGAACCGTCATTAAAATTATCTGCCTGTTATCAGACATACAGAATTCTGAGAAATTATTATTATTGTAATAATTATTATAGTGGCTACTGTTATAACTGGAATTGGTAATAGTTTGGGTAAGAACATTATTATACTCTATACTTTCAGTCACTGTATTTCGCGGGTCAGCATTGATAGTAATGATACCAATTCTTTCATTAGTCAGATCACTAAAACCTAAAGTAAAGATAATGCTTTCACCAGGCTTAAGCGATATTTGAGTATTGGACGTATAAACCGGAGTAGAAAGTGAAGGTAGGGTAGCGGTAAAATACCACGGGCCGGTGTTGGCATCTCCGTCATTTCTAATTTCAAATTTAATTCCCACCATATCCGAATAAGTAAACTGATTTCGAACACTAATAACATTATTATACTGATTTAAAATTCCAGTTTGTAATATTCTAACGGCCAAATCTGGCTTACCGTAATATGTGGGCTGGACGTAATTTGACGCTGGAACGTAGGTGGTATTATAAGTTGGAGCCGTATTAGTATTAGCTGGAGCCGTTTGGTTTGAAGAGGTAGAGACCGGAGTATTTACAACCGTACCACCAATAGAATCATTCTTAATCGTCATGCGAACGACACCGATGGACTCAGTCTTTTGAGTGTCATTATTTTCAAAGGCACCGTTAACAACTAAACGGACAACGCTCTCACTGGTTGTTGGTCTTATTTTTATTGATGTTTCATTATCTAACAAATAGTAACTGGTGTCACAGTCAATTTTCTTTAAGCCATTAGTTTCGACAGAAACAAGGTCAGCGCTGGAATTACAAGCATAAGAAACTGTAAATATCCCATTAGTGAGATCTCCTTTTTTAAAGTTAATTATAAAATCCTCACCAGAGTTCATGATGCTCTTGCTGGCCGTGATGCTGGCATTTTCAGCCGGCACAAAAACAGAATAAAGGGCGGCGGATAGGGAATTCGAAATTCCGGACATTATTCTTGGAATATAGGAAACAGACATTAAAATAACAATAATTATAAAAACGACAAGTATTGCGCCAAGCAATCCTCGCAAAGTCAGATTTACAAACCAGTTATAGATCCTCGCAAATATTCCTTTCTCTTCTTTATTTTCCATATATTTATTATATTACTAATAATTATGATACAATAACGTTAAATTATCATTAAAATTACAATTTATTTGCTAAAAATACTTGTAAGTGCTATTATACTACAATGCCCAAAAAAAGTCAAGCAAAATTTATTTTATATTTTTTAGTCGCTTTTATTTTGCTTTTTTGCCTTATGTATTCTGTTGGCTGGGTGCCGGATTCTATCAAGCAAAATAACGGTGATTCACTCCGAACACTTTGGGATAAGGCACAGAAAATAGCGATTGATAAGCAGCTAAATTTGGTTGGCATGACTGCGGAAAATCCAACCCGGATTGTGATTGATAAAATTGGGGTGGATGTTACGATTTCTAATCCAAATACCACAAACGTGGCCACTTTGGATGAATATTTAAAACAGGGCGCTGTCAGGTATCCAGGCTCTGGTTTGCTTGGCCAAGGCAATATGTTTATTTTTGCGCATAGTGCTGAGGCTTTTGTAATTATAAATAATTTAAATTTAAAAGCTTTTAATGGCCTCAAGAATTTAAGTAGTGGTGATGTGATAATGGTATATAGTGAGTCTAACGCTTATATTTATAAAGTTACCTCAGTCAAATTGGTAGATAAAAACCAGGCGTTGGTAAAATTAGATAATAGTAAAAATATGTTGACTCTTTCCACTTGTAATACTTTGGGCGCTCCAAGTGAAAGGTATGTAGTTGAGGCAGACTATATTAGTACCCAGTAATATCCTTATTATTAGCCTTGGATTGGAAGAGGGAAGAAAGAAAGGCTTAAGAGCTTGACATTATTAATATTTGGGTATATAATTGACAAAGATGTATTTGGTAATAAAAGCCTATTTCATTCGTCCGTAAGAAGGAAGAGGAGGACAATTTGTGGCTTTTTAATGTGCTTTTAATAACATTGTTTTATAATTGGGAATTAACGAATAATTTATAAATATGAAAAATATAATTTCGCAGTCAAATATTTCAAAAATCATGGTGATCGGTATCGTCATTGTTTTTGTGATATTAGCTTTTCTTCCTATTTTTCCTAATACCGTAGAGGCGGCCGTTAGCTGTCCTGCTGGTTACTGTCATTATAATGGTTCTTGTTATGCCAATGGTACCACCTACGGTAATTATCAATGTTCCAATGGAAGTATTATTGCTATAAATAATGCTAGTTCCGGTGGAGCAACGGTCGCGAGTAACAATAATTATGGATCTAATAATATCGGCGCATCAGTTTCCGCTGCCAATTTTTCTGCTCCAAGTATTTCAATAAGTTCTGGTGGGGCTAGTGTTCAAATTACTAACCCGACAAATAAAGCCGTCCCTTTAACTTTAGTTACTTATAAAGTTTACGATAATGTTTTATCTCACCAAAAGATTTTTGATTATTCAAGCGTGACGGTGGCGGCTCACTCCAGTGCTTCTCTTAGTGCTGACGTGGCTTCTTGTATGACTCAAGCGGATTTGTTTCTAGGTATTGGTGCCAAGCCAGCGACGGCCAAAGAAATAAGTTCCGCTGTTTACACCGCTCCATTTTGTAATGATACACCGCCACCCCCACCAGCTTGTACTAATTGTAATCCACCGCCACCACCCGTCTGTACGGACTGTAATCCTCCGGAAGAGCCGGATACATTAATTGGTTCCTGTGATGTGGATCCTTCATCTGGTTATGTTGGTGACAGTTTAAGCTGGAGCGCATCAGCTTCCGGTGGAAATGGTCACTATTCTTATTCTTGGTCTGGGACTGATGGACTTTCCTCAAACTCCTCAATCGTTTCTAAAATATATTCTTCTATCGGTATAAAAACCGGAACAGTTACCATTACTTCTGATGGTCAAAGTGTTTCCAGAACTTGTAGTGCAGTAGTGCTTGCTCAAAATATCCAAAATGACCTAACTCTTACTTGTTCCGCCAGTCCTTCCAGTGTTGATGTTGATGAAGACGTTACTTGGCGAGCTTATCCTTCCGGTGGAACCGGTTCTTATTCTTATGATTGGAGCGGAACTGATGATTTAGAAGGTAGTAGCCGAAATATTACTTGGAGCTATGACGACAATGGAACAAAGAGAGCAAATGTAATCGTTACTTCTGGCGGAAAAAGTGCCAGTGCTTCTTGTTCAGTTAAAGTAAATGATGATAATAATAATGACAATGATTTGAGTGTCTCTTGTTATGCTAGCCCAACCACCGCTCAAATTGGTAATCGGGTAAATTGGTATGTGTCTATTTCTGGTGGCGATGGTGATTATGACTATGATTGGAGTGGAACAAATGGTTTGAACAGCTCTAGCCGTTCAACCTACAAGACTTATTCATCTACCGGCCGAAAAAATGCGACCGTGACTGTCACTGATGGTGATGGTAATGAGGAATCCGATACTTGTTATGTAAATATTAATCAAAATTCCGTCTTGGCTTTTAGTCAAACAAATCAGACGCCATTAGTGGACGCCGTTTACTTGAATCAAATACCTTATACCGGTGTGGCTGATAATTATAAATTATATTCGTTCGTTGGAATCCTTGCTTTACTCAGTGCCTGGATTGCTTATATAATTATTGCTCGCAAGAAAGAAGTAGGAGAATTAAATTAATTTTAAACAAAAAACCCTCCGATTAATATCGGAGGGTTTTTTGTTTGCTTGTTTTTATTGCAGAGCTGGATATTCTCCAGAAATTAATTTCCAATTAGAGTCTAGCCAACCCGCATCAGTAAAAGTAGAAGGTGTTTGCATAACCTCCGTGGTAGTACCCATTATCCCATCGCCTCCAGCACTTGTGGCTTGGTAAGAGGTATTTATATCCCAGAAAGATTGACTAATTAATCCAGATGCAAAACCAGCAAAACCACCTACACTATTTCCGCCGCGTACTTCTCCAGTAGAATATGAGGTAGATATTGAACCAGCTACTATCCCAGCAAACCCTCCCACATGATAATTATCATCCGCAGTCCCAGTAACGTCACCTGTGGCATAACTATTTGTGATTAAACCACCAAAATGGCCTCCTATAAAACCACCAATATCTACTTCAGTACCAATTACGTTATTTGTGGAATAAGAATTACTTATATTTGATCCAATCCCATCTGAATAACCAACAAGGCCTCCAACTCTGTAGACTCCTGAAACAGTTGCTTCTTCTGAGTGGGAATACCAAATCGTTCCACCTTGTTGATACCCAACTAAACCACCGATATATTCATTCCCATCGACGTCACCACTTGAATAGGATTTATCAATTATTCCTCCAGTCTGGAAACCAACTAGTCCACCAACATTATTTTCTGCACTGGTATTCCCAGTTGAATAGGAATTAGTAATTGTCCCATCGCTATATCCAGTAAGACCACCAACGTAACGTTCCCCTATAACGTTTGCTAGTGAATAAGAAGATAAAATTGTTCCATTCGATTCAAATCTTCCCACTAGACCACCAATGTCAACACCAGTACCCTCAATATTTCCATCGGCACTTGAATTTTGAATGGTACCGCCTGTTTCCCAACCAACAAGACCTCCAGTTTGGTTAACACCATGAATAGTAATAGTTCTTAAATTTAAATTTAGGATATTACCAGTTGAATAGCCGAAAAGACCAACACCATCACCCATTGATTCTGCATATATATCAGAAATGGTTTTATTATTTCCATCAAAAACTCCAGTAAATGGTTGATTATCACCTCCACCCATACAGGAATTATCAGCGCCACAGTTTCCAATTGGGATCCATGGGTCTCCAATGTTAAGAAAATCAAGATCTGCAGAAGATAAATCTTTATTTAAAATAAAATTAGCAGAAAGGTGGTTTTTTACATTAGCTAATTGTGTCCAACTACAAATTTGATATGGATTATTCACAGAACCATCTCCAGCGTTAAAGCCGTCAACATTATCAAGACAGGGATCATAAGTGCCAATTGTTCCTAAATACCAGGTATTTTTTCGTACTAAAGGAGCCTTTTCATTGCCAAGGGAAATTAAGGCTTGATAAATATCAAAAAGTGAGTGCATAGAGGGGGCTGGAGATCCACTCGGTGATGAGTCATGAGAACCGGGAGTAGTGGTGGCGCTATTATCTGGGTCAATAAGATTCCAGATGTCTTCTAGTGAATAACCAATAGGATCACCCAAGGGAACGGTGGGGGTTAGTGAAGAAGTGATAATTGTAGTGGTGGCATAAGCAGGATCTGGCGTGCCATAGGCACCGGTAACTCCAAGATATACTGTGTCCGTGGCCACATTTTCTCTTTTGATCAAGTTAGCTAAATCAGCATAAAGTTGTGAGACAGAATAAGAGCTGGTGGCGGTAGGAGCGGAACTGGGATATATATTATGACTACCTGGAGCAGCTGGTCCATAAAGTAAATCCGCATGGATGAGATTGTAAATATCTGTTAGGGTGTACATGGTGGAATTTTCAGGAGAAGAGGTATTTGTGGTGGTGCCGGCAATGGTAAAGATGGTAATACAAAGAGTAATAAGTAGTAAAAAGGTGATGGGTAGAATTATTTTTTTATCACCCGCTATTTTCATATGGAGAATTATACCACACCACTTTGCTAAGAGCTACGCGGTGCCAGTGTTATAATCTTTCGGAAATTTCTTTTTGAAGTTTTATTTTTAGGTTTTCTAAAGTAATTTTTTCTTGGGTAGCGCCATCACGGATCTCCAGTGCCAGTTCACCGCTCTCAATTTCTTTATCACCAATCACTAACATATAAGGGATTTTATTTACTTTGCCGGCGCGGATTTTCTTGCCCATACCCTCATCACTGTCGTCAAATTCCACACGAACGTTCAGGGCCTTTAATTCATCAGAAATTTTCTTAGCATACTCATTATGATTTTCTCGGACGGGAATTATTTTTACTTGCACCGGTGAAAGCCAAACGGGGAAGTTCCCAGCATAGTGTTCTATCATCACTGCCATAAATCTTTCTAATGCTCCAGAAATAGCGCGATGAATAACTACTGGTCTTTCCTTCTCACCTTTTTCGTTTGTAAAAGTAAGGTCAAACCTTTCTGGCAGATTAAAATCACACTGAATAGTGGCTAGTTGCCATTCACGGCCAATCGCATCATGGAACATAAAATCAAGTTTTGGTCCGTAAAAAGCCGCTTCACCTTCTACTCTTTTATAATTCAACTTATTTTCCTTGGCCGCATTTTCTAGGGCTGACTCGGCTTTTTCCCAAACGTCATCACCTCCTAGGTATTTACTTTTATCATCACCACGCACAGAAAATCTCACCCAATAATCGTTCAACATATTCATAGTGGTGTAGAACTTTTTGATTATTCCGACGATAGTACTCACTTCTTCATTAATTTGTGAGACACGACAGAACAAATGTCCATCGTCTTGGGTGATAGCTCGAACCCTGGCTAAACCGGAAAGTTGGCCGGCTTTTTCATACCTATAAACAGTGGCAGGTTCAAAATAACGGACCGGCATATCGCGGTAGGAAAATTGATTATCACAAAAGATTTGCATGTGGTGAGGGCAGTTCATGGGCTTCATAAAGAATTCTTCGTCGCCACCTTTAACACGGAAAAGTTCATCCCCAAATTTTGAGGCGTGACCGGAAGTTTCATACAGACCTATTTTAGTTATATGCGGAGTCCAAACTCTTTCACAGCCTTTGGCTTTATTTAGTTCCCACAGATAATCTTCAATGGCTTCTCGGATAATCATGCCGTTTGGCTGCAAGAGGGGAAGACCGGCACCCACCAAATCTGAAATAGTAAATAGTTTTAATTCCTTGCCAATTTTTCGATGGTCTCTTTTTTTAGCTTCAGCAATTAAGTTTTCATATTCCAATAATTTTTCTTTACTTTCAAAAGCTAGACCGTAAATACGGGTGAGCATTTTATTTTTTTCATCACCACGCCAGTAGGCGCCAGCGACTCTTTCCAATTTGAATCCGCCGGAAGGGATTTCTTTTGTGGTGGCTACGTGCGGTCCAGCACAGAGGTCCGTAAAATCTCCAGAAATATAAATGGTTGGGGTGCCACCTTCTTTTTCAATATCGGTAATTAATTCCAGTTTATACGGATTATCGGCAAAAAGTTTTTTGGCCTCGGTAATAGAGACCTCCTTCTTTTCAAAAGTTGACCATTTTTTCAAAAGCTCACGCATCTTTTGTTCTATCTTGCCCAAATCTTTATCACCAATGGGGGAGCTAAATTCAAAGTCATAATAAAAACCATTATCAACAGCTGGGCCAATAGCTAGTTTAGCATCCGGATAAAAACTCAAAACTGCACCAGCCATAATGTGGGAAAGTGAGTGCCTAATATTTTGTAAATTTTGATTTTCCATAAAATTATATTAATTAATAAAAAATTCCCAACTCTAGTAAAAATGTAACAGTCTACATTCTTACTAGGGCGGGGAATTAATCCTCGTGGTTCCACCTAGTTTCTCCAGGATTTTCCTAGAGCGCTTGGTTTTATAGATTAGCCTTGCGGTTCATTTCTGAATTACAGTTGGTAGCTGTAACAATCTCTATTTAAGTATGATACAAGTATTAATGTAAAAATGCAAAGATTGACAAATTAGCTATTTTATGTATATACTATTAGTGGGTGTAGAGTGATTGTACTCTATAGGGTCTAAAAGTCTCAGATAAAAACATAACTAAGGGGTGGCTAGATGAAATTCAGGGAATATTTGGAAATGCGGGATTTACTTGTGGAAACCTCCAGCGGGTTTGAAGTAACCGCCGGGCAGGTCGTCGAGTTCATCAGGGAATGTGGCCCGATGACCAAGGTTGATCTTTCTGGTGCTAATATCACCGGACGTTTCATTCTTCACGACATCATGCTCGACGAACTCGATGCCGATAACTGTAACTTCGAGGACGGATTGGAGATCAGAAATTGTGAGTTCAATAATTTTCTCAGCTTTCAAGGGGCCTACGTTTTGAAACGTTTTCTTTTAGCAGGTATTAGTGTTGGCGGATCTCTAATTCTGCCCCAAAATATCCGCGACCTCCAGAAAGAAGAATTTGTTGTGATAGGTTTGGATGTCGCGCATCTCATCATGTCGAATCCGTAACAAGTCATATTTTTGTTTAACACCCGCCGGTTGCTCACGCGACCGGCGTTTTTACTATTTATTTTCTTATTACTTTATTAACCACTTGCAAGACCTAGATATTAAAAGGTATAATATTTATATCTTTTATGAAATAAATAAAAGAGTCGTTTTCATTATGATTTTTAAAATCCTTAAAAAAAATAATCTCCAATCCGGTTTTACTTTACTGGAAATCCTCCTCGTCGTCGGTATCATCGCCATCCTCGCCGGTATTGTCATTGTGGCCATCAACCCCAGCCGTCAGTTAGCCACCGTCCGTGATACAGAACGTAAATCAGATATCAAGCAAATCAGTAATGCCATCACTCAGTATTACATAGACAAGGGTTACTATCCCCCCGGCCTTACCGCCACCAGTACGGAAATCTGTAATACCGGAGACCTAACAACTACTGAGGGTTCAGACATTAACTGTTCTGGCCTCATTGACCTAACCCCCCTTATCCCAGTCTATCTCACTGCCATTCCCAAAGACCCCGGCACTGCTACCGTTAACAGCACTCATTACAAGATTGCCAAGAACGCTTCTGCCAATGTCTATACTGAAGCCACTGATGCTGAAATTGCCCCCACTATTAATGTCGGTTCTCCCTCTGGAGTGGAGGGAGCAAATATTGCTTCGAGTACGGATCAGGGAGGGGGAAGTAGTGAAGACATAACCACAGGATTGATTGTTCATTACAAGATGAATGATGATTCAGCTGATACCGTGATTGAAGATAGTAGTGGAAACGCGAATGATGCTGTGTGTCAACCGGGTAATACTCAAGATTATACTCAGGCTGGACGCATAGGTAAAAGCTTAAGGGCTCGTTCAATTGCATCTATTGATATTCCCACAGATGAATTTTCAGTATCACTTTGGTATAAAGGTGATACTGGTTGGGGATCAGTACAGCAGGCTCTTTTCTATAGTACAGATGGTAGTATCGGTATTATGGGGTATCAAGGAAAATATGGTGTATTTGCCACATATGGTAATGGCAATTATATTTTGTTTGATGGGCAGACAAATGTAAATGTAAAAAATAATACTTGGACTCACCTCGTTTTGGTTAAAAGTGGAACATATGGTGCTGTGTATGAAAATGGGCACTTGATCGGTTCAAGAGATGATCTTCCGGAATCTTGGTCACACTCAGGTGTTTTCGGTCTTGGCGGTATGACTGATGGACAAATTACTTTTTCTGGATCTATGGATGATTTTAGGGTTTATGATAGGGCATTAACTGAACCGCAGATCAGTGCTTTAGCGGCTGGGACAGAAAATTAGTTTTACTAATTTTAAACAATGATTTTAGACCAACTCCTTCATCTTATCCACAATCACTGTAATTTCTCCGTTACGTAAGGAGAGTTTGCCTTTAATGGCCACGCATTTATCTTTAATTAAAAGATTTCTAAATTCTGCCATAGTGCGAGGGAAGATTACCGTTTCCATCGTATCATCATAATCCGAGATTTTTACAAACGCCATATTGTCACCTTTTTTAGTAATGATGGCACGAATATCTTCTATAATTCCGGCAATCATCACTTCTTTATTTTCCTTAGGATTTTCTTTAGCTTTCCGGATACTATAATTTTTTTCTTCAATAGTTTTTTTGAATTTATCCAAAGGGTGACCAGACAGATACAAGCCCAAGAGTTCTCTCTCCCAAGCCAAAGTTTCTATGGCCGTGGCTTTTGGCGCATCGGCTAATTTAAAATTATTGGCATTTTCCAAGCCAGCAATATAGGTCCCAAAAAGAGAATCCTGGTTCTCGGAATTTTTTCCCGCCTCTTTGGAATAAACCAACATATTTTCCACGTTTCCAAGCATCTGCCCACGCTCACCAAACTCGTCTAGGGCACCGGCTTTGATCAAGGCCTCCAGAGATTTTTTATTTAAATTTTTATCTTTTATTCTATCCAAAAAATTAGATAAAGATTTAAATTTGCCATTCTTTTTTCTTTCTTCAATGATGGTATTGGCAATTCCTTCACCAAAATTTTTGATGGTGGTCAGTCCAAAACGAATAGTGTCTTTGGCCACAGTGGAGCTGGCTTTGACTACGGTAAAGTCTTGGAAACTTTCATTTATATTTGGTGGCAAAACCGGAATTCCCATCCTCTTACAATCACTAATAAACTCGGCAATTTTTTCCACATCTCCGGCGTCGGCGGTTAACACGCAAGCCATATAAGTGGCGGGGAAGTTAGCTTTCATATAGGCGGTTTGATAAGCCACTCGGCCATAACTGGCGGCATGCGCTTTGTTAAATCCATAAGCCGCAAAAGGTTCAATCAAGGCCCAAAGCTCGGCCGATTTTTCTTCAGACATACCATTTTTAATCAGACCATCATGGAGTTTTACTTTTTGTGCTTCCATTTCCGCGGGGATTTTTTTACCCATCGCTTTTCGTAATTTGTCCGCTTCCAACCAAGAATATCCACCAAGCTTGATAGCTATAAGCATAACGTCATCCTGATAGGTGATCACCCCAAAACTTTGATCCAGAATTTCTTTCATGCGTGGATCCAGGAAACGGATCGTGCGAGAATTGTGTTTTCTTTTTATATATTCAGGAATGGATTCCAAAGGACCGGGGCGGTAAAGCGCCACCATCGCGTTTATATCATGAATAGTAGAAGGTTTTAATTCTTTCAAATATTTAGTCATACCAGAACCATTGAGCTGGAAAAGTCCGGTGGTCTCACCCTTTGCTAAAAGTTCAAAAGTTTTAGCGTCATCCATCGGAATATTTTCAATATCCACTTCCACACTATCAATTTTCTTAGCCAGCATAACGGCATTGGATAAAATAGCCAAGTTTTTTATACCTAAGAAGTCAAACTTTAAAAGTCCGGCATCTTCCACAGCGTGCATATCATATTGAGTAATAATTTTTTCTTCACCTTTGGTATCAAACTGGAGCGGAGTAAAATCCGTGAGGGGTCTGGGGGCCATCACCACGCCGGCCGCATGCACGGAAATGTGACGGGCACAACCTTCCACTTTTTTAGCCATATCAATAATAGTTTTTACATCTGCTTCTTTATCATACATTTCTTTTAACTCCGTCACGTCCGCCAAAGCTTTATCTATCGTCATCGGAAAACCCTGCGCGCCCATGGGAATTAATTTGGAAATTCTATCTCCTAAAGTGTAGGGAAAGCCCATCGCTCGCGCCACGTCTTTGACCGAGCCACGCGCCATCATTGTTCCAAAGGTACCTACCTGGGCCACTTTATCTGCGCCATATTTTTTACGCGCATAAGCAATCACTTCATCCCGCCGGTTATCCGCATAGTCCATATCAATATCAGGAGCGGATGGTCTTTCTGGATTTAGAAATCTTTCAAACGGCAATTTAAATTCTATTGGATTTACATTGGTAATTTTGGTGAGATAAGTGGTGAGTGAGCCAGCCACAGACCCTCGAATGTTTGTGAGAATCTTATTTTCATGAGCAAATTTTAGTAAATCCGCCACCACTAAAAAGTAAGGGGAATAACCTTTATCCTTGATAACTTTTAATTCATATTCCAGACGGTCAGTGTATTCCTTGGTTTGGGGTAGGCCACGAACAGTAAAACCTTCATAAGCTAATTTTTTTAATTCCTCGTCCTGAGTCAAACCGCTTTCTACCTTAAAATCCGGGAAAACCCAAGTCCCTAATTTTAGTTCCAAATTACATTGGTCAGCAATTTTTACGGTGTTTTCCAAAGCCTCAGGTGTCTCCGCAAAAAGTTCCTCCGCTCGTTCTTGAGAAATAAAAGAAAAGTCTTCCTCATTACTATCAGAATTCCGATCCGAGAAATCTCCACCAGTGTTTACCAGAAGTAAGGTATCACGGGCTTTCTTATCTTCAGGGTGCAAATAATAAGTATCATGCGCGGCCACTAGTGGGGTATTTGTTTCGTGGGCAAGCCTCATAATCTTTCTCATGGTTTCCTCATGACCTTCAATTTCTGGATGATGAGTCAGTTCCAAATAAAAATTATCTTTACCGTAAGCTTGTTTATACCAAGAAATCAATCTGTGGGCTTCCTCCACGTCACCATTTTTTAAGGCTTGGGTGGTGGCGCCGGAAAAAGACGGGGAAATACAAATTAATCCTTCTGGATGTTTTTCAATCAACTCTTTATCAATTCTGGGCTTATAATAAAAACCTTCCAGGTTGGCCTGAGTAACTAATTTAATTAAATTGTGATAGCCGGTTAAATCCTTGGCGAGTAAAATTAAACGTGTGCGCCTATTATCCACGCCGCCTTGTTTATCAAATCTAGTTCGGGCCGCCACATACATATCCGCGCCAATGATCGGTTTTATCTCGGCTTTTTTACAGGCTTTATAAAATTCAATCGCGCCGTACATATTAGCATTGTCCGTCAGCGCCAAGGCGTTCATCTCATATTTTTTTGCTTCCTTTACCAGCTCCGGAATTTTTGGCAGGGCATTAAGCAGGGAATAGTGACTATGCACATGTAAGTGTATAAATTTCGACATGCGTCCATTATAGTCTAAAAAGATAAAATTATAAACCTCTTATTTGGCCATATTTTAAGGGTTATTTTTATACTTGACTTTTAGACTAAAATATGCTATTTATAAGAGAGGTAGAGTAAGTCGAAACGTGGCGATCCCACGAGAAAAGGAGTAGAGGAAGATGAGTACGTTGAAATGGTTGTTGGTTGTGGTGCTGACAGTGTTGGCGGTTGGTGTGAACGCGAAGGCGGACAGTACGAACATCTGGGTGCCGAGTGGGTATGTGAAGGGTTCGGTTTCGTCGAAGGCGATCAACCCTCGTGCGAGTGTGATGTATTATGATGAATCGTACGCGTCCCTCGATATGGGGATAAATCTGCCGGGCGGATTCATGGTTGAAGTTAACCAGAATGCTGATCTGGTGGATTCGGACTTGGACAGTAAGGGTGTGGACGAGTCCGACGTCTTTGTTTGGAAAGCGTTTGATCTGGGATCGGGCGCTTATGTCAGATACCAGTTGGCTTACCGGGACGGATTTCCGATCTCTAAAACAGACGGGGACGATACCCTGGGATACGATGTGTATCTTGGTCGGAAGATGGATGCCAAGGATCTTGATAGTCAATTGTTTAGTGGGGCTCCCACCAAATTGACCTTTGAGATGCGAGCCGAGTATTGGCACTTCATCAAGGACTTCAGCGAGGGTATGGTTTCAATCATGCCGAGTGTGAAGATTGACTGCCCAATCAACTCAACCCTAAGCGTCTACGAAAAGATTGGGTTGCAGTGGAACGACGCGATGGCATCGTTTGGCCAGCTGCTCTCTGGGCAGTTGGATTTGGGGGTGAATAAACAACTCACAAAAAACTTGAGTTGGAACATCGTTGATGTGATGGGCATTATGCCATTCGGCCAGGTACAGGCGGATGATCCACGGTCAGAGAGTGGGGCGGTGGCGATTGGCACTTGCCTGTTGCGCAATTTCTAGCCGGATGATTCCGGTGGAAGTAAAAAGTACAAAAAAATTTCTTGAAAGGGCAGGAGGCTACGATTCGTCGTGGCCTTTTTTGCTATTTATTTTTTATCTGTTATGCTTTAAATATAATTATGTCTAATAAAATAAATTATGCCCACTGATTACAACAAACAAGCGAATAGTTGGATTAGAAATGAACCAATATACCCTAGTGATTTTATTGCTCGGCCCGTTGTCCTTAATATGTTAAAAAAGATTGGTAAGGGAAAAGTTGTGCTTGATGTTGGATGTGGGGAGGGATATTTTTCTCGTAAAATGGCTAAGATTGCTAAAAAGGTTATTGCCTTTGATAATTCGGCGGGTATGATTTTTTTGGCAAAAAAACAAAATCTGGTTGATAAATACAATATTGATTATTGTGTGGGCGATATGAACGATATGAGTTTTATTGCTAATTCATCGGTAGATATTTGCGTTTGTAATTTTGTTATAAATTATTTACATCATAAAAAATATCAAAATTTTTTTAGAAATATAGAAAGGGTATTGAGACCCCAGGGAAGTCTTGTTTTGTGCGGTACACATCCTTGTTTTTATCTTAAAAATACGATCGGAGGTGTTATGAACTATAAAGGCCTTCGTGATTATGATTACATAAAGAGTAGAGGAAAATATTTTCACGGAACCATTAAAACTATCTACGGTACTTTATTAAAAGTTGGCATTTACCATTCCACTCTAGAAGATTATTTAAAGGCGATTTCTGACGCGGGACTGAAGTTAGATAAGTTTATTGAACCACCAACAAAAAAATCTCTCCTTGCTAAAAATTATAATAACTTAGATAAATTAGATGAATCTCCCATTTATATGGTTATTCAGGCCGTGAAATAATTTATTTTAGTAGAGCTGGACAATGATAATATTTACGTATTCTAATCAATAGCTTGGACGCAATTCATTAATAATTGGGCCGGCGTTTTGAAATTAATTCCCATGTGCAATCTTTCGTTATTATAATACTCTAAATATTTCTTGATTGCACGGTTG
>Ga0118677_10009787_pt1 | contig 14851 bp, 8 predicted proteins | sample AliMusrvi5mmetaG_FD_86154 | JGI IMG/M metagenome (GOLD analysis project Ga0118677, IMG submission 86154)
AGCCAGTTGCTCGGGTGTACATGGGACGACAGGCGGCTTCTTAGGCATGAGATGTCCTCCAGGCCTAAGTATACCATACTACCAGTTATTTTTGCAATTAAGCACTAGCCCACCTTCCCGAGGGGCAGCGTATTTGCGAAGCCATCGATGCTGGCGAACGGCACGATGTGCTGGCAGCGTATATACAACACCTAATCGCCAGGACGCTGCAGACATGCAGTGGACCAAATGCGGAGTCGCAGCAACTCGATATCCTGAATCGTGTACTGCGCGTGCTGGCTGAAGCAGAGGGAGAAGCACAGCCGGTTACACTATCGGAAACGCATCAATTAATGGAAATCCGTGAGTCCATTCTCACGCCGCCCACGCCACGCCCGGATACTCCCCTCTCGCACAGTTGCCTGTTGGCGCGCACTAAGCTTGACCCGACGCTCCTCTCCCAGTTAAAGAAGGAGATACTTTCCTCGCAGCAGATCGACATTATCTGCTCGTTCATTAAATGGAGTGGCCTGCGCTGCTTGATGGATGAACTACAAGCCTTCGTGCAGAAGCCCGGTCACCAGTTGCGCGTTATCACCACCAGCTATATGGGTGCTACCGATGCCAAGGCAGTGGAGTTTCTGCGCGAATTGCCTAACACTGAGGTGCGCGTCTCTTATGACCGCGACCGCACTCGCCTGCACGCCAAGGCCTTCATCTTTCAACGTCCCACCGGCTTCGGTACCGCCTACATCGGCTCCGCCAATATGTCGAGTGCCGCACTGACAGAAGGCCTGGAGTGGAACGTCAAAATAAGCCAGTATGAATCGTCGCACCTATGGGAGAAACTCACCGCTTCCTATGAAACGCACTGGTACGACGGGGAGTTCACGCCGTACCAGGATGGCGACCAGCGGAAGCTGGAAGATGCTTTGCGCGATGCGACTGGCGCCAATACGGGGGATACTACCCTCCCGGTATTCGATTTGCGCCCGTTCCCATTCCAACAGGAAATCCTTGACCGCATTGCCTATGAGCGCTATGCTGGGCGTGCCCAACACTTGATTGTCGCTGCCACTGGTACGGGCAAGACGATGATCAGCGCCTTCGACTACCGCAACTTCGCGTCTGCCGTAAGAGGCCCCTACCCACGGATGCTCTTCGTCGCCCACCGTGAGGAGATTCTCAAACAAAGCCTGGCCACCTTCCGCGTGGTGCTGCGGGACATGAATTTCGGCGACTTATACGTGGGTAATGCTCGCCCGCAGCAATACGATCACCTCTTCATGTCGGTTCAGAGCTTTCACACCGGGGAACTGTGGGAGCGTATCCCCCTCGACCATTTCGCCTATATTGTGGTCGATGAGTTTCACCATGCGGAGGCGCCAACCTACCAGCGTCTCCTGGATCACTTCCGTCCACAATCGCTTATCGGACTTACTGCCACACCCGAGCGCGCCGATGGCGGCGATGTCTTCCGTCACTTCGGCTGGCATACCACTGCGGAAATCCGCCTGCCGGATGCCATAAACCGCAAGCTACTTTGCCCGTTCCACTACTTTGGCATCACCGATACCGACACGGCAAATCTGGCGAACTTGCGCTGGCAGCGCGGAGGATACCTAAAGGAAGACCTGGAGCGTATCTACACCGGCAACGATATCCGCGCACGGTATGTAATTCAGAAAGCCAGAGAATTGCTGCTGGATATTCACCAGGCGAAGGGATTGGGGTTCTGCGTCAGTGTTGCTCATGCGCACTTTATGGCAGAACAATTCAACGCCGTCGGTATCCCGGCGATTGCGCTCACCGGTGATAGCGCTCAGCAAGAACGCGACACCGCACAGCAGCGTCTACAGCGTGGAGAGATCAATTTCATCTTCACAGTTGACCTGTATAACGAAGGCGTCGATATCCCCGAGGTCGATGCTATCCTTTTTTTGCGCCCGACCGAAAGCCTGACTGTGTTCCTGCAACAACTTGGTCGTGGTCTGCGATTAGTGCCTGGCAAGGAATGCCTAACGGTGCTGGACTTCATCGGGCAAGCGCACAAAAAATACCGCTTTGATGTCCGGTACCGGGCGCTGCTCGATGATCCCGGTCGCCCCATCCAACATCAGGTCGAAGTCGACTTTCCGCACATGCCGTCGGGTTGCCTGGTCAAACTTGAGCGAATCGCTAAGGAATACGTGTTGCAGAATATCCGGCAGAATCTCCTTGGCGCCAGGACACGCTTGGTAGAAGCCATCTGTGAGGATACTGAACAATTAGGACGCACGCCCAAACTATCCGAGTTTCTGGAACGTCACCAGTTGGAACCCGATGATCTGTACCGACGTGACGCTTGTTGGTCGCGGTTGTGTGTGGAAGCTGGTGTCCGTCAGGCTTTCGATGAGTATGATGAGGTGCGGATTACGAAAGGGCTGCGGCGTATTGAACATATCAGCGGTCCACAACAGCTCAAGTACGTATTGGGGTTGCTAAATCCATCGACACAACTGCCCGCCAATGATCAGTTATCCGGAGAAGAGCAGCGATGGTTGGCGATGCATCACTTGTCGGTATGGGGATCCGGGGAAACAACGGAACACACAATCGACAGTCTATGTCGGTTACGCGATAATCCCATATTGTGTGCAGAACTACGAGAGCTGCTCGAATATCAGCAAGGTCACCTGGAGACACCTCCGCATGCGCTGAACCTGCCGTTCACCTGCCCGCTCGAACTCCATGCCGCCTACACGCGCGACGAAATTCTAGCGGGGCTCGGGCATTGGACTTTGCAGCGTCAACCGAGTATGCGCGAGGGTGTGCTGTATTTACCTGGTTTGCCGGCTGATCTTTTCTTAATCACTTTGCATAAGACTGATACCGACTATTCGCCGACCACCATGTATAAGGACTACGCCATTAGCGACACCCTTTTCCATTGGCAGAGCCAGAGCACCACATCCGCCGAATCTCCCACGGGTATGCGCTACCAGGAGCACCACCGTCGTGGGCACACAATCCTGCTCTGTGTGCGCGAGTATAAGGCGGTGAATAACCAGACCTTACCCTATTACTTCCTTGGTCCCGCGGAATATACAAGCCATACCGGCAGTAAGCCAATGAGCATCATCTGGCGCCTCCAACACCCACTCCCTGCCAGCTTAATGCGACGCACAGCACGCGTTGCAGTTGGATGACAAAAATGCATGTTAGGAATCGCAAGCTGCTCCTTCGCTAACGAACATGATTATTTTACCAGGGGATGCCGTTGAGTTAGGTAAACGTCATTGGAAGTGCTAGTAGGGCCTTTGGACTTCCTACTGGAGATCGAGGACAGTATCAGAACCATCGATTGAGTTGTATTTATAATGGAGTTTCAGCGTACTGCTTCCCTTGAGTGCCTCAAAACCAATTTGCCCAGCAACGCTACCACCCGGCGAGAGTGTGCACATATCCATTTTCCGTCCGATCCCCGCTATTAAAGCATATGTCCGCTTTGCGCCGGTTTGGTCTTCAAGCGCAAAATGGAGGGGGTTATAGTATACGTCATTGCTACCAGTGTTGCGCACAGTCATGGTGAGGACGACAAAAGTGTTCCCGCCGTTAGGTTTGTCAAACATATTCGAACTCTGGTAATTAATGATCATTTGCCCAACAGTTATTTCTCGACCATCAACGGTGATTGTCTTATTCACTTGTTGCATAGTCGCCGTTGTCGGCTGTGCCTGCTGCGTGCGGACGTTATGGCCGAATAAAGATGCGAGCACTATGAGAAAAATAAGTAATGAGAGCAATATCCCACAACCAATCCCGCAGCCGGTGAAGACGTTCTTCATTGATACCCTCCTGTGGTATTCTCAGCAATTGACGTAAGAAGTTACTGCTACTGGCAGGCACAATAAACAATAATGACGCTACTATCCCGCACCATTCATGAACGCATGGATAATGTATCGATTAGCCGAAGCTACTGCACCCGCCCCAGCCGCGCGTCATCCAGCGCATCGGTAATCTTTCCTTCCAGGGCGGCCAGCCCTTCAGGGGTCATTTCCGCGCGGTGTTGGCCCTGGTGATATTCTTCGCCGCCGCCGAAGAGTATCGATTTGACCTCCAGGGGGCCGGGGTAGGTCTGTCCATTGCCTTCCAGGGTGAGGTAGTCGGCGTGTTGTCCGGTGATCTGCACGGCGCACCAGCTCGGAATTAATTGCAGGGCGGTGCGCCCGCCGTGGATGACGATGCCGCGCTCGCCGTCGAAAATGCGCGTGCCGCTGTCCAGACACAGGGTGACCCCCTGCGTGCCGCGCGGGTCATCGTCCAGGAAGAGGCCGACGGCGCAGCGACGAATAAATACGCCGCGCACCAGCGCCGTGCTGCCCCTCCCCGGGCCGAAGAGGCAGTGATTGGCGAGCCAGACCCCATATTTTGCCGCGGTAATGCTGCCGCGGTAGATCTCGATGCTCGGGGCGGGCGACAGGGTCGCCGTATCCCAGATGAAGACCCCGGCCTCCCCGCCGCTGAGGCGGTTGCCGACCGCCAGCACGCGGGACGAACGGTCGATGCCGATGAGACACAGCCCATAGCGGTCGGGGTGTTTCGCCCCGTCAGCGGGGAGGATGGCGACGTCGTTATTGGCCAGCAGGACGATGGGACCGGGGTAGAAGTGCGCGAAGACCAGGTTCACGATGATGCCGGTATAATAGGCGCCGATATGGTTGCGCTGCACCAGCGGCGACGGCGTATACCCGTCGCTTTCCTGCAACTGCGCGGACAGGTTGGACACGTGGATACCCACGGCGCAGCGGGTGAGGGTGTTGTCGCTGATCTCCCCCATGAAGCTATCGCCGCCGACGCGGATGCCATAGGCCGTGACCGCTTTGTCGGTCGCATAGGGTAAGGCGTCCGTACGGACCGGCAGATTGTCGAGGCGATTGTTGCTGATGCGATTGCCGTCGGCGTGCGGGCCCTGTGCGAAAAGGTAGACTCCGGCCCGGTACATATTCCGCACGATGTTGTTGAAAATGACGACCTGCCGGAAGGGGCCGTTTTCCACGCCGATACCGGCAGCGGCCTGACCCGCAACGCCGTTCAGCAGCACCCCGTCCGTCAGCGCCGGGTTATGCCCGTCCAGCGTGAAGCCGTCCACCGTCACCCGTTCCGCTTTGATGGTGATCAACATGCCGGCACCAAGGGTCAGATCAAGCGCCGGGGGCCGCAGCACCGCTTCACCGCCCGCCGTGCGCGCCGTATTCCCGGCGGTCGGATCGGCGTCGGTCGGCGCATTGGGCGAAATGCCGGCCTGCGGCCCGCGCAGCGTCACCGGCTTACTGATAACCACCTTTTCCGTATAGACGCCGGCCGCCACCGTGACGGCGCCACCGGCGGCGACGCCATCGATGCCGCGCTGAATTGAGGAAAAGGCGTCGACATGCCAGGTATGCCCCCCGCAATGCTTCCGCCCGCTCCACGAAGCATCCACCCAGACCTGCGCCGGCGGCGCGGCAAAGAGCGCACCAGCAATACCAGACAGCAGCAGACAGATGAGGAGACGGCGCATGGGACACCTCAAATTGACGGAATGATCTGGGAAGGACTTTCGCTTGCGAGCGTGACGCCCTCACCCTGTACAGACGGGGACATAGTTGACAGTTCGGCCTTATTCGAGGACTTCCTCTTCACAGAGCGGTAAGAGTTGATTGCCCCGTTGCTGCAGGAAGTCGTACCGGTCATCGACGCCAAGCACATCAACTATCTGCAGTGCGACACGCCGGAGAAGCTTTCCGGCACGGTGTTGACCGGCGTGATTGACAAGGCGAATTGGGCGGTGATACAGTTAATCACTGAACAGCACCTATTAATAACGAACGCCACATTCCGACTTCCTCGATACGGCTTCTCGATGTGAGGTAACGCCATGCAACAGACTCATCTCCCCTTCTTCGCTGCCCTGCTCGGTTTGCTGTTGCTGACCCTGCCGGCCCGCACGGCGCCGCTGGCGCATGCCGAGTTGGTGTTGTGGTCGAAAGCCGACGACTTGCACCTGGCGGACGGCGCATTGGTGACCCACTGGCCGGATAGTAGCGGCCAGCATAACGACTTGACTGCCAAAGACGGCCAGGCGCCCTCCTTTCTCGCGAAGGGCTCCTTTGGGCGCCCGGTGATCGCCTTTCGTGGCGATGTGAAAGCGAATCCCAAGGTCATCCAAGCCTTTCAGGCGCCATTCAGCGGTGAATGGCGCGGGTGCACCATCTTCCTCGTGGGCACAAATTTATCAGACAATACCTGGTTGAACACTTCGCAGTCTGTGGGTGATTTTCGCACGCTGGGCTTTATCCAACTCACCGGAACCCAATGCGCCATCGAGCATTTGCCGGCGCCTGCTAACCCCGCGGACGTGCATATCGTAGCGTTGACCTGTGGTATTGACGATACGGGCGCCTGTACGCTGACTTCCTACATGGATGGGACGGCACAAGGTCACATGACAGACCCCAAACCAGGTTACGGGATCATCTTCGGTGGGTGCACGCTGGGAGCCGCTATGGATATTTGCGCCTACCATGGAGAGATGGCGGAAGTGCTTATGTACAAGGGCCTGCTGACTGATGACGAGCGCGTGGCCACCCAACACTACCTGGAGGTTAAGTACGGTAAAGCGCCGGCCACGCCGACCGATATCGGCCGGCCCGCTGGCTTTCCACCGCCGCAGCCCCCCGTGGAAAAGCCCGCGACCACCACCTTGCAACCGTGCCAGCGTTCCCTGATGCTGCTGGCCTGCGCGGACACCATCACCACGCCGGACTACGCGCCGGTCGACACCTGGGCCAATCTCGTGAATCCGAAGTTCCCGCTGCTCGGGGTGAAGGATCACCAGCCGATGCTCGTCAAGCACGCGCTGGCCGGACATGCCGTGGTACGCTTCCAGGGCACCTGGAATAATACGGTGTTGAACTATATGGATGTTCAGATCGAGGGCGTCACCCCCGAACTGACGATGTTTTTCGTAGGGCGCCACCTCGAACGATATGGGTTATTCGACACCGCGCCGGGCTTAGTCGATACGTTGCGGCACATCCAGGCCATACAGAATTGCGCTTCGAGACAACTGGCCCTCGAGCATCCCTTTCCCATCCTCGGGAATGAAGATCCGCAATTAGTTAGCCTTGTGGTGGGGAAAGAGGGCGAGACCGGCCAATATATCGCCAGTTACGCGTATGGCTACCCGCAGGCGCGTAATGTTTCGCAAACCGAAATCAAGCCCATCCGCTTCAAGCAGGCGACACTCGGGGTCATTAATCGGACGTTGCAACCTTTCAATGGCGATATCGCCGAAGTGCTGATATATGGTTCGGCCCTGACGAACGCGGAACGCCAACAAACTGAACGCTACCTGACTGCGAAATACGGCCTGCCGCTGAAATCGCTTGTACAGCGCGCGTCCGAGCCGGCGCCGCGCTCCGCCTTTGGCGTGAAATATCCCCAACTCCCGCGAACCATGTCGTGGCTGGGGAATACCGAGAGCGGCAAAACCAACCATATTCAGCATGGCATCTGCGGTATCTGCGTCCAGCCGGACGGCACGGTGGCCGCGACGAGCATCTACGACGAAGCGCACAAGGATTTCGGCCTGTACAAAGACGGTAAAAGCCTGGGCGGCATCGGCGGCGGTTTCTCGACCGTCATCACCGATGGCAAGTATTACTATCTCGGTGTCTCCGGCGTGGGCAAGAAGCACGCGGGGGTCCGGCGACTCTCCCTCGACCTGCAAGATGCCCCATGGCCGGGCGCGGAACAGGGGCAGATTGGTTTTGATACGCCAGCCCCCTGGAATGAGATCGAGGGGTTGGCTATCGTCAATCGCGACTTGTATCTCACCTGCGACGCGGTCGATGCCGTGGGAATATATGATCCCGATACCGGCAAGTTGAAGGGGCACTTCCCTGTGAAGACGCCCGGGCGGATGGCGGTGGACCCCGACGGCAAGCTCTGGATCGGCACGCCGGATGGCCTGGTGCAATATACCGCAGCCGGCACGGAGACTGGCCAGTTCATCAATGGGATAAAAGTGGGAGGCGTCACGCTCGATAAACAGGGCCACCTGCTGGTTGTCGACGCCGGCACGCGGCTGCAGATCATCACCTACGACATCACTGGCGCGCGCCCGAAGGAGATTGCGGCGCTCGGGGAGCGCAGCGGCGTCTTCGCCGGGCCACGACCCGGCGCGATGAGCGATCTACGCCTGCTGAACCCGAACGGCGTAGGGGTGGATGCGGCGGGAAACATTTACGTCAGCGGCGGTTGGCGCCTGCTGAGCTTCACACCAGAAGGCAAACCCCGCTGGCATGTGGAAGCCACGATGTTCGCCACTTGCGGTGATTTTGATCCCGACACTGATGGGCAGGATCTGTATACCAAAGATTTTCACTTCACGGCCACTACCGACCAAACGCCCGGCAAGGACTGGCGTTGGACTGGCTACCTGGCGGACCCTGTGAAGTACCCGGATGGGGTCACCACGGAGCAGGCACTCATCATGCGTCGGCTGAATGGCACGCTCTACCGCTTTGCGCTGGCCTGGCAGATAAAAATATCGCGTCAACTGCCCAACAGCGAGTTGTTCATCCCCTGTGCCGCAGTGAATCCTAATGAAGCGATGGGGGGCCCCGTCATTACGAACGCACCCGCGAAAGGGCGTTTTATCTGGATCGATAAGAACAGCAACGGACTGCCGGACAAGGATGAGTTCACCACCCCGCCCGCCGATACCGCGCCCAGTCAGTGGGGCGTGAATTGCTACGTCGATACGAACGGCGGCATCTGGGAAGCCCAGGGGCGCGCCGGGGTGCGCTACATTCCGCTGCAAGGCTTCACCGCGACCGGCGCGCCTATCTACGATTTTGTCAAAGTGCAGAGCTTTCTGCGCCCGCCGGAATTCCTCGACGTTCGTCGCGCGATGTACTTCCCCGCGCTGGACAGTATGTATCTCTCCGGTTATACCTGGGACAACCAGGCGTGGCCGGATGAACAATGGGTGAATAGTGGACGCGAACTGATACGGTATGACGACTGGACTAAACCGACGCGTCACCTGGTGAGCCGCATTCCCTTCATCGCTCGCGACATCACTTCGTTCGACGTGTTGCCGTCACGACATCTGGCTTTCCTGGGCGAGATGACGACATCGTCCATCCTGGTTTACAATGCCGACACCGGTAAAATGATTGGTGTGGTAGAACCAGACCCGAATCTGGTCGGCTATGAGACCGGATGGCTCGACTTACCTGAAGGCGCGTTGCGCGTCTGTGAACGGAAAAATGGCGAAGTGCTCATCCTCACCGAAGAGTGCTATAAAGCCAAGCAGCTGCTCTATCGCTGCCCGCCGGACTTCGAGCATTACCAGCCGCTACCGTAATGACTCGACCATGGATGCCCAGGCGGTCAGCAGTTCACCCTGCGAACAATGCGGGAGGGCGACAATCCGTTTGAGCCGCTAATCTCGCCGAAGGAGATTCCCTGATCCTTGGCTTGTTCACCTGGGAAATAACGGTCAGCCTCCAGCGGTGTTTGCAAAACCTGGCCTGGCGTCGCGCATTGATCTCATGGCGTCAGGCAGTGTCGCATTGTTATCGTGTGTCGCCGCACGATATAGTCGAAAATCGCTTCGCGCGCCACGCCAAATCTGGCACTTACTTGGACTCCGCGACTTCTTATATGCTGTGAATTGTCTCTTCCTGCTGCAACACCTCATGGACTTTCATCCGGAGATCCTGGATCGTGAACGGTTTTTGCAGGAAATTCACGCCGGTATCAAGGACACCATGGTGTGCGATGACATTCACGGTGTAGCCGGACATATACAAACATTTTAGCTGCGGGTAGTGCGTGAGCAGGCGTTGGGCTAATTCGCGTCCATGCATGCCGGGCATGACCACATCCGTCACGAGCAGATGGATTTTGCCGGTGAATTCCACGACCAGTTGCAAAGCTTCAGACGGTGAGTGCACGGCAAGTATCTGGTATCCCTGCTGCTCCAGCGCACACGTGACCACGGTCAGAATCGCGGGTTCATCTTCGACCAGCAAGATAGTTTCCGCACCGCGCTCCATGGCAGTCACCGGTGTCTCTTGCGTCATCGGTTCCGCGCAGGCGTGATGGCGGGGAAGAAAGATCTTAATGCTGGTTCCTTGCCCGGATTCGCTATCGACATTGATGAAGCCGTGATTTTGTTTCACGATGCCGTAGACCGTTGCCAGGCCGAGTCCGGTGCCTTCGTGCAGGCCCTTCGTGGTAAAAAACGGCTCGAAGAGATGTTCACGCGTCGTTTGATCCATGCCGCGACCGTTGTCACTCACCGCCAGCAGCACATAGCTTCCCGGAACGATTTCCGTCGAGGCGTCGGCATACGCCTCATCCACGGTGATATTTTGCGTTTCTATCGTGACTTTACCCGCGCTCACAATGGCGTCCCGGGCATTGGCGCACAGGTTCGCCAGGATCTGATCGACTTGCGTGGGATCGATATTCACGGCATCCAAATTTGCGCCTGGTTGCCAGTCCAGGTCGATGTCCTCGCCAATCAGGCGGCGAAGGATTTTCAACATATTGGTGATGGCATCATTCAGATTCAACACCACCGGCGAGATGGTCTGTTTGCGCGCGAATGCCAGCAATTGGCGGGTCAGCGCGGCGGAACGTTCCGCCGCGCGTTTGATTTCGGTCAATTCGTTATACAGGGGGGAAGTTGCATGCAGTTGTTGTAACGAAAGGTCCGTATACCCGATGATGACCCCCAACATATTATTGAAATCGTGCGCGACACCGCCGGCCAATCGCCCCACCGACTCCATTTTATGCGCTTGTATAAGCTGCGTCTGCAGTTTTTCGCGTTCCTGTTCTGTTTGTTTGCGCGCGGTGATGTCGCGCCAGGAGGTAAATCGCACCGATCGGCCGTCAAGCAGCATCGGGGAGACCACGATTTCCGCCACGAGCATCGTACCGTCCAGTCGTTGAACTGTCCATTCGAAGATGGCGATATCCGTGAGTGACTCTTCGGAGATCGGCCGGGCGACGTCTACCGAGGGATGGCCGTCCGGCTGGAATGCGGGAGCGAAGGCCACTGGTGGTTGTCCGATGATTTGCTCGCGTGTCGCACAAAACATGACTTCGGCTGACCGGTTGCAATCGATGAAGGCCCCGTCCGCGATGATGAAGTAGGCTTCGGGAGAATCCGCAAACAGGATGCGGAAGCGTTCTTCACTGACCGTCAATGCCAACTCCACCGCTTCACGGTGATGGATCTCATCCGCAAGTTCGCGATTGCGTTGCTCGGTGGCCTGGCGTTGTAATTGCGAGACGGTGATTTCGGACTGCAATTGCGCGGCGACAAGGCGCATGCTGTCCAGACGGGACGCACCCCAGAGCAACAGCAACGGAAGCAGCGCCACAATAACGATGAATCCGACCGGGGCTATGTGACCATAGGCACGTTCAACCGGGAGCAGGGTCACGAGCGACATCGACGTGCCGGACACCGGTACTTTCACCCGCAACATGCCTTGCACCCCGGCACGGACTGCTTCGGCTTGATGGTGCTGGTTCCAGGGCATTACACGACTGGCCGGCGCACGGTAAATTTCGCTCAGCAAGTCGGCGGGCAATGGAGGAAAGTCGTTGGATCGTAACTCCATGCCATCGCTCGTTACCAGGACTTCACGAATGCGACTCGCCTTATCGCGCAGCAGGTTGGCATAGAGGAGTTGGACGGAACTGACGGTGACGAGTGTACCGCCGGACATCCCCTTATAATCAACGCGTACCGCGGTGACAACCGTGTTATCCACGGCATCAATTCGCTGGCCGGGGGTTGCCGCCGTAACGGGGGGGATGATGGGCAGAGGGTGGCCTTGCATGGTATCGACGAGTGGGGTCTTGTCCGTCAGATAAATGATTCGTTCGGTAACCCCTGTTTTATATAGTTGCACCTGCTGGCGAAATCGGTCGTCGATCGCTTGCAGGCTGGCGCCAAGACCATACCGCATCGACATGCCCAGATCGCGATTCATCAGGTAAGTTTTGATTTCAGTCGACGCGGCGTAATTCAGGGCTTTCGAGAGCATCAACCGGGTCTGGTCCGTTACCGCCGCGGCCTGGCGCCTGCTGTCCGCCAGCAGATAAGTGTTGGCATCGACCTTCATTTGCTGCCACGAAAAGACCGTATACCCGAGCAGCACCAGTGAATATAGACTGAAGGCCACAGCAATCAGAATCGGCAGGCGCGTCAATATGGGCGTGATGAAGCGTGACAGCACGGCAGCCCTCACTTAATTGTCGCAGCGGACCTGGCAAAGAAAGTCGGGAACCAACGCTGAATGCCAGGATAGTATTTTTGTACCAAACGGTCGTAGGTGCCGTCGGCATGCACTTTCTCCAGATATTCGTTGAAGGCGTGGCGTAATTGGGGTGAACTCTTCGAAAATGCAGCGCCAAGTGACTGCTCGGGGGAGATCGGACCGATCACTTTGATACGGCCAGCCCATTTTTGCAAGTCCAGGGTCACATCCGGCACGTCGAGTAAGGTGAAGTCAGCCTCACCGGCGAGCATCGTTGGCACCATCTCATTGATATTGGTACTCTTCGTATAGCTGCGAAGATTGATGCCGGTATCTTTCAAACCATAATTCGCTGGATCCAGGCACGTGCGCTCCATGACCAACAAGCGCTTATGCCCAATCAGGCGTTTCGTCTCATTGATGTCCTTTTTCATGTTGGCAGAACCGGCAATGGGCCGCACCGGGGATTCGGCCGGGGCCACCAGCAGGACTTGTGAGGGGAAGGTCGGCTCCGAATAAAGTAAGATCTGTTCACGCCATGGGAGTATCGTGAAGCCGGTAGCGATCATATCACCCCGAACCGGGAAATCGCCGGTGAGTGTCGTCGTAGCGCCTTTGCGTACCACGTCTTTCCCGAGGAGATCTCGGATGACATTGTAGAAGTCGGAGTATACCAGGGTGTACTTGACGCCAAGATGTTTGGCGAATCCCTTCACCAGTTCAACATCGAATCCGTCGCCCGCACCGGTGACAAAGTTGGCATACCGAATACCGAGTTGGCGCAACTCACCGCGGGCCTGGATGTCTTTGAGATCATTCGCGGCGGCGGGGGAGAGACCTGTCCACAAGAGCCATACCGCGAGTACAACGCACAATGAACACAGCGATCTCATCTCGTCCTCCTCGTCTGAGAGCAGATGTTGAATTCAACAGGATTGATAGCAGTGCTACGAGTCTATATTCCATGTCTGGCTACCCCCTCCTCTCCCGCAAACCTATGGCAATTGCTGTAGGCGGGAAAGTGCTGGTGCGTATGCCATTCCCTTTTGAGTGTGTGCCAGAAACGTGCCGGCGTCATTGAAAAATCGAGGGCAGCGGTGGCACGAAAGGGCATGTCAGCGGGATAATTTGAGAGGAAAAGTGGTGCACCCGGTGCGGCTCGAACGCACGACCTACGGATTAAAAGTCCGTTGCTCTACCAACTGAGCTACAGGTGCTTGGCAGGAATGCTCCCCGGTGGGGTGGCATTGCGGAGGTTATGGTAGCAAAATGGCTGTTGTTTGTCAATGTTTCAGCCCGGGTTTTCAGGCCCGCATGCGGAAACTGGCGTCGCGAGGCTATCAAATACACGGATTATTGACTGAAGGCTTGTGAGGTGAAGCGTTTTTGGCTATACTGTCCTCACATTCACGGTCAGGCAGGCGCGAGGTGTTGGTGCAGGCCAGCCACGACGGCCCGGAACCGGAATGGGATACTAGAAGGAGGGCTGTTGGATGCCCGATCAGACCATGGTGTGCCGCGATTGCAGCGGCGAGTTTGCTTTCACCGAAGGCGAGCAGGAGTTTTTCCAGCAGAAAGGCTTTACCCCTCCTGTCCGCTGTCCGGATTGCCGGCGCAAGCGCAAAGCGGAAAAGATGAGTGACGGCGGTGGAAGCTACGGCGGCGACAGCTACGGCGGCGGTGGCGGAGGCGGTCGCGGTGGCAGCGGCGGAGGCCGGCGCGGCGGTTGGTAACCCCTTCACTGTCCCTCTTTATCACAGAGTTAAGTGCAGAACCTCCACATATGGCAACGCCCCCGGGAAATTCCCGGGGGCGTTGCTGTTTCTCCCATTTTCAGCACTGGGGAGCAGGCACGCTCCTGTGCGATGGGCGTTACCGCGCGCGCGTGACTTTTACTTCCAGGGAGGTGGAGACGGCATCCTTGCCGCCATTGATGTCGCGCACCTTGCAGGTGATGACATAGTTCCCTTCTTTATCGTAGGTATAGGTCACGCGGTCACCGGTGGCGTCCACTTTATCCGGGGTGGTCGCCCCAAAATTCCACGTCGTCTCATAGTGGGAGAGTCCGGCTTCCACACGCGCTAAGAAAAAGATGCGTTTGCCGGCTTCCATAAAGAGCGGGAAGACGGTCATTTTGACGGTGAGCGGGGTGGTGTCCTGGACGAAGGCCAGACGGCCGATGAGAAATTCGGCCGGGGCATCCGACGTGAGCAGCATGCGGGTGAGCTTGCCGCCGATCGGCAGTTGCGGGTTCAACAACGACAGGGGAATGTCGACGCGCACCCAGCGATTGTTCACTTCTTCCTTGGGAAAGAACTGGTCCGGCGTCACGGTGAGCAACCCCTGGCCCTTTTCCGTGAAGAAGCTCAAGCGCAGATTCGTCAGTTTGGGCAGCGGGACGGTGAGGGGCTTATCGCGCGGCGGCGCCATCCCGGCCGGCAGTCCGCCGGCATTCGCCTCAATGGCGCCGGGTCCGGTTTTTGGCCCGCCGCCCGGTTGATCGATTGTCGGGGGGACCATGGGCGGCATAGTTGTGTTGGGAGGCGGGGGGGTAT
>Ga0118677_10009789_pt1 | contig 14850 bp, 11 predicted proteins | sample AliMusrvi5mmetaG_FD_86154 | JGI IMG/M metagenome (GOLD analysis project Ga0118677, IMG submission 86154)
AACCGCGCTTCAGCGCCTCCTGGACGACGCGCTTCAAGAGCTTTAGCTCGAAAACGGCCGTGTTGTGTTTAGCCCGGCGGAGCCTCCTCAATTTCCGCGTAACCCTCGACTCGATGTAAGACATCACATGTTCGCGCTTGAGGCCCCTCGGAGTGGCGATCTCGTGATAATCCAAAAACGCCTTGATGTTGTTCCACGCCGGGATGTTCCGGTTCTTCTTCTGGTTCTTTCCTCGACACCACTGGCGGACGAGGATGGGCACCCAAAGATCCCATTGGGGGCGTCCTTCAGCCTTCTCCCTCTTCATTTCAAGGAGGGACTGTTCGGCACACTTCTCGCGCGCCTTTTTGTTGTTGTCGCCGACATCCCGCACCAACCCCAAGGTCTTCGATTTCCACACCCCGTTTTCATCCTGGTACTTCATGTGCCAGTTTTTCGTGTCTTTTTTGGGAATGAGCGATGCCATTTACAGGGGAAGTTACTGCACCAAGCTGCACCAAACAATCCCAAAATTTTCCGTTGTCTTCTCTGTAATTACTCTGGATTCCAAAAAATTCCAACAGAAGCCCCGTGTCCCCGGTTCGATTCCGGGCCCAGCCACCACTTTGAGATCCTCTATTTCAGAGGGTTTTACTTTATACGCAAATCCATGGGATGCGATTGGAATTGAATAGAACCAAGCGGGTCTTATCAAAAACAATCTACGATTTGCCCCCGACTGCCGCCCAGATTTCCCCGTTGATGCATAATGCAGTCGTTTGGTCGGCGTAAAATTGCCCTCGAACGGCAAATAACTGGAACCCGGGCGGGCGGGCGGATCAGGATTGCGATGGCCGGATGGGAGCGATAGGCTTTGGAAATTCACACCATGCCTTGGCAATGCACCGAATGCGCCCCTCTGTAATGAAATCAATCCTTGTGATCGGGCTCTTTGTTTGGCTGTCGATGGGCCAAGCCATCACCGCCCAAACCGTCCTTCATGTCGCGCCCAACGGCAACGATGCTTGGTCGGGCTCGCTGGACGCCCCTACGTCCGACAAAACAGACGGCCCCTTCGCCACCTTGCAACGCGCCCGGGATGCCCTTCGTAAATTGAAAGCGGAGGCTCAACTCAAAGGCGAATCCACCGTGCTCGTTCATGGTGGGACGTATCCCCTGGCTCAGACGCTTCAGCTCGGCCCGCAAGATTCCGGAACCCCCGAGGCGCCGATCCTCTGGCGCGCCGCCCCCAACGAAAAGACCGTTCTGCTGGGGGGGCGGGCGATCACCGGCTTCATCCCTTTCAAAGGCGAAATCCTCAAAGCCGATGTCGCTTCGCAGGGCTTCAAAAACATTGCCTTCCATCAGCTCTTTTTTGACGGCAAACGCCAACATCTCGCGCGTTATCCGAATTTTGACCCGCAGCATCCTTACACGGGCGGTTGGGCCTATGCCGACGGTCAACCCTGCCCGATGTACGCCGCTCGGCCCGGCGAAGATCAGCACACCTTCCAATACAAACCCGCCGACGCGCGCAACTGGTCGCAGCCGCAAGAAGGCGAGGTCTTCGTCTTCCCGCGTTATAACTGGTGGAACAACATCGTCCGCATCCAGTCGCTGGATCGGGAAACGCGCACGATCACCCTCGCCCGCGACTGCTCCTACCCGATCCGTCCCCTGGATCGCTATTACGTCCAGAACCTCTTGGAGGAACTCGACGCCCCCGGCGAGTGGTACCTCGATAAAAAAGAGGGAACGCTCTATTTCTGGCCGCCCTCGCCGCTACAAGCGCGGACGGTGACGGCGCCGACATTGCGCACCCTGCTGGAACTTGGCCCCGGCACCGCCTACGTCACCTTCCGCGGATTCACCTTCGAGTGTTGCGAAGACACGGCTATCTCGCTTCACGACACCACCCATTGCATCATCGCCGCCAGCGTCATTCATAATGTCGGCCAGTACAACGGTTGTGGCGTGTCGATCAACGGGGGCAAAGAAAACGGCGTGGTCGGCTGTGATATTTCAGAAATCGGCAGCCACGGGGTCTCCCTCAACGGAGGCGACCGCATCACCCTCACCCCGGCGGGCAACTATGCCGACAATAATTACATCCATCACATCGGGGTCTCCTACAAACAGGGCGTCGGCGTGTCGATCAACGGTTGCGGCAACCGCGCCTCTCACAACCTCATCCACGACGGCCCGCGCATGGGCGTCATGTTTTTTGGCAACAACCACATCATCGAGTACAATCACATCCGGCACATGAACCTGGAGACCGAGGACACCGGCGCGGTCTACACAGGAGGCCGCGATTGGCTGGGCGCGCGCGGGTGCGTAGTTCGTTATAACTACCTCCATGATATGCTCGGCTTCGGACACGACAGCAAGGGCGTGTGGCGTTCTCCACGTTTCGCCTGGGGCGTCTATCTTGACGACAACACCGGAGGCGTGGACGTGATCGGCAACATCGTCGCCCGCTGTTCGCAAGCAAGCATCCACCTGCACAACGGCCGGGACAATGTCATCGAGAATAACATCTTCGTCGAAGGCGGATTGCATCAAGTGGCCTACAGCGGTTGGACGCCGGAGCATCCCTATTGGGGCGAACACCTCCCAACGATGATTAAAGGCTACGAATCGGTGGCCGGTCAACCCGCCTGGAAGACGATGCGGCACATGGATCTACACCCGAACCAGGCCGTCCTGCCCGACGGCACCATCATGGCAGGCAACGTCTTGTGGCGTAATATCATTTCCTACCGCAACCCGGAGGCAAAACTCTTCGAAATGCGCCAGGTCTCCTTTACTCACAACGAGAGCGACCACAACCTCGTTTGGCACCACGGCTTGCCCTTGCAAACGGGGCAGCAAACTATAAAAGAATCCAGCGGCCCCAATCTCGCGCCCAACGGCGGATTCGAGACCGGCGATCCCGACAAACTGCCCTCCAACTGGCACTGGCAGGTGCGCCCGGGCGACTCGAAAGCCGCGCTGGATGGCAACGTGAAGTTCGCCGGAAAGCAATCGCTGCGCATCGAAGGCCGGGGCACCACCACCGACGCCGAGAAGCAGATGCTTTGGCCCAACTTTGTCAGCGACGAAATCCCCGTCAAACCGGGCCAAGCCTATCGGCTCACCGCGCGCATCCGGGCCGCCGAACCCCACACGGAATTTGCGATGATGGCGCAAAGCTACCTCGCCCATGTTTTTTACTGGTCGGGAAACGATAAGAACAAGACGACTGCGGGCCCAGACTGGAAGGAATACGAGGTTGCCTTCCGTTTTCCCGCACCGGGCGATCCGGGATATCATGAGCAGATGAAATCGATCCGCATTCGCTTCGACACGAGGCAAACCACCGGCACGCTCTGGGTTGACGAGGTGACCTTGCGCGAGGCGGCTTCGATGAACGAGTGGGAGTCGTGGCAGGCACTGGGCAACGATCAACACTCTCTGGTTGCCGATCCGCTCTTTGTCGACGAGGCAAAGGACGACTACCGGTTGCAGCCCAATTCGCCCGCATGGAAACTCGGCTTCAAGCCCATCCCCATCGAGAAGATTGGCCCCTATCGCGATCCGCAACGGGCAAGCTGGCCAATCATCGAAGCCGAGGGAGTGCGGGAAAACCCGCTTTAGCATCAACAGGAAGAGGTCCCTGGAAGGGGCGCTTCTTTCTGTCATGAAGCTTACTGACGTGCCCGCATTCCGCGCAGACCGATGCCGGTCTTGATTCCAGGCCCATTGACAGTCCCGGGCAGGATTTTCTATTGAGTCGTCCGCGGAAATCTCCGTTGTATTGCCATCACGTTGGCGTCTCCAAGACTCGGAACCTGTGGGCCCCGCCTGCATTTCATCAGGTGCCTCTCGGGATAGCGTTCTACTTGTAGAGCAACCTTTGGCCAACGGCTGCGCCGTCGCAGCGCCTAGAAGTTATACCACATCACGGCGTCCCCTCCCCTCGGGCGGTAATGCTATCTCCGGTTCCGCAGGCCGTCCTACTCAAACTGTTTCTTAAACGCCGCAAGCTCCTCACGCAATTGCTGCATTTCCGCCCGGAGCGCGGCGACTTCGCTTTGAAGCGTTTCCATTTGCAACGCCGCCTCTTGCCTCGCAGTGGAAGGCGCGGTGGCCGATGGCCCCGTGGCCCCCATCGCCAGAATGGCCTCCGTCGGTTCGCCCGAAAGCAGGTGGACATACCGCTTTTCTTTGCGGCCAAACCCGGCGGGGATTCCACGAACCAAAGGCGCATCCCCCTGGCAAAGCCCATCAAGGCATGCCTCCATTTCCGGCAACTCGGCAAACCCGGCCATCCGCTCCGTCCGCTGGCGCAGTTCACCCGGCGTTTGCGGCCCGCGCAGCAAAAGAATGCAAAGGATCGCCATTTCCCGGCGGTCCAATTGGTAATGATCAAGGAGGTTGTGCCGGTATTTTTGCACCCGCGAACCGCCTCCGAACAAGACCGTGGCAAGCTTCTTGTCGCGAAGGGTATCGAGCGCCTCCTTTACGGTCTGTTCTTCCAACGCCACCACCGGTTCCCGATTGGTCATCTGGTTGCATGCCGTGACGACGCTATTGAGGCTCAAGGGGTAGTTCTCCGGCGTGGTGGCTTCCTTTTCCATCAGGCAGCCAAGCACGCGGGTTTCCGGGAAGGAGAGTTCAATCATGAAGAAGGGTATGAATGCCTTGGAAGCCAGGGAATGCAACACGAAACCTGCGCGTACAGATGGCCCGTGGCGATTCCCCTAGTCTTTGTCGAGCCGCCGGATGCACTCGCTGATGAGGGCGAGCTGGACGCGCACCCGCTGGTCGAGGGCAAATTCGCTGGGCGTCTCAAAGGTAAAGGTGCGCTCGGCGTGGTGCAAGTGCAGGTAGACGGCTTCGGGGAGCGTGGGAAAGCGTTTCAACTTGATCTTGCGTCGCACAAGCCCCGCATGGGAGGTCCGCCGCCCGTCGATGATGGTTCTCCCCTCGATGGGAATCAGCGGACGCGCGATTCCCACGAGGTCTTCGCCCCAGAAGGGCGTCCGGCGCTCCAGTTCGTAAAGGTAGAGCCCCCGTCCGTCGTAGTCTTCGTGCAACGTCAGTGCGAGCCGGAAGCGGCGGGATTGCAGGAACGCCTTTAAGGCCCGGATGTGCGCAACTTCATCGTGTTGAAACGTCCGGTTCAAGTCGCGCCCCGCGGCATCGGTGCGGGAGTTGTGGATGAGCCCCCACGGGTTGAGGCAGGGAAAAAGCAGGGCGGATCTGCGGCGCAGGGAATCGACATTCTCCTCAGCCCAGCGAATGAGCGCTTCGGTGCTGCCCGGTTCGTCGCCGTGGATACCCGCCGAGAGGTAGACGCTCCCCGCTCCCACGGCTCCGCGATCCCGCGAAGCGAGCATCCAGACGGGATACCCATCCGCCTCGGCAAAGGCAGTCATCTCCAGCCGGGCGGCACGGGCCACTTTTCGCCAACGGCGAACCAGGAACGCGTAGTCGTGGCATCGCAGGAGAGTGGAATCCATCATGGCAGAGAGGCCAGGAGGGCGGCGTCCGGCTCGGAATTTGAAACGGCAGCGGCAGCCACTTCCAACCACGCCCCGTTGGGATCGCGGACTTGGAGGAACCCCGTCCCCTCCGCACCTGTTTCATAGCCAAAGGCAAGCGCGCGTTGGCGCAGCACATCGACACTTTCTTGCAGGGACGTTTCCAGCCGATAGGAAATCAACCCCGTGCTTCCGGCAGGCGGAGTCCTGGCGCCGCCCGCCCAGGTATTCGCGGCAATGTGATGGTGATACCCCCCCGCCGCAAAGAACAACGCGCCGGGGAAATCGCGCTGCGTCACCGCAAGCCCGAGGTATTCGTGGAAAAACCGCTCCGCCTCGGCCAGATCCGCCACGTGCAAGTGCAAATGACCCAACGCGATCCCCCGAGGCGAGGCCACGCGAGCCGAAGGGGCGTCCGTGGCCGCAAGGAGGTTTGCCAGATCCAGCGACGCCGAGGTCATGGCAATCTGCCCCTCGTGCCAAGGCCATTGCGCCCGGGGCACATCGGCATAAAGCTCCACGCCATTCCCATCCGGGTCGCGCAGATAGAGGGCTTCGCTGACACCGTGATGCTCCGCCCCCACCAGCGCGTCCTGGTAGCTCAAGAGCCGCCGGAGCGCGTTAGCCAGGCCCACCCGCGAGGGGAACCGGAGGGCGAGGTGGAAAAGCCCCGTTGCTCCGGCTGGGCGGCGAACGGCACCGGGGTCCTCCGAGAGAATAACCAGCGGTTCGTTTTGCCCCGGAGCCGCCAATACCGCTTCCGAGCCACTGCGGGAGAGCATCTCCAGGCCGAGAGCGTGCGCGTAGAAGGCGAGGAGCGGTTCAAGCCGGGCCGTCCGAAGACGGAGCTGCGGGATGCGCAAATCACCAGACCATTGGAAGGCATGCATGGGAGCGTCAGTCAGTTAATTTCTTGGCGATGGCCGCGTCGATGGACCACTTGCCGCCGCCGCGAATGATGAGCGCCAAGGCGATGCCGATGGCCAGCAGGTGATACTCAAAGCCTTCGCCCTTTTGATTGCCAAACCAGTTCATAAAGAACCCGTTGGCAGCGTGTACCATCGCTATGGCCACAACCATGTTGGCGGCGATGCCGAGGGCGGCAACGCGGGTGAAGAGCCCGAGGATGAGGGCGATGGCCCCGGCAAATTCGGCCATGATGGCGAGGAAGGCAAAGAGTGCCGGAATATGCATTTGCCCGGTAAAGGAAGCCATGGTCGCGGTGTACCCGTAGCCGCCAAACCAGCCGAGGACTTTTTGAGCGCCGTGCGGCAGAAAAACCGCGCCCAGCGCCACGCGAAGGATCAACGAGGAAACGGCAGAGTCGGTTTTGAAGAGAGGAAGCAGTATTTTCATGGATTGGTTTTAGTTAGATGTTCTTTTGGGAACGCAACAGAGACTACCGCCGCGCGGGTGGATCGCCTAATACTGCTTCGTTATTGCAGCTATGCGTTTTTTGCATAACATCGGCGCATGTTTGGGCTCATTCGCTCCTTTTTGGCCGTCGTCGAGGAAGGCAGCCTTAACCGCGCCGCCGCCCGGCTGAGGATGTCGCAACCGGCGCTTTCGCGGCAGATGCAGGCGTTGGAACAGGAGGTAGGCGGCCTGCTGCTGGAACGGACGAGTGCTGGCGTGCGCCCCACGGACGCGGGGTATGCGCTGGTCGCCGCGATGCAGCCCATCATGGCGCAGTATGAGGCGGCTCTTGCCCAAGTCCGCACCCTTGCGGGCGGGCAGAGCGAGCAGTTGCGGATCGGCTACCTCGTCTCCATGGCGCAGGCCTACGTCAACCCGGCGCTGGCCGAGGTGCGCCGCATGCATCCCGAGGTCAGAGTGACCTTGCAGGATCTCTCGCCCGGCGAACAGATCGCCGCCCTCCGAGCGGGAAAAATCGACGTCGCGGTAATCGGCCAGGAAGGCAACGTGCTGGGCCGCGACTTTTACACCAGAAAGCTGGCATCTCTCCCCGTCCTTGCCGTCCTCCCCGCCGGGCATCCCCTGGCCGGGCGCCCGCAAATATCCCTCGAAGCGCTGCGCAACGAGCCTTTCATCAGCTCTCCCGAGGCCGACATGCCGGGCCGCAACCGCTGGATCGCACAACTCTGCCGCGCAGCCGCCGGGTTCCGCCCTCGGTTTGTGCAGGAGGCGGAAAGTGTCTCCCACGCGCTCTCGCTCATCCTCAGCGAACGGGCCGTCACGCTCGTACCCGCATACATGCACAACTTCCCGGCGGCAGGCATCGCCATGGTGCCGGTGACGGACCCGCAAGCGCGCTGGGACTTCCTGGTCGTCTGGCATCGTGGCCGCACATCCGGGCCGCTACGGGTCTTCCTGGACGCCCTCTCCTCGGCGGCGGGAAAAGACGAACCCTAACGGGCTTCCAGGCTGAATTTTCGGAACGCCGTCAGGCTCTCACGGTAAATTTTGACCGCTTCCTCACGCGGAGCAATGCGCCGGATCGCCGGACAAAAAGCGGCCGAGAGCACGGCAAAATCGTCCCCTCCCCCAGCGTGCGCGGCCATCATCGCGGCCCCCAATGCGGCGGAATCGGTGGTAGAGATGATCTCGACCGTTGCTCCGAAAACATCGGCCAACGTTTGTAAAATCCCCTCGCTTTGCGAAGCGCCGCCCGTCACGCGCAGCACGCGGAATTCTCCCATCCAGAGCGAATGCGCGCGCAGCGCAAGCGCCTGAGCTTCCACCACAGCCCGGATGCGCACCTCGGGGCTGGCCTTGGCAAAATCAAAGTTGGCGCGCAAACCCGGGCGGGTGACCAGCGGCGTCATCTCCGCCTCAAACCACGGGAGCGCCCATCGCCCCTCGTTGCCCACGGGCGTTTGCGCAAAGGCGTCTTTGTCAAAAAACGCCCAGTCCACCCCGGCCTCTTTGCGCACGCGGTCGCGGGCGAGCGAGCCGTTCTTGAAGCACGTCAGGCACATGAAGCTCCCGGCGGGCTGCCCAAAGACGTGACCGAAGCCGTCGGGATCAACCCGGTAGGGATCGAGCGCCGCGAAGAACGTGTCGCTCGTGCCGAGGCTGATGACGGCGGTGCCCGGTTGCGAGCCGCCCGAACCCACGAGGCTGGCCGGGTTGTCGCCGGTCCAGACTGCCACGGGAATCCCGGGTGTGAGTCCGTATTTTGCAAAATAGGGGCTTAATTTCCCCGCGCGACCCGCCTTGGGGCAAATGCGCGGCAGCTTGGCAAGCAGATCCGGAGCCGTCGCCGCCGCGATGCGCGGGTGCCATGCCATCGTGCGGAGATTGAGAAGGTTCATCCCAGCGCCGTCGCCGCCGTCCACCGGCGCGTCGGCCCCGCAGAGCGCCGAACAGAGAAACGACGAGACGAGATGAATCCGCTGCGTCTCCCGATACGCTTGCGGCTCTTGTTTCCAGAACTTGCGGATCTGCGGGCCGGTAAACCGCTCGATGGCGGGCGAACCGGTGAGCGTTTGCAGGCCGGGCCCAATGGCAGCCGTGATCTCCGCGCACTCCGCGCCCGTCGAGCTGTCCATCCAGATGGGCGAGGTCTTGCGCGAAAGCGCAGGGGCCAACTGGCTTGCCAGATCGTTTTCGGGAGATAACGCTTGCAGGATCGCTTCAAACCGGGCGTTCAGATATACCGAGCCGTGCTGCTGGCCCGATCCGCCGATACCCGCCACCTGGTCCAGCGGCAGCCCAGCCTGTTGCATGCGCGAAAGCAATAAATCAAGCGCGGCAAGCCAGAGCAGCGGATCGGCGTGTTTGACCAGCGGATCGGCGTTGGGCAGCACGCCGCCGGGACACCCGAACGCCGGGAGATCGGCCTCATAGTTGACGGCGCTGGAAGCAACAATCGCCCCTTGCTCCGCGTTAATGAGGAGCGCTTTGAGCCCCTGCGTGCTGCTGTCCAAACCAAGATACAAGGCCATCGGAAAGACGCTCTTTAGAAATTAGCCGAGCAGGTAATCGTTGCGGATGATTTCGAGCAACTCCTGCCGCCCGCTCTTGGGCGTCGGCTCCCCGTTGGCAAGCACCCAGGCTTCGAGCGCGTCGGAGCTGGATTTACCGGCCAGGATTTCCTGCCCCAGCGGCGTCTTCCAAGAGGCATACCGCTCCGCGACAAACGTGGAGAGCGCCTTGTCCTCAATGAGCTTGTCGGCAACGATGAGCCCCCGGGCAAACGCGTCCATGCCGCCGATGTGAGCATAGAAAAGATCCAGCGCGTCGCTGGAACCGCGGCGGCACTTGGCGTCGAAGTTGAACCCGCCCAAGCCGATTCCGCCTTCCTGCTGCAAGACCACGAGCATCGCGGCAGCGGTGGAATAAAGGTCGCTCGGGAACTGGTCGGTGTCCCAGCCGAGGAGCACGTCGCCCTGGTTGGCGTCGATGCTGCCGAGTTTGCCTTCGGCGGCGGCGACCGTCAGTTCGTGCTCGAAGGTGTGGCCCGCGAGCGTCGCATGGTTGGCCTCGATGTTGATTTTGAAGTGCTCAAACAACCCGTGAGCGCGCAGGAAACTGAGCACCGTGGCGGTATCGAAATCGTATTGGTGCTTGGTCGGCTCCTTCGGCTTCGGCTCGATGAGGAACTGCCCGGTGAACCCGATCTTCTTCTTGTGGTCCACGGCCAATTGCAGGAAGCGGGCAAATTGCTCCTGCTCCTTTTTGTAATCGGTATTGAGAAGCGTCTCGTAACCTTCGCGGCCGCCCCAGAAAACATAGTTCTGCCCGCCCAGTTCATGGGTCGCTTCCAGGGCGTGTTTTACCTGCGCAGCCCCGTAGGCAAAGGCATGCACGTCAGGATTGGTGCCGCCGCCGTGGGTGTAGCGGGGGTTGGAAAAGAGATTGGCCGTGCCCCAGAGCAGCTTGATGCCGGTTTCCTTTTGCAGCGCCTTGGCCTGGGCAACGATGGCATCGAGGTTCTTGCACGATTCGGAAAACGTCGCGCCTTCCGGGGCGATGTCGCGGTCGTGAAAGCAGTAGTACGGAGCGCCCAGCTTTTGGCAGAACTCGAAGTTGGCGCGCAGGGCCTGCTCGGCCATCTGCATCGGGCTCCCCGTGTTCCAGGAACGCGTCCAGGCCGCCGGGCCAAACATATCCGCGCCGTTGCCCTTGAAGGTATGCCAGAAGGCGACCGAAAAGCGGAAATGCTCCGCCATGGTCTTGCCACGCACAACGCGGTTGGCGTCATACCATCTGAACGCAAGGGGATTCGCGCTCTTGGGCCCTTCGTAGGTGATGGGAGCGGTGATTTGCGGGAAGTAGGTGCTCATAGGAATAAAAAGAATCGGGGAAGGAAACCAATGGGGAGGGAGTTTTTCCTCTCGCCGGGATTACTTAGACCATATAAAAAAGGAGGATTCCATGTCCTTTTTTCGTAAACAGCCCTCCATTTTTGCCATCAAAAGCGGGCGTGTTGCCTCATGAAAAAGCCCAAACAGATCGGCCTCCTCGTCGACGCCTCCCGCGCCTATGGCCGGGGGATCTGCCGCGGCGTCGCCACGTTTGCCGAGACACGCGAAGACTGGCTGATCCTCGCGCACGAGCGCCCGGAATTGGACGAACTGCCCGCCTGGCTCAAAAAGGCGCGGCTCGACGGGCTCATCGCCTACATCCCCAACCGCAGGATGCACGAGAAAATCGCCGCGCTCGGCATCCCCGTGGTGGACGTGCATGGGCGCTGCCGCAGCCCGCGCATTCCCGTGATCGAATCCGACGACGCGGCCATCGTGCGGCTTGCGTTCGCGTTTTTTCGGCAATCGGGCTTCCAACATCTGGCCTACTGCGGTTATCCCGGAATCTTCTTTTCCGATCAACGGGAAGAAGCCGTCCGGCTGGAGGCGCAAGCCCTCGGCGATGTGCACCTTTATGCCCCCTCCACCCACAAACGGGTGGGCGCGGATCTCTACCAATTTGAAAAAGGAGGCGCGGCGCACGAGCCCGATCTCGCCCGCTGGCTCAAGGCGCTCCCCAAGCCTGTGGCTCTGCTCGCCTGCAACGACATCCGGGGCCAACAGGTCATCAACGCATGCCGGGAAGTGGGCATCCGGGTGCCCGAGGAAGCTGCGGTGCTGGGCGTGGACAACGACGAACTCCTCTGCCGGCTCTGCCGCCCCACCCTCTCCAGCATCGAGCCGGACGTGGAACAAATCGGCGTGCTCGCGGCGCGGCTGCTCGCAGACCAGATCGACGGCAAACCCGTCGCGCCCCGCCACCGCGTGCCGCCGCGCCAGGTGGTGCAGAGGCAATCGACGGACACCGTGGTCGCCGATCACCCGTCCGTGGTGCAGGCCGCCCGGATCATCCGCGACCGGGGCTACCGAGAGGCGTCCGTGGAGCAAATCTGCGAGAAAATGGGGCTCTCCCGCTCCACGTTGGACCGCCTCTTCCAGGCGCACCTGGGCCGCTCCATCGCCGGGGAAATCGCCCGCATCCGGCTGCAACGGAGCCAGAACCTCCTGCGCCATTCCGAACAAACCGTGGCCGAAATCGCGCAAGCGTGCGGCTTCCCGTCAGCCACCTATTTCTGCCGCTTCTTCAAGCGAGAGACAGCGCAAACGCCGAACGCCTACCGGAAGGCGTAGAACGCCCCTAAGGAATCGCCGAACGCACATACGGCACAACCGTGGGGCCGTCGGGCAAAACGGCGACCGTTGCATGCCCGGCTGCTTCCGCAACGAGCTGATGCAACGTGGCGGCGAGATCGTGGCAAGGCTCCAGCAATGCCGCGCGCACATCCTCGTCGGGCATGTCGCTGTAAAGCAAGACCCGCGCCTTTTGCTGGACGCGCACTTGCATATGCGCCTGCCATTGTTCGGCGAGGGTTTCGGTTGCCGCGTCAAGCCGCTGGCACAGTTCCGCGGCACTGGTGGCGCTCCGCAATATCTGCTCGTACGCGCCGCCGTAAGGGAAACCTTCCTGGCAGCGCGCAATCATGAGGATTGTCCCGCCCGGTTTGACAATGCGGCCTGCCGCCGTCATCCCCTTGACGGTTTGGTACAGATTTTGATCGAGGGGATAGCCGTTGTTGGTAGCCACAACGATGTCAAACCGCTCTTTGACGGGAAAGAGGGCCGTCCGTTCGACAAACGCCGTCCCCTCCCGGTGGGCGGCCAGAACATCCCCGGCAAACACCCCGGTGATGACGCGGTCGTCATTCATCGTGACATTGAGCAGGAAAGCGCTTCCCGCCGAAAGGGTGATCGCCCGCAGTTCCTCCCAAAGCGGGTTCCCCTCGGTAACGCCAAAGGTCGCCTGGGGACTGGAGAGATTGTGTCCGCCATGGTTGCTCATAATGGTGGCCAGCCCAGCCACCCCGGGCATGACCCCCTTGACGCCGCCGCTATAGCCCGCAAAGAAATGCGGCTCGATAAAGCCGGTGATGATCTTCACATCCGCCTCCACATAGTGACGGTTCAAGCGCGCCGGTTCCCCCGTCAGAGTCGTAACGCCAACCTCCACCAGATCGGCATCGTCGCGGCAATCATGATTGACGACAAGGTAGTTCTCGACAACTTCGGCCGTCAGAAGCCGGGAGAGTTCTTCTTCGGTATTATCCCGATGGCTCCCGGTGCCGTTGAGAAGGGTGATCTGATCGCGGGCAACACCATGATTGCCCAAATATTCGAGGAGCCAGGGGATGATGCGCTCATTGGGGGTCGGGCGCGTGATGTCGCTAAAGACGATGCAAATGCTGGCGTTCGGGAACAGCCATTTCCACAAGGGCGCGGCGCCAATGGGAGCATCGAGCGCGGCAAACATCGCCCGCTTTTCATTCAGCAGCCCCGGAGCCTTCTTGGGCGTGATAACCGTCAGGGGAGCATTTAAAGAGGGAAATACGACCAAATCCTTGCCGTAGCGTAGTCGAATCGGGTGCATTATAGAGGGGAGCTTAATGAAAAAATCGTTAAGCCGGCCGCTACCGGCCGCCCGGACTTCAAACAAAAACGAGCCGGTCCCAGCAATCCGTCTGGTGAAAATCCAGCTTGGTAAGAGCCGATGTGGAGGAAAGCACCGGCTGTTCCCTGCCCCGGGTGTAATCATACCGGCAGACGGAAGCGCGCCACACCGCACCCGGCGCGGGCGTCCCTTCCGTCAACCCGAACGGGATCTCCAGATAAGCGGACCACCCCTTCGCAGTCCGGCGTGTCAGCACCCTCGTCACCGGCGAAACCACCAGCCGATCCCGGAAATCGAGCGGCTCCCCCGGGACGCACCGCGCCCTCCATCCCACGGTACAGCGGAGTTGGAAGAGCGCTCCGTCGGGGGTGGTGTGCAGCTCGATGTAGCGGTCGGTTCCTTCCGGAAGGAGAAAAACCTCCACCACGTCCCCCCGCAAAAAGGCTGGTTCGTTGAACGCCGAAACAGGGTTGAAGACATCCGCGTCTTCCAGTTCCACCGCCACCAGCAACGCATCGGCCGTGCGGGCCATCCTCGCCGCCCCGCCCAGGAAGCCGGGCTCCGCGTCCTCCCGCCAATCCTGGCGCAAAGGCAGCCCGGGGACTCCCGCAAACGCGGCCTCAACCGCCGCCCAATCCGCCGGGGCCTGCTGCCAGAGCGGGCACCGAAACGTTCTCCCTTCTTCCAAAGAATCGGCATTCATATCCATTCGCCTTTTTTCCCACGATCCTTGCGTGGTGTAAACACTCTACGCACCGCCGCCCACGGGGTGCGTCTTCTGAAACGCCCGGGGCGACTCCCCCTTCAGCCGCCGGAACCACGCCGAAAAATGCGGCAGAGAGCGGAAACCCAGCGTGTAAGCAACCTCCTTGACGGAACGCCCGTGGAGTTGCAAAAGCGCCGTGGCTTTCGCGATTTGCTGCTGCTCCCGGTATTTGCGGGGGGAGACGCCCCAGTCGCGCAGGAAAAGCCGGTTGAGCTGGCTGACGCTTAAACCCGCGCCACGCGCCAGTTCGCTCTCGTGCAGCGGGACGTGCAGCGGCTGGTTGTCGATCAACCGGGCCGCGCGAATGGTGCGCGGGTCCGCAGCAGCCCCCACCGAGGGCTCATATCCCCTCGCCCGCATCATCGCCACGTAGGCCGAAAGCCAATCCTCAAAGGCCCGGCGGATGCCGAAATAACTCTCCACCGTCGCCACGCTTTGGCTGAGCAGGACAAACCCCCGCTTCCCCGAAACATGCCGCACCTTCGGCACCAGTGCCTGCGCCGCCCGGGTCAATCGTCGTTCTTCCGCCGCCGGAAAAACGAGGGCTTGTTTATGATCGAAGAGCGACTGCCCCGAAGGCCACTCCGCAAAAAAAGAGATCGAGAGCACTTCAGAGCCGGGAAGAAAGCGCTGCCGGCCATCCGTCAAACCCGGGAAAATCCACTGTTTTTCCCCCGCATCCACCCGCGCCCCGCCCGCGGT
>Ga0118677_10009790_pt1 | contig 14850 bp, 14 predicted proteins | sample AliMusrvi5mmetaG_FD_86154 | JGI IMG/M metagenome (GOLD analysis project Ga0118677, IMG submission 86154)
CCTTTAAACGGAATCATCGGTATGGTGGAATTAGCTTTTGATACGTATCTTGATGATGAACAAAAAAGCCTGTTTAATAAAATTAATAAAGAAGCCGATTTTCTACTCGATATTATCAATGCGATTCTCGATTTTTCCAAGATTGAGGCCGGGAAGATCGAACTTGAGGAGATTCCGTTTGATTTTAGATGCTTGCTTGAGGATGTGGCCCAAAGTTTCGCCTATATGGCCGAGCAAAAAGGGCTGCATTTTATTTCATATCTGTCCCCTGAAGTTCCCTCAAATTTAATCGGCGACCCTGGCCGGATACGGCAGATACTAATAAATTTGGCAGGTAATGCTATTAAGTTCACCCATGAAGGCGAGATTTATATCAAGGGAGAGTTGTCCGAAAACCTTGGAGACCGGGTCAAAATCCGGATTTCAGTTAAGGATACGGGTATCGGAATACCAAAGGCCAAACAATACATAATCTTTGAGGGGTTTACCCAGGCTGATGGCTCAACCACCCGGAAATACGGAGGTACCGGGTTAGGTACTACCATATCTAAAAAACTGGCAGAGATGATGGGAGGAGAAATGGGTGTAGAGAGTCAGGAGGGTAAGGGGAGCACTTTCTGGTTTACGTCCATTTTTATGAAGGATAAAGGGGACGGTACAGTAGTGGCAGCGGAACAGGTTGATCTCAAAGATAAAAGAGTTCTGGTCGTAGATGACAACCAGACCAATCGATTTGTTCAGACAGAGTATCTCAAATCTTGGGGCTCCCTGCCTGTGGAGGCATCTAATGGAAAAGATGCCCTGATTATTCTCAATCAGTCTGTATTATCGGAAGAACCGTTCGACCTGATTTTGACTGATTTCCAGATGCCAGGCATGAGCGGCTTCGATCTGGCCGGGGAAATAAGGGCGATTGATGGTTTGAAAACAACGCCGATCATAGCCATCACTTCCGCCGGCAAGATATGCGACGTCAAGAGTTGCCGGGATATAGGAATTGATGGTTATCTGACCAAACCTATAAAACGGAATGATCTGCACAGTGCAATTGAGTCAGTTATGGGACATTCCGTGAAAGCAGAGGATCATCAGGCAGCCTCGACACAGCCCATGCGGCATACAACAGTCGAGGGGTACTCAAATGAGATTCAGATACTTTTAGTCGAGGATTACCCCACAAACCAGATGGTGGCTATGGGACATCTTCATAGTGCCGGATATCAGGTCGATCTTGCTGAAAATGGCCAACAGGCTTTGGAAGCCTTTAATCGCAAACAATATGATCTGATCCTGATGGACATACAGATGCCGGTGATGGACGGTTATGAAGTTACAAAAGCAATCCGGGATTTAGAGAATGAACTCAACAATTCAGGAGATAAAAAAACCTCAGACAAACGGGAAAGAACTCCGATTATCGCCATGACGGCACACGCCATAAAAGGATATAAGGAGAAGTGTATTAAATCGGGAATGGATGATTTTGTGACCAAGCCCTTGAGGAGAAAGACATTTTTGAGTATAGTTGATAAGTGGATCAAATCGAATTTGACAAATGAAATTCTGCCTTCAGGCCAAAGAGATTTCAGCTGCGAAGAAAATCTGCAAATTGCGGAAACCGATGGTTCGAAACCTGCAATTCTCTACCCAACGCCTCGAGTGGATAACGACAATGCTCCTATGAACTTTGAAATGGTATTGGATGATTTTGAAGGGGATAGGGAATTGCTGCTTGATGCTATGGATCTTTTTTTGAAGTCGGTCAGAAATCAGATCACAGTTTTACGCCAGGCTATATCCAATGGGGACATTGAGATGACGAGAAGAGAGGCACATTCAATTAAGGGAGGCGCGGCAAACCTGACCGCAACTGAACTTTCAGGGATTGCTTTTGAACTGGAAAATGTCGTGAAATCGGATACCTTGGAAGCAAGCATGGGTATGCTTGAAAGACTTGAAAAAGAGTTTTATCGTTTGGATGCGTTCGCAAAAGCTCTTTAAATACACCGAAAAAAAGGGAACCATTTCATGAAAATTCTTGCTGTTGAAGATGAGGTTTTTAGCCGAAAGAAACTACAAAAAATGATGGAGTGTTTTGGCGAATGCGAGGCGGTTGAAAATGGAGAAGATGCGTTAAAAGCCGCCGTGTCGGAAAACCCGCCGGATTTGATTCTCCTTGATATCATGCTGCCCGGGATCGATGGATACGAAGTTTGTGAGCGTTTAAAATGCGACTCCCGCACCAAAGATATTCCCGTGATTTTTCTTTCGGCCAACACCGAAATCGATGAAAAAACCAGAGGGTTTGAAAAGGGCGCCGTAGACTACATTACCAAACCCTTTCATAAAGCTGAAGCCAAAGCCAGGGTCCAGACACACTTGACGCTAAAAAAAATGAGAGAGGACCTGCGCAGCAAGAACATATTGCTCGCAAAGCAGATAGAGGAGATACAGAAAAAAACTGAAGAATTAAGAGATACAATTGAGCAATTGGCGTATCACAATAAAGCGATGGAAGAGGATCAGGAATTTGCACAAAAAGTATTTACCAACTTAATATACCCTGGTTTTTCCAATTCAACAAATATCAAATATCTTCTGTCACCATTGTCGATTTTCAACGGGGACATTTTGCTTGTAGAACACAATTTATCAGGAGGCCAGACCGTTATGCTCGGAGATTTCACCGGGCATGGTCTAAGAGCCGCTGTAGGTGCCATACCGGTCGCTAATACATTCCGTACAATGTTGGCAAAGGGTTTTTCAATGGAAGAAATTGTGTTTGAAATAAACACAAACTTGAATAGGATACTTCCTACAGATGTATTTTGTTGTGCCTGTTTTATAGAAGTAGATACTGTCAGGAACAAATTAATGGTGTGGAACGGCGGCCTGCCGGAGTTGCTGATTCATAGAGAAAACCAGGGTATTATAAATCGGATAAAATCATCAAACCTGCCGCTCGGAATACTTGGCCCGACCCAATTTGACAATAGTATTGAAATCGTTGACATTAAACCAAACGACCGGATCTACATATATTCGGACGGGATTATAGAGTGCAATAATCAAAATCAGGAATTATTCGGCCAGGAGCGTCTTGAGAAATGTTTTATGGACAATTCTATTCCAGACAGATTGTTTGATGAAATTCTGGAAAGTGTAAACGCCTTTAATGCGGGAAATTCGCAGAATGACGATATTACAATGATCGAATTAACCTGCCTCGCTCCCAAAGGTATGGATAAGCTGAAAGATGTCGATAAACGAACCGGCCAGACAAATCTTATGAAATGGAAAATGGTGCTGGATTTAAATCCAGAAGCTTTGAGGGAGACTGACCCGGTTCCAATTCTGATGCAGTTCGCAATAAATAAACCTGAATTTGAAAATCACAAGAGCTTTCTGTTCACAATCATACAAGAGCTTTTAACCAACAGTATAGATCATGGTGTGTTAGTTCTGGATTCCTCTTTGAAAAGTAAGCCGGATGGATTTGCAGAATACTATCAGGCACGGAAAAAAGCTCTGAAATCTCTTAAAAAAGGCTGGATTAAGGTGAATATTGAGCATATCCTGATGGAAGGAGGCGGGAAAGTTATCCTGGTAATTGAAGACAGTGGACCAGGGTTTGACTATACTAAAGGCTTGTCGCTTATTAATGCTCCCAATCCTGATGTATTCAGCGGGCGCGGTATTGGCATTGCGCATTCTCTCTGTCATAAGCTTACATATAGCAGAAACGGCAGTAAAGTTGAGGCAGTTTATGTCTTCGGATAGACACCGGTTTCTACGGATTTTGGCTGTCTTTTATATATAATAATTTCAGGATGATATGAAATCGATACATGACAAGGTAGTGCTGACACTGGGTGCTGTCAAAGGCATCGGCAAAGGTATCGGGCTGGAGCTGACGCGCCTGGGAGTGAAGGTTGTTTTCAATTATTATGATTGGGAGGAAAGCCTGGATGAACTGAAAACCGATCTGGCTGCTTACGATTCTCATACGCTGATTGTGAAAACGAACCTGCTGGAAGTTGAAAGCATCGATAACCTGATACAACAAGTTATAGCCCGGTTTGGACGCCTTGATATGGTGATAAACAATATCGAACGAGGTGGATGGCCGGTTGTCCATGGCCCATACAATCAGGAACAATGGGACTTGGAAATGGCTACCACACTGCGCGCCAAAAGGTGGGTATTTGATGCAGCCCTGCCCTATTTGAAAGCGTCCGGAAACGGTGTGGTGATCAACCTGTCTTCAATTGCCGGAATTGTGGGCAGATCCGGTCCGGCCAGCTACATCTTTAACGATGGATATGCGGCGGCCAACAGGGGGGTATCACTTCTGACAGAAACCTGGGCACGGATAGGGGCTCCGGAAGTCCGTGTGAATGAAATCATGCTGGGAATGGTTGAAACCCGCCATGGCAGCAGAACCCGCGGGTGGGGAATACTGACGGAAAGTCAAAAACAGGCGATTGTGGACCACACGCTGGTTCATCGTCTCGGGACAATAGAGGATGTAGTCAACGCCGTTTGTTTTATCATCCGGGATGCACCCTTTATGACCGGAAGCATTCTCAGGCTGGATGGCGGATATGTTCTGGGCGGTGAAACGGTTGCACCCATGCCGCCAGGCATCCTGTAACTTTTATGAAGAGTTATGGTCTCGAACCTAAGACCCGTATCATCTGTCCCTGGGTGGATATCGGGAAGCCGGATTACATCGCCTATCATGATCATGAATGGGGAGTTCCTGTCCATGACGACCGTTTATTATTCGAATTTCTCACCCTGGAATCGGCTCAAGCCGGCCTGAGCTGGTATACCGTGCTGAGAAAACGGGAAAACTACCGCATCGCTTTTGATGACTTCGATCCTGAAAAAATTGCCGGGTATGGCGCATTGAAATTGCAGACGCTTCTTGAAAACTCCGGCATTATCCGAAACAAAGCCAAAATTCTTGCAACGATCAACAATGCCCGAAAATTTCTGGATGTCCGGGAAGAATTCGGAAGCTTTGATGCCTATATCTGGCGGTTTGTGGACGGAAAGCCCATCGTAAATGCGTTCAAGGATTTGGAAGACTACCCGGCAACCAGTCCTGAATCGGATGCCTTGAGCAAGGATTTACGGCAGAGGGGCTTCAAGTTCATGGGATCAAAAATTTGCTACGCCCATATGCAGGCTACCGGAATGATAAATGATCATACGCTGGATTGTTTCCGGAAGCAGGAAATCATCAGCGGTTATGATTCAGAATCATTCTGCCGATGAAATGAAGGAGTAATATTGTGAAACTGCCCGCTCTTCTTTGCAGTATCATCCTGATGTGGTGTTCTTCCTGCGCTCTTTATGCGGATGATTGTGATATGATAACACTGAATTATATTGAGCGCCCCCCTTACCTTGTCAAGAGCGGAAACAGTGTGGAAGGGTTATCAGGAACTCCGACAGAGCGGGCATTTAAACAGGCTGAAATTCCTTTTGAGTGGAAAGAGATATCCACCGCAAGTCATTTAAGACTCATTGAGGCCAACACGGGCTGCGATTGTATTGTCAGCTATTTCAAAACCCCGGAACGTGAAAAATACGCCAAATACACCGTCCCAATATACCAGGACCAGCCTCATATCGCAGTAGCACGGGCAGATAACCAGAAATTGATGTCTGATGGAACGGTTGAAATGGCACTGAAAAACCCGGAAATCATATTGGAGGTGAAAAAAGACTGGTCTTACGGCAAATTTCTCGACAGCAAAATTGCCCAATACCATCCGAAAACCGATGAAACCATAGGGGATAATGCACAAATCCTGAAAAAAATTTATGCCAAACGAGCAGATATCTTCTTTACGACACCGGCGGAAGCTGATGCTGTAATAACCGTATCCGGATTCAGCAGACAGGACTTCAAATATATCACCTTCCGGGATGTACCGATAGGAGAGAATCGGTATATTCTCTGCAGCCAGAAAGTCAGTGACGAAATTATCAAAAAATTTAACGATGCCATTTCATCCTATCAAAAATGATGCCCTCGAAAACGGAAAAGATCTTTTTGCCAGGCTCCAGCAAAACCAGCCGAAGTTGAAAGTCCTGTTCATGTCAGGATACACAAGGGATGTCATCGTGCACCACGGAGTTGTCGACGAAGGCATTCATTTTATACAGCAGCCGTTCTCCCCGAACACCCTTTCTCGAAGGGTGAGGCAAACCCTCCTTCTATAGAAACCATTCTGAAATGTTTCATATCTTCCGTGGCCGCAGCAATGGCGATGTTTTCCCCCATACAAACCGTTCAATCCAGGCGAATCCAATTTTCAAAAGTTCGAAATCATTGTGTCTGGCTTTTTCCAGAAGGGGGGCAGCTATCCTGTACCGCTTCAGGAAGGAGCTCTTGAATACAAATTCCCGAAATGCATCCATATGGTAAGCAGCCATGAATGCCATTTTCCCCCGTTTTCCATCAGGCCCCTCGCCTGCCCATGGATCAGTCTGGAACAATCGCTTTATTTCGGACCACCGCTGGGTCATTTTATTATAATCTTCAGCCTTCTGATCCTGTATCCATGTGGCTGGCGTCCATTGTCTGGACGATTGGGGGCCCCGGCAGAAAGCCGGCGGCCTGAAATAATGAATTTTCCTGATTTTTCCGCTGTCTGCATGATAAACTACACCCTGTTCGACCGGAAACATGCGGCAGGCCTCCGGTCGATCCATATATACGGAACAACCGGCAGGTGACAAGAACGGACAAGGCTTGTCCGGAAGCTCTGCCATACTCAGAAGAACTTCCGGGAAAAAGCTGGAATCCCGAAGAACCACATCGACATATTTTTCCAGAAAGATATCCGAGGATATCCCCAGATGGTGTTTCAGCCGGATAATATCATAAGGGTACAAAAACAGGTTCAGATTATGGCAGCACTGGTTAAAACAGGATATCCCCGGATTGCAGTCAAATGAAAAACAAGAGTTGTCATTGATCTCAGTACCGGGAATTTCATAAGGATCGTCCAATTCGATATATTTCATGTTTAGAGAATCAATGCCTAACCATCAAGAGTGACGGTTTCGCGAGTTACAGGTTCATCAATCTGATTAATCGTTATATTTATTGTGAGATAACATCGCATGATATTCATCAGTCCCCAGGAAATCGGATAAGTTTTCCACCCAGAAATCCGGCAATGGCTGCTGCCCCCAGAATGACCAGGTGCATGAGCAGGTATAACCATCGCGATGAAGAAATGTTCATTGCAACCATTGGATTCATCAGTCTCCAGATGACCAGAAAAAGACCCAGGCCCAACACGATGGCTCCGCAGATCATTTTGGTCAGGAATGTGTGGGTCATATTTCCTTTAAACCGGTATTTCCAGTCATTATAACCGGTAAACAGTACTTTCGGCATGGCCAGAACCACAATGACGAGATTATAAAATGCTGCAGATTCAAGCCCTGGCGATTGAAACAGCATGGAAAGTAGCAAGAAAAGAACGGCTACCGGCAGAACGCCATTGGGAATATGAACCATAATCGGATGGGCATGATATTTGATCATCAACCGGGTGGTGATTTCATAATATTTCATAAAATTCGTCCGCAGAGATTGAAGAACATCCGGATGCGGTGAATCCGCATGTTCTGGTGGAATCGTTGATGAATCCGGCTGACAATTGGTTGTTTCTGGTTTAAGCGGTTCAGGATTTTCAGGTTGCGGGGAAATATCTTCAATGAGTTCAATAAATTTGATGATACCTGATCCGCAAACCGGACATTTTTCAGGCGGCTCATCTCCTGTGTGAACATATCCGCAAACTGAACATTTCCATTTTTTCATAGGGCATTCTCCTTGGCATTAAATGATAATCAGCGGTATCAAAAAACAGATGGTTTCACAAAAAGTTAAATAACAACGATGGATAATTCGTTCATATTGACCCTGATATTATTCATTGTGATCTCTTTTTGAATATTCATTAAAAATTATTCTCAGACAATACTGATGGTCTCATAAAAAGTCAAAATGATAATGGCAAAGAACAAAGTTCAATATCAAGGCGAGCGAATCTTGAGGATTGAGGCGTACATCAGGTACGTCGCAATGACGAAAGATGAATCTCAATGCAGATATGGGGCTTTTTACAAAGCCATCAGACTTGAATGGCATCAACATCTGGGATATAAACACAAGACATGATGAGCCGATTCAATAAACCACATAATGGCCTTTTATCCCCCTTGATCCTTCAGGGGATTACAGCAGGCTGGCCGATATGCCTGGGATATATTCCGACAGGGCTGGCACTGGGACTTCTATCCCAGAAAGCCGGATTGACTCCAACTGAAATCGGACTGATGTCACTCTTCGTTTTTGCAGGAAGCTCCCAATTTATTGCTGTTTCCATGATTTCTTCCGGTGCTGCACCTTTGGCCATTATCGTGACGACGTTTATAATAAACTCGCGGCATTTATTGATGAGCTCATCTTTATCTGTGTTTTTCAGGAACTCCGGCAAGGCTGTGCTGTCACTTTTTGCTTATGGCATTACCGATGAGAGCTTTGCTGTCAACCACTCCCGGTTCAATGAAGGAAACTGGGGTATTTCTCAAGCCCTGACCGTAAACCATGTATCCAATCTGGTGTGGATATTGAGTACCATTGCCGGCAGCTATGGGGGGCAGTTTGTTCCAGCCCATGCTTTTGGAATTGATTTCGCGCTGCCCGCCATGTTCATCTGTCTGCTGATATTCCAGATCAAGGGTTTCGCATATATGGTAACCGCCTGTATAGCCGGTATTGCTGCCGTTATTTTCTCCTTGTTTATTTCCGGCAGTTCGTATGTAATGACTGCATCGATTCTGGCGGCTGCCATCGGTGCCTGGTTTCATCACAGGAGCAAGCAATGACCTATCTTTTCCATTAGCTGTCGCTTATGCCCTTGAAACATACGATTTCAAAACATTCTGGAGAAAATGATGACTTCAGGTAATTTTATTCTTGTTGTATTGGGAATGGGGGCAGTCACCTATATTTGCCGATGGCTTCCCTTGATTTTTTTCAGCAGACACAGTCTGCCCGAATGGTTTACTCACTGGCTGGATATGATTCCAGCGGCAATTCTTGGAGCATTGCTGCTGCCGGAGTTGGTCATGACAGGACATCCCCGGCATATCGAGTTGCTGAGACCGGAATCGGTTGCAGCAATCCCCACATTCATCGTTGCCATTCTCACACGGTCGTTAGGCTGGACAGTGATTGCAGGGATGGTGTTTTACGGTATATTGCAATACTGGTTTCTCTGAATCCGTTGTTCTAATGGCTACAAGTCAATTGACCCTATTCAGCTTATAATATATCCTGTGATCAAATCCCTAAGATTTGATTTAATTACCGCCGATTATATTCACCAGTTCTGACCATAAATCGAAAAGGAGAACCTATGACCCACGACCACACCCATGATCACAGCCACAGCCATGAGCATGACCATAGCCACAGCCACGAGCACGATCATGGACATCAGCATGAAATTCAAAGCGATATGAGTTTTGAAGAAAAGATGGTTAAACTGCTGGACCACTGGATCCGTCATAATGACGATCATGCAGGAACATACCGGGGCTGGGCGGAAAAAGCCAGAGATCATCATATGGAAAGCACATCGGATCTGTTGATGGAAGCCGCACAGATGACCCTTGCCATCAACGGAAAATTTGAAGCGGCTCTTGCGGCATTGATGCCGTCCAAGCCATCCTGATATCAACCAACCTGTTCCCAGGTAAAAATGGATGCCTGGGAAAACACCCTGCACATCCGGGCTGTGCGAACGGTTTCCGCATGAAGGATATTCATCAATGCCATGCTGAGCCCCGATGCCGCCAGCATGGGCAGATAAGTTTGTTCTGCCAGTTGTTTCCTGGAAATATCCTGTGCGCCCGCCGCAAGATTGGACAGACCCGCAATTGTTCGAATGGGAAAATCCAGCAATTCCGGAAGCGTTCTGATCACCTTCAACACTTCAGCGGCCTGAAATACCCCATTCTCCCAGGACAGGGGGACAACAACCGGATCGATAATGAGCCGATCCGGTTCGATCCCCGCATCAACACATTTCTGATACAATGAAACAGCAATCTCCAGGCGATCCGCGCTGTCCGGTGGAACATGGCCGTTGGGATAGAGCAGATAACCGACCAGATCGAAAGGACGGATCTGGGCCAGAGACAGTACGTTCCTGAGTCGGGAAGGCTCCAGAGACACACCGTTTATGACGGTGTGATTTTTACTGGCCAATAGTCCGGCTTTCATGGCCTCAGGGTTGGATGTATCCATAACCAGCGGAAGACGGGTCACTTCCTGAACGGTTTCAACCAGGAACGTCATGATGGATTCGGGGTTTCTATAGAGCGGCCCCGAATTGATATCTATTCCATCGGCTCCCGCTTTTTCACATAGCCTGACCAAATCCTGAATCGGCTTCGGATTCTTTTCACGAACCGCATCTGAAATGGCTTTTTGCGTAATTCTGAGATTATCTGCAATAAATAACATGGATGGACTCGTAAAAAGTCAAAAATCGGACGGCTTTGTAAAAAGTTCGCAGGCAAGGCGCGCAAGTCATGAGGAAAGAGGCGTACTTTTCGTACGCCGCAATGACGAAGGATGAAGCGCAACGAAGCATCCGGACTTTTTACGAAGCCGTCAAGATCCGGCTTATTTCTCTATTCCGGTTCTGGCCTGAACGCCCTTGTTATAATAATGTTTGATACACTTCATCTCAGTAACCAAATCAGCCCGTTCGATCAGACTGGGGTCTGCCCCCCTTCCGGTAATAACCATTTCAACTGATTCCGGTTTGAGTTCGATCAGCTTCAGAATATCACCGATTGAAAAAAGACCGCATGATACCGCAACATTGGCTTCTTCCAGAATGACGACCTGATGGGTTGCCGAAATCAGAACATCATGGACTTTTTGAAGCCCATTTTGGGCTGCTTCCATGTCTTCATCCGATGGTTTTCCCTTGATAAACCTGCCCCGTCCGAACTGCTCGATATCAATCAAATCGGAAAATCGCTGTAACGCCTTGATTTCGCTGTAATCACCCATTTTGATAAACTGTGCGATATATACCTTCAAGCCCGCACCCGCAGCACGAAGCGACAGGCCGATGGCCGCAGTGGTTTTGCCTTTGCCGTCTCCTGTATAAACCTGAACATAACCTTTCATGATACTATCCTGTCAACTTAAGCATGCCCCCTGTTATTCATGAAAGAGGCTGCCATTCATAGTCATTGTCGTTTATTTCAAAAAATCCGCTGAAGTGCAGAACTGCATCCCTAATGTTTCCATATCAGAGAGAAAATCGTCTGCAACATGAGTGAACCCTGGGACACTGGAAGAACAGTCTGTTATCAGATGAATCTTTCGGATGTATCTGGCTGCAAAGTTTGCCACAATGTCGCGTCCCGTATTCGCAACACAATGGCTGAGAGCCTCGCCGGTGAACCCGATAACATCGTAAGACTGAAGGTCATTCAGAAGATCCGTGTTCAACTGCGTCAGGGGATCAGACGGATCCGGAACGTCTGCCTGAACAACCGAGTAATGTTCGGTGTACACATTACTCCCTTTTGACAGCCAGTTGACAACCGCCGGACGGTCTTCCCATCTGAAAAGCGCCTGGCAGACCGCATCTGCCACCGTCTGTCCCCAGGTTCCAATCAGGCAATGTTCAGGCCAGATACACAGCTGATACCGGCCGTTGCGCTCAAGCTGTTCAGTATAGTCCAGCACACGCGCATTCAGTCCGGGATCAAACGGCATCCATACACCGTTACAAATATCATTTTGGGTGATGATGGTAAAAGGCAACGGATGACCACCATCAGCATTATGCCAGAAAATTGGATTGGCGATATGGAGCCGGTGATGGCTGTCGAGTGTGACCTTGATAGTGTCCAGTTTTAATCGCACCCGGTCGATCATGGCACCGAGCCTAATGGCATCATTATCGGCACCCGTGACAAAAAGCGAACCGTTTGAATCACAGAAATCCTTTTGCGGGTCAACTATCAGCAGGCATGTTTTCATAATGTTCTCTAAGCAGGTGCACAAATTCAAAAAACGATAATTCCGGAATAGAAATATCAGAACGCATTCAAAACAAGAAAATACATCTCTCCCCGATGCTGAAGGTATCCGGCTGCCAGTTCCGCATATGAGCCGTTTCCCCAGAAAATATCTGCCCTGCCTGAACCGGTAATGGCACCGCCGGTATCCTGATTCAGGGCGAACCGTTCCAGGGATTCCCAGCCGTTCAGTCTCCCCTTGTCATCCATCACCGGTTTCTGAGTCTGAATATACATCAGCGCTGCTGGAGGGAAAAGCTTTCTGTCCACCGCAACTGAACGCCCCGGAGTCAGCGGTACATTCAGATTGCCCAGCGGGCCATCGGTTTCGATTTTAAAAAATACATAAGAGGGATTTTCGTTCAATACTGTTTCGACATCCTGGGGATGATTTTTCAGATACGACCGAATGGTCTGCATGGAGATTTCCGATCCGGGGATTTTCCCCTGATCTTTCAAAATCTTGCCAATACTCCGATAGGGATGTCCATTGGTAATATGATAGTGGACATTCAACAAAGAACCCTGCTCGAGGTGTATTTTCCCGGATCCCTGTATCTGCAGAAAAAACAGATCCACCGGATCCCGAACCCAGGCCAGCACCTGTGCATGATCCTTCAGGATGGCTCCGTTCCCGATGGTTTTACGGTCATAGTAGGGAACAACCTTCTGACCCGTACAGCGGCCGACAAGCGTTTCATCAGGATACCTGGAGGAAAATGCCGGTAATTCGATGGTTGTCAGGTCATCCGGACGGCTGAAAACCGGGTATCGGTACTCGGCTGTTTCTTTGCTGCTCCCGTTTAAAAGCGGCTCATAATATCCGGTAAAGAGCACCCTTCCGGTGGCCTCATCTCCGGCTGCACGGTACACCTGATAATTCTTTCGAATCATTTCGGATAACTGAGTTGCAGGCGGACGGGAGGCAATGAATTTCTGAAAATATTCCAGCGACCGGATCAGATGAGCTGCCGTATAGGTATCCGGTCCGAATCGAAAGCTGCGGTCCTGAGGCAGTTTGTTCAAATATGCCAGACTCATCTGGATCCCGCGGTCCAGCCCATCATAGTCCAGGTCATCCGCCGGTACGGGATACATCGACAACGGCAGCCGGATCATTGTCGGCCTGGCAGAAATATCTGCCGGACTTTTCAGCGCAGCGCATCCTGATATCAACAGAAATATCAGCAGGCACCCTGACCCGAAAAAACAGACCAATGATTTCATTCCACCTGACTCTCCAGAAGGAATTCCCGAACAGGGAAATCAGACAGAGCGGACGAATGTTCCACTTTTTCCACCGGATTTTTCAAAAACACAGATCCCTGAAATCATCATTTCCCTGTCATAGGATTTACACATGTCATAAATGGTCAGGGCTGCAACCGATACAGCAGTCAATGCCTCCATCTCAACTCCCGTCTGATCCGTGACGCGCACCGAAGCCTCTATCTGTATGGAGCAAAGTTCCTGATCCATAACGAAGTCTATCCGGGCATGTCTGATGTTCAGCGGATGGCACATGGGAATCAGGTCGGACGTGCGTTTGGCTGCCATAATGCCGGCTATGCGGGCAGTTTCAAGAACATTTCCTTGCTGGACTGTCTGATTCCGGATCATTTCCAGAGTGGCATGCTTCATGACAATCATCCCTATTGCGGTTGCCGTCCTCAGGGTCGGTGATTTTCCAGAAACATCCACCATCCGTACGTGGCCTTCAGAATCAATATGTGTGAAATCGGACATAAGCATTCAACCTCAACAAACCGTATATATGAAATCACGGCATATCAGATATGAACCGAATTCAGCGGATCATTTTCCTTGAAAAACACACGTTTCAGCCATGCCAAGCCGAATATGAGCAGTGCCGCATCATCGGTTTTAATCTTTTCCAGGGTCTGTTCCTCCACAGGAAATCGTTCCAGAAATGAGCTTTCCATAACAAAATCCCTGAATTTGTCAATATTATAACTCACCATAAAAAACAGTTGTCTGGCCTTTTCGGTTAATTGGACATTCATGGGAAACGATCGTTTGCGAACGACGAGATCTGTCCAGCCTGCATTGATCTCATCGTGAATATCCACCCCCTGATCCCTGCGCCAGTCTCTAATGGTCCAGTCCTTATTTTCTTCAAACCCCCTGCAATGAGGCTCCTCAATCATAAAATAAAACCCATCGCTGTCAGCACCCTCTTTGTGGCTGAGCGATGCAACCCCGACCGGATAATAACGGCACGTTGTGGGACGATCTTCATATACCAGGCAGCCGTCATCCCTGACGAACGGGCAGGATTGGAGCTCATCATCCAGGAGCTTGAGCAGAACCAGAGGCAAGCCGGTTTTTTCAAGCAACTGGGGAACCGTATACAGAGCCAAAAACTGGTCAGACGGCAAATCCAGGCGATTTTTCAAAAGAATAATATCGTATGGCGTCAGGATGATATTGATCCCTCTGCAACAGTGGGTAAAACAACTGACACCTTTGTGACACTGAAACGTAATTTGACTGTCCAGCCCCAACTGAACGGGTTCAATGCGGGCTTTCTGATCATTATTGTCGAAATTCATATTTTTTCCTTTCACCATCCAGTTTTGATGGCTTCGTAAAAAGTCAAAAATCGGACGGCTTTGTAAAAAGTTCGCAGGCAAGGCGCGCAAGTCCTGAGGAAAGAGGCGTACTTTTCGTACGCCGCAATGA
>Ga0118677_10009211_pt2 | contig 14843 bp, 7 predicted proteins | sample AliMusrvi5mmetaG_FD_86154 | JGI IMG/M metagenome (GOLD analysis project Ga0118677, IMG submission 86154)
CCTATGGATTCCGCGAGCGCAAGGATTGGTACATGACGTGGCGACAGATCAAGGGCATGTCCGACGATGGCTTTGAAATCGGCAATCATACCCGCGGCCATGGCATGTTATCGATGACCGACGAACCCGGATGCCAGGCATATATATGGACCCTGGAAGACGAGGCCATCGCCAACCGGATCCCCAAAACCACCACGCTCGCCTGGCCGTTCTATATTATCAATACAAAATTCTATCCGCTCTTAACCAGTTGGGGATATATCTTCGGACGCGGCGGCTATGGCCGTGTCTATCGGCCAACCGTGGACCACCCGCTCGACACCCCGTCGTTTGCCGTGGGTGGCGTCGGAATGACCATTGAGGGCTTCATCAGCGCCGTTCAACAGGCCACGGCTGGCCGGGTGGTCGTGCTCACATTCCATGGCACGCCGGATATGGAGCATGGCGGCGTCGGAACCGATCCGGATCTGTTCGAAGACATGGTCGATTACTGCAAGGATAATAATTACCATGTCATCGCCATGCGCGATCTGGCTCAGTACATCGATACGGCAAAAGCGGCGAAACTGCCGCCCACCCAGGAAAAGCTTGCCAATCCGGGCCCTGAGCTTCGGGTCAAGGGCGACAAGCCCTTTGTCCGCAAGAAGCGTGCGCTCCGGGGTTATTCCTTCCCAGCTGAACTGACCGCTCTATGGACGTGCAAAGAGATCTATCGTTTGGGCTTGCCGAACTCAGTTTATGCTGCCGTCAACGGTACCACCCTCACGCTGTTTGTTCCCGAGTCCACCGATGTGACGAAGCTCGCTCCGACTTTTGATCCGGCGCGTTTCGCCACGGCCAATCCGCCCTCGGGCACGGTCAGGGATTTCACCAAGCCGCAGACCTATACCCTCACTGCCCAAGATAAATCGACCAAGGACTATATCGTGCAGGTGGTCAAAACCCCGACACCCATGTACTATACCTGGGCAACGAATCAGCCCGGTAAGTTAGATGACGCCTCGAAATGGAAGACGAATCTGGGCACGGCCGCAGCGCCTGCTCCAGGAGGCAACTCGGACACCATCCTCAATTTCTATATAGGAGGCAATTACGAAGTGACCCGGGAATCCGCAGAGACTTTCGTGCTCAACCAGCTCAATATCGGCAGCTCTGCCCTGACGCTCACGTCCAAAGGCACGCTGGTGTTCGCCAAGAGCAAATCGCATGGGGCCTTGCCAGGCATGAACAGCCAGAATCGCGCGGAGGTCACCATCAAAGCGCCGCTGCGGCTCGATGCTAATTTCACCATCGACGGACTTGAAACCGATGACACGCGCGTATTCATTCCGGGTGCCATCTCCGGCACGGGTGGCTTGATCAAGAACGGCCCGCACACAGTTTACGTCAGCAATGCAACCAACTCCTACAGTGGCGGAACCACCATCAATGATGGCTGCCTGGCCATCAATCCGCAGGGGATTGGCACGGGTCCTGTCACGGTCAATAAAGGCGGGATCATCAGTTTCGGCGGCTCCCCGGTGACCAATGCGCTCACCTCTAACGGTGGATGCATTTCCGGTGGTGGTGATGCCTGCTGGAGCGGGCCCGTGAAGTTGAATGGGGAGACCAGGATCGACACGAACGAACGCTTGGAGTTCAATAACAAGGAAGTCGGCATCAGCGGACCCGGCGGCATCACCCAGACCGCGCAGATTGCCGGGCAGGGGTTCAAGAGCGGGACGCTCAAGCTGGTCGGACGCAACACCTACACAGGAGTCACCAAGGTTGAGGCGGGAGTCCTGGAAGTCGTGTCGTCGCTCTACAATGATGATGCCGAGCGCTGGACCCCGGCAAATATCATCGTCAATGGGGCGGCGGCTGAACTGCTGTTGCATGTCGGCGGTCCCGGCGAATTCACCGTGGCGCAAGTGGGAGCCATGCTTAAAAACATCTCCACCGGCGTTAATCATAACGGTCTGATGGCTGGCGCCACCTTCGGGCTGGATACGGGCAAGGCCACAACGGTGCAGGAGCTTTCCAGTACGATCACGGATTCCAAAGGTCCGGGCGGCGGCAGCGTGATGATCAAGAAAAGCGGCGCGGGAACATTGAAGCTCTCTGGCGCCAATACCTATACCGGCAGGACCATCATCACCGGCGGCACCCTCACCATCGATTCGTTCAACAGTGTGGTGAAGGGCAAAGCCAGCAGCAGTCTGGGCGCGCCCAAATCCGACGCCGATGCCGAGATCATGATCAGTGGCGGCAGCACCCTGACATATACCGGCAAGGGCGAAACCACCGACCGCAACCTCAACTTTCCCGGTGGCGGCGATACCATCACTCTGGATCAATCCGGCACCGGCCTGCTGAAATTCACCAACCCCTTCGTGATGTCCGGCTTTGCCGAAAGTAAAACCATCGTGCTCGCGGGCTCCAGCGCAGGCACCGGCGAACTCGCCTTCAACATCGACAACGTCTATGACCGCAAGGACAAGGCCACCACTTCGCTCACCAAATCCGGGACCGGTGCCTGGACGCTCTCCGGCAAGAACACCTATACCGGTCCGACGACGGTGAAGCAGGGCACGCTGCAGCTAACGAATGCGCAGAGTCTTGGCGACAAGACGGAAGTCTCTGTTGCCGACGGAGCCATGCTGGAGCTGAACTTCACGGGAGAGATGCACATCGGCAAACTCTCCCTCGATGGGAAGCTCCAACCTACAGGCACCTATAGCGCGGCGACCGCTCCCAAGTTCATCAAAGGTAAAGGGGTTCTGAAAAGCGAGGGGAAATGAGGACCGGACGCTATAAGCCGCGCAAGAATATCTGTCGCATTGTAGCGGCGGTCTATGACCGCCGGTGACCATGAACCGCCAATGAAACGCATTGCCGACAAGCGCCATCTCATTCACAGCGACGCTCACAGAGCGCCGCTACAATGCCGCGCTTTCATCCCCAGGCGCTGGCTCGTGCGCCTGGTGGTGGTGGCTGCGCTCGCGCCGCTACCTTCGGCGCGCGCGTCGTGGTTTATTCGCAACTGGCAGTCCGACGAGGGATTGCCGGATAATACGGTGGTAGGGATCACCCAATCGCCCGACGGCTTCCTGTGGGTGGCCGCCAAGACGGGCTTGACGCGTTTCGACGGCGTGCGGTTCCGACCCTGGCCGGTGACGGCGGAAGGATCCCAGGCGGGCGGGTGCAAGGCCGTGTTGGCCGACCGGCGCGGGCGGATCTGGGTTGCGAAGGATCAGGGGGTCGTGGTTTGCGTGGACCAGGGGCGGACGACGACGGTGGTCGGCGCGGAACACGCTGCGGGGGACATTGGAGGACGGCTCATGGTCGAAGACGCCGAAGGCGCCGTGTGGGTGTCCTACGGCGGCGGCGAGGTCTTGCGCATTCAGGACGGACGGGTGCGTTGTTTCACCGAGGCGGACGGCTTGCCCGCGGGTGAGCTCTGCCACTTGACGGTGGATGGGATGGGGCTGCTGTGGTTTTCCCGGGCGGATTGGGTGGGAGTCTTTCGGGATGGGAAATTCCGCCCGCTGCGGGAGTTGCCGGCCCGGATCATCACCGGTTGCCGTGCAGGAGGGATCTGGGGTTACAAGGATGGGCAACTCTGGAGGTTCACCGAGGGCGGCACCCCCGTCAAGCTGGGTGCGCTTCCGGCCGATACGCCCTTGGTGACCCCGACGGCATTTCACGAAGACCGTGACGGATTCCTGTGGCTCGGCACGCGCGAGGCGGGGCTGTTCCGCTTCGATCATCAGGGCGTGGAATCAGCGACCATGTCCCAACAAACCATCGTCACCCTTACGGAGGACCGCGAGGGAAATTTGTGGGTCGGCACGCGGGGTGGCGGCTTGAGCCAATTGAAGCCCGGTGTCGTGGAGTTGTTGGCCATCAGTTCCGCCACCCCGTTCACGCCGGTGGGTTCCATCTGCCAGGATGCCGCCGGGTTGTTGTGGGCAGTCCTCTGGCCCAACGGGGAAGTATTGCGCAACGCGGGTCAGGGCTGGACGCCACCGTCGGCAAAAGACGGATGGTCGATTGCCCCTTCCAAATGCGTGGCGGCGGATTCCCAAGGCGGCGTTTGGGTCGGCACTCAATACAATGGCTTGCACCACTGGCAAGACGGGGCGGTTACCACCAGCCTCGGCGCAGAGAACGGTTTGGGCGTTAACTCGAACGGCAGGGGGGGTAACCAGGTTGGAGCGCTGCTGACGAGCGCATCCGGCGAGGTATGGATTGGCACCAACGGGCCCGATCTGCCACGGCAGGTCTTGCAGTGCCGGCGGGCCGGGCAGCTCCAGACCTTCAACCTGCCCCTCGGCAGCGGGTCGGTGGTCGCCCTGGCCATTGACGCCGCCGGCGAGTGCTGGGCGGCGACCGCCAAGGGGTTGCTGCTGCGGGTGCGCGACAACGTCCTGACAGACGAAACCGGGAGCACCTTCGCGGGGGCGGGCGCGATCCGCTGTTTGTTAGGCACGGCGGACGGCAGTTTGTGGATCGGCTATGGCGGCCAGGGTCTGGGGCGGCTCAAAGCCGGCCGTTTCAGCCACTGCCGGATGGAGCACGGGCTGCACGACGACTATCTCTCTAACATCCTTCCGGACGGGCACGGACGGCTGTGGTTCGCGGGCAACCGTGGTATTTTCTGCGTGCGCGAAAAGGAACTGGACGACTTCGCGGACGGGCGGGCCACGCGGATCTGGTCGGTGGCCTACGGGCGCAACGATGGATTGCCGCAGTTGCAGGCGAGTTCCGACGCCTGGCCTGGCGCGCAACGCGGCACGGATGGCCGCTTGCTTTTTGCCATGCAGTCCGGGGTGGCCGTCGTTGATGCGGACAACCTCAAAGAGAACCAGCAGCCGCCGCCGGTGGTGATCGAGCGGGTGACGGTCAACGGCAAGATCGTGGCGGCCTACGGGGCGGCTGGGACACCGGCATCCGCTAATTCCGCCGCACCGCTGGAGCTGTGCCAAGGCGATGCCCATCTGCACCTGGCACCCGGCCAGCGGCAGCAAGTCGAGATTGATTTCACGGCACTGACGTTCACGAAGCCGGAGAGCATCGGGTTCACGTACCGGCTGCACGGCCTGGACGCGGACTGGGTCGAGGCTGGCACGCGGCGGGTGGCCACTTATGCGCAACTCCCGCCCGGACACTATCGTTTTCAAGTGCGCGCTTGCAACAGTGATGGCGTTTGGAACGAAACCGGCGCGGCGCTCAAACTCACCGCCGAGCCGTACCGGTGGGAGACGACCTGGTTCCGCGTGGCCGCTCCGCTGACGGCCGCAGGGCTGTTGGCGAGCGCGATCATCCTGGGTTGGCGGCGCCGGCATCGGCGCCAGATCGAGCGTCTGGAAATGCAGCAGGCCACGGAACGCGAGCGCGCCCGCATTGCCCGCGACATTCACGATGATCTCGGCGCAACCTTGACGCAGATCGTCATGTTGAGTGATTCGAGCGGCGCGCTCACGCCGCCATACGAGGGCAGCCTGGGAAAAATCCACCAAGTGGCGCTGGCCATGACGCAAACGATGGATGAGATCGTGTGGGCGGTCAATCCGCGCCACGACCGGTTCGACCAACTGGCGATGTATCTGGATGCTTACGCGCAGGAATATCTCGATGCGTCCGGCCTGCTGTCGTGCGTGGATTTCCCGGGCCCGCTGCCGCAGCAGCCGATTTCGGCCCAGGTGCGGCACAACCTGTTTCTCGCTTTCAAGGAGGCGTTGAACAATCTCGTCTGCCATGCCGGCGCGCGGCGCGTGTCGATCTGCCTAACAGTGCAGCCGGGCGGGTTTTCCTTGAGCGTCGAGGATGACGGCGTGGGATTCAGCGTCGATGCGTCCGCTGCTCCCCGCGCCGGCACCGGCAACGGCTTGGCGAACATGTGTGCGCGATTGACTGCGATGGGCGGGCGCTGTAGCGTGGACAGTGTGCCTGGACGCGGCACGCGGGTGGTGTTTGAGTTGCCTTGGGAACCCTGAACCATGAAAATCCTCGTTTCCATCGTTGAAGACCACGCGCCGCTGCGCCAGATCATGGCCGAGTGGATCGGCCAGGTGCCGGACATGAAATTGGGGCGCACCTATCCGGATGCCGAAACCGCGCTGGCCGACCTGCCTCAACATCCCGCCGACGTGGTGTTGATGGACATCAACCTGCCCGGGATCGATGGCATCGAGTGCGTGCGGCAGTTGAAAGTGCTGCTGCCGGCCACGCAATTTGTGATGGTGACGGTGTACATGGATGCCGACCGGATCTTCAAGGCGCTGGCGGCCGGCGCCACCGGCTATCTGTTGAAACGCTCCTCACACACCGAACTGTTGCAGGCCATCCGCGAGGTGGCTGCCGGCGGTTCGCCGATGAGCCGCAACATCGCCCGCCTCATCGTCGAAAAGTTTTACGCCGTGCCGCCCCAGTCGCCGGACATGGAGATGCTCAGCGAGCGCGAACTCGACGTGCTGCGCTTGCTCGCCCGCGGCCAGGTGTACAAGGAAATCGCCGCCGAATTGAACCTCAGTTTCCACACCGTCCATACGCTGGCCCGCCGCATTTACGAAAAACTCCACGTCCACACCCGCCGCGATGCCGTGGCCCGCTTCCATCAAGCCGGCCGGCCGCAACCGCCAGAGTCCCCGAAAACCCAAAGTCCTTGCGAATGAATCAGGTTTTTGAACTTCCGCAAAACTCCGGTGGGGGAGACTTGACATCTGTGGCAATTTGCCACAGATTCCCGCCATGAGCCAATCCATCCGTCTCAATGGCAGTTTGATTGAAGCCGCGAAGCGACAGGCAACGCTGTTTCATCGATCACCCCCGCAACAGATCGAACACTGGGCTGCCATCGGGCAGGTGATGGAGGCGGCGCTTTCCTATCCGGCCTTGGAGCAAGTCGTGCGTGCCGTAGGACGCAAGAATTTGGATCAGGCCCTCACTGCGGTCGGCACGCCCGCTGGCATCGCCAAGGCACAGGATGTCATCCGCCGGACCTCGAAGAGCCCTCCATCCCGGCCGCAGTGAAACCCCTGCTCGTCATGCTTGCCGGACCCAACGGCGCGGGCAAGAGCACGTTTTACGAGACCTATCTTGCCGCGTTGGGCCTGCCATTTTTGAATGCGGATGTGCTCGCGGTGCACACGGGCATGGAGGCTTATGAGTCGGCGGCGCGCATCGCGGATACCTGGCGGCTGTTTGTAAAGCGGCGCATGGGCTTTGTCACCGAGACGGTGCTTTCCGATCCCGTGGGCGCAAAGGTGGACTTCCTGGCGGAGGCCGCCGCCGCGGAGTTTGACGTGCAGCTCATCTACATCGGGATTGCGGATGCTCAGTTGTCTGCCGCGCGGGTTGCCGCGCGCGTCCGTGCCGGTGGCCACGATGTGCCTTTGGAAAAAATTCTCGCCCGCTACGCCAGAACGTTGGAGAACCTCGCGCGGGCCATCGCCCGGCTCCCGCAGGTGACTCTTTATGATAACAGTTCGTTCGACGAACCCTTTCAGTTCATCGCGGAGTTCCGCAGTGGAGAACTTCACTCAAGAGGAGGGAATCCCCCGCCCCCTTGGGCACACCGCTTTTTTGTCCAAGGCAAACCCTGATGAACAGGAGAAAACAGAGAGAACGGAGGACCCAAGGGCTCTTCATCTCCTCACTTTCAAAAACCTCTGTTTCCTCCTGTTGAAACGAAATCTTCCACAATGCTGATGCCGGGCATGCCTTCCCGGCAGCCCCGTCTTGTCACCCGTTTGTCACCCGTTATTGGTGTTCCCGGCTCGCCGCCAGGCCGCTAAGCTACACCCCGTCACATCTTATGAAAAAGCGTTATCAAGCCGCACTCGTCGGCATCCCTCGCCCTGGCCTCGGCCCTCACACTCAACGCCGCCGACTTCTTTTTCAAGGACGGCGACAAGGTCGTGATGATGGGCGACAGCATCACCGAACAATATCTGTACAGCCGCTATGTCGAGGCCTGGACCCTCACCCGCTTCCCGGCCTGGAATATCACATTCGTGAACGTCGGCATTAGCGGCGACCGCTCAACCGGTGGCAACAGCCGTTTCACCCGCGACGTGATTCCTAACAGCCCGACCGCAATGACGGTTGACTTCGGGATGAACGACGGCGGGTACGCCCCATTTGAAGAGGCTGGCTTCAAGACCTACATGGGTGGACTGCAGGGGATCGCCAATCAGGCCAAAGCCGCGAACGTTCGTGTTGCCTGGGTCACGCCCAGCCCGAAAGAGGAGGAGGCGGCCGGCCCGGCAATCAAGGGCTACAATAAAACCCTGGAAAAATATTCGGCGGGCGTCAAACAGATCGCCGCCACTAACGGCAACGCGCCCTTCATCGATCAGTTTCATCCATTCATTACCGCCATGGACAAGGCTCGCGCCGCGGATCCCAAAAACCGCATCGGCGGCGGCGACGCTGTCCACCCCGGCCCGCCCGGACAGGCCCTGATGGCCTGGGCCATCCTCAAGGGCATGAACTTCCCGTCGCTCGTCGTCTCAGCCGAAATCAACGCGGTTTCCGGCAAGGTCGTGAACTCCCAGAACTGCAAAATCGATGGCGTTAAAGTGGCAGCGGATGGCAAGATCGAATTCAAGCAATTGGATGCCGCCCTGCCGTTTTTCCCAGCAGAGGCGAAACCCATGCGGCAATGGGCGCCCATCCTGGAGGAGCTTAACGATTACCGTCTGAAAGTCACCGGCTTGAAGCCCGGCCAGTATGAGATCCGGCTCGGCGGAACGAAAGTCGCAGAGCACTCCAATGTCGAGCTCAACACCGGCGTCAATCTCGCCGCCGCCGTGCTGGCCAGTGGCCCGGTCGCCGACCAGATCAAAACCGTTTGGGATGCCATTCAGGCCAAGGACAACTACTATCACGGGCAGATTTTCCGGGGAGTCCTGCTCGCGGACATCAACATCCCGGACTTCCTCGACATCAAGAAGGAATATATCGAGACCAAACGCGCGGCGGCATTCAAGGAACGCCTGGCCAAAATGCCGCAATACTTCGATGCGATCAGGAAGACGCTCGTCATGCAGCCCCATCAGGTGGAAATCGTCACCATTCCTAAACCGTAGAAGAATCATCTGAAAACACGGCATTGCGCATTTGTCATGGTCAGGCTGATAGCCCTAGTGCTTCTGTTTTTGTGCGGAATGGCCCGCGCCCAGGGGACGTATTATGACGCGCCGTCGACGCCAATAGACATCACTCAGTCTGGCTTTGGCGGAGATCCCAGCTACACTGCTTATGCCCACGACACCCGATTGTGGATTCCCAATGATGTGACCGTCATCAGGGGCGTTATTGTTCTCGCTAACGGTGCCGGCGGAGATCAGCGCGGTAGGACCGCCGAGACAGACTGGCAGGCATTCGCTCGTGCGCATGGTTTTGCCTTGATGGGCACTCATGGTTACGTTTGTTATGGTAATGGCACTACTAGTGTGGATACGGAAGTGCCGGTTCTGCTGGGGGATCTCGCGTGGTATGCGACCGCCAGCGGACATCCTGAAGTCACCAATCTGCCATTTGTTCTCGGCGGGTGGTCGGGTGGCGGGCAGGTCGCATACGGAATTAATACCAAGATCCCGGAGCGAGTGATTGCCTTTATCACGAACAAGGGCGCGTATTATATCCAAAACCCTTTGGCTGCGGCCGCGCTGAAGACACCGAGCATTGGCGTGGCCGGTCAGCTCGATGGTGTGGGAGGCCGCACGGCGGTCAAAAACAATTTCGAGAGCAACCGTCCCTTGGGAGCGCTGTGGGCCGATGCCTTTGAGTGGAATACCCCGCATGCCGAGGGCAATGTGGACGGCGTGTTCTTTACCTTTTTTGATCATGCGATCCGGGCGCGTTACCCTGCCGGGGCGACGCCGCTGACCGGTCCGGTGACGCTGCTGGATCTGCCTGAGACCAGCGGCTGGTTGGCGACCGAACCGACGGAAAGCAACGGTTTGTCCGGTTCTGTTTACGCCTATGCGGATTATCCGGGCACCAAAACAAGTGCCTGCTGGCTGATGGATGCGGATGTCGCCAATCTCTATCGGGGATTCGCCACCTATGGTCCGGCTAACACCGCCCCGGCTGTCAGTGTGACGCCCGTGAGCGTCTCGGGCATTGCCCCGGTCTATGCCACCGGCCAAATGATCCAGTTCAATGTGGCGGTGGATTCGGCGGCGTTTCCGGGGTGGGTGAGCGCGGATGTGTATGATGGCGCCGTCAAGCTGGGAACCGTCACCAATGGCGGATCCACCTCGGTTTCCGCAGTCCGTCCCTGGGGCGGCAGGGGCGTCACGGCGATCGCCCGTGACGCGGCGGGCAATGAACGGACCTCCATTCCCCAGCCATTTGTCGTCAGCAATGCCGTCGCGCTGACTAATAGTGCGGCCACGCCGGTACATCAGACATCGGCTGATTTGAACGCGACCTTTTCCCCGGCCTGGGGAAGTTATACAATCACCGCCTGCTGGGGCACGGTCAACGGCGGATCGACCGTGGCGAATTGGCAGCATTCGGCAGTGGTCGGCACCTGGGACGGCGGGGATCCGGTGAACCTCAGTTACACGGCAACGGGGTTGGGTGAGGCGACGACTTATTATTACACATTCAGCGCCGCGAAATCAGGCAAACAAGTGTGGGCCACCAATGTTCTGAATTTCACCACGGATGCCGCCAACCCGAACGCGCCGACCTCGACCAATGCCGTTTTAACATCTTTGGAGGACACGGCCACGGCGCTGGCCGCAGGCGATTTCGGTTACACCGATCCGGGTTCGGTCGCGCTGGCTGCGGTGCAGATCGCCTCGCTCCCGGCACTTGGCACCTTGAATTATAACGGAACCGCCGTGACGAGTGTGCCGCTAACAGTTGCCGCGGCCAACATCGGCAGCCTGACGTACCAGGCGGCGTTGCATGGCAATGGCACTTCTTACACGACGGTCGGGATCAAGGTCGGGAATGCGAACGGCCTGTGGAGCGACTTCGCCGTGATGACGGTAAATGTAATGACTCAGGATCTGCACACCTCCGTCAACGCGGGAGACTCCCTTGCGGTGACATTCCAAGTGATGAGAGATCAATATGGCTCGGGGCTATTGCAGGCCTCATTCCTGGTCGGCTCCACAGAGTATGGCCAATCCTTTGATACGAGCACCCAGACGGCGGGCGCCTGGGTGCCTCTGACGTTGAATCAGACCATTCCGACCGGGGTTACGGGCAATCTCAGCCTTCGATTCAGCAACGTGAGCGGCAGGGCGGGCGGGCTCGACAACATCGGCAATGTCAGCGTGATGGCTGCTCCAGTTCCCGCATCCTACGCCGGCTGGGCCACCGCCAACGGATTGACCGGCGGCGTGAGCGGCGATTCTAACAATGACGGAGTGCCAAACGGCACCGCCTATTTCACGGGCGTGATCGGTCCCGCCACCAACCCGGTTCAGGACGCGGGGCGGAAGGTCACCTGGACCAATGGCGGCAATATCCCGAGTTCCGCCTACGGCAACCAGTTCGTCGTCAAAACCTCGACGGATCTCGTGACTTGGACGCCTGTCGCCGCTAACGATCCGAATCTCAGCAACACCGCCGGCTCGGTTTCCTACACCCTGCCACCCGGCGCGGGCAAGATCTTCGTCCGTCTGGTGGTGACGCCCAACTGAAGAGGCTGAGTGGTCCGTTGTCCGTGATTCGTTGTCCGTGATTCGTTGTCCGTGATTGCGGCAGAGAGGGGTGCAAGCTCGACTGACAACTGACAACCGACAACCTCCCCCGGCCCCGTTTGTCACCCGTTTGTCACCCGTTTTACCTGTTGTGACTTCGCCGCCGCCCCGTCAAATTAGACCGTCATTCCGGCTGGCGGCATCAAAACGCCAGCAACAAAGAACCGAAAACCAGCCATACCACTCTAATTCACCCCCCTTACCGGGATCACCAAAAACCGAAAAAAACACCATGAAATACACCACCAAATCCACCCCAACAGGTAACATCCGCCGGACGCCGCTGGCTTGCGGCTTGGTAATCGCCGCCATCGGCCTCAGCTCAGCGATCACCTCGGCGTCACTCATCATTCCCGTGCAGAACGGGGGCTTCGAGGACCCAACGCCCCACAATCCAAATAATAATACAATCGCCGACTGGACCGCTGGTGGTTGGGCATTTGTCGGCGCCCCGTGGACTACATCCACTGGCAATTACGGTCGCCTGTCACAAGCAGCCATGGTAGGCACCGCCCAGCCTGGCCCTTGGATCATGAACCTCAATGATGGCGGGGGTTGGGTAAAACAGAATCTGGGTACCACCGTCACCGTTGGAGACACCCTTGCGGTGACATTTCACGTGATGAGTGACACCGCTCCGGGGGAGATGACTGCCACATTCACGGTCGGCGCCACAGAGTACAGCCAGAACTTTATCAATCCCCAGAATAATGGCACCTGGGTGCCCTATACGTTGACCAAGACCATTGGGGTCTCGGGCAATCTTAGCGTTAAATTCACGCACGTGAGCGGCAGGCTATGGCTCGACAACATCAGCGATGTCACCGTAACGTCCGCGCCACCGCCTAACGGTGAGCCGACCTCAACCAATGCCACGTTGAACGCGGTGGAGGACACGGAAATTGTGCTGACCGTAGACAATTTTGGCTACGCGGATCCGAATGACCCCCCAAGCCCGCTCAAGGCCGTGAGGATCACGTCGCTCCCGGATAAAGGCACACTGAAGCATAACACAAACACCGTTTTAATCGGTGATCTGCCGCTTGATGTTGCGGTGGCCGACATCGGCACCCTGACCTACCAGTCGGCGTTGTATGGCTACGGAACGCCTTATACGACAATTGGGATCAAAGTCGAGAGTGAGAACGACCTATGGAGCGTCGCCGACGCGGTGATGACGGTGAATGTGTCGCATGTGAACCATCCTCCCACCTCCACCGGCGGTTCGGTGAGCATGAAGTCAAACACCGTCAAGACGTTCGCGGCGGCAAACTTCCAGTTCTCGGATGTCGATACCGGAGACACGTTGCAAGCGATCGAGGTGACCTCGCTCCCGGTCAATGGTGGCACGCTCAAGTATGGCCTGGCCACCGTCTCGAGTGGTGATCTGCCGCTTACGATTCCAGTGGCCAGTATCGGCACCCTCACCTACACGCCGGTCACGGACTACAGCGGATCCGACTCGTTCGATTTCAAGGTGGGCGATGGGACAGCCTTGAGCACGAGCGCGGCGATCATGGAGCTCACGATCACAGTCAACCAAGTGCCCACCTCCACCGGTAGCTCGGTGATCCTGCATACAAACACCGTCAAGACGTTCGCGGCGGCAAACTTCCCCTTCGCGGACGGCGATGTAGGCGACACGTTGCAAGCGATCAAGGTGACCTCACTCCCGGCCGGCACGCTGACGCTGAACGGGACGCCCATCACCTCAGCCCCGAGTGCTGACATTCCCGTGGCCAGTATCGGTACCCTCACCTACACGCCGGTCACGGACTTCAACGGCACTGACTCTTTCGAGTTCCAGGTGAGCGATGGGATTGCCTTCAGCGCGGATGCGACCATGGCGATCACCGTCACCTCAGACATACTCGTGAGCAACGGGAGTTTCGAGACGCCGGGGCCCCTGCTTGGTGGTCCTTGGGGAGAGTTCGGAAGCCCGTGGAGCGTCATCAATGCTCCTGGAAATTACCAGCAAATCAAAGCCGCGGATGGAGGCGCATTCACCAGTGCCCCTGACGGACTTTGGGTCGCGCTGATCAACGAGGATGACTGTCCGATTACCGCTCCGCTCACTCAGAACCTGGGCGTAAGCGTTACAGCCGGCGACACGCTGACGGTGACCTTCCATAGCGGAAGGCAATTAGGCGCGGTTGGTGGAACCGGAGTTGCCTATTTCGACGTCGCTGGGACGAAATACACCACGGCGTTCGACACATCCACGTTGGCCGCCGGTGCCTGGCAACTCACAACGATGACCCAGACGATCACCAATTCAGGCAACTTGACTCTTGGGTTTTATGGAACCACCGGCCATGGCGTCAATGCCTGGCTCGACAACATCAGCAATGTCAGCGTGACGAGCGGGCCAGCAGCGGGTTCCTACGCCGACTGGGCCAGCGCCAACAGCGTGACCGGTGCGGTGGACGGTGATTCAAACTATGACGGGGTGCCAAACGGCATCGCCTATTTCATGGGCGCGACTGGTCAAGCCACCCAGCCCAGTCTGAACCCGAGCACCAACACGGTGACCTGGCCGATGAGTGCCACCTTCAGCGGCACCTTTGTGGTTGAAACCTCGACCGACCTCGGCACATGGACACCTGCCGTTACGCAACCCACCCGCAATGGGGATGGCAATCTGGTTTTCACCCTGCCCCCGGGCGCACCTGGAGGCAAGAGCTTCGTCCGCCTGGTGGTGACGCCTAACTGAGGAGGAAGATTGGGGATCGAGCAGACGCGCCGATCCACCATCCACCATCCACTATCCACAATCGGCTCGCATGCGAGCCCCAACCCTTTCCGGAGTTAATGGGTTTTTCTCCGGGATCCCAGGGGCCGCCGGTGCGCACCGGCGGCCCCGTATTTTCAGATGCGTTTGTCACCCGTTCGTCACCCGTTATTGGTGTTGGTGGTTCGCCGTCGCGCCACTACGTTCAGAACTCAGTGTTCGACCTCAAAAGAGGCAATGTGTGGAGCAAGTTGGATTCCCTGAAACGCGAGCCGGGTTGAACGCCGACTGTGGGTCAGGTTGAGAACGGTTGGTCGTCGGATTCGTCGGAGATCTGGACCGTGATCCGGCTCTTATCGGTCAGGCGCAACTCCACCTTTCGGCCCCTGCCGTCGGGCAGC
>Ga0118677_10009798_pt1 | contig 14838 bp, 10 predicted proteins | sample AliMusrvi5mmetaG_FD_86154 | JGI IMG/M metagenome (GOLD analysis project Ga0118677, IMG submission 86154)
ATATTTTATAAGTTATTATAAAAATTCGAATCCTCGAATCTTGATTCCTGATTGTGCGTTTCACAAGGTTTCACATTGAAGGTAGGGGTTTTTCGCTTAATTTTTCTTTAAGATTCCGTTAACATTAAGCGTGCCGCCTGGCGTCCAATCTGGACAGCAAAGTTTGTTCCGCGGTCCCAGGGGTAAACCTGACTCATGCTGGCGAAGTAAAGCCCTTCCAGCGGGGTGCGGATGGCGGGGATATGTTGAGAATGGTTAACCAGCGGAATGGGCTGGGCATATTCGGTTTTATACAGCCAGGTTTTGTTGACCCAGCCGGGTTCAAAAGCGGGGTTAAAGCGCGCCAGGGCGGGCAAAAACTTTTCCAGGAGCTGTTCTTTGGAAAGCGAAAAGTTCTCGTGGGTCACATCCAGGTAATCGCCGCAGTAAATGATGTGTTCACCGCCAAAATAATCGGGGTTGAGGTAGTTGGTGTGTTCGACCAGTGCCAGGAAAGGATACCCGGCTGTTTTGGGCAGGTTATACCAGTAATAACCTTCGCGCGAAAGCTGGTGTTTGAGCGAAAGGGTCAGCACCACGGCCCCCATGCTTTTTAGCGAGAGCAGTCCGCTGAGATAATTCTGGGGCAGGGCAGGGGCCATCCTGGCCAGGAGACCGGGTGAAACGGTGACCAGGACACGGTCAAAATGCTCGCTGCCGCTCTCAAGTTCCAGGTCCAGCCCACCCCCGGTAGAAGGGACAATTTGACGCACGGGGGTCGAGAGGCGCAGATTTATCCCCCCATGGCGTAAAATGGCGGCAAAAGCGTCCGAAAAGGCCTGGAAGCCGCCTTTAAATGTCCCCAGGCGGGTGGTGCGGGTTTTCAGGCGGGCCCAGAACCAGGCCATGTTGACTTCGCGGTAATGGTCGCCAAATTTGCCGACCAACATGGGTTCCCAGAGGGTCTGGTACAGCTTTTGGCCGTAATATTTCAGCATCCACTCATGCGCGGTCACTTTTTCCAGCGGTTTCCAGGATGCAAAATATTTCAGGTAAACGCTGACGAAGCCAAAACGCACCATTTCGAAAAAGGAATAACCGGGAAAAGTGAGCGCCGCCAGGGGAGAATCGAGCGCGTAAAACTTCTCCTTATAATACATGACCGTCTTGGGCGTGGGGAAGATGACCTGGTCGCGCAACCCGACTTCTTCCATCAGGCCGAGGATGTCGCTGTCGGATTGGAACCAGTGGTGGTAGAACATTTCCACCGACCAATCCCAATTGGGTTCTTTAAAACCAAAAGCCAGCCCGCCGACGTGTCCGGCGGCTTCAAACAGGGTCACCTGGTGCCCGGCTTTATTCAGGTCATAGGCTGCGGCCATGCCGCCGTGACCGGCTCCAATTACGGCAATTTTCATGAGACCTTTTCTCCCCATTTTAACCCTTCGCGGGTGAAATAATAGGCTCCCAGGAGGGTGATGGGCACCCAAAGGGCCACGTGCAGAACCAGGGTGTACCCGGCGGCAATTTCGCCAGGGACGCCGTAAGCCATCAGCAGGGCAATGCCGGGCCCGTCAAATGTGCCGATGTAACCGGGTGCGGAGGGCAGGGTGGTGGCCAGATTAACAATGCCGTTCATTAACATCAACGCAAAAAAGCTGACCTGGAAGGGGAAGGCGTGCATCACGAACCAGTATTTTCCTGTTTCGAGGAGCCAGATGAGCGCCGAGGTGAAAAAGATCATCAGGGCGTCCCTGGGGGAGCGCAGCGATTCCAGGCCCGACAGGAAGCGCCCGGTGAGGGAAATCACTTTTTCGCGGAAACGCGCCGGGACAAAACGGTTGATCAGGTTGTTGACCACCCGTTCGGTGACGAAGGGGAACATGGCCGCCAGCAGGAAGACGGCCAGGGCGCCAATGAATGCAAATGTGCCCCACAGGGCAGCCTGCTGGATGTTGCCGACGAAGCCCGAATCGTTGTTTAACTTGGCCAGTTCAGGCAGATTAAGAAAGACGAAAGCCAGCATGACGACGCCGTCAAAAATGCGCTCGACAATGATGGTCGCCAGAGAGGCTGAAATGGGAATCCCTTCGCGTTTCTTGAGCACATACGCGCGCAGCACTTCGCCCGCACGCGCAGGATAGATATTGTTACCCATGTAACCGATGGTGACGATCGGAAACATGGTCTGGGTGGAAACCTTTTTAAGCGGGCGCAGCAGGTAATGCCAGCGCCAGGCGCGCACCCACACACCCAAAAAATAAACGGCGATACCCGGTATCAGCCACACATATTGGGCGGATTGGAGGGTGCTCCAGACCTCGGCAAGTTTTAAACCTCGCAGGGCAAAATACAAAAAGACAATACTGATCAGTAACCCCAGCCAAAATTGCCATCGTTTCATATATGTAGATTTTACCATGAGGGTATCGATTTTAGCCTTTTATCGCGGTTCTGTTCGGTGAAAGCGGGGTTCACGGAGAAACTTGGCCTCCATCAAAAAAAAGACCTGGCCCGGGATTGTCCCGAACCGGCGATTAGGTTGTAAAATTCAGGTATGAAATTGAAACTTTCATTTTTGACCCTGGGGTTGGTGGTGGGCCTGACGGGCCTGTTCACGGCCTGCGCCGTCGAATCGGTGCTGCCTCCCATCCCGACTGATATTCCCATCCCCACCGTCACCCTGACGCCTTCACCGCCTGCGGTGGAACAGCCCGGAAGTATGAGCGCCACTCTCACGCTGACGCCCACCGGGGTCAACCCGGTGCGGTCCGGGACGGCTTTACCGCCGGCAGGCGAACCCATCACGATTGATAATGCCGGCCGGCTCAGCCCGCTTGCCTGGCAGGGGCGCGGCATCCCGGCGCGCATGGCGCTTTCGAATGATGGCCACCTGCTGGCGGTCAGCACCACGCGCGGCGTTTTCATTTATGATCCGGCCACCCTGACTGAGCTGGAGCGCATTGATACACCCCTGCCCCAGCTGGCTCTGGCCTTTTCTCCCATAGGAGACCGCGTGGCCTCAGCGGGATTGGACGGGGTGATTTCGCTGTGGCAGGTGCAGGATGGGCGCCTGCTGCGCCAGTTTAAATCAGGCGTATTTTCCAACACCACGGCCATGGTTTTTTCCCCTGACGGGTCGCGCCTGTTGAGCACGGATACGGACCGGGTAACCCATATCTGGCAGGTCGCAGACGGCAAGGAGCAGGACCCCATCCTTGACAATGCGCGCATCATCCGCCTGCTGGCTTTTTCAAGCGACAGCGCCCACCTGTTAAGCTGGGCGCCGGTCGAGCCGGTTAAAGTCTGGAACCTGGATACGCACCAGAAAGAGCGCGAAATTTCAGTCAGTGCGGATGAGCTGGGGAAAAATGCGATTAACGGTGTTTTTTCGGCCGATGGGGCTGTTTTTGCGGCCAATTCGGGCCTGCGTGTCAGGGTGTACAGCACGCGCACCGGCTATACACAGCAGCTGATTCGCCTGGATGTTGCTGCGCAGTACCTGCTGCTGTCCGGCGACGGCAGGCAGCTGGCGGTGGTTGGCCAGAAACAACTCAGCCTCTACCAGGTGGGCAGCAAGGACGATCCGCTGGTACTACCGCTCCCGGCAGACTTTCCAGCCTCCGGCGGCAGCTGCTTTGCCCCCGATGCTTCGTCCCTGCTGCTGATGGGCCCGGGCCTGGCCACCTGGAAGCTCGAAGCAGACAGCCAGCCGGTCGCCAGCCGGGTGGATTTCACCCCGGATTATGTGCTTTCCAGCGTTTTTCTTGAATCCACGCCCCTGTCCCTGCACCTGGGCCTGGACGGCACATTTCAAATCCGCGACCGGGCCGGCCTGCTGCAAAAAAATGTCCGGCTGGATGAACCGGGCCTGAATGCCGCGGCCATCAGCCCTGACGGCAGCAGCCTGGTCACTTCCAGCAAACAAAGGGGGGTGGCGCTCTGGTCCGCGGAGGGCAAGTGGACTTCTTCGCTGTCGACGCTGGTGGCCAACAACCTGGCTTTTTCAGGCACAGGCCTGGTCGCCGCGGCCATGCCCAACGGCTGGGTGAATGTCTGGCAGGCGGGCACGGGGGCGGTTAAACTGGATGTGAAAATGGGCAACCCGCCCCAGCAGGTGCTGATTTCCCCGGACGGGAAAACAATGGCGGCGCGAACCCGCGAAGAGGTTTTCTGGTGGGATATTTCCGGCGGGTCGGCGCGCCAGCTGGGAAGATTTTCAGCCAGCGGCATGGCCTTATCCGGCGACGGGCGCTACCTGGCGGTCAGCCGTTCCAGTATGGGCGGCCAGAGCATCTCCCTTTACCGCCCCGATTCCACGGTCCCGCTGAATGTGATTGATGCCGGCGGTAACTGGATGGTTTTCTCGCCTGACAGTTCTTTGCTGGCGGTTGCAGGCGACCCGCTTCAAATCTGGCGGGTGAGCGATGCGACCCGGTTGCAGCAGCTGTCCACAGCCGGCCTGCTGGGACAGCCTTACTTCATTGACCAGGGCCGCCACCTGGCACTGGTCGGTTGGGACGGCAGCCTGCGCCTGTGGGGGCTTCCCTGATGATATGAATTGGAAGGGGTGGTCTTTTCTTTTCTTCCGAGTTTGTGAAAACCGTGGGTTTAACCCTGGCGTCTATTGATATAATTCATTTATTCATGCTATGATTGTTAAGGTTATGATATTAAAGAACCCTCTTCCCACACCGGTCCACAAAAACCTTTTCCAGGTCGTCCTTTCAGTCTTAATCCTTGGCCTTGTGACAGCGGCATGCCAGCCTTTCCTGCCGTCAACGGCCACGCCTGTCACAGCGGGCACTTTTCCGGTCGACCCGCTGTTTAACGAGTATTACCAGAATCTGGGCGGCGAAAACCTGCTTGGGCCGGTCATTTCAGCCCTGTTTGATGAGGAGGGCCTGAAATGCCAGTACAGCGTGGCGGTGTTGATGTGCCTGGACCCGGAAGTGACCGGGGCCGCGCGCTACCGCATGGCTGCGCTGGGCGACCGGATTGGCATTCACGAAGCGCCGGTTACCACCGGCATGCAGCCTGCAGACAGCATGGTGGTGGATGGTTATTTAATCTATCCTGCTTTTGGGAAAATGATCACCAGCCTGCATGGGATGGACGTGGTCGGAAAGCCATTAAGCAACCCGCGTTACAATTATGCTTTGCAGCGGGTCGAACAGTATTTTGAAAATGCGGCTTTTTATGACCGTTTTGACGACCCTTCCGGCAAGGTGAGCTTTCTGCCCTACGGTTGGTATTACTGCGGGCGTACCTGCCATTATGAATTACCTGAGAACAAAACTTTTAACCCGATTATCCAACCCCTTGACACACCTTTTGCGCCTGTTCTGGAACAAAAAGGCGGCTTAAACTTTTCCGGCCAACCACTGACCCAGCCTTATACGGCCAGTGACGGCAGCCTTGAGCAGGTGTACGAAAACATTGTGGTGTACGGTTCGAAAAATGATTTAAGCGTGGTGCACCTGCGCGCTGTATCACGCCTGCTGGAAATGATTGCGGTTCCTCCCGGCCCCCAAAAATACACTGCCAAAGACAACATGGTATTTTACCCGACCTCATCCGGCCTGGGTTACCACGTGCCGGTGGTGTTTAATAACTTTATTAACGATCACGGCGGCATGGATTTTTCGGGCGCTCCCATTGCAGATGTGATGTATTATGAAACGGATATTCCCCGGCAGTGTTTTGAAGGCTACTGCCTCGATTATCACGCTGCCGCGGCCGAATCCCTGCGGGTGCGCCTGGTTCCCCTGGGTGTTAAATACCTTGCCCATTTCGCCCCTGCCAACGCTGTGCCCACACCCATGCCGAAAACGAAGCTGGTCCTGGCGGCCTCGGAACAGGCGCCGCAGATTTCCAGCCAGGAAAAACAAATTATTAATGTAACGGCCACCGAGGCTGAAACGCAAAATCTGGCGGGCAACGTGACCGTTGTCACCACCCTGACCCTGCCGGATGCCACGCGCACGACTCTCCCGGTCAGTGTCACCGATTCAAGCGGGCGAACGAGTGTCAACGTTCCGGCCATGCCATCCTTGCCGAACGGGAGCCTCGTGGTTTACACCGTGTGTGTGGATACACCCGGTTCAGCCGGTCCCTGTGTGAACGGTTCTTATTTGATCTGGAACCAGAAATAATCAGCGGCGCGCTTCAGCCAGCAGTGTCAGGTGATCGATAGGCGGCCCGGCGCTGTAGACGCGAATTAAAAAATGGACGGGCTGCCCGCCCAGCAGCGGGCCAGGCGCCTCCCAGCGGCGAAACCCCGCCACCTGGTTCTGGCGGTCGTAGGCTGTCGCCGCCAACCAGGCTGATGCGGCCTTTTCTGCGGCATCCCCTTGCAGAATTAAATCTCCCTCCAAAACTGCGCTTAACCCACCGGCGGCGATCGTATCCTTGCGGTTGTTGATCTGGATATTGATATATCGCTGGTCCGAGGCAGTGTAGGGCAGGGCATTCTGCAGGTCAACACCTGCCTGGGTGTGGGCCGGCAGCGGCGGGGGAAACAGGGCGTGCAGGGGCAAGGCCCATCCCGGGGGAATCAGATTCAGCGGCGTTGTGGCCGGCCGGGAAATGGTTTCGCCCGTGTCGCTGTTGACCAGGTGGAAGGCGACGGACACATTTTCTACAAAAATATTTAACGGGTTGCTGGCCAGGCTGAAACAATCCAGCCCGCCGTCCAGGGTTGCATAACAGGCGGGCTGCGACAGCTGGACGGGCACGGCGGTGGGCAGCGCGGTCTGGGATTGAACCGGGGCGGCCGGGCTGCTTGAAGCCGGGATCACCAGCCGGGTGCCCACGCTCATCAGGTTGGGATTGACCTTCGGGTTGGCTTCAATTAAAGCCTTCAGGGTGATGCCGTAATGGTAGGCAATGCCGCCAAAATCTTCCCCGGTTTTAACCACGTGGATGCGGGGAGTAGGGCTTTGCGCAGGCAGCGGCATGGGGCTGGAAGTGAGCGTTGGCTCAGGGTCTGGCGCAGCGCTGCGTGTGGAGGCTGCGGCAGCTGGCGCGGTTGCTGCGGTTTTTACCCCCGGCTGGCAGGCGCTCGAGGCGAAAACGATTAACAGCCCCGGGATGATCCAGGCCAAATTTTGAGGGGGTGATCCTGTTTTCATGCGCTTTTTCCTAAATTTGCTGGCGCAGGGCGGAAACCCATAACCCTAAATATTCTTTAAGCACATTTGTGGTCAGCGACAGGCTGGATACATTTGGAAAAAAATTGATCACCTGGTTGGGAATATTCAAGGCGAATATGTCGTCCCACCCGGCCTGGGTAACGGTGAAATCGGTGGGGGCGGGAATCACTTCCAGACCCTGGTGTTCAAAAAGCGCCCGCGCGCGCGGCATATGCATGGCCGATGTGACCAGGATGACGCGCTGAATGCCTTTGGCCTGTAAATACTGCCGGGCGTAAAGCGCATTTTCATAGGTGTTGAGCGAGCGGTCTTCGAGCCAGAGCGCGTCGCGGGGCACGCCGGTCAGGAGCATGATGTCGGCCATATCGGCGGCTGGAGAACTCGAATCGGCCGCCATCCAATCGATATTACCTCCACTGAGCAGGATATGGCTGGATGCGCCCTGTTTGTAGAGGCGGGCAGCATAAAGCATGCGGTCTCCGGCTGAGTTTATTTCCACGGTCTGGCGCGGGTACTGCACACCTTCGGTGCCGCCGCCCAGCACGACGATCACGTCGGCTTTGGGCAAACTAGCCGGAGGCAGGTTTTGCCATTCGAGCGAACGCGCCAGGGCAAAAGCCACCGCGTGGTTCCCGCCCAGCCACAGCAGCGCCAGGGCCAGCAGCAGCAGGGCGCGCTGCCACTTCAAGCGCCGGTATAAAAATAAGGCGCCCAAAAGCAGCAGGCAGGCCAGCCCCATGGGGTAGGCCAGGATGGGCAAAAATTTGGAGAGAAAAATGGACATTAGAGATAAGTGGCTTCGTCTTTTAGAAAAGCCACCGCCTGGTTTTTCTCGTCGTCCATGGCAATCTGGATGTAGCGCCCGGGGGCAAAGTCGGAAACCCGGATCAACCTCAGGCAGGACAGCAGGGTTTCATCGGCATTTTTAATGAACTCAGCCAGGTGGTTGGGCGCGTTGTAGAAAAAGCTGCGGTTAAAAATCGTGGTGGGGGAATCGAGCATAATGGCCAGGGGATAAATTTGCGATTCAAGCAGGTCCTGGAAAAAATGCGTGCCCAGCGAGGGTTCCGGCTCGGGACCGACACCCTGACCGGCCAGTTCCACCAGCGACTTGGTATTGTAGATATCGCTGTAATCGATGGGGACACCCAGGTCTGAATTGGAACTGCCCCAGCGCCCGGGGCCGGTGCAGATGAAATTTTCACGGCCGAGGTTGGCATTCAGCTCGCTGATGGCGCGCACAAGCTTTGAACGGTGCGTATTGGTGGGCAGGGCGAAATAACCTTCAGGGGGAACAAAAACCACGTAATCGACGCGTTCAATTAACCCACGCGGGACAACAAACTGGGTTGAGAAAATAATATCCTCGTCAGCCAGGCCGGTTGGCAGGAAGATTTTTTCGGAAGCAATCAGGTGGCTTTGCGGCCGGCACTGCAGGATCGTGATGATGACCTGCGGCTGGATGGTATCCGGATTTTTGATGCGGATCGTAAATTCAACATCCACCGGACCATGGTAATGCTTTTCCAGGGTGCCCAACAGGTCTTTCATGTTCCGGGCAAACGGGGTGCGCTTAAGCAGTTCGTCATAATTTAATACCTGGTTGCGGTTGTCGCTGCCTGATAAGTTAATCCGCAGCGGGGTAAAATAATCGTCCTCGTCCACCTGCACCAGGTAACGCAGGGGGGCATAGTGTGAGCTGAGCACATCATGAATCGGCAGGGTCACCATTTCGTTTTTTTCGAGGTCGATCAGGTCAACATACTGCTGTGAATAGCGCCGGATGGCTTTGGGCTCGGAAGAAGGCCGCAGGAGCGGGTGGCTGAGTGCCACCAGGCGCGGATAATCGTTCCCCACCCGGTCAACGGCGCGCGTGCCCAATCCCCAGACGAGACGCACAAAACCTTCTTCGCTGCGAATTTGCGGGGCCCAGCGGTAAAGGTTGCGGCTGAAGGCCACTCCTGCGCCGTGAGGCAGGTAAAATTTTCCAAAGACTTCACCTTCGACCACCTGGATGAGCACGGCCATGCGTTCGTCATAATCCTGCAGCCCGCGCCGGCGGCGGTAGAGCAGGGCCGTGGGGTTGAGCGTGGAAGCATACACCAGCGCCACCGCTTTTTTAAACTCGTTCAGGTTATGTTTCATCGAGCCCTGGTTGGGCAGGAAGACACTTTCGTATTTTCCGGCAAAAGCCATGCCAAAATTATCTTCCAGCAGGCTGGAAGAGCGCACAATCAACGGTTTGCTGCCGACGATGGCCAGCACGCCCTGGAATTTTTCAATGATGCCGGGTGGAAAATCGCCTTTAATAAATTCATCCACAATTAAAGGATAATCGTCGCGCATTTGCGCTTCGCTTTTATATTTTTGATCATTCCAATGGATCAGGTTATTAATCGACATGAAGGTGTAAATTTCATTCGAGCCCACGTAAAAAGATTCTGGGGCGCGAATGTTGGCGCGCAAGGCCTCGCCGCCTTTTTCACGGATAATGCGGGCGGCCAACAGCATGCCGGCAGCTTTGCCGCCAATGCGCCCTGAACCAATGATGCGCCGCTTGATTTCTCCCAGGTCGGTGATGGTGAACCATTCCTTGGCCACATTGATGTAACGCAGCTGGTCGCTGATCATGCTGCGGATGATGACCACTTTTGATTCAAGCAGGCGCGCTTCATAAGATTCGCGTTCCTGCGGGTCGAGTTTTTCGATGGTCATGGCCTGTTCAAAGACCAGCTCAAGCGGCGACAGTTCGGGGTTGATCGCCAGGCGCAAATCGCGCCCGCTGATGCCGTGTTCGCCCAGGACTTCGTTGACGATGGCTTCAAATTCTTTAAAGGAAAAATGTTCGCTGAAGGTCAATTCGATCAGGTGGTAGCGGATGCGCCCGACGCGCAGTTCCCAGATTTCGGGCATTTCTTCGTTAAACGGCTGCACCAGCCCTTCGCGCCGCTGGGAGCGGATGGCTTTTTCGCGCACTTCTGCTTCAAAGGTTTCCTGTTTCAGGATGCCCTTCTCGTAGAGCTTATCCAGCATGCGGTTGCGGATCCGGGTGCGTAAAATGGGGTACTGGCCCAGGGCAAGATAGATGCCCAGAAGCCGGTCGGAAGGACTATTTACAAATGTCATAAGGTCTTCTTTAAACTATCGGGTAAAACTTATCCCAGGTGCATGGGCATGATCACATGCTGGAAATTGTCATCTCCAACGGGTTTGAGCAGGCCGGGGGTGTTGTTGGCGTTGGTTTCGAGGGCCACGCTGGGGGTTTTGATGATATCGAGCACTTCGCGCAGGAAAAGCACATTAAATGCAATCACCAATCCCTGGCCTTCCACGTTGGCATCGACCACGATCTCAGAGGAGCCGGTTTCTTCAGACTGGGCTGAAATTTCAACCTGGCCGGGGGTGGTGGTGCCGGGCACGATGTTAAGGCGGATGACATTGTTGCCGTCGCGGGCGATGATCTCGGCCTGGCGGCAGGCCTTGAGAAAGGCGCTGGTGGTCACGGTGGAACGCGTTTTGTGGTTTTTGGGGATGATCACATCGTAAGGCGGGAAATTGCCTTCGATCAACTGCGAGATTAATTCGGCGTCTTTGAGGTGGAACAATACCTGGCCGCGGGAGGGTTGGATGATCATGGTCATCATCTGGTTGCCGTCCTGGGCAATGCGCGCCAGCTCGTTCAGTGCCCGGGCCGGGATGATGGCAGCGGTCTTCTTGCTGATGGGTTCGGGTAGGCCAGCCTTGCGCACCGAAATGCGGAACCCGTCGGTGGCGGCCATGGTGATGGTGTCGTTTTCCATGGTGAGCATCACACCCTGCAGAACCGGGCGCGCATCGTCGTTTGAGGCGGCGAAAGCGACCTGCTGGATCATTTCTTTAAAATCGGACATTTTCAGGCTGACCCCTTCGGACAGATCCGGAACAGGCATGGGCGGAAATTCCTGGGCGTCGATGCCTTTTATATCTGTATTTGAAGCGCCGCAGTGGACGCTGAGGGTCTGGGTTTTGTGATTGACGGTTAATTCGACGTTGTCATTGGGAAGGGCGTTTACCAGGTCTGAAAAGGTGCGCGATGGAACGGTGATCGCGCCGTCTTCGGCGATCTGTGCCCCGATCCAGCTGGATATGCCCAGTTCCAGGTTGGTGGCGGACAGGCGCAGCCTGCCCTCGTCGGTGGTGACAAGAATATTCGCCAGTACCGGCAAGGTGCTGCGGGGGGATACGGCGCGTGAAACCAGACCAAGACCATGTGCGAGCTGTTGTTGAGATACGGTTACTTTCATGATGCCCTCTCTGCCTGAAGGTGATACGTTTAAAAAAGTATACATCATGAGCGTTTTTTTTGCCAGTCCAGGGAACTTTTGTTCAGGGCTTTCACGAGCCCGGAATTAAACAGACCACCCCCCCCCTGTGTCCCCCGCCTGAGGCGGGAAAATTACCCGAAAAAGAAAAGTGGAATGATTGAAGATAGCACGCATTTTTTGTCAAGCAAGCTTGTGAAAACCGCGACTTTTGTTGCGCCTAAAGCTCTGAGATAACCATTCTGGCGGCTATAGAATGCTGTTTTGGGCGGGTTTCAGCGAGAAACCTGTATATTCCCGGCATTACGGTTTCCCGGCGGGTGCGGTGACAGAGGTCCTGAAAAAAACATATAAAATACGATGGATTGCCTGATTGTAAATTCGACAGGGGTTGATACAATGTAATTAAGCAAGCTGGCCAATGTTCCAGATTGCACTGCAGGGGAAGAATCCCGAAACGGCAGACGCCTGATTTCGGGGGCCAGCCACTTACCGGAAACAGGAGGTGTACCCATGGCCGTTATCACCATATCAAGGGAATTAGGAAGTGAAGGATCATACATTGCCAACCGCGTAGCACAGGCGTTGGGATATATTCTGGTGGACAAAAGAATCATCGAGCAGGTGCTCAGCCAGTATGGTTACGTTCAATTTGGAGAGGATTACGAATCAGCTCCCAATATTTGGGAACGGATGGACCCGGACAAGGGCAATATGATTTCGATGCTTAACCGGGTTCTGCTGGCGATGGCCAGCTTCGGCAATGTGGTTATCATGGGGCGGGGCAGTTTTGCCGTGCTGGGTGACTTCACCGATGTACTCAACGTGCGCCTGCAGGCACCGCTTACAGCCCGGGTCCGGCGCATTATGAACGAACGCAATATCAGGGAAATCGACACGGCCGAAGCGCTGGTTCGCGAGAGCGACAAGGTGCGCGCCTCATTCATCCAATCCTGGTATGGGGTCCGTTGGGACGATGCCGCCGCATTTGACCTGGTGATTGATACCATCAAAGTGCCGCCAGATATGGCCGTCAAATGGATCGTTGAAGCCCACCAGGGATTAAAAGACCTGCACATCAGTTTTAAACCCACAACAAAGGTCATCCAGGTGGACCGGGTGCTTGCCGGCGCTGTGGCTGATGCGCTTAATCAATTGGCTGTCCATTAATCCTGTGCTGCTGCCAGCCTGAGCCTGGCACTGGACACTCAGAATTTTACGGCCCGCAGCTCAGATTGCGGCTGGAGGTTTACCATTCCGGCAAGCGATTCCCCGGCCTGGCGGGCCTGCTTTAAGAAAACGGCTTCATCCCACGCAGCGTCCTGGGAGATTTGAGATTCGATGCAAAGTGTTTCAACATGGGGTGAAGCGGCAATGATGCGGGTGACCTCAGCCCAATTAACGCTGCCTTCAAAGGGGAGCCTGTGCTGGTCTCCACTGCCGTCGTTATCATGTAAATGCACTGCAATCAGGCGTTCTGTCAGGGGCGCCAGGCGGTCGGTGCGGTCACGACCGATGTTGCCGTGCCCCGAATCGTAACACAGGCCCAGGTAGTCGGGCCCATAATTGGCCAGAACCTGGCTTATCAGGCTGAAGTTGTCCTCCAGAAGAGCCATTTTTCGCGCAATCGAAACGGGGGCAGCCGTTTTAATCCGGGCGAGTTGATCCCATTGGACTTCGTTTTCAAGGGCAAGGCGCACACCAAAATGGGCGGCATAAGGCTGCAGGCTGTCCAGCGAGCGGTAGAGTCGGGTCAAAAACTTTGCCCTGGCTGCTTCAGTTCGGGGTCCCATTGAAATATGCATGATCACGGTCGGGCTGCATATCCTGCCGGCCATCCGGATCCGGTTTTTAACCAGTTCAACCCCGGCCAGGCGCTGGTTTTCAATGTGGGAATACCAGCAGTGTTCCCTGCCTGTGGAGCCGTGGATGGCGTAAACCTGCAGGTGATATTCATTCAGCCCGTTTTTTACCAGGTCAATTTCATTATCCAGGTAGATATAATCGCTGTTCCACTGGTGCCCCCAGTGGATATGGCTGAACCCGGCTTCGGTAATTTTTTGCAAATAAGGGCGGGGATCATCGTCATCTTTAAGATAATCCGTGGTCATGGCGAGCGGGATATGAACCATATTTGTCTCCGTTAAAAAAATCCTGATAGGCATCTAATATGAATATCATATGGCGGGTTTATTAAGAGAGAATTAATGTCTTGTTATGATTTGATGAAGCGTTGTAAAAGCTAAAACCTGCTTGAGGCCGGTTCAAACCGTTTCCTTTATACATATTGCGGCGTTCGACACTTCATAAATACGCACCGAATCTGCCCAGAGACTGGCGTTAGCGGTCAGGATCACCCGGTCTGGCAGCTCTTCCACCCTGGTGGGGATCACCTCGAGTTTCATGCGCTGATGTGTGGGCAGAATCTGCCCGCGGTACTTCCATTGGAACAAGACCGACGGCTGAAGTTCAAAATGAGGGGAGTTAAACGGTTTACCCAGCCCGGCGCGCAGGGCATAGGTTTGCATGGCCTGGATGATGGCTTCAACCCCCAGCGAGCCGGGCATGACCGGGTCCTGGAAAAAATGGCAGGCGTAAAACCAGGCGTTGGGTTCATTATTGCGCTGGGCATAGATGGGGAACTGCTTGGCGTCTTCGGGGATGAAAATGCGGTCGAGGAAGCCAAGCTGGTCGCCGGAGAGGCGGTAGTGAGGCTGTCCGGGCATGGCGGTAAAGTTGGCCGGGTTGGTCAAATTGATCCATTCCCCGGCATACGCGCCGCTTTCATAAACCGGGGGCCGGTTTTTTCCCCCGTCCAGCCCGGCCTGTTTGGCCATCACTTCCGGCGGGAAAAAGCCAAAAACCGATTGGCCTTTAAAGACCGGCGTGCCTTCGCAGGATAACTCGAAATCAAATTTCTGGATGATGGTATTATCGCTGGCGATGGTGGAAAGCAGGCGCGCATGGGTGAGCAGTGTTTTGCCGCGGACGTCCATATCGCTCAAAATCAGGCTGCTGCCGTCCAAATTGCGGAAGAAAAAGTCCATCTGGGGGAAGATCAGGGAAGTGCCCAGGTAAGCCGATAAAAACCCGCAGGGCTGCAGGGCAATCTCCATCCACACCGATAAAGGTAAGGTTGGGTAAGCGTTATCGCGCAGGTACCAGGCATCAAAGGGGACATCATATTCAACCAGGATGTCGGCGGGACGGTTAAACTGGCTGCGCTGCCCATTAATTGCTGTGACGCGGCTCATCAACAACAGGTCACTGTTGGGAATGCGCGGGTAGCGCCGCCCTTCGAAGATGCTGAATTCCGGGCCAAAACAGCGCGCCATGGACCCGGTGGCAAATTCTACCAGCTGGGTTTTATCGAAGAGCCCAGGGGCCTTGCGCGGGGCCTCAGG
>Ga0118677_10009799_pt1 | contig 14837 bp, 13 predicted proteins | sample AliMusrvi5mmetaG_FD_86154 | JGI IMG/M metagenome (GOLD analysis project Ga0118677, IMG submission 86154)
TCGAGAAGGATGGGGCAATCCTGTCCGTGACCGCATGGACTCCCCGCGGCGAAAACGTGCTGGTGGTGGAGCTGCAATCCGTAGGTAACGTGGGGATTTCGGTCCAGCCAGCTTTCACGATTCAGGACGGTAGCGAGTCGGTTGTGGAGAGCGGAAGGACAGGTGGAATCGCATGGCACGAGAGGCGCTTTGAAGAATCCAAGCTCATGTGGAAGACTGGCGTTACCGTTGCCATGCGCGCCGTGAACGGCGATACGGTCAGGTTGGAACCAGGTCATAAGCATACCATCGTTCTTGCTGTAGTGACCAACCACGACTCGCCTGACCATCGCGCACGAGCAGTGGCCATGGCGCAAGCTTTTGACGAGAAACGGCTCGCTGAAGCACGGAGCCGGCATCTTGAGTGGTGGAAGGCGTTGTGGCAGAAATGCTCCAAAATCGAAATAGGCGATGCCTGTCTTGAGGACCGATACTACGGATCACACTACATCATTGCCTCGTGTTGCGGAAATCGATCATTTCCCCCGGGCCTGTTTGCCTGGATCACCAACGACTACCCCGGCTGGGGCAGCGACTATCACACCAACTACAATTACGAGGCGCCATGGTGGGGCGTGCTTACCTCGAACCTCGTTGAACTGGCTGAGCCCTATGATCAGGCCATCATGGACTATCTGCCCCGTATGAAGGCATATGCGAAACGATTCCTGAACGTCAGGGGGGCTTACTGCAACGTCGGCTTTGGACCGAGGGGCATTCATGTCGACCGCTCCCCGACGCCATACGACGACGGACTTAACTTCCTGGGGCAGAAGTCCAACTCGTCGTTCCTGGCAGTCAACATGATCATGAGGTACAGCCTTACCCAGGATTTGGAGTATGCCAGGCGGTATGCGTACCCGTACATCGTGGAAGTTATGAACTTCTGGGAGGACTATCTCACCTTTGAGCCGTTCAACGGGGCTCAGGGCAAGGGTGGTCGCTACGTGATTCACAACGACTGCATCAATGAATGCGGGTTCTACATGATGCTGCCAGAGGATAGTCCCGAGTTTCAGCGTGCAAAGGAAGATAATCCCATACTGTCCCTGGGGCTTATCCGATTGTTGTCGAAGGCCGCCATCGACATCAGCACTGCGCTCGGGGTGGACGAGCCCCGGCGAGGGAAATGGCAACACATCCTGGATCACATCAGCGAGTTCCCTCTTACTGAGAGAAACGGGAAGACGATGTTTGACGTCTGTGAGAATGGAATAACCAAACTTGAGGATCTCAACATGTGCTGCATCCAGCACATCTACCCGGCCAATGGCGTCAGTCTGTCGTCCGACCCTTTATTGGTTCGTGCGGGGGTGGATACTATTCTCTACAAGGACCTTTGGGAGAACCTGAATTCATTCAGCACGGTCTTTGCGGCGGCGGCGAGGGTCGGCGTCGATCCGGCCCTGATATTGCAGCAGATGAAACGGGTGACAGAGAAGTACATCCAATCAAATTTCATGTTCAACATGGGCGGCGGCGGGATTGAGAACAGCTCTGGAATTCCGGGTGGCCTCAATGAGATGCTGCTCCAGAGTCACGAAGGGTTCCTGCGCTTGTTCCCGTGCTGGCCGAAGGACCGGTCGGCACGGTTCGAAGGCATTCGTGCGTACGGGGCGTTCCTGGTTTCGGCGGAGCTGGCAGGCGGCCGGATTCGGTCCGTGCGGATTGCCAGCGAGAAGGGCCGTCCCTGCACGATCCTGAACCCGTGGCCAGGCGAGGCGGTGCAAGTTGTGCGCAACGGTGTAAAGCGCGAAGTCGTCAGCGGTGACCAGTTTAACATGGTGACTGCGCCGGGCGAGTGCATTGAGCTTGCGACGGTCTCCCCTCAGAAGGTGTGAACGAATTGTCCACAACAACCGTTGGACCCTGATGGTCCGCAATGATCGTGTTGCCAATTGTCGGGATCTGAAGAGAAAGCAGTTATGATCTATGCTCCGCCGTATGGAAGGATGTGGGATCCCAGCGTGCTCTGGCACGACGGTACGTTTTACATGTTCGCAATCCACGATGAGGGCAGGGGAGGGTGCAACATGTGGATGGCCACTTCTGATGACGGGGTGCACTGGGGCAACGGTGCGCCAGTTATCAGGGACGCGCCGTTCCCAGTGTGGAAGATGTTCATCCACAGGTGCAGTGATCGGTTTGTCCTTAACCATGGCAGCATGAGCGGACGGCCCGGTTATCACAACGATACAATGTGTTTCTGGGAGTCGGACGACATGCTGAGTTGGCGTTACCGTGGCAAACAGTCTGACCTCACACCCGACCCGCGCTGGTACAAGGTCGAAGGACGGTGTGACCACATGTATATGATCCCGAAGCACGAGGACGATCCCGGGAAAGGGTACTGGGGATACGTGACGGCAACTTCGGCTCCATCATGGCCGCACACGTCCATTGGCATGATGGAGTCGGACGACGGCCGGGTCTGGCGGTGGCTGCCGCCGCCTGTCTTTGACTGGGGGAACACGCCGCAGCAGTTCATGGAAGTTGGAGGCTGCGAGCGGATTGGCGGGAAGTACTACCTTATCCTAGGGGCGCGGTTCAATTACATGGGACACAGCGGCTACTCCATGTTCACGTTCATCAGCGACGAACCGCAGGGCCCCTTCCGTCCGGACCTGGAAGCTTTCCGGTTATGCGGTAATTCCCACGATCTTGCCGAGTTCGGTGGAACTCGTGGCTCCATCGGCGTACAGACACTGGGCTGTTTTGGCCGCGGGAAGGACGGTGAGTTGCTGCTCATAAATTATACGTCGACGCTATGGGATAGTGCAGGAGAGAAGATCTCGCTCACGCCTCTAAAGAAAGCTGTGGTGGATAAAGGCGGGCACTTGCGGATGGGGTACTGGCCCGGCAATGAGGCGATGAAGGGGCGGAAGATCCCAGTTGAGATGGGCGACTGTGTCCGGCTTCACCCGACAACCATGGACGAGGCTCATATTGTCAAGGGAAACGGAGCAAGGCTGGAATTGAAGGATAAGAAAGTACAGTTACAGCGTGGAATGGGCGGCGGGGTGGTGGCGCTGATGGCGAACGTGTTCGACCTTGCCAAAGGAGTAGTACTGGAAGGGTCGATGACGGTCATTGACGAAGGCTGGGGACCTGAAACCCACATTGTTCCCGTGTCCAGCGGGTTCTACGTCGAAGAGAAGCCCGACGAAGGTCTGGCGCTGGTCATGGAGACCTATGGGATCACAAGAATGGATCACATGGTGCGGCGCGAAGGCAAATTGATCTTCAGATGCCTCGATGTGACAGGACCAGGGTGTGCGACCATTGGCGGAATTCATCCCGGACGGAAGACAAGCTTCCGGCTGCTGGTTCGTCGGGATATTGTGGAACTCTATCTTGATGACTTGCTTGTGCAGACGTTCTTCTTTTTGGCACGGGCCACCGGTCGACTGGGATTTCTGGCAATGGACGGCGGATGTCTGTTCGAAGATGTAGAGGCGTGGGAGATGACTCTTCCCGACGAATAGGCAATGCGAGGCCCACGGTAAGCATCAAAGATGCTGGCGCAGTGATAGTCGCATTCTGCGCTCCTTATGCTGGGAGTGGATATGTTCTTCAAACCAAGAGACCCAAGAAGCGGCAACATGTGGGACGTGTGGCTGTATTACCACGATGGCACATACTACCTCTACACTTTGTGCAATGACGGAAAGCGCTGGCAGTGCGACAACTTTACGATGGCGCGGTCTTCGGACGGGGTGAACTGGACCGAACTGGGCCCGGTGCTCACAAAGGACGAAGGTGTGGAATGGATGGGCACCGGTTCGACGTGGCGCAATCCGGTCCCTGGCGCCGAACCTCCATTCCAGCTAAACTATTCCTTCTGGATAGGAGAACGTCAGACTATTTTCTTTGCCCAGTCGGACGATCTGGTTCATTGGATCAAGTGTGGGAAAAGCAGCGAATTCGTCCAGGATGAGCGCTGGTATGAACGGAATGGCAGGTGGGACAGCATCTGGACAATAGAACGGCCGGGTGGCGGACTTTATGGATACTGGACCGCTACGCCGAAAAAGGAGACGGGCGGTCAATTCGGTTTCGGAGAATCCCTTGACGGCATAAACTGGAAAGCGCTGGAGCCGCCAAAGGTTGTCGGTGTTGGCATCGGAGAGTTTGGTGCAGTCGAAAAGGTGGGCGAAAGGTACGTCGCTCTTTTTGGCACAAACAGTCACATGGTGACTCTGGCTGCCAACAAGCCTCAGGGACCCTTTGCCGTGCTAACCCGCAACCAGGTGGTTCTCGGTGGCCACACATACTATGCACGATTCTTCCAATCCCCCTCCGGCCTGCTGGTGTGTCATCACTCCATAGCACGCGATGGTGAGGTCTACTTCGGGCAGCTTAAGGGCACGGACTTTGACGCAGATGGTGTGCTGCGCTTGACTTGGTGGCCAGGTAATGACGCATTGAAACACAGGCAAGTCCAGGTGGTGCTGCCGGCAGGGAGGGAGGGCCCCATCAGGATGCTGGGCCGCAAGCTTGATGCCAGGACAGGCTTTGTGCTTGAGGGCAGCCTGAAGTTGCCCGAGCCGCTTGGAGCTCCGTGCGGCCTATACATAGAACACATCAAAGGACTTGGAACGGCCATTCTCTTCAATAGTGATGGTCGTGCAGAGCTTGGTTCCATTTGTGCTGACGGGACAGGATTCAAGCCCGACAAGAATGTGGACCGTGAGATGAAATTTGGCGCCCCAGCCAGATTCAAGCTTCTGCTGAAAGGCCCGCTTCTGGAAATTTATCTGGACGACTTTGTGATCGAGTGCTACAGCCTGCCTGCGCCTGCAACAGGACATATTGGCTTGATTTCCGGCAGCAAGCGTAGTGCTATCAGTGCGCTGAAGGCGTGGCAAACTTCGTTGCCTTCTGCAAAGGCTTTTCCCGCCTGTGGAACCAGTAAGGAAGGATGAACGGGAACGGCAAGAAAGAGGCCGCACATTTGTCATGACACATTTGAATGAAAAGTACAGCCTGAGTCAGGGCGGTCTCTCCAGAATCGCGCCTTTTGCTCTATACGTTGCCTTTATGGTGGTTGATGATGTCCTTCGTTTTCTCTCTTCCCATGGCTATGTACCCATTCCCGCAACGGCTCACCTCTACCTGTATCCGGTGAAGGCGATATCCGTCGGGATTCTGCTCATAATCCTGAGACGTAGCTATTCGGAGCTCAAGTGGTCAGATCTGAAGCGTCCTGCGGCAATTGTCGCCGGAACAGTCGTTGGTGTTGTGGTCTTTGTCCTGTGGATCAACATGACCTGGTCATGGGCAGTCGTCGGCCAATTGTACGGATACGATCCAACGGCAGTGCCAGAGGGGCTCTCTCGTTCCCTTCTCATAGTATCCAGAATAATCGGTGCTGCTGTCGTGGTGCCAGTGATGGAGGAGATCTTCTGGCGCTCCTGGTTGCTTCGCTATCTGGTCTCGCCGGACTTCAAGTCCGTCGAAATTGGCAAGTTCACTTCTTCGTCTTTCATCATCGGAACCGTAATGTTTGCTCTTGAGCATAATCTCTGGTTCGCTGGAATCATGGCTGGCTGCGTGTATACAATCCTTCTCTACCGAACGAAGAGCCTCGCGCAGTGCATACTAGCTCACGCCGTTACCAATCTGCTTCTCGGGCTCTATGTTCTGAATACCGGCCAGTGGTATTTCTGGTGATGTACCCTCTGCCTGTCCGGATTGTATTGGAGAGTCTGACAGAATTGCGCCGGATATTGCATTCGCGCGCACAGCGTGCTACTTTGCCGCCTCTTTAGATTTGTGCACATCAATGGAGTTGAATAGGGTGAAGGTCCGTTGCAGGCACTTAACGTGAAGGCAGTCATATGAAAAGAACAATGGGCTCCAAGGAGCGGTTCATGACAGTTCTTGCGAGGCAGGAACCGGACCGTGTTCCGGTCGGCTACAGTTCGAACGGCGGCATTGAGGAGCGTCTGGCAAAACACTTCGGAATCACCAACAAATGGGTCGGCGAGGTTCTTGGTGTCGACTATCGGGGTGTGGGCACGGAATACAAGGGGCCCCCCCTTCACGCTGGACGACCGGACAGAAACGTGGATTGCCTTTGGGGATGGGTGACCAAGCTTGTCGACCACGGAACCGGCACATATTGGGACTATTGTGATTTTCCACTGAAAGATGCCGACGAGGAAGCCGTGGCCAAGTGGCCGATGCCTGATCCAGATCTCTTTGACTACTCCCGCATGGCTGCGGATTGCGAAGCGAGAAAGGAGTTTGCCATCAACATAGGCGGGGCCGGCCTGGCGTGCATAATGAACACGGCGGGCTTTCTGCGCGGAATGGAGCAGATGTTTATGGACTTGGCAACCGACGATCCAGCGGGCCTCCTCCTGATCGACCGGATGCTTGCAATTCAGCTTGAGATGTCCAGGCGGCAGCTTGAAGCCGCGAAGGGCCGTGTTGATTTCATGTGGATTGGGGAGGATCTCGGTTCGATGCGGGGCCCGCTCATCGGCAGGGAGATGTTCCACAAGCATATCAAGCCGCGCCACAAGCCCTTCTTTGACCTTGCGAAGTCCTTTGGCATTCCCGTGATGATGCACACCTGCGGTTCGAGTAGTTGGGCATACGACGAGTATGTCGAGATGGGACTATCGGCCGTTGACACCCTCCAGCCTGAGGCTGCGGAGATGGCGCCTGCCACTCTGAAGAAACGCTTTGGTGACAGGCTGGCCTTCCATGGATGTATCAGCACCGCCGGGCCGGTTGCGTTTGGAACCGTGGACGAGACCATTGAATACTGTCGGAAGACACTTGAGATAATGAAGCCCGGCGGCGGCTACTGTTTTTCGCCCACTCACGCTCTGCAGGACAACTCACCAACTGAAAATGTCCTGGCCATGTACGAAACCGTCCGCAAGTACGGTCAGTACTAGCGAGCCTATTGGGCTGGTGACGAATCAGGTCATAGCGTAGCTGGCCCCGTTTGCGGAGGCTGCGCCGCCATATCGAGACCCTTCGTGTTGACATTGTGAGCCTGCAATGTCACGGCTAATGAGAACGACAACACAAGATGATAAGGCTTGAAAAGCAGGGCACCACGCTTCTACAGTACGGCCTTACGCAATTTGTTTTGGGGCGGTAGCTCAGTTGGTAGAGCATCACGTTCGCAACGTGGGGGTCGGGAGTTCGAATCTCCTCCGCTCCACCAGAAACGCCAATGTTTACAGGGCTTTTCAGGTGGTCTGATAGAAGCCTGTAAATCCAGTTTTCTTCGGTGGCAAATCTGGTGGCAAAATTCCGCCGTCTTTTTGCCGTCCGTCCTGCCCTCTGTTGTAGCTTTATCAACTATTCGAAACCTGATTCTGTCCCCCGGCGATGGTTCGGAAGTCCTGTTTTGCCAAGTTGTGGCTGAGTGCTATTACGTTTGAATGAGGAACTCCGGAGGGCTACACTTCCGGGGATCTTGGCTTGGGATTGCGGAGAAATCATCTCGGAAGTCTGAAAAGCAGGAGAGATGTTGTGGACTTTATGATCGGACTGCCGCCGGAATCAGGATGGGAACGATTCAAGGGCAGGCTCAGTCGAATCCATCCTGTGATATGGGCTGCTATTATCACCAGCATCTTCAGTCTCGTGGGAGTCATCGTTGTTGCCCTGAACAGATCAGCTTCCCTAGACAGAAGAGAAACGCACAACGCAGTCATTCAGACTCATGGAGTATCATCCCAAGCAACAACTGGCAACAACAGCCCCGTAGTTGTCAATAACTACTTCTTTGGCACCCAACCAAACACAGAGAATCTGGCTAATATCGGTCGCCCTCCTGAAGAACCAGCCAAGACAGACTCACCCGGCTTAGACGCAAGATTGGTTGTAAAGGAGGTCGTGTCCAATACGGTTCATTTTGCTTTTCGCATCTACAATCGATCATCAACTCCGTTCGATAACCTAAGATTCATATACTCTTCATCGGGCGGTTCGGGCATGGACTCAAAGCAACCTAAGCCTTACCGTCTTGAGCCCGGAGAAAGCATGGTATTTGAACGGTATGGGGTAGGAAGCACCGTGACTGTCCCGAATGAGCCTCGATTGATCCCCATCACTCTTAGCGTAGACTACACTACGGTCTCCGGCGGCAGCACCAACTGTCATTTTTATCATTTTGGTTTTGCGCTTTTCTCCGTATCGACTGAAGTTGGAGAGTATCCCTCCGTCGGATACAAGCGAGGAAGCCAGTCCTTCACGCCGCAGGAAATGACAGATCTAATGGGGACAAGTGAAGTGCTTGCATCCCCAATTGGTGGCAATATGTTCTGGTACCAGTTTACCAATGCACCACCAAACAGTTTACTGATCTTCTTTGCAACCCCAGACAGGTCTCTGGTCTACAATGCCGCAGATGAGAACATTACATTCCGTTCAAGGTTGGCGGACGGCAAGGACATGATCCTAGTTCATGATGTGAAAGGTCAGACTTGGCATCATATCGCCGTACAATGGAACCCGAAGGATGCTGGTCTAATGGTGGATGCTAAAGGGAAGTGGACGGAGCCAAAATAGACAACTACTTCGATTCGTCCTCAGAATGTTCCGAATACGGCTTTCTATGGCGACGGTTTGAATTCCCCGTCTTTCCCAATGGCGGTGGAGCGTCATTATACTCTACTAACAGAGCAGGCATCAGGGCGGTCTCCAAACCGTCTATCGCTTTCTTGTAATGCTCATGGGAGTTCTTAACGTATCGCATCAAGGTTCGGGTTGATGAATGCCCCATGAGTTTAGCAAGAGCGGTGGTTTCCGTCCCGCCGTCCGACAACATTGAGGCGAAGGTGTGTCGGAGGTCGTATGGCTTGATCTTAGGAATGCTGAGTCGAAGGCATATCCGTTCGAACCTGTCATTGAAAGCCTTAGCAGTAAAAGGATTGCCATCTTCGTTTAGGAAGACGTATTCGGACTTGGGGTGCAGATCGACATTTCTCTTGAAGATCCTCTCTGCTTCTTGGCATAGAACGACACTTCTTGGTGACGGAGAGGATGCGGTCTTTGATGTCTTATGCTTCTGAATGACAATATATGGTCTACCGTCGGGCAGGTATGAAATCTGAGACTGCTTGAGCGGGCGGAGTTCAAAGGGTCTCAATCCCGTCAAGAGCCCGAAAATAATCATGTCTCTGAAATCGGGCGAAGCGGTTGCAAGGATCAACAGCAAAGTCTTCCTGTCAACAATGGTAACGTCAGGAAGCGTGTATGTTATCCTTGGAAATCGTTTGAATGGCAGATCGATAATCTCCATCTCTTCGCCCCACCGCAAGAAGGTTTTGACATGGGAGATCTGTTGATTACCACCGTTGTCGCTACGCCCCTTGTTCTCTTTAGCCCACAGGTAGAAGTCCTCAAGCTTCATGCGGGTTATACCTGAGACCATGCATTCCCCGATGTAGCCAAGAAACTGATTGACGAAATGCTTGCGGTTACGAAGAGTGCCGGGAGCCCTGTTCCCCTTCACCCATTCCAAATGCCGAACCGCCAACTCTTCAATCCGCATGTCCTTCTTGCCGTCCGCGTTTACTACTTGAGAGGTTTCCTGCTCTGCGAATTGGATCTTGCCTGAAGCTATGTCGGTCTCAAGTTGTCGCAGGTCGGCTTCAGCTTGCTTCTTGTTAGTGCCGAATTTGAAATGCTTTGAGATCCCTGCGACCATGATCTTGACGAAGTAGTTCCCGTTCCGTTCGTCCTGTTTGTTGTAACTTGTGGTGCTTCATGTCAGTTGTCCCATAATGACGGCTCATGCTTTTGTCCCGTCCCGTGGGTAAAAGCTTTCAAGGGTATTGAAGGCAGAGGGCTTTGACCTTGTTCCCCGTCGTTGTGCGATCTGCATTTCCTGTTGGTCGGGATTGTGCAGGGCATATCGATCAAGTCGTCTTTTACGCCCCAATGCAACATAGACCCGACGACCGCCATGGCTTCTCTGCCGTCAAATAGTCTTTGTTCCTTTTCGCTCTCTGCTAAGTCGTAGTATGCCATGAGGAAGGCGGGTGTAATGTCTGATACCAAACGCTTCCCGCAAAAAGCTTGGAACTGATTCATGACAAGTTGGCAATGATTGTAACCGTTCCTATTCCAACAAGACCCCATGCCCTCCAAGTATCGAATCGCAAGATCTAAAATCCACATGTCTCTTTCAGCGACGGGGACTGCAATTACCCCTTTTTCGGAATCCTCAAGCCTCAATCTGCCAGAGGCGATGTATTTCTTTAGTAGGCAGAGATCGGCTTCCGCTCTCTCTCTGTTGCCCCCGAAATTGAAGTAGCAACAGCCTATCCAAACGTAGTAACCCCCGAATGGTCTCTTCCAACTTAACTTATGCGTCATAGTATGCCTCTTCATGTCAGTTCTCCTTTCTTTTCAGTGTTAGAAATTCCGAATCCATAACGTAATCGGGCAGGGCAGGTAGTTTCTGCTTTGGTTGAACCTTGACCTCTTTGATTGTCCCGTAATGCCCTTGCAGATAGTCCTTCAAGTCCCGTTCAAGCAGTTGGGTCTTCCCGTCGATTTGGATGACAGGTAATTCACCGCTCTTGATCTTTGCCCTCATTTTGGTCTCCCCGATGCCGACTAACTTACATGCTTTAGGGATGGTGCATTTCGGCTCATGTAGTAGATCGATTGGAGTATCTGAGGAAAGTGCAGATTGGGAAATAGAGCATTGCGGGCGTTGCGTTTCCGTCCGCCCGTTTCGCTCAAACCATATGCTCTGCCCAGATTTTACCATACATATATTGTACGAGATTTGCATTTTTTTTCAACCGGTCTTTGACAATAGTTGAAGCTATTTTTTCCACAGAACAGTTGCGAAGAATCTGTGGACGCGTGGACAAGATGAAGAGCAGGAATCCGTTGGTGCTCTGTTGAAATATAGATGAGTGCGAAGTCAACAATCTAAGGGAGGCGACATGAAATCAGAGGAGGCAATGGGCGGGCATCGAACAATCCGTAAGATCGAATTGAGCAAGGAGGAAATCAATGACGCGATTACAGATTACGTCATGGCGAGAGAAGATATACCTGACGGGTTTTCGATTTCCGTTACACTGATGGAGGACTACTCAGCCCGCGTTGATATCCTAACAGGCGATTGGTCCGGCATAGTAGGACAGGACAGCACGGTAGGGGTCAAGTTCTGTCCTGACGATTTGAAGACCGCGAAGACTAGTTGGTATCATAAATCGATTGCTGAGGAGGCTGAATGGAAACGCCATCGCACTCCTGACCGCTTTAGATGACAGAATAATATTCCCCGCCCCTTATGAAGACATTGCCCGCGACGGATCGAGCCGTATAAGCCAAACGTGCGAGTTCAGCTTTACGTGCCTGCCTGTATTCGTCATCTTCCTGCCTGGTCTAATCTTTTCCGGCCCTGCCTGACCTCAAGAACGCATAGAAATACGCACTCCTGACTATATTCGAGCCCACGTGGTCCGGATCCTGATGAACGGATAAGACTTGGGCATCGAAACAAGCTTTGATCCTGACGCACGTTCCGTCCTTGTGGGCAATTTTGTAACCTGTTACAAAATTCAGATACATCAATATGGAGGGACGATGACCAAGCCAATCAAGCCCGACCTAAAAGCAACCGTCGCAAAAGTTCAAGACCTGCGGAAGAAAGAAGAGGGATTTCTCCAGTTTTCCCAGAGGAACAGGATTGAGGCAATGATGGTCGCTTACGATATCGGCAACTTGATTGATACAGAGGTAATCGGAGACTATGGCAACAAGCGACTTCCTGAGTTTGCCAAGCTATGCGGGTTCGCTCTAAAGACCGCCTACAACTATCTCTACCTGTTCAGGGCTGTCGTCGTAAAACCAGTGCTTGCCGAACATTCCGATATCCCGCGAGCCTACTGGTATGCGTTGGGGTCAAGTATCCGATGCCAAGAGGATCTGATGGGCTTTTGGTTGCGACGGGCTCTGCTTCAGTTTCCACTCTTCAAGGATGTCGAAGATCAAGCAGTTACAGATGATGAGGCAGACGGAACACGTGTTATGGATTACGACAGGATGCAGGATGTCTGTAAGTATCTCAATGACTTGCGGAGAGAGCTTAGGCAAGACGGCATACTATACGCTTTCCAAGACTACGAACTTTACGCAGGGACACCATCCTTTGGCGAGAAGGGAGAGGATGCGGTCAAGAAGTTCATGGCAAAACAGCCCACACCTGTCTATGCCAACAGAGAACCGCATTCATGCCAAGACCCTAACGTCTTTATGGTTCACCGGGAGCAGGGACGTGTTAAGCCAGCCTTCATCTCTTCTGCGAACGTAAATCCGGGAGACGAATCAAAGTTCAGAGACGCAATTGTAAAGGCAACGCAGAAACTGGACATAATTACACAGACAACAGGAATTCACGTTACATGGAATCTTGGCGAAAAGACTGAAGAGATCCTTGCTCCCCATCGTCTGAAGCCCGAGACCTATGGCGATGGTTACCGAATGGTTAAGTGGGCGCTTGAAAAGAAGGAAGAAGTGCAGAAGGTGCTGGCAGAGACGGTTGAAACCGAGTCTGTTCCGGTTACAGCCAAAATAGTCCATGGCAAGTCTCAAGAGGTATTGAAGACCGATGCTTTTAATAGACGCATGATCGATGTCGTCATTACAGATCCCCCATACGGCAAAGAGGTCTACGCGGAATGGAGAGAGGAGACCCGTGTTGAGCATGATGAGAGCAAGACAACAGCGGAATGTGCAGAACTGGTCGGGAGCGTGGCAAGGGTGTTGATTAAGAGGGAGCTGATCAAGCATAAGTTCATCTGGATGTCATTCGTTCCTATCGACTGGGTGCATGTCTTTCTATCCCCGCTCCTCAAGGCGTTCCACGGGTTAGACTATAAGCATCAGATCTTGGTCTGGAACAAGGTTTCGCCGGGTAAGGTTGGCGGACATCGAACATTCGCCCGACAAGCAGAGGCGATTATCTACTTCAATATTGGAGACCGGCCCCTGAATACTGTAACCATCGACGGCAAGCCAACTGAGATGCATCCGTCCATTCTTACATATCGGGCTGAATCGAAAGCGGGCAAGAACGAATTTTGGAAACCGGTGGATCTGCTAAAGCATCTGATCCGCGTTACTACTGGCGAACAAGACAGCCCAGAAGCAAATCGACAAATGGTGTTAGATCCTTTCTGTGGGGCGGGAAGCACTGGAGTAGCCTGCATAGAATGTAACCGGGACTTCCGCCTGATCGAAAGTCATGAGGGTCAGTATAAGTCGGCGTTAGACAATCTGATACTGGCAGGTAAGTAGACCTCTGTAAGCTGAATCCGACATGATCTTCCCGTTGATGTAGCCTGCGAACCGGTCCTGCCATCGTCCGTCCATCATCTCCGTTGTCCACTTCATACATCGTCTGCTTCTGTGGAAACGAATCTGATAAATCCAACTTGTTTTTTCGACAAATTCTCGTATACTAATAGAATGGAGCTCCGCACGGTTTGAGACGAACAACTCGTTTCATGCAGGGCTTCGGTAAGACTACGAGGTGCCTATGAAAAGAGTTGATGATGATGTTCCGAATTGCGTCAAGAGCGAGACAGCGTTTACGGCAGAGATACGCAAGTGGGTTGCTAAAGAAACCGACTGCCAATTCGAGATCGGGCGGTTGGTGCATTACTACATACGGGAATACGGGAAGAAAAATGGGGTCTATGAGCATATTGCGGACTTGGCTCAACGATCAGAGCGAAGCATCAGGAACTACCATGCGTATTACAGGATAGAGACCGAGTATGATTCTGCAAATTTGCAGAATCTTCCACGGTCAGCCCGTTATCAGCTTGCCCGACTACTGCATAGCCATGGCGTCAGTAAGAAGGTTGACGCGAGTAAGTTGATCCCTGAACTTGCTGATCGTGCAATTGAGCGAGAGCTAACCGTCAACGAAGTGGGGAAGTATGTTACCGAGGCCCTGCGTAACGGCAAACTCGCGGACGACGTAGAGAAGGAAATCGCCAAGGACAAACCTGACAGTCCTGATCCCGACGCCCCGATCATATACTCAGACCACGAGGACTCCCTGCTCAATCAGGCGACCGAGATGCTCGAGCTGTTGTCCCGCTACGATATCAAGTTTGACTACAAGATTGGGTTGGCACGGCGTAGAGCAACTATTACGTCCCTTTCCACTCAACTCTTGTCATGTCTGCATAAGATGACTGCCGAAGACGATGCCAACAATATGCGGGCAATTATCAAAGGGATATCCTGTCGCGTTAATGAGATCTCCGACTTGATAGAGAAACGGGCGCAGTCGGAAAGGAAGGTGACGCAATGACAACAAGCATTCGTAATTTCGCCATGGAATTCAAACCGAAGAAGTTCTGCGACCTAATCGGAAACCAAGAGGTCATCAGTGTCGTCAAGGAATGGATTTCAAGCAACAACATCCCACCTGCAATCCTGATTACGGGCGAAATGGGTGCGGGCAAGAGCCTTTTGGCAGAGCTATTGACCCGTGCCTCCATTTGTCTCAACCGAAAGCCCGACGAAATCGAACCATGCGGAAGCTGTGCCCCATGCCGAGGACAGGGCATCAAAGCAATTATTGGAAGCAGAGTTCCTTCCGATCAGTTCTTGGAAGACGTTCGATTGGCGAGGTGCAATGGGAGCAGGACAATGTCATGGATGTATGAGGGCGACCTGCGTTGGTAGCCACCAGACCGGAACTGAACCATGCGCATAGAGCGGCAACGCGCTGTGCGAAGCCAAGAGGAGGATGACTGTCGGCCACAACGCAAGTGAAGGTATTGAGC
>Ga0118677_10009542_pt2 | contig 14834 bp, 12 predicted proteins | sample AliMusrvi5mmetaG_FD_86154 | JGI IMG/M metagenome (GOLD analysis project Ga0118677, IMG submission 86154)
GCACATTCTGCCAAACAGGAAACCCTGACTCAACTGCAGAAAGCTCAACTCATCCCGACCACAAAACCGGAATGCATCCAAAGCCTCGAACGGCGCTGCGTCCGGCGTGCCCCGTCCATCACAGCTGCCCAGAAACGTCTCGAAAAGACACTGCGCTTGCTTCAAGAGCATGATGAAGAAGAGAAGGTTTTGCAAACCCGGCTGTACCGCTTTGAGCAGGAGAACGCTGATAACCCTGACCCCCTCGAAATTCGTTTCCGCATGGACGCTGGTTTTGGCACATACAACAACATTGCCCTGCTCATCGAAATGGGTTACGAGCTTTACACTAAACTGCATAACCACAAAGTGGTTCAGGCTTTGCAAAGAAAGGTTCTACCCGAGACGACCTGGACACGGGTAGGCAAAAACGCTGAGATGGTCGCCTGACCCGCCCTCAAACTGGAACATTGTCCTTATTCGCTTCAAGTGGGACTGGAACGCTTTCATACTGGTGATAAAAAACTCAAGCACAGCGCCCTGGCCTATTTTGGAAATTCCCCGGTGACAGAAGATTTGCCCGCCTGGTTTGGTACTTATAACGGCCGCCAGACTATTAAAGCCGGGATCAAAGAAACCAAACAGGTCTTTTTTCTTCACCGTTTGAAGGTTCGCTCTGAACCGGCTATTTATTTACAGGAAGCTATGACCATTTTCGCTGCCACTTCATACGTTGGGCGACTGTTTGGATTGAGCAGAATTCGGAGCAGAACGAGAACCCATTTCAGGTCAGAAAAATGGGCATTAAGCGCCAGGTTCAAGTGGCAGGCCATACTTCAGCAAAAGTCATCCAAAATTCAAAAGGTATGTTGTTAAGGTTCAGCCCTGCCAGTTCGCTGGCAGGTAAATCACTTCAGTTTCGGGCGTCAATTAGCCCAGTTCGTCCAAATTATTTTTTGCCGTTTTCTACGATTCTCGCACTGATTGTGCAAAAGTTACGCTAGCTCGGCTGGAACCCAAACTGTGAGCACAGATTGGAATTTGGGCACAGCCAGCCGCACACCCGGCAGCAGTCCCTATAAGGGCTGGGCGCGTGTGACCATTGTTCAATCCAACAACCAGGTTTTTCCGAGAGCCCCTTTTAATTTTGAATGTAAATAGACAGGTAACGATTACCCATCAACAAAAAACGGGTGGTCAGGGAAATTTATATACGATAAAGTCCAACCTGTCTTGATCAGGATGCCAGCAGGGAAAATTCTCCCGGAAGGCAGTAAAAAAATTCTAAAGAAATTTCAAACGGGCTGTGACCAGCATTTCGCCCGTCGAGAACCAGGAGGAGAGGTTTCCCAATGGGCCAGGCAGGTTATACAGGTTCCCGATCAATCCGGGCCATCCGCCGGATGGTATCAGCCTCTGGGCCACTTTTTTGAAGGTAAAGCGTGAGCGCACGGGCTGGATGGAAACCAGTTCATAACCCTGTTCGTCCAGCAGGCGTTTAATGGTAACCGGTGAAAAATACCAGATATGCTGGCGTAAAAGGGAGGGCCAGCGAGGCCCCATCAGCCTGGACTGCAGGCTGGTAATATCGGGCAAAACCATTAATAACAATCCACCCGGTTCCAACCAGGAAGTCAGCCTTTCGAGAATTTTTTTGGGGTTGTCGACGTGTTCAAGCCCATCCCAGAAGGTGATGACATCGAATGAGGATGCGGGAAAAATGGCTGTTTCAACCGGGCTTACAAAAAATTGGGCCCAAGGCGCCAATTCCCTTGCCTGGGATGCAGCCCAATCGGAGGAGTCGATGCCAACGGCCTGCCAGCCTTTGCGCATCATTTCTGCCGTAAACAGACCAGTCCCGCAGTTAATGTCCAGCAGGGCTCCGCCCGGGATGGTCTTGCGCGAGAGGAGCTTTGCTCTTTGTTGGTAGGTGGATTTCCAGGCTCGAATATCGGCCTGGTTATTTTCTTCCTGTTGTTGTGAAAGCTGCGTGCGCAAGGCCGCATCATCGCGCTGGCTGCTGCGTACCAGGCCGCATTTTTTACAGCGGGTTATTGCAAAATGTCCGCTGGCTGGATGGTTGGGTTGATAAAAGGGCTGTGGGTCAAGTTCTTGAATCCCGGGTGTCTCCGGATAGAGCAAAACCGACTCGCTTTCGCCGCAAAACAGGCAGCTGGTATTTTCAATCGACATAAAAAACCTCTGATCTCTGCATTAAGGTTTTGGATCCTGGATAACTGTATGGATTAATTATAATCTGAGGTGCGATTTGATATAGCTACAATTCGTTGTGGATAGCTAAAAAACGGCAACTTTAATATGTGCGCTTAGCTCCCGGATGCTGATCTGAATATCATCTGAAAGTCGCGCGGCCTGGTGATTATGGCGGAAATCAAAATGCCAGGTGATACCGTCCAGGTTGAAGGCCGGCGTTTTGCCCTGCCGACCGAATTTGTTTCCTGTTTGCCGCCAATACCTTAGGTGCAGAGCGACCAACCTGGTCAGTCCAACAACATTACCCTGCTCAAAAGGCTACCCCAATTGGTGGGTGGCAGTCCGGCTATTCCCAACGCCCCATACTGCGCTGCGTCCTTCATGCCTGTAAAGATTTCACCCGGGTAGCAGAATCCGCAACCAGTCTGTTTCCGAAAAAACCGCCAGAAATTTACGCCCCTAAAACGGCGAGGGAGGTAAAGGTAAACTGCTTGTTACGCTCCAGCAAAAGGAACCTGAAGAATTTATCCCAGGTGGCCAGAAAATATCAACAAACCAAAACAGACCAGGTGGAAAGTAACCAAGATCGAGACAGCCCTGAAGGCAAAGCTTTTTTCATTCCACCATTTTTTCTTTTTATTCGTCCGCTCCACCAGGTCGCTCAGGATGAGTAAAACCCCGTGGTATAAGCCATAAACAAGGTAATACCACGTTGTGCCGTGCCAGATGCCCATCACGCCCATCGAAAGTAAAAAACCCAGGTAGGAGGCAATATATTTATTTTTAAACCAGCGTCCTTTGAGAGCCGCAAAGACAAAGCGGTTATAAATTTGGTCCCGGAAAAAGGTGGAGAGACTGATGTGCCAGCGGTTCCAAAAGTCGCGCATGTTGTGTGCCAGAAACGGCCGGTTGAAATTTTCGGGGATATGAATGCCAAAGACGTAGCTAAAACCAACAGCAAAGGCGCTGTACCCGGCGAAATCAAAGAAAAGGTACAGGCTGTATGCATACATATAGGACCAATTCGAAAGAAAACCCGGATGCGCCGCGGCCACATCCAGCCAGTGAGTCTTGATTAAGGCGGCCAGGATGAACTTGTACAAAAAGCCGGTGAAAATGCGGTGAACGGCGCCGTCCAGATCAATGAGAAATTCCTTCCAGGTGCGCTCGTGTTTCCAATCCTGTGTAAAGCGCTGGTAGCGGTCTATTGGACCGGATGAAATAGTCGGGAAAAACAATAAAAATGCCAGGTACGGGATAGGCGCCAGGGAAATAATCTGTCCATCATGGATTCCAAGAATCACGTCCAAACAGCGAAATGTGAGATAAGACAGCCCGGCAAATACCAGCTGGTAAGATGGATCAACAAGAGGAATGAACCTTCCTGCCAGCAAGGGGGTCAGGCAAAGCAGGACTGCTCCATAGAACAGGGGCCGGTTTTTGCCGCGTTTGCGCAGGAACAAAAAAAGCCCCGCCAGGCCATATTCAATAGCGGCGTAGCCCAAGAGAAGCCACAATTCCAGCAGGGATGTGCCGGGCAAGATGATTTGGACAGCATTGTACTGGATGACCAGCATGATGCCGGTGGCGATCACAAGCCACACTTTCGAAAGGCGTTTGATCCAGCCAAACAGGAAGGCAGGCAGGAGTACGTTCAGGGAAATGGCAAAATAAACAATGTCGGTGTAAGGAACCACTTCAATCCTTCCTGGTTATTATTCCCGGACTTTTATAAGGATGTGAATAAGGCAGTCTACTTAAATTAAAAACCCTGGTAGACAAAGGGAGGGGTTGAAAAATCACCATTGCGGTACAGGTAGAGCAAGCCGGCCATGATGGCAAGGTAATATAACATTAGCAGGATGCCGCGAACCCATGGTATTGCCAGAAAGGCCGGGATGGCGGTCCGGTAATGATTCCACATTATAATGGCTTTTTCCTTCATAATTTGATCATGTTTCCTGTCCCCATAAAAGTTTAACGCGGGCGAGTTTCACATCCTTTTTTTCGGTTTAATAATCTCATTTGATCATTCCGTGGAAAAAAGCGTCCAGAGTTTGGTCCGTAATGGCATAGCCTTTTCGGCTGGGATGAGAAATATCGATGTTGAAATAGCGGTCATTGGTGTAATCGCGGAAATCAAGGAACGGAATATAATAACGCCCTACCAGGGTCTGGATCCGGTTGTAATAAACCTGTTGTGCCCGGGATGAGATGCCTGCCGCTGTGTAAAGGATGCCGTTAATCGGGCGTCCCAAAATCAGAGGTTTTGCGCCCAGCTCATTCAGCGTTTGCAGGAGCATATCCATATCCTCCCATTCTTTGGTGGCCGCCAGAGTATTGAGGTATTCAGAATCGCCTGAAGCGGGCTGCTTAACTTCGAAGGTATCATGGTAGTGTTTAAGCCAGGCATCATTCTCAAACCCATAGGGGTTGTTGCTGGAAATAATTTTTTGCTGGTTTTCGGCCTCGGAAACGAGGTCGCTCCAGTTAATTTTTTGGGAAAGGGGTGGGATTCGGCTGAGGCTGGAATTCATTTGCATAAAATGCCTGACAGAATAATGGTCCTGCATGCGGATGCCCAGGTTTTCCAGCTGCCCAGTGGGAAACGTCAAGTAATATAAAATTTGATTGGGGAGTGTATTCGCGGCCAGGTTTTGCAGGGCGAAAGCGAGAATGGGGTCCTTTGATAAAGTGTCGGGATAATCCAGCATGCGGCGCGCCATCCGCTGTTTTAATGCCATGCTTAAATCCGGGCTGAAAGCCAGACCGTAGGCATGCATGCGCGAAAAATTACCCGCATATTCATCCTTCCCAACTTCTAAAACTCTGAAATTGTCTGGAGTAAAAGAGACCACGATCTTCTTGCCGCGAAGTTCCGGACCGATGGCGGCCAGATCCTGGGTAATGTTCAGTAAGGTGATACCTTTTGTTGAAAAATCAATCACGCTAAAACCGGTCGGGGAGCTGGAAAAAAAATTCCGTGGCCGGTAGCCGCTGGCCCCCAACAGCATTTCAGAACTGCCAAAAACCGGCAATAAATCTGGCTGGCGAATGGCAGCCTGCATGATCACCGTTCCGACTGCGAATTGGTGCTGCTGAATGTGGGCAAGCCTGTAGACATATTGGTCTTCCTGCGCGGAGGTCACTCTGTCCAGGAAAAAAATGGCGCCCACCAGGACCAGAATTGCTGCCAGCGCTGGAATAAGGTGCGGGGTTGGCGCTTTATTTCCGGCTGGCTGGTGTCCTGGGGGCTGGGAAGATGGAGTTGACATTTTGCTTACCTAATTCATCAGATCCAATAATAAGATTATCTGAAATACAAGGTTGGAATAATTTTGCATTCAGTTTCCCCCAACCAGGCTAAAATTTATGTGGAAATTTTCTTATTTTAACATTGTTATTGCCTTTATGCCTATATTTGCATTCGATAACTCAAAATTGGCCCCTTTTACGCCAAACATAATAAACCTACAGTGAGTGAGACACACACTTTAATAAAACAGAGCCAGCCTGGAAAAACAATTAAAAAACAGATAAATCCTGTTTCAGCAATTCCACCCAGATAAAATGCGCTGAAACAAATCCTAGGGTGATGCGTTGCCCGTCCTTTTTCAGGGTCAAGGTCTGGTTAAAAGGCAGGCTTTCGACCAGTGTGGCCTCAGCACCGGGAATCAGCCCATTGTTTTCAAGGAACTGCATTAATTCAACATCATCTTCAGCCGTTTCATGGATGCGCCTGATGAAAAATGATGTTTGGTTTGGAACGGCGGTCAGTTGAATCCAGTTGGCGGAGAGGTTTTCATATCCCGGAAGGGGGTTGCCGTGCGGGCAAAGCTGGGGATTATCGAGGTTTGTCAACATTTGCATTTCGATTTCCCTGGAAATCGAATGTTCGATCTGGTGAGCTTCGTTGTGAATGCGCGACCAGGGGACTTTTAAAATTCGGGCTAGAAGCCATTCTGTGAGCATATGGCGCCGGATCACGGTGCATGCAGCCTCAAACCCTTCGGGAGTCAGTCGGATCCCTTTTTTCCCCGAAGATTCCAACCAGCCATCGCGTTCCATACGTTTGAGAGTCACCGTCACCGTCGGGGCGGAAACATCCAAGGTTTGGGCCAGCCGGGCGGCAATCACGTCTTCCCCATCGCGTTGAATGACATAAATAATGGCAAGATAATCCTCGACGGTGGGAGATGGATGATGTCCGGCAGCTGGTTTGGTCAGGTTGCTCATAGGCTATCCTTGACAGAAGATTATATCAATTTTATACTAAAGTTAGATATTAGTATATGCTAATTTAGGAGCCGGGTTATGGAATTATTGGATCTTGAACCAGGGGAAAAAGCGCTGGTCCGCCATCTGGGAGGCGAGCGTTCATTGATTTCCCGGCTCGCAGCCCTGGGTTTTACACCGGGTGCGCCAATAACGCTGGTACGCAAGGATGACCGCGGCCCGCTCCTGGTTTCCATCCGGGGGGCGCGGGTGGCTTTGGGACGGGAAGAGGCTACTTTTGTGCAGGTTGCACTTCCACCCGGTGGTGGGGATGGAAACAAGGCTGAAGAAGGAAGCCGCCTGACACGAATTGTACTGATGGGACAGCCCAATGTCGGCAAATCGACGGTATTTAATTACCTGACCGGGTTGAACCAGCATGTGGGCAACTGGACAGGAAAAACCGTTGACCAGAAAATGGGACTGTATACCTATAAAAATACGGTATATTCCCTGGTGGACCTGCCCGGGACTTACAGCCTGACGGCAAATTCAGAAGAAGAGCGTATAGCCAGAGATTATATCATCACAGAAAAGCCGGATTTAATTGTGGCCGTGGTGGATGCTGCCACCCTTGAGCGCAACCTCTACCTGGTCGCAGAACTGCTGCTACTGCCGGTGCCCGTTATCCTGGCTTTAAATATGCTGGATGTGGCCGAGCAGGAAGGAATCCAGGTTGAGCCGGAGGTGCTGCAATCTGCCCTGGGTATTCCTGTTGTCCCGATGATTGTAACCCGCAACCAGGGCATCACGGAACTGCGCGAGACGGTGCTGAAGGTGCTCAACCATGAACTTCCCTACCACCCCAAGCGGCCTTCAATTTTGCCCGCGCACCAACAGGTTTTAAACGAGTTGATCGACATCATCAGCACCTTTGTGCCGGCCCAATACCCGGCAGATTGGGTGGCTTTAAAGCTGTTGGAAGGGGACGAGCCGATCACGCAAATGATGAAAAGCAGCCTGCCGCCTGAAGAAGCAGAAGCAGTACACCACCTTCTTTACCAGCATGAAGACGCGATCCTCGATATCGCCGGTGGGCGGTATGAATGGACTGCACGCATGATCCGCGCAGCGGTGATTGAACCCAAGGTGACACGATTGGGGTTGACGACGCGGTTGGACAGGGTGTTGACGCATCCTGTTTACGGAACACTTTTCCTGATCGCCATTCTGGGTGGGGTATTCTGGCTGACTTATGCGGTCGGCAGCCCCCTCCAGAGCTGGCTAAGCGCCTGGGTATTCTGGCTGGCACAGGCGGTTCGTTCGAGTTGGACCCAGGCACCCAACTGGCTGGTGGAATTAACCGCAGGTGGATTGTTGGGCGGAATAGGCATGGTCCTGACCTTTGTGCCGATCCTGGTGCTGTTTTTTACCATCCTTGGGTTAATGGAAGATACCGGTTATATGGCCCGCGCCGCTTTCCTGACGGACCGCTGGATGCATATGATGGGGCTGCACGGCAAAAGCTTTTTACCGATTTTGCTGGGGTTTGGCTGCAATGTGCCTGCCGTAATGGGAACGCGCATCATCGAATCAAAACGGGCGCGCCTGCTGACGACGCTCCTGGTTCCACTGGTGCCGTGTACGGCGCGGATGGCCGTTGTGACCATTCTAAGTGCCACATTTTTTGGCCCGAATGCTTTCTGGGTTGCCTGGCTGCTGGTGGGGGGCAACCTGCTGATTCTGGCAGGCCTGGGGGTTAGCCTGCACCACTTCTTCTTTGAAGACGAACATGTGCCTTTTATCATGGAACTGCCGCTGTATCACTATCCCAATACGCGCACGATTTCTCTTTATGTGCGCGAGAATATCATCAGTTTTCTCCAAAAGGCAGGCACGACCATCCTGGCGGCTTCCCTGGTGGTATGGTGCTTATCCTACTTTCCAGGCGGCAGCATTAAAACCAGTTATCTGGCAATGTTCGGCCAGCTGCTGGAACCTGTTGGCCGCTGGGTGGGGCTGCCGTGGCCGGTGATGGTTGCCATGCTCACCAGTTTTGTCGCCAAAGAGAATACAATCGCCACCCTGGGCGTCCTTTACGGAAATCTGAACAACCTTGCGCAGGTCATTACGCCTCCGGCTGCCCTGGCATTCCTGGTTTTCCAGATGCTGTTTATTCCCTGTGTGGGTACGGTCGCAGCTATTTTCCAGGAAACACATTCTTATAAATGGACTTCCGCCAGCGTGGGTTTGATGCTAGCCCTGAGTGTGACCCTTTCCCTGGTGGTTTACCAGGTGGGAAGGTTATTCTAAAATGTTTCACCAGTTTCTTCAAATTGTACGCAGCGGCGCGGTGCAAAGCCAGTTTGAAATCGCGGAAAAATTGAATATTTCCCCCGAAATGGTCGTACAAATTGCGCGCGATTTAACCGCCCGGGGCTATCTCGAGGGTGCCGCGGAGGAATGCAGCCCGGTTGAAACGAGCGGCTGTTCGGGCTGTCCTGCCGGCAGCGCCTGCCATTCGAGCATCAGTACCTGGGGATTAACTGAAAAAGGCAAAAAAGCAGTCAGCGTCTGAAAGTTTAGCGGCTTGATCCCTGTTTATTTTTCGATCATACCCTGTGGATTTTGAACTGGGGCAGGTAGTCCTGGTGCTGTTCAAAGAGGTCATTGGTCATTTTCCGAATCTCAGCCAGTGAAAGCACGGCTGATGTGAGCGGGTCGTGGCAAATGGCGCGGTAGACGGCGACCGGGTCACCGGTGATGGCAGCCTGGATGGCTAATTCTTCGATGCCGCAGGACAAACCAGTGAGAAGGGCGCATTCTGCCGGGAGAGCGCCAACGTGGATGGGATGAAACCCGCCTTTATCGACTAAAACCGGCACTTCCACACAGGCTCCCTGCGGCAAGTTGCTGACCAGGCTGGTGTTGGCAACGTTGCCGTTAAATTTAAACATTTCACCCCCCTGCAAGGCATTGATAATATAGGCCGCATATTCGTGCCCGCGTTCCAACTCGCCGCGGGTGGCCTCCTGCGCCAGTTTGACACGCACTTCATTTTTCCAGGCTTTTTCGGTTTTCTGGTATTCCTTTAAGATATAGCCATATTCACCCGGATTCCATCCGGTGCCGTGTGTGCAGTAAGTTTCAATCAGGCCGGGGCGTTTGCGGAACCAGGCATTGTATTCCGAGTTGTGCCCGCTTGATTCGGTGACATATTTACCCAGTGCCAGGTACATTTCATTGCGCACAATTTCAGTGTTGTATATTTCCGCGCGCTGCGTGACGGCCTGATGGATGAGAGGGTAGGCGTCTTTTCCGTTCCAGTTGTAATCGAGATACCAGGCCATGTGGTTGATCCCGGCGCAGGTGTATGTGATTTGTTCATAGGGCGCGCCGATCCATTCAGCGAGCATCATCGCTGTGCCCTGCACAGAATGGCACAGCCCGGTGGTGGGAATAAAACTCTGGCGCTGGATGGCACCGCACAACATGGCCATGGGGTTGGTGTAATTCAGCAGCACGGCATTCGGGCAGACTTTTTCCATGTCACGCACGATATCCATCATGGGGGGCAGGGTGCGCAAAAAACGAAAAATTCCGCTCGGGCCGCGCGTGTCGCCCACATTGATATCCACACCGTATTTTTTGGGAATTTCAATATCATGGCGCCAGACTTCGGTGGAACCCGATAAAATCGTGGTCAGAACCACATCCGCGCCGCGCAGCGCCTCTACCCGGTCAAGAGTGGCTGTCACCCTGGCGGGATAACCCCCGGCTTCAATAATTTTAGCCACGGATTTTTGAGCAAAGGCCAAACGTTCGCTGTCGATATCCATCAGGGCAAGCGTTGCCTCCTGTAACAGGGGAAAGGTTAAAATATCGCGGACAAGCCCTGCGGTAAACCCGAGGCTTCCGGCGCCGATGAAGGTAATTTTGGTCATGATGTGCTCTCCTTTGTGAAAATGCTCAAAACGGCGAACGCCCTGAAGCCTATTGCGGGGTTCTGACGGTAAAATTGGTGAAGGAAAGTGTGGTGGTAATGCCGCCGGCAGTGACGTTCACCCCCAGGCCAACATCTCCCGATGTCAACCTGGTATCCGAATAACTGCCCACGATCTGGCCGTTAACCTCCAATACAATCTGGCTGGCGCTGATTGCAACGGCGAGGTGGTTCAACTGGCCTGTCTTTTTGACAACGGCTGAAGAAGTGGCAGGAATCAAATCGTGCCAGCTGTTTCCATCGAACATGGAAAGCATATAACCACCGTTGGAAGAAATGCCGAAGAAATAAAACGCTCCAGTTTGCGTGGAATCGCGGAAGATAATCCCGGCTGCATCCTGCAAGCTGTGGCTGGTGGTGACCATGGTCAGGTCGACACTGACGAAGACATCCTTTTTAGCCGGCATGTCGGGAGAGGAAAAGGATCCGATGCTTTTTTTGGCAACAATTTCCCAGTCGTAACGCCCGTTGAAGACATCCTTCTGGACGAGCGCCTGGCTGTTATTGTCTGTGCCGGTTGTCCAATTTCGCTTGTTGCTGCTGAAATCCTCCTGGATGAGTACCGGCCAGCTGCTCTGCACAGAAAACTGGGCGTTTTGGGTGGCATGCATGGGGGCAGCGGCAGCACCAGAAACGGATGAAGAAATGAAACCAGCCAGGAATATTATTAATGGAACAACCACCGGGATAAGACCAATGATGAGTCCAACGATCCAGAGAGAATTTAAGATACGAAAGCCCAGACCATTCTGCCTGTCAACAACCTTTTCAACCGCTTTGTCATGGTCATAACCAACCGCATTGTAACCGGAGTTGACTCCTTGCCGGTTTTCTGCACTTTCGTGCCTGGCATTGTTCATCACCTTGCGCCAGTCATTTTCATAGACGGTTGAATTGGGCCCGGGTTTTGTTTCCCCGGGCCCCGCATTTTCCCGGTCCGGCCTGTTATGCTCTGCGTTTTCGGGGCCATTAAAGCCGGAGGATGGGGAATTCGCATTGGCATGCCGGGCCGGGTGGGCGGCGGGCGGCTGCCTACGCATTTCAGGGGGGATCACGATCGATTCACCGCAGTAAGAGCAGGTAATTGTTTCCGCGAAACCCTGCTCGACCGCGTTATATTTAATCGGGGCGCCACATTTGGGGCAGTCAAAAGATTCGGGCATTTTTCACCAATCCATAACGATAATTTCTTTGGCGTACCATCACACCGCCAATGCTTTGTTTCCATTTTCAACCCCGGAGAAGGTGGTGCTGAAGGAAACACACTTAACTTTAACCCTATATGCCTTATTTTTCAACAGATTATTTCGTAAATCAGGAGACCTTTTTCAGATAAACCCATTTATAAACACGCTTTGAGGGCAAAGGTGCTCTCAGGGGCACCCCCAATCTGTTTTCATCTTATTGTAGTTTGTAAATAATGCCATGATAAAGGATCATTGGGAATCGCCGTGGCGGGCAGGAGATGTGGGGTAATTTTTAATATCCGAAAATTCCCCTTGCGTTCTGGTGATAAACCTTTTGAAGTACATGATCCGGAAGAAAGACGCCGTTGATGTACCAGCGCCCCTGGAGCGGCAGTTCGGCCGTATTGTAATTAAAGTATTCGTCATTGGTTTCCAAAAAACGATACATCAGGCGGTAAGCTTCAACATCCGGACCGCTGTCGAGGCCAAAGAGAATACGGTCGGCGTAATGGATGAAAAAACTGCGTGTAGCGTAAGGCTGGCGGCCCAATTCACCCACCCGGGCACTGATATCGACGTAAAAATTGGGACAGCGGTCAAGGACCTGCCCCACCCAACCCAGGTTTTCCGCATAACAACCGACATGGGCGCCGATAAATGTTGTTTTGGGATGGCGTGCGACCAGGTTGGCCAGCCCATTGACGATGGAAAGGAAAGGTGGAAAGGGGGGGCTGGTAAAAGCCCAATCCGGGTGGGCGCCCAGCTCTTCCCAGCGCTCGTTGGTTTCGTCGATCGGGTCAAAAAATGCGACGGGATCGGCGACATGCACCATCACCGGCAGGCCCAGTTCAGCGGCGCTTTGCCAGATGGGGTCCATGCGGGGGTCGTCCACCTTTGCCAGGTCACCCTGGTGGTCGCGCACCAGGAGACCAAATGGTTTCCAGATTTTAAGCCCTTTAGCCCCCCAGGATTTCTGGATTTCCAGGCGCCGGGCCGCATATTCCGGGAAGGATGGCCCTAATTCAGGCCATTTGTCCCAGTCAATGCCGCCAAAGACCTGGAAACGCCCGGCCTGTGGAGCGAGGAAATCGAGATGGCGGTGGAGGATATCTTCACCCCAACCGCCGTCAAGATCAATATAATGCGTTACACCGGATTCATCCAGCCTGTCACAGAGCTTATTCAGGGAAAGGGTATCGATGGCATTGCCGCCAAAGGTGCCGAGGTGATTATGCGCGTCGAAGACAGGAAACCTGGGTTTCTGAATGTAACGGGTCTGGGTTACCAGGGCAGGTTTGGGACGGAAATTTTGCAGCAGCATAGAGGGCACCTCATGAATCTGGAATGGGCATTCTTATCGAACAAAATCTTGGATTTTGATCATAAGCATATTGTATCCTGCATTTCATATCCCGGCGGTTGGCCATCTTCCGCCAAAATCATTCAGGGAAGGTTATTCCGGTTAACTGCCCCTGATTATTTCACCCCAAAAAATTTCCGGTAAATATTTTGCGAAATGGCGCCGATAATGCTACAATTTTGAGAATATTCGTAAATTTTTTTGCAGATATTTTGTAAGTAAAGCGGAATTCAGATCTTGTTATTTGTCGGTTGGAACCCCTGGATGGGTCATTAATTCTGGTATTTGTCTACCTGGCATTCTTTGCCGGGCTGGGACTCTTTTTTATCATTAATGCTCTTACAAAAAAGGACAGCAAAGTTTTTCTGAAAAGCGTCACCGGGCCGATTAAAATGGTGGCTGCCGAAAGGCATACGCGGAGCAGCAAATATATCCAGCATGAACTGCATGTTGGCGACAGGGAATTTGATGTCATCGAAGAGATCTGCGGTCATGTAGTGGAGGGAAATGTTTATTCAATTTATTATATTGAAAAAATGAACGGTTGGGATGACGAGATTCTCTCACTGGAACGGATTGCCAGGGGGTAGGAAACGGAGCAAACCTGTCTCATTTCCCTTCCGGCCGGGGTTATACTAATAGGGAAGAAAATGAGGCCTGATGAGTGAAACTTTGCGGCATGAAAGAGCCGATCATCCCATGAAAGTCTGGAAAGACAAGCCTGCCACCCGGGCGGAACCGGGCGAAGACGTTGACCCTTTTGAGGAATTTGAGCGGATTTTCAGCGAAAATTGGGCGCGCATCTACCATTTACTGGTGCGATTGGTGGGTGACCCGGCCGAGGCGGAAGACCTGGCGCTGGAGACCTTTTTGCGCCTCTACCAGCGCCTGCCAGGCGTTAATTTCAACGACAGTGAAGGCTTTAACCTGGGCGGCTGGCTGCACCGCGTGGCGACCAACCTTGGATTAAGCTCCATTCGCAGTTATAAACGCCGCGAGGGTTATGAAATGAACGCGGGAAAGGATGTGATTGAGAACACGGTTGAGCAGCACCCCGCGGAAATTCAGGCTCAAAAGGAGGAGCGGCATTCTGCCCGGCTTGTCCTTGCTGAAATGGATGAACGCCAGGCGAGGCTACTCTTGATGCGCTATTCCGGAATGTCATATAAGGAAATCGCCGCGGGGCTGGGTGTCTCACCCACATCGATTGGACCGCTGCTCTTACGCGCTGAGCGAGAATTTGAACGCAAATATCGGACTGCGAGACTGTGATTGGAGGTCATATGGACGGACATTTAAATGATGGCCAACTTCGGGCGGCACTTGACGGCGAGATGAGCCCATTGGAACGCCAGCACCTGGAAGGCTGCCGGGCTTGCCAGGGACGGCGGCAGATGATGGAATTGCAGGTAGAGCAAACCGCCAACCGGCTGGCGTTTATCGCCTCCGCGCCGGAAAAGCCTGGTGTGGATGCATGGACCGCTTTAAACCGCTTTAAAAATGAAACTCTTGTTCGAAAGGAATCGAGTATGTTTAACAAATTCTTTAAATCACCCTTTGTTCGTGTTGGCCTTGCATTTTTATTTGTCCTGGCCCTTGTGATATCCATTCCCACGACGCGCGCCCAGGCCGAACAGTTGTTGAATTTATTCCGCGTGCAGCAGGTGACGGTCATTCCGGTGGACTTCACCGGCATGCAGCAGCTGACCGGCGACAGCGTATTTGGCAAACAAATCAACGAACTGCTTTCCAGTTCGGTCACGATGACCCAAAAACCAGGCGACCCCGTGCTGGTGGGTGACGCCGGGCAGGCCAGCCAGCTGGCAGGCTTTAACGTTCGCCTGCCTAAAGGATTGACGCCGACAAAAATCTATAT
>Ga0118677_10009802_pt1 | contig 14833 bp, 9 predicted proteins | sample AliMusrvi5mmetaG_FD_86154 | JGI IMG/M metagenome (GOLD analysis project Ga0118677, IMG submission 86154)
GCACTTGAGATATACAAATCAAACCGGGATTCACTCAATTCTGTATCTGTATTACTGAATCTTGGGAAAACATACAACATTGACAGCGATTTGTACATGGCGCTTAAATGTTACCTTGAAGCTTTCAGGATATGTAAAAACAGCGATGATTATTCAAATATTTCTGAAGTGTGCAATAATTTGGGATCCATCTACCTCTCACTCGACCAACCGGAACTCTCCATGGAATATCACCGAAGAGCACTTTCATACAGGGTTCTGATCAATACTCCTGAAGGAATGGCCAGTTCCTGCAACAATGTTGGCAAAGTTTTTCTTGCCAAAAATAATACGGACAGCGCCCTGTTTTACTTCGGGAAATCGCTGAAATATTGTGAACAAATCTCCTATTTGAAAGGTAAAGTAAAGGCCTTGGCCAACATCGGCAAAGTATATAATCTTAAATCCGAATACGAAAAGGCCAAGACATACCTGCTGCAATCAATGACCATCGCCGAAAAAAGCGGATATACTGCGGGTGTTGCAGTAGCTTCACTTGAATTGGGAAATACATATCTCGGAATGCGCCAAACCGATTCCGCAAGAATAGCCTTTGAAAATTCCTTGACAAAGGCGAAGACAACCAACCTGACTGAGCTAAATCATGATGCCTATTGGGGCATATACCAGTGCTATCTTGAAAAAAAGAATTCTGAAAAGGCGCTCGAATATTACAGATACTTTGCCCAGGCAGAGAAAAAACTGATTGAAGCTGAAAATAGCGCCAGGTTGTCGGAATTGAGAATATCCTTTGAATCTGAAAAGAAGGAAGATGACAATGCTTTGCTGCGCAAAGAAAATGAAATCAAGGAAATTACCATCAAGCAGGAGCGTTTCTTTATACTATTGTTTATCATCGCCCTGGCGCTGACAATCATACTGATCCTTTTGCTTTATACCCGGTTTGAAAATAAGCGAAAAGCAAATGAAAGTCTGGCTATTTTGAACAAAAAAATTGTAAAACAAAACAGAGAGCTCGAGAAACTGAACAAAGAACTCGAAATTGCCAACAGGGAAAAAGACAAGGTTTTTTCGATTATTACACACGAATTGAGAAATCCACTTTACTGGTTTCAGAACCTGACTGAAATGCTCTCTCTAAAGTACAAGCAAATGCCTGCTGAAAAGGTACAAAAAACATTGGGAGCCCTGGATGAATCCGCCAAAAATGCATTTCATCTTATGGACAACCTGCTGCATTGGTCGAGATCACGCCTAAATCGCATTACGCCGGCTATCACTGAATTTTCAATGAAGAAGCTTGTCCTCGAATCGTCCCGAATGTTCGAAACCATCATCAATCAGAAAAATATACAGCTTCAAATCCAACTTCCAGAACAGGCTTTCATCAAGGCAGACGAAGATTTATTTATGTGTGTGGTAAGAAATTTATTGTCCAATGCCATCAAATATACTCCTGAAAACGGTGTCATTAAAATTTACTCAACACTTGAAAAAACAAATTACACTATTTATGTAGCCGATTCAGGTATTGGAATTGATTTGAAGCGCAGAAAGACGATATTTAAGTCAGATAATGCATCAACCTCATTAGGTCTGATGAACGAAAAAGGCTCAGGCTTTGGATTGAAATTGTGCAAGGAATTTGTTCGGATGAACAATGGAAGATTATGGATTGTAAGTGAAACAGAAAAGGGTACTTGTTTTTGCTTTACGGTACCTGCAGCCTTTCCGAAAGAACAATTAACACTTGTATAAATTGGAATATTTCCTCATGGCTTTTTCATATCCAGCCTGTACTTGACAAACTGTATGATTTCCATGGCAATATTTTTTTCGCATGCCAACTCGAGGCCTTCGAAGCCCGGAGATGAGTTTACCTCACAAATTTTGTATCCATTTTCGTCAAACAACAAGTCAATACCTGCAATATCCAGATCGAGCTTACGGGCAATTTCCAAAACCAGCCATTCGATTTCAGGCGTGATGTCGAACTTTTGAATGGCGCCTCCCCTTGAATAATTGGCTTTGAAACTGCCGTCACTGGCAGATCGCAGCATGGCGCCAACGACTCTTCCGCCTACGGTAACAACCCGAAGATCCTTACCGTAGCTTGCCTTGATGAATTCCTGGAAAATTAAATTTACATTGGGGTTGGAGTTCTCAACCATTTGCATCAACTCATCCAGTGATTGCAGCGTTTCGCAAAGGAATACGCCACTGCCCTGAGAACCTGAAATTGTTTTTACCACAACCGGAAAACCGATGTGTTTACTTACTATTTGAAGGTCCAGTGGAAATTTGGCCAGCATGGTCTTTGGAATTGGCATACCCGACTCTGCCAGAATTTGCAATTGATATAGTTTATCTTTCACGATATCAATCGAATTGGCAGAGTTGAAAGAATATACACCAAGTTTCTCCAGGTGGCGGATCAGGGCAAGTGCAAAATAGGTTGTTCCTGCTCCCATACGGGGAATGATAAAATCGGGAAGAGGAACCAATGAATCGTTGACAAAAATACTTTTCCTGTCATCCCTGTTAACAATGATCTCAATTTGTTCAGGCTGAAAAACAAGTATTTGAATTCCTACTTTCTTCCCTTCTTCGATGAGTTTCTGTATTTCATAGGTTTCAGGTTTTAACAGAAAATTAGAATGTTTATGAAGTATCCAGCCTAGCATGAGATCCAGTTTAAGTTTTCTTTTACCTATTGATGAGTGAGTGGAAGGCAAGTAAAGTGGAATAATCAAAATGTACGTTCGCCTCAATGCCGTAATGATCAGAAAGGTCTGATAAATTGTCTTTTATGCGGTCTTTCAGGATGAAAACCTTTCGCTCAATATTCCGGATTGTTTTGGCATTACGAACCAGTATATAGTCAATTAAACTCTTTTTTCCATTTTCCTTCTGTGCCAGGTTATTATCTATTTCATCAAAAGAACTCTGAATTTCCCCTGCAAGGTTTCCGTTTTCGACATCCAGAAGAGAAAGCATGTTTGAATAATTCACTTTATCGTCAAATTCAATGTTAAAATCGCCACAGACGATCTGAGGTACCTCAGGTCTGGCATATTTTTTTAAGAGTTTATCTGCAATCTCGTGGCACTGGCCACTCCTAACACTGTCCGGACTATTTGCCTGAAGATGGGTTCCAAGCAGCTGAAAAGGTTGTCCCTGCCATTCACCCTGAAAGAGAACAGCACCCTTGCGCGCAAAGGCATCAATCCCAAAGCGATTTTTAAATTGAATCTGTTCGAGTTGCTGAAGCGGTATCTTACTGAGTATCCATATACCGCTGTTTGTTTTGAATGAGAATTTGGAATCATTGGCCGGACCATACATAAAAGGGTATTCTCCCTTCAAATTATAGCGGAGGATCTTTCTGGCCCGGTAATCAAATGCTTCCTCAAACACAATAATGTCGTAGTTATAGCCGGCTATTTTCTGTGAGATAGCGCTGGCCCTTGTGCAATTCTGGTGAATTTCGGAACAGAAGGGCAACATGTAGATATTCCATGTAAGAATCTTGAGTTCCCTTTCTTTTGAAGGTAATGGCGATGACACAGGATTGGATTCACTGGTGTTCGCTTGATTAATTTCAATGGCCATAAAAAATAGAATCAGTAGTAGCCGTGTAATCATATTCAATTTCATTTGCCTCAATTTTAGTAAGTTATCTTTTGATAATCCCGATTAATTGATTCCAATCACTTAAATTTTCACTGTTTGTTAATTTAAAAATTGTTCAATCATGCGGAAACAACTGCCGGGTTGGCCCATTCATTTTGCAAATGTTCGGAATATGTTATTATTGATTGATCACAATTCAGTTACATTTCTGTTGCATATTGACGATTGTGCGAAAATTTCATCTCCAATTTTCTTAATCACATCATCCAAACAATCAAAAACCCCTGAACGAAAAGAATCATTCAGGGGTTTAGTTTAAGCTAAATCTAAAAAAGTCTACAAAACTAAGCGCATCAAAGCTATGGCTAGAGTGTTACAAAACATACACTAATCTTGTGACAAAACTGTTAAAAAAATTCATCTCCTATACTATTCGACTTTTCTAAGTATTGATTATATGATACAACTTTGAATAGCGGTATTCTTTTTACAAGCAGCAAGCAATCTGTAACTTTTAATTCACATTATTGTAACCGTTACGAAATTACTTTATTGTTGATTTACAGCGTGTAATAATTCGTAACTTATGGATAGCAGAAGAAGTGTGGAATTGGTTGTACTTTCCGATATTCATTTGGGTACTTCCGGAAGTCATGCAGTGGAATTGCTGAAGTATTTGAAAAGCATTCGTCCCAAAACACTGGTTCTTAATGGAGATATCATCGATATCTGGCAATTCAAGAAGCAATTTTTCCCAAAATCCCATCTGAAGGTGGTCAAGCACCTGATCGGTCTGGCATCAGACAGTTGCAAGGTCTATTACATTACCGGGAACCATGATGAGATGTTCAGGAAATTCAGCGGAATGAAGATTGGGAAACTGCGCATTATGAATGAGCTGAAGTTGGAACTGAACGGTAAAAAGGTGTGGTTTTTTCACGGGGATGTGTTCGATGTGGTGATGCAAAATTCAAAATGGCTGGCCAAACTGGGCGCCATTGGATACGACGGACTGATTTTGCTCAATACCTTTATTAACATGATCACCAAATTCCTGGAATTAAAACCTGTATCCTTTTCCAAGAAAATCAAGCAATCTGTGAAGGGAGCAGTCAAATTCGTCAATGCGTTCGAAGTGACTGCTGCAACCGTTGCATTGCGTAAAGGGATCGACTGCATCGTTTGCGGTCACATCCATCAACCCGAAATGAGAGAGATTCAGGTTGACAAGCAATCAGTCCAGTATTTTAATTCGGGCGACTGGATCGAGAACCTTACCTCTCTTGAATACAACAAAGGGTCATGGAAAATTTTCAATTTCAGGAAGGATTTTGTTGAACAACCTGCGGAAGCCGAAGCAGAATTTGAAAAAATGATAGATCTTGAGGTGAAAGACTTGTTTAAAAATATGTTGATCGATTTTAGCAATTAATTCGGAATATACACAAAGCAATATTAATTATGAAGGTATTGTATGCGATTCAGGGAACAGGGAACGGCCATCTTGCCCGGGCGCTGGAAATCATTCCTCACTTGCAGGATTTTTGTCAGTGCGATATCCTGATAAGTGGCACCCAGTGTGATTTGGAGCTTGTTTATCCGGTTAAATACCGGTTGAAGGGTTTCAGTTTTATTTTTGGTAAAAGCGGCGGAGTTGATTATTGGGGAACCATAAAGAATTTCAATTTGTTCCGATTTATCCGGGAGATTGCAACGCTTCCTGTCAAGGACTATGATTTGGTAATCAATGATTTTGAACCCATTTCCGCCTGGTCTTGCCTATTTAAAAGGGTCCGGATTCTTGGGCTTAGCCACCAGGGTTCTTTTCTCAGCGAAAATATTCCTGTTCCTGCAGAAAAAGATCATTTGGGAAATTTCATACTTAAAAATTATGCTCCTGTTCCTGTTCATCTTGGTTTCCATTTTAAGGCTTACGCAAAAAATATTTATACCCCGGTAATCAGAAGTCAGGTAAGGGCATGTAAGGTCAGTGAATCAGACTATTATACTGTGTATTTGCCCTCTTTCGATGATGAGCACCTCATAAAGATCCTTTCCCATTTTCCGGATACTAAATGGCACCTTTTTTCAAAACACACCAAGAAATCTTACCAGTACGACAATATCAGCGTAAACTGGATATCCAATAATGCTTTTGTGGAGGATATGGCCAATGCAAAGGGAGTTCTTTGCGGAGCCGGTTTTGAGACTCCTGCCGAAGCTCTGTTTTTAAAGAAGAAATTGATGGTGATTCCGATGAAAGGACAATATGAGCAGCAATGCAATGCCGCAGCGCTGGAAGAGATGGGGGTTCCCGTTATCAAGGTATTGAATGAGAGCCAATATGAAAAAATAAGTAACTGGCTTGTATCGAACGGTCGTGTTTCAGTGAATTATCCCGACCAAACCCGTTCCATTGTCAGGAGAATTTTTGAAATGGATGTCCAAAGGACCCTGCACAAGAACAGTTGGTTGTCGGGATACAAGATGACGATTGAAAGATCACGTCCCGGTCAGGTCGCAATCTAGGAATAAAGGAATACAATAGGCCATCTGAACAGGTATCCAAATCATTGCTATTAACATTGAAGTTCAGATCAAGATGGCAATCCTTGCGGATTTGTCATCTTATTGTTTATTTTTGTGGCTTGTCTTTTCATTCGGATGATCCGTCTGAACTGTTTAAAAAATCTGATATTGTTTTATGGAGTTACATACCATCAACCATCTTCGGGAACTTGAGGCAGAATCGATCTTCGTGATTCGGGAAGTGGCTGCACAGTTTGAGAATCCCGTGATGCTTTTTTCAGGGGGAAAAGATTCAATCGTGATGTTCTTTCTGGCCAGAAAGGCATTCTTTCCGGCTAAAGTTCCCTTCCCATTGATGCATATCGATACCGGTCACAATTTCGAAGAAACCATCAGCTACCGGGATGATCTCGCCGAAAAGACGGGCACCAAAATGATCGTTAAATATGTACAGGATTCAATCGATAACGGCAGGGCTGTTGAAGAAAAAGGAGTAAATGCAAGCCGGAATGTGTTACAAACCGTTACCTTGCTGGATGCCATCGAAGAGATGAAGTTTGATTGTGCGATGGGAGGTGGTCGTCGCGATGAGGAGAAAGCCCGCGCCAAGGAGCGTTTTTTCTCCCACAGGGATGAGTTTGGCCAGTGGGATCCCAAGAACCAGCGGCCTGAACTGTGGAACCTCTTTAATGGAAAGAAGCACATCGGAGAGCATTTCAGGGTATTCCCGATCAGTAACTGGACGGAAATGGATGTCTGGCAATACATCCTGATGGAAAATATTCCCATGCCCAGCCTCTATTTTACCCATGAGCGCGAAGTTTTCTGCCGTGATGGGGTTTGGCTGGCAACTGCTCCTTTCATGCAATTAAAACCTGGCGAAAAGGCTGAGGTAAAGCGAATCCGTTGCCGCACCATTGGGGATATTACCTGTACCGGCGTTGCGCTTTCAGAAGCCAATACCCTCGAAGAGATCATCCAGGAGGTCGCCGCCAGCAGGGTAACTGAAAGAGGTGGCCGGGCCGATGACAAACGGTCGGAAGCTGCCATGGAAGACCGAAAGAAGGAGGGGTATTTTTGAGTTATGAGTTATGAGATATGAGATATGAGAGATGAGATATATGAGATGAGATTTTGGAAATTGTGTTTTTATTCTCATGTCTTATATCTTATATCTCATCTCTTTTTGGAAAATGCAGAAATGATAGAAAGTTAGCATGATTGATAATAAAATTGCAGGTCTGTCCGGCAAGGAGATCGGATATTTGGATATGGAGCTTCTGCGGTTCACCACGGCAGGCAGTGTGGATGACGGAAAGAGTACCCTGATCGGACGTTTGTTGTACGATAGCAAGGCGATTTTTGAAGACCAGATGGAAGCCATCGAAAGGGCAAGCATCAGCAGGGGAGGCGAGGAAGTCAACCTTGCGTTGCTCACCGACGGTCTTCGTGCGGAGCGGGAGCAGGGCATTACCATCGACGTTGCCTATCGTTATTTCGCGACTCCCAAAAGAAAATTTATCATCGCCGACACGCCGGGTCACATTCAGTACACCAGGAACATGGTTACCGGCGCTTCAACAGCCAATGCGGCAGTGATCCTGATTGATGCGCGCAACGGCGTCATTGAACAGACTCGCAGGCATGCCTATATCGCAGCGCTTCTGCAAATACCTCATGTTGTGGTCTGCGTCAATAAAATGGATCTCGTCGAATTTTCGCAGGAAGTTTTTGAAGCCATCAAAAAAGATTTTACGGAAGTAGCGCACAAACTTGGTAACAACGATGTCAACTTTATTCCCATCAGCGCAAAACTGGGCGACAATGTAGTCGATCCTTCGCAGCATATGGACTGGTACATTGGCCCAACGTTCATAGGCTTGATGGAAACCATCCCGGTAGGCGGCGATCACAATTTCAGTGATCCGCGCTTCCCGGTACAATATGTGATAAGACCTCAATCAGACCAGTACCATGATTACCGTGGTTATGCGGGTCGTGTTGCCGGCGGAATTTTCAGGGTAGGACAGGAGGTTGTGGCTTTGCCGGGCGGACAAAAAACAACCATTGAGGGAATTGATTTAGGAGAACAGACCTTGCCGATCGCTTTTCCTCCCCAGTCAGTAACGCTGCGACTGGCCCATGAAATTGATATCAGCAGGGGTTCCATGATTGTGGATGCTGTGAATCAGCCTGTTCAGGGGCAGGAGATCGACCTGATGGTGTGCTGGCTGAACAGCAAGCCACTGCAGCATCGCGGCAAATATTTGCTGAAGCACACCTCCAATGAGATGAAATGCGTGGTTACAGAGGTAGCCTACAAGGTCAACATCAATACGCTGGAGGAAATCCACGATGATACCACCATCGGCCTGAATGAGATCGCGAAGATTTCCATTAAAACAACCCGGCCCATCTTTTATGATTCCTACAAAAAGAATCGTGAAACAGGAAGTTTGATCCTGATCGATGAAGGTACCAACAATGTAGTAGGAGCAGGGATGATACTTTAATGCTGTTCCACCCCTTAAACTAGAGATGTAGTCTAACAATTAGTTTTAACCGCAAAGAACGCAGAGTTTTTTCGCAGGGTACGCAAAGAAAGATTTGCGGCTAATTTTTTTGCATCCTTTTTATTTTTTCATACAAAAAGAAGAAGCTGCCCCATTTCTGAGGCAGCTTCAAACACTGTGATCTATCAAAAACTAACGCCGCAAATTCTTGTTACGAAAGGATCAGAAATTATACTTTAACCCAAACTGCATCTGCCAGCGGGAGTTGATCGGGTCAATAGTATAGTACTGATTGTTGTTGTTATCGGGATACTTCATGAAGTTGTAGGTAGGAATATATCCTGTTCCACCCGGTGCAACCTTGTTTGCATCGTTAGCAAATCCGAGTAGAGGAACATCATAATTGTTGACGTTGGTCACAAATCGTACCTTACCCCAGCTATTGTTCAGCATGTTCAGCACGTTAAACATCGTTGCAATCAATTGTACACTTTGTGTCCTTTGGCCAATCTTGAACTTGATTTCATGGGTGATCTGCATGTCCATGAAGTGGTTCCAGGGAGTCCTCAGACCATTTCTTTCGGCATACTGACCTCTGCGTGTACTTAAATATTTGTCCTTATCCACGAAATTATTGAAGTCGGTGGATTGTTGTGCAGCCGTGTAGATTGCCCCGGTTGAAGTTGTCAAATCTGCAAAAACCAGTTCGCTTGCATTCTTCGGAACGTAAATAAGGTTTGCATTGGATGAGTTTCCGTAAGGGTTCGGGCTTGTCGCATAGGTTGCGGTATAAGGACTACCGGATTGTGAAGAGTGGAAGATACCCACAGATGTTTTGTTCTTCTCATTCCAGTCGATATTGAGGAACCATGAAGTCACAATTCGGTTTCGCATGTCGAAGTTTGAGTAGGCAACTTCCGGATTGTTGGGAGTAATTGCCGGGTTCACTTCGAAGTTTGACTGCCATGAGTTACGGATACCGTTTGAAACATCCTTAGACATTCCATAGGTATAGGCTAAATTGACAAACCCTGAGAACATTCCTCTTTTTTCGAATGCTTTTGAAAATTTGACGGTCATGTTGTAACGGTATCCCTCTTGAGTATTGGTGAGCATGTAGATATTTGAATAGCCTGTGCTGTTTTTTCCACCCTTGTAAATTGGAGAGAGGGTAGGTCCTGAGGAAAGATAACTTACAGCGCTGTCTTTTACGTTGATATGCTTAAACATGACATCTTCCATTACTTTGGTATATAATCCTTCCAGGGTTAGTTTATACCCATGATGGAAATCTACATCCACGGCCAGGTTGCTTCTCCACACCTGCGGCATTTTGAAGTTATTGTCCACGACGTCCACCTCGCGGGTATTGGAGGCTGAGGTACCAAATGTACTTTCAATCGTTCCTTTCAATTGATTTGGATCCATTACCAGTGGCACAACTGCCTTAGCGCCGGAAGGTTTTACATCGATGTTGCCAAATTTAGTTCCGGGTAAGCTGTAGGCGTAGCCCATCCATGCCATAGGAATCCGTCCCGCAAAAACACCTGTTCCACCTCGTAAGATGATAGATTTGTCACCATTCAGGTCATAACTGAATCCGATTCGGGGTGAAATAATCACATTGCCGAAGAATTGATTTTTAAGATCCTTGAAGGGCGTGTTGGTATAGGTGTTTCCCGTATGAACATCCCTGATCTGGTTGATGGCAGGATCAAGCCCTGGCTGTTTACCCACAAACTGGTAATCAAATCGGATACCGGGTGAAAGTTTCAGCCTGTCGAGGTTGATTTCATCCTGGAAATACAGGCTGGTAAAGTTCACGTTGAAAGATGCGATCTGATCGGGATGTGAATTTAAATAACTCACATTATTCATAGTGGGGTCGAGTGCATAGGTACTTCTGATCCTGCTTGGTTTGTCAGCCAGGAAGTTGGCGATACTTGAATACTCCCAGCGTCCGTTGTAGGAATTGAGGAAACCGTAATCGATCTTGTAAAACTCGTTGTGAGTTCCGAGTGTGAAAGTATTGAAACCCTTGATCCAGGTAAGGTTGTCTGTAAATTCAAAAGTCTTTTGTTTTGTGGAGTAAATGGATGCTTCACGCCAGGTTCCCAGATAAATTTTACCGCTTGCAATGTCGATAAACGGAGAAATTGGTTGCGGAAAATCTCGGTAGTCGTGCACATTGATGTAACTTAACATCATATCATTGTACAAATTGTTGGCAAAAGTAGATTTCAACTGCGCGATTACGCTAAGGTTTTTGGTATGCTGGGTGAAGTCTGCAGAACCGAACTGGAAGTTGGTGGTACTTCTTTCGAGGTTACCTCCCCAACCATGGGTATAGATAGCTCTTACCATCAGAGAATTCCGATCGTTGATTACATAATCCAGACGACCGAACAACTTGTCGCTGTTCGTCTGAACATTGTATGCATCGTAGGAACCCGGATCGTAGTTGTAGGTTGTCTTCATCTTGGCGGTAATTGCCTGGGCGTCTGCCAAACTTAAGGGTGATCCTGCATCTCCTGCGTTGAAGAAAGCCGGATCCTGCTTGCGGGTCTGTTCAGCATTGATAAAGTAGAAAAGTTTGTTTTGTTTAAGAGCACCGCTTAAGCTGAAACCAACAATTCCATCGTGGAAGCTTGAAGGCATTTTATTGCCTGTAGACGGGTCTTTGCCTACCAACCAGCTTTGCTTGTTAAAAGCATATACGTCACCTTTGAAATCATTGGTTCCACTCTTGGTAACGGCATTGATGCTGCCACCCGTAAAGTTTCCCTGTTTGATGTCGAAGGGAGAAATCTGAACCTGAACCTGCTCAATGTAGTCGATACTGTATGGGTTTGAACGACTGCCTGAACCGGCTGTGCCTGATTGTCCGCCACCGCTGACACCACCTGCAGAGTTGCTGAAACCCACGGCATCGTTGTTAACTGCACCATCCAGCGTTACATTGTTATAACGAAAGTTTGTTCCGGCATAGGCATTGTTATTCGATTCAGGTGTCATTCTTGTAAAATCCTGAAGACTATGAGAGGTGGATGGAAGCAACTGTAATTGTGTACCTTTAATAACTGTTCCTTCATTTCTAACTTTTGATCTACCAACCACTTCAATACCTGCAATTTCGGTTGTTTCAACTTGCAATTGAACGGAAATTTCAGTATTGGCGCCCAGACTTAGCGATGCAATGTCCCTGCTTTCAGCCTTGTAACCGATAAATGTTATTTTCACGCTGTAAGGACCACCTGGAGACAGGTTGGGCACATAGAACTGTCCCTTTTCGTTGGTTACCGTTGCACTGGTCTTCTTCAAAGGCAAATAGGTAATCTGAACATTTACTCCTGGCATGGGAAGATTTTTTTCATCCAGAACCTTGCCGGAAAGAATGGAGCTAGTTTGTTGAGCGATCACGCCATTGACTAAAAAAGCCAGCAACAGCATGGATAAGAAAATTTTTCTCAAATTGTTTTTCATGGTGATTATAAAGTTTTTGTTAAAGCCACTTGGATTTTGTATGAAAAAGCTGACTAATCAGTTATTTAACATTCATACTTATAATTTTCCAAAACTTAACGCAAAACTAGGGTGCCGGTATTACAAAAGTGTTACAGTAAGATTACACATTCATTAATCTTTGAGAACCTGTTGAACAAAAAAACAGGTTGCCTCCAAGGAATGAGGCAACCTGCTTTTTTCTACCCTTTGCCGGGTGAAAAACTAAATTTGGAACTTCTTATATCTTCACTGCGACTGTAAATAGTAATTCCTGATTCAATGAATGGTATTTTACAGGATCTACTGCAACGCCATCCACCTGATAGATGTACATATAATGGGTTTTATCGCTCAAACCGTAGGTCAAATCCAGGGAAATTTTACCAACCCGATAACCCAATCCACAATTGTATGTTCTGAACTTATAATCGGAATTGGGTTGGGCTACTCCGTATGAATTGGAAGCGTATGGATTCCCCAGGAATTCAAGTCCGCCGCGAAGGCTCAAAGCTTCTGTTAGCCTGTATTCAGCACCGATACGCAAGTTGCTGACGGCCTTGTAAACTGCTTTGATATCTGTGTTCTCGGTTCCGAACTGATAACTGTCACCACCACTTTTGTATTTCATCGCGGAATAATCAACAAATTCATAGTCAAGGGAAATAAGGCCCTTTTTGGCAAACTGGTAAGCGACACTCCCGATGGCATGCATGGGAGTATTGAAGTTGTAATCATAATTTCCAACTGGCGTAGCTTCATAGTGGGATCCGTTGGCATCTGTGCTGATACCAACCAGATTGGAGCTCATGACGGAACTGTAGGATTCCTTGATGTAAAAGTAGGTTGGTGTGTGAAGCGCTGCACCAATCCTTAGTTCAGGGGTTGGACGATAGATTACTCCCAGCTTTAAGTTGTATCCAACACCCGAAGATGTTGCACGGTTTGAATAGTCGAAAGATCCCCAGGCCCCGCTTTCAGTATAATATTTTGCATCATCATAGTACAGGTCCTGCATGCCGACAGTCATACCCAAATAGAGTTTATGGTTGATGTTTGCGCCAAAGGTTGCGATGTATTCGTTGAGATAGCCTTCCTTGTTAGCTGACTGTGCCTGCTTCACTTTTTCATTGCTGTAAAGAAAAGTTGAGTATTGATCCCCTGTTGTGTTCGGGTTTGTCACATCGATCAGATAGTTTTCCCAGGCCAGTTTACTTTCCCATGGAACTCCGTTTTTATATGGGTCGTTCGTTGAAGAAGTAACGAGGCTGTTGTAATTTGTACCATTCGTGTTTTGAGCAAATGCGTCCATCCTTGAAGTAGGGGAAGCCGATGCGCCAGCAAAACTACTCTGGTTGTAATTGGCCAGCCTGTTGTAACCTAGTCCAAAATTGAATGAAATCAAGCCGGAACTGTTGTTCCCGGAAGGAATAGCTGATACATAACCGAAATTTTTAAAATTAAAGTTGTTATTGTTCAACTTATTTACGTTATCCTGGTAGGTCGCTTCCGTGCTATTCTGATTCAAAATGCTCATGGTAGTGGAAAATTCACTTCGTTGATATATGCCTATCCCAGCCGGATTAATACTCAGGGAGCCGAAATCTCCGCCCAGTGCTCCGAAGGCATTGCCCATGGCTTTTAATCTCGCGGTGGAACCATAATTTTGCTGGGAAAATATCAGGGCATTGTCGACATATTGAGCCGAAGTGATCGTAATGAATCCTACAAGTATAATTAGTGTAAAATATAGTTTTTTCATGACAGGAAATTTTTTCTGTTTATTGTTTGATAGAACTTTTTTAAAAAAGGGTTGTTTGCAATACGATCTTTCACAAAAGTCCTGATCGGATGTCTATCTCTCAATCAAATTATCGGGTGCGACCGCCGCCGCCACCGCCACCACCGCTGCTTCCACTTCCGCCTCCGCTAGTGCCTCCGCCGCCAAAACTGCCTCCTCCGCTACTTCTGGTCCCGCCTCCGAAACTACCACCACTATTACCGCCATTGTAGGCAGGTGCGGAATAACTACCCGACTGAGTGCTGGTGCCTGAACTATAGGATCTGGAAGTTGTACTGCTGCTGCCTCCTGATGACCGGGATGTTGAGGTGCCTACAGAACCGCGAGTATAACTACTTGAGCCTGTTGACTGTGTTCTGGTTGCTGAACCTGAACCGCTATAGGTGCTACCTGAACTCTGTGGCCTGCCGTAACGACCGGATTGTGTACCTGAGTTCACATTGCCCGGGGTTGTGTATTGTCTGGATGATCCATTGCTGTAAGAGGCTTGTGTATTCATCCTTGGCTTATTGTAGGTAGGGGTATATGCACTTCCAACCGTGGCAGTTCTTGTGGATGAACCAGCCTGATTGGTCGTTCCGTTTCCCTGGATGTTACCGGTATTTGAGCGTCGCAAATTGGAGATAGTCGCACCATTGTTGATGCGGTTGCCCTGAATAGCACCTCCTGCAGACTGGCTTTGTTGTGTGGTAGTCACCATCCTGGCATTTTGGGTACCTGAAAGCCGCGTAGAAGTTGCTCCTGTTGCACCGTTAATTATTCGGGTATTCGACGAAGCACCATTGACAGTACTTCCGGATGGTATTCTTGTGGATGATCCACCATATAAAATGCCGCTTTTCTGATAATTCGCGCC